>Ga0209006_10002803_pt1 | contig 15828 bp, 12 predicted proteins | sample JacPin_JW_Ref_O2_FD_188567 | JGI IMG/M metagenome (GOLD analysis project Ga0209006, IMG submission 188567) | Forest soil microbial communities from Algoma, Ontario, Canada - Jack Pine, Ontario site 1_JW_Ref_O2 (SPAdes) (version 2) | ecosystem: Environmental > Terrestrial > Soil > Boreal... | reverse complement strand
CATGCGAGAGCATAATTCGGATCCGCAGCGACCACTCGTTTCAGCATCGCAATTGCATTTTTGTTAGCTTCCTGTTCGTGGGGCATCGCGAGGGTTCTGAGATACAGGTCATAAGCTTCGCGATTTGCCGGCGAACTGTTAGCGGTCTGGGCTTGCCGGCCGCCTCCGAGGGCCGGGACTAGTTCCTGCCGTACTTTGTTCGCCATCTGATTCCGCAGGGACAGAAGATTATCTGATGGAGCTGTCAGTTGTCCGGTCCAGATCAGCTTGTTGTTTCTTACTTCGATTGCCTCCAGCGTGACCATCACCATTGTTTCCTGGCGGAGAAAGTGGCCTACGACGACTGTCCCCACTCCTAATTCGCGGCCCACCTTAGCGGGATCAGCCTCTCCGTTGCCATATCGTTGAGTCGAGGCCGAAGGCCGGATCTCGAGCGAGCGGGCGTAGGTCAGCGCGTTCGCAATCTCGTCGGCCAACGCATACTGCAAAAACTCACTCTCCGGATCGTTATTAATATTTTTGAGCGGGAGGACTGCAATCGTATGATTTCCCGGCTCGACCTCGGGCGTTCTGTGTTTGAGCCACCACGCTCCTACCGCAGTCAAGACGGTCGCAAGCACCGCGGCCAGTCCTATGATGATCCAGGTCGGCTTGGAGCTGGATCTTTGAAATGTGTGGTTGACGATGTGGAGCCCAGTGGCCTCCCGCAGCGAATTTCGCAATGTGGGGTGGGTTCCTTTTTGCAGACGAACCAGGTCGGCCTTCATTTCGCCCGCATTCTTGTAACGCAGGTTGCGATCTTTTTCCATTGCTTTGCCGATGATGGCTTCGAGTTCGGTCGGAACGGCAGGATTGATGGATCGCGGCGATGCCGGCTTCGAATTGATGACGGCGTGAAGCGTCATCACGACGTTGGTTCCGGTGAAGGGCTTCTTGCCAGTTGCCATCTCGAAGAGCACAACGCCAAAGGAAAATATGTCGCTACGAACGTCGAGGTCTTCCGACCGCGCCTGCTCGGGAGACATGTAAACGGCGGTTCCCGGGATGACTCCGACCTGGGTCAACGATTCTTCAAGGGATGAATCAGTTGTGGTTCCGACACTGCCGTCTTTGGCCAGTTTTGCCAGACCGAAGTCCAAAATCTTGACCTGGCCATGCGGAGTAAGAAAAATATTTGCCGGCTTGATGTCACGGTGCACAATTCCCTTGGCGTGAGAAGCAGCCAGGGCGTCCGCGACTTGTACGGCAACCTCCAAGAGGTCATCAAGTTCCATGGGTTTGCCATGGATTCGCTGCTTAAGGCTCTCACCTTCCAACTTCTCCATGACGATGAAGGGCTGGCCGTTGTTGTCCTCGATGTCGTGAATAGTACAAATGCCAGGATGGTTAAGCTGCGAGGCCGCTCGCGCTTCGCGGGTAAATCGCTCGAGGGCGCGTGGATCTTTGGCCAGGTGTTCGGGAATAAACTTCAGAGCGACATGCCGGCCCAAGCGGAGATCTTCCGCTTCGTAAACAATTCCCATTCCACCTCCGCCGAGCTTCGACAGGATGTGATAGTGAGAAACGGTTTGCCCGATCATCTCCATGAGTTCATTGGGCGGACACGACGGTTCGCCGCTTTTGATTCTACGTGCAACCGTTGTAACTTGTAATCGGCTTATGTGGCCATCACTTTGGGCAGATTCCAGTGGCGCCACACGCTGACCATGCGCAGGAGAAAACAAAATATGCCACCCATTACGGCCGCCCATGTGGGATTCATTTTCAACCTGCGGCCGAGGATCATAACCGCCGCGCCCGCCATGGCTGCGGTTGCATAGATATCGGATCGGAGAACAAGGGGAACGCGGGCCAGAAAAATATCGCGAACGGTCCCTCCGCCAACTCCGGTGACCGTTCCGAGCAAGATGGCGATAAAAGGGTGCATTTTGTAGAGGAGAGCTTTTTCCGTTCCGGCGACGGCAAACAGGGCCAGGCCAGCCGCATCGAGAACCAGAATCACATGGGCAGGGATACCTTGAACAAAGCGATATAAGAGGAACACAATCGCCGCACCGGTGAATGCCATGGCGGAGTACCGCCAATCACGCAGCGAACTTGGCGGTATGGCACCGATGAGAAGATCGCGAAAAATTCCTCCGGCTAATGCGGTGGAGAATGCCAGGACCATGAGACCGAGCAAATCGAGATTGCCGGGAATCGCGGCCTCGGCGTCCTCAATGGCAAAGAGGAGGGTGCCGGCCATGTCAGCTGCGAATAATAGTGAGTTTGAGGGACGGCTTACGATATCTGTCTGCAAGATCACCAGCCGCGAATCTTCCAAGTAAGATCTAAGCGCCGACCAAGGCTGCGGAGGATCCCACCCAGGACTTGCCCTTATTGTGGTCCACGTTCATCATCAGGCCGCGACCCATACGCGCTACGGTCAAAATCGGAAGCAACTCGTCGAGCCACACAAACATGATACGTAGTTCGACCTTGGTTGCTCCCTCGGGTGTTTCGACTACAGGCGCGAAATTCAACCGTTCCTGCAAAATATACGAACTGCGTTTTTCTTCTGGAATGGCGGCGAGATCGGCTCGTGAGGGTGGAATTACCACGCCCAGTCCAGCGAATGAGTAGAGCGGTTTGAGAACAAAATTCTCCAGATCGTCCGGGACTTCGGGCAGTTGATCGAGAAACCATGTACGTGGGACTGTCGGGTGTTTTAGATAAGGAATGGAATATTTGCTGATGCGGAAATACCAGTTCGGATGCCCGGCCCATTCCACGTCTAAATCGTCTCGAAAGTCGAAGGGAAGCGATACACCCTTGCGTTCGAGTTCATCGACAATGGTGCGGTTATAAATGCGCTCGATGGGAATTTGCTTTCCGCTTACCTCGTGAAAGAGTTGGCGGCCATGCGTGCGAATTTTGGTTATGTCGACGGTGTGGATGCCGAGTAACTTTTCCGTCAAGCGGAAATCCGGACGGGTCTTCTGTTCTTCCGGATGTACTTCCATCAGCACGACGTTCTTAGGATCGTGTCCCGCCACGATCGCGTCATACATAGTTCGATAAAAAGCGTCCTGATTCATTCCGCTCAAGAAATATTTCAGGTTTGGGTCAAGTTCGAAAACGTCGATGTAGGCCTGTGAGAGTACAGCTTGAAACGCGTAGAGAGAGGGAAAGGCTTGAAGTTCGACGAGTTTCGGCTGCAGGTTGCCGGCGGCGTCCCGCACGAGACCGAAATCCACCTGGATGAACATGGGATGAGCCGATTCATTGGGCACGCGAAATTCCGGAGGGATTGAAGCATCGGAGCGACGAAGATATTCGCGATTGTCGACCAGTTGGTGGATAAGAGCCTTGCCATCCTCACCCATGCGTTGGATCAGCTGGTTGGGAAAAAACGCCGGCGTTTCGCAAACCGCGAAGGGAACTTCCATATCACAGCGCGAAGCCATCTCTTGCCGGAGTTGTTTATATTTTTCGGGAGTAAACCGCGAATTGAAATCGCGACGGTAAGAGGGAATCATAGAAACTCGTGTATTGACGGCTTTTTTCCCTCAAAATAAGTCCAGGATCGCTTTCTTCCCGCGGCAATTCGGGTTCGGCGGTACGGCTAATTATGCTTCGATCAAGAATTGTCCGTTCCGCATGATCTGCTCGCCGTCGACCCAGATGTCGAAATTCCGTCCTACAACGTCGATGTGAGTTCCCGAGAACCACTCTGCGCCCGTGTGCGCTCCGTATGGGTTGCCAAAGGCAATGTGGATGCCGGGATATTTTTCATCCTGCAAAATCTGCCCGATGACGTCTTTCAGTTCGATGTTGGTACCTATGGCGAACTCGCCGACGCGATTGCTGTTTTCGTCCGTGTGGGTGTAGGCCCAGAAATCGTCTTTTAATTCCTTGTTCGCGGAATGCGCTTCGATGAGGCGATTCCCCTTTACCAGAATGGTCAGCGGCTGTTCTTTAAGGGCGCCGAACTTTGCGCACAAATAATCGCCAACGACTCCATCGATCACAAAGGTTCCGTTTACTTCGCCCGGGGTCGTGAAGACTTCGCCGCCGGGCAGGTTCCCCCACTTTTCAGGACTGATAATTCCACTTGTTTTGACCCAACGATAATTCGGATTCAAATCGGCGACGATATCGGTTCCGGCGGCGGTTTTTGCACGAACCTGCTTTGCCTTCGTGACACGCTCCAAGACCTTCACGCTCAGGCGATCGACCTTGGCGAAGTCGGCGCGCATACCTTCCATCATGATTCGCTTGTTGATATTCACCATGTGAGCGTGACGGATTTGTTTCCGGTTTACCACGTCGGTCATTTGCATGCGCGATTTCAGTTCATTGGTTTGCGCCTGCACGGCAAAAATGCTGACCTGGCTGGTTTCGAGGTCCTCTGCGATCACAGAGGGGAGGTCGTTCAACGGGCGAGCGGCGACATCTTCCAACATCCATGTCTGATATGGACAGCCAATCTCTTCCAGTTCATGAACCAGCGAGGCCGCGATCTCCAGGCTTACTTCGTCGGTGATAACGGTGACTTTTTCTGCGGGCTGCACGCGGAGGCACACTCGCACGGCGTTGCGCGCGCCCGGTGTGAGTTCCGGATCAAAAGCCATCTGATTCAGTTGTCGGTTGGATTGTTCGGCGGTGTTCATCAAAGTCTTCATCAAGCTAGTCAGACGGCGCGCGCGGTGGGCAAACTCTCCACCTCGTCTACGCCCACCTCAGTCTCCTTAATGATGTAATCCATTACGGCTTTCATGTCGCCGGTCTGGCGATAGATATCGAGCTGCCGGTCCGCGCCGGTTCCCATCTTCATAATGGTGCGTATATATTCGACTTCTTTGCGGCTACCGAGTTCGTCTACCACGTCATCCACGAACTGCAGGTACTCCTCGATTAGATCGGGTTCCGGAACTTCGGTAGATTTACCGAAGTCGATCAACTTGCCATCAATGCCATAGCGCGCCGCACGCCACTTGTTTTCCATCAGCAGCGACCTGCGATACAAGCGGAATCCCTGGTTTTGCGAGTAGAGCTTATAAAGCTTGGCGACGGTCGCCTGAATAAGCGCCGCCAAAGCGATGGTCTCGTCGACTCGCATTGGGAGATCACATACTCGGAACTCGAGCGTATCGAAGAACGGATGGGGTCGTATGTCCCACCAAATTTTCTTTGCATTATCGATGGAGTTGGTTTTCACCAGCAGCTTGACATAATTCTCATACTCTCCCCAACTCGGGAAATAATCGGGTAGATTCGTCCGTGGAAATTTATCGAACACCTTACAACGGTACGATTTTAGTCCCGTGTTCATCCCCAGCCAGAACGGGGAGTTGGTGGAAAGCGCGAGCAGGTGCGGCACGAAGTAGCGGGCGTGATTCATCAGATGAATCAACGTCTCGCGGTCTTCAACACCCACATGAACGTGCAAACCAAAGATCAGGTTCGCGCGGGCGACAAGCTGCATGTCCTCGACAATATTTTTGTAGCGCTCGCCCGGAGTAACTTCCTGCACCCGCCAATCCGCGAATGGATGCGTGGCCGCAGCCGCCAGGCGCAGGCCGTTTTCTTTAGAGAGCCGGATCATGTGGCGGCGGAGGCTTGTCAGTTCTTCTCGCGCTTCCTGAATATTGGCGCAAACCGACGTGCCTACTTCTACCACCGACTGATGCATCTCAGTCTTGACGCGCTCCTGCAAGATGAGCTTGCCCTTTTCGATGATCTCGGCGTGAATGTGCGACCGGAGATCCCGAGTTTCAGGATCGACTGTCTGGTATTCCTCTTCAATTCCGAGTGTGAAGGTTGGCTTCATTGCTGATCGCAGCCGCTGGCATAAACAACTGCTCACAGCGGTCCGTCTAGTATATCAACCGTAAGCGCGTGATAGGAATGCTGGGGAAGCGTCGACACAGGGAGGGCTTAAATCGCTGGGCATGATGGGACCGGGCCGATTACGCCTTTTTCTTTGCTTTAGGCAGTCGAATGTCAACCCATTTGGGACCGTTCAAGAACCAAGACCATCGCATTTCCTCATAAGGCTTCTCATCGCTCGACGCTTTTTTTACCAACATCTCGGCGACCGCATCAATCACCCATTCGAAATTCTCTTGTCCCACGGACGTGACTTCCGCATCAGGAGCGGGATTCATGAAGTCAATGGCATAGGGGACGCCGTCTTCGACGGCAAACTCGACCGTGTTCAAGTCGTAGCCTAGAGCGCGGCACAGTGCCAGGGCATCTTTCTCAATGCGCTGTTTCAACGCGGTCCCGGGCTGAGGATTGCCCTTCACGTAGCGCTCGTGGTGGGGAGCTTTGGGATCGTACTTCATGATGTGGACTTTTTCCTGGCCCACGACGTAGCAGCGGTAATAATCCTCGAACTCGACGCCGTGTTGCAGAGTCATGCAAAGGTCACCGGTCTGGTTGTAGTTGTGGAAAAATTCCTCGGGAGAATCGACCTTATATACATGCTTCCAGCCGCCGCCCGCGTAGGGCTTTAAAAACGCGGGAAAGCCAACGTAAGTAAACAGCTCATCCCAATTCAGCGGAAACATCAAATTTCGCATGGACTTATCCGTGGTGTCGGGCGGATGTTTATGGTGCGGCAAGATCACCGTTGGCGGAATCGCAATGCCCATCTTGTGCGCCATTGCGTAATTGAAAAATTTATCGTCCGCTGTCCACCAAAACGGATTGTTGATGACAGTCGTTCCCTGGAGCACCGCGTTTTTCAGATAGGCGCGGTAAAACGGAATGTCCTGCGAGATGCGGTCGAGGATGACGTCGTACTTCTTAGGCTCGTCCATACGAATGCCGCCGATCTTGACAAATTCGGCAGTCGCGCCGGCGCCCATGCCATTAATCTTTTCAACCAACGCAGGTGGAAAAGTATTCTCCATCCCAAAAAGAATCCCGATTTTCTTCACGAGCATCTCTCCTTAAATCCCTTCCTGCGCGGGCTCGAATGTGGCGCGAGGCGCGGATGGGAAGGACCACTAAAAATACTTTTCCGCCATCCGTTGCCAGAGCGGCCAATCATGTTTGCTGTTATCGCCGTAAATGTCGAGCCAGTGCGGAATACCTTTGCTGTTTAGAATCCCATCCATCTTGATATTGGCGTCCAGACACATGTCCCAATCGGATGTGCCGAGCACAATCTTCATCTGCCGCAAACGGTTCAGCAACCCGTCGTCATTCATGTTCGGCAAATAGTCGGGAGGATTATTGAAGTAGACGTTATCGTCGTAGTACCCATCCAACTGGTTCTTGATATCGAACGATCCGCTCATGGTCACGCAGGCGGAAACGATCTCGGGATGCCGCAGCGAAAAATTCAACGCATGATAGCCGCCGAAACTGCATCCCGTAACCGCGATTCGAGGAGCCCAGTTCCTCCACCTCAAATAAGGAAGAAATTCGTCGATGACATAGCGCTCATATTGCACGTGACGCCAGATTCGAGCTCCCGGGTGGGCATTCTTGTTGTACCAACTCTCGCCATCAACACCATCCACGCAGAAGACCTGGATTTGACCGGCATCGATTTTTCCGGCCAAGGATCGGATCATTCCGCCATCTTCATATTCGAAATAACGCCCCATGGACGTTGGAAAAACCAGGACGGGCAGTCCGGCGTGTCCGAACACCAGCGACTCCATGTCGCGTCCCAGTTGGTGGCTGAATTGCCGGTTATATTCGCGATTCATGTGCGCGAGGATTGTAACCGAACCGGCCAGCCTTAGGCACCTTCTCTGAAACGCTTTCGCGGTTCGGCCATCGTCGGCCCTCGATGGAGAAGGTATTACGCGAGGTCGTGCTGGGCGTCTGGGATGCAGTCGTAGGCACTGTCGTGGTGCTTGTCATTTATCACGCGAAAAAAAAGTATGCGGTTGCTGGGCTGTATCTCGAGGGCGCGACGCCACGGCTGACGCTCGAGTGGCCGACATCAGGAATATGCGTTTGTCCAGCTACAGGAGTCGTTTAGTGGGGCCCTGGATTGATCCCCAGATGCTTAAGCTTTGACTGGAGCGTGGTGCGCTTCAGTCCCAGGCGCGTGGCGGCTCCGCGAACCCCGCCAATCTGTCCGTGACTGTCGCGTAAGGCGCGCACAATGTGTTCTCGTTCGGCCGATCGCAGACTCTCATCTGCGGCTTTCTCCACAAATGAGAGTGGCTGCAACTCACCTAACGGGGCCACCAGCACCGATCCCTGGGTCAAAATCACGGAGCGTTCAATGAAGTTCTCTAACTCGCGCACATTTCCGGGCCACTCCCAACTTACGAGAGCATCCATGGTTTGCCTGGGGATGCTGGTAATGGCTTTTTTCATGCGCAGTGAGCACTTTCGCACAAAATGCTCAACCAGCAACGGAATATCCTCTCGCCGGTCGTTCAGTGGCGGGACGCGAATCGGGAACACGTTTAGCCGATAATACAGATCACTGCGAAACTCATTCTGACGTACCAGATCCGCCAAATCGCGGTTGGTCGCTGCGATCAGCCGAAAATCCACTTTCAGTGTCTGCAGTCCACCGAGGCGCTCGAATTCCTGATCCTGCAACACGCGCAATAGTTTCGGCTGAAGTGACAGGGAGATTTCTCCAATCTCGTCCAGGAACAGGGTTCCCTTGTGCGCCAGTTCGAGTCGACCGACCTTCCTGCTCACTGCTCCGGTAAAAGCACCTTTCTCGTGACCGAAGAGTTCGCTCTCAAGCAGGCCCGAAGGAATTGCGGCGCAATTGAGCTTGATAAAACTGTTGTTGGTGCGTGGGTTAAGCGATGAATGGCCCGCGCCACCAATTCCTTTCCGGTGCCTGTGTCGCCCAGCAGCAAGACAGTGGCGTCGCTGGACGCCACTTTGCCGACCTGCTCCATGACATTTTGCAGAGCCTTGCTCTGTCCGATAATTTCGCCGAATCCCAGTGCGGTATCGATCTCCTGCTCGAGATAGAGCTTCTCTTCAGTCAATTTTTTCTTGGCTTCGCGTAATGCCTCGCTCGCCTCCCAAAGTTCGGTGACGTCAGTACTGGCCCCGGTGAGTCCAATTACCGCGTTAGCTGCGTCCACGAGCGGTTCGATAGCTGTGTCGAAGTAATGTTTTTTCCCGCCGTAGCTGACTTGCATTCCGGTCCGCTCGGCAGCTCCGGTTTGCAGAACTCGCCGGCAGACTTCATTGATACGCGCTGCCTCTTCCGGGGCGAGGATGTCAGAAGGGGTCTTCCCCAGCTTTTCGTGCAAGGGCAGTGGGAATGTCGGATTGTGGATCCATGTGTAACGTAAATCCCGGTCCTGGGTGAACACCGTGGTAGGCGAATTGTTTATGGCCACACGGAGTCTTTCTTCGCTTTGCCGCAAAGCCTGCTCGGTGTGCCTGCGTTCGGTGACATCCTCCACCAGAGCCAAGTACCACCGGCGTGTATCCCCAGTACTCCACATCGGCACCGCTAAAACCCTTACCCAACGGATCGATCCATCGGGCCGAACGTATCTTTTGTCGATCTCAACCCCGGTCTGCGTGTCCTCGGCCAGTTCGCGCGGTTGCTCGCTGCAGTTCGCGACATCATCGGGATGGGTAATATGGGCAACGTCGGTTCGCAACAGTTCTTCCTCTGTGCGATCGAGAATTTCGCAGAATTTCGCATTGGCTTGCAGAAACTGTCCGGTGCGCGAATCCACCAAGGTGATGCCTACCGGCGAACGGTCGTATACCGCACGAAACCGGATTTCACTTTCCTGGAGCGCCTCTTCAGACTGTCTACGCTCCGTAATGTCCTGCACAAGCGCCATCTGAGATCGGTGCAGTTCCCCTTTCGCCGACAACGGAACAGCCAAAACCTTGGCCCAACGAACCGAGCCGTCAGGGCGCACATACCGTTTTTCGATTCCGAAATCCGATAGCTCTCCCTCGGCGAGCTGTTTCATGTATCGATTTCCCGATTCGATGTCGTCCCGATGGGTCACGGCACTTACGTTCATCTGCCGCAACTCGTCTTCGGTGCGTCCCACTATCTCGCAGTATTTCGAATTTACGTGCAGAAACCGGTTCGAGTGCGATTCCACCACAGCGATGCCCAGTGGAGAACGCTCATAGACGGTCCGGTATTGCAGTTCGCTCTCTTTTAACGCTTTTTCCGCCCGTTTCAATTCCGTCAAATCGATCGATGCCCCCACTGCTCCGCATATGTTGCCTGCTTCATCGAAGAGCGGGACTGCATTCATGACGGTCTCACGGGTTGTGCCGTCTTGAAATGTCAAAGTCAGCGCGCGCGGGGGCACCGGCTTACCTGTAGCGGCTGCCTGCTGCATCGGGAGTAGCTCGGGGGAAACTTCAATGCCGTTTTCGCTTAGCCGAAAAGGTATCTCGTCCGCGATCGGTCCGGTCTTGGAAAAATTCTTGCCCGGCCGCATACGCATCTGTTTGCATCCGGCCAGATTTGAAGTGATCCGCTGGCAGGCGGCGTCGCGTGCGATTAGAACGGGCACTGGGACTGCTTCGAGAACGGCTTCCAATTCCCTGGCTCGAGCCCGCTCCTGCGCCTCACTCGTTCGGATTGCCTCCTCTGCTTTCTTTCGCTCAGTGATGTCACGCATCACGCCCGCCGCTCGATCGATGCCCGTGGGACCTTCCACGGGAGTGTAAGTGACCCAAAAATCGCGTCCCCCGATTTCACCGGGATATGGATATCTGATTTCGAAATCGACCACTTTTCCCTGAAAACATTCGTCCAGCTTTTCCTTTTCAAAGGCCAGTAGTTCGGGATCCACGATGTCATTGACGAAACGCCCGACGACCTCTTCGATCTCAAGCTTCCGATAGTTCAGGAACGCGCGGTTTACGATCACGTACCTGTATTGTCGGTCTACCACCACGATCATCTCTTCCAGATTTTCCACGACTCTTTCAAACTCTCGCAGCCTCTCTTCTGTACGCTTGCGTTCGGAGACGTCGCGAGTTACCGCTACTACGTATTCCCGGTCCAGATGAACTCGCCTCGAATTGACTTCAACGGGGAACGTCGTTCCATCTTTCCGGCGGTGCACTCGCTCCATGGTCACGCACCCGGTTTGTTGTAACTGCTGCCGCACCCACGCCCGCGATGTCTCACCGTATTCGCGGTCGATGTCAAAAACCGTCATCGACAGGAGTTCTTCCCGGCTATATCCCAGTTGGAGGCATGCCGTCTCATTTACATCGAGAAAGCCGAGCGTTTCCGTGTCTATGACCTCAATCGCATCGTTTGACTGGTCAAGCAGGGTTCGAAACAAGGTCAGCTCACGGACCAGCTTCTGCTGTTCCAGCGCGGTCTTCATGAGTTGGTTGTTGGTTACCCGTAGCGCCTTCTCCGAGCGCACCCTGTCGGTGACGTCGTGCGCAATTCCGCACACAATTGGCGCTTCCATTCCCTCGGTACGCAAAGTGTTGTGATATTCCCAGATTCGCTGCTCTCCGGATCGCGCCACCACGGCTAGAAGGCCGCGGGATTCGCCGGTGCGAGCGATCTCCTGCAGATAGGCGTCAAATTGATCGCGGAAATGTGGAGCCACGAACTCCTGCATCGGCTTCAGGATCATTTCTTCCACGGTGTAACCCAGCAGGCGCGCCGGAACAGGATTGACCGATAAGAATCGACCTTGAAGATCGTGAGCACAGAACAGATCCTGACTATGCTCAACTAAGTCGCGATACCAGTCGTCGTGGTGTTGAAGTACCCGTCGAATCGGATCTAAAGTAAGAGATATTTCTTTCGCGGGCTGAAATTGCGGATCCCCAGGGTGTGGTGCCATGGCTCACCTATAAGCGAATGACTGGGAACACCACGAACTACTTGGCCAGATCATTCCCAGTGGCCGCCCCTTGATCCGAAAGCGCTTTTGACAAACTCTTTCGGGATTTATCTTTGACGATGGGACTTATCTTTGACTTTGACTGTGACTATGAAGACTAGGCCTATGAAGACGAGGACTATGAAGACCAGACGTTTAGGACTTTCTGCTTAGGGTTGATTTTAAGAAACACCCATTAGGGTCGCCCAGTTATGAAAACCTGCGCGATCTTGTAACATCGGCGCGCCCGGAGCAATAACAACTATCCGGAGGAGTGTAACAGAATAACCTTACTCATTGCACTGGCCTTTGCGTGCTAGCGAGTAGAACCTTCGCGCCATATATCAGGAAGATTCAACATCATTGGCCCACTGGCAAGCGAGAGGCTTCGCGGGAGAGAAGCCGCGTCAAAATGTTTGGCCGCGTTTCACGCATCTACGCGACCGTTCCCGCGGCCTGCACGGTGCCTGCTTAAGGGGTTAGAATTTGTTGGAAATCCGGTTTCCCTCTGACCGGTGTTTGAAGCGCCCGAAAGGTTCGGCCGGTCGCTCTACCAGTTAAGGGGTGCAGATGTGCAGTTCAATATGTGGCACCGTGGGAGGAATGGGTCGAGAGAGGCCATGAGGATTGTCAATAGCAGAGAGTTTGCATTAGCGCTGCTTCTTTTTGTTGCCATCTCCCTATGTCGATCCGCGGAGGCAGCGCCGAAGTCTGCCGCGGGACTGGAGTTTCCTTTGATCATGCGCCAGAATGTCGTGGCGGGAACGACTCCAGTGGGAACCAAAGTGCAGGCGAAGCTAACGCTTGCGACCCTGGTGAACGGCGTGGTGATTCCGGAAGACGCCATCTTTTCGGGAGAAGTTACCGAGTCTGTGCAGAAGTCCGACAGCCAGCCATCTCGCTTGGCTGTCCGCATGGACTCGGCGCAATGGAAGAGCGGTTCGGCGCCGATGAAGATTTTCCTGACCGCATGGTATTACCCTTCAGCTTCTCTGATACCCGGCGAATCCGCTGCCGACCGTTATTCTCACGATCACGGATTGCGACGGCCTGGCGGTTTCCCCGACCCAAACGGTGATGATGCTAATTCAGGGCAAGATGCCGCGTCATTGGGAGTTTCAGAACACCGGGTACAGATGAAGGATATTGAAGCGACCCGGAACAAAGACGGGATGGTTACACTTACCTCGAAGCATGTAAACATTAAACTCGATAAGCAGACTACCTACGTTTTCGCGACCAGCGATTTGGCGGGCGGTACTGGTTAGCAAGCTCCCCCGAACCTGCTCCAGACTCACCCGCCGCCTTCGCTCAACGTCTGCTCGATCGCGCTATCTGATCGAGGCAATCACTGTTTCTTCCCTAGCGCTTACGTTCTGAGCGCGAAGCTCTGCTTCGGCCTTGCTCACGGGGAGGCAATAAACATACCTGCTTCCCTGCAGTTTGACGCCTGACAGGAAATAGCTATCTCCGTAGTGTTTGAATAGGAGCGAGTAGCTGGCCGCGGGTGCCGCACTCTCAGATTCACGGGACGAAGAAAACAAATTTACCTTAGCGTCTGAGTTGCGGATGGAGAGTGTCTTGCCATCCATTGTGCCCGCTTGCAGGGTGTAATGACCGGCGGGAACGATCTTGCCCGCAACCATGAAATCGAACGGAACCTGGGTCGCAATCTGCGTGCTTCCGATCTGAGCGACGGCCAAGCTCGAGAACGCTACCAACATCATCGCAACTATCCACTTTGACTGCTTCATAAAAGCCTCCGAGAGCCATTCGGCTCAACGGGGAAGTGTCATGATAATGCTCTCAATTCGAGGAAGGGTCCATGGAGACGGTCTGAAGCGATCTGAATTGATCTGAAGATTATTTTTGCGACTCGCGGTCGGTCTGGCGCTCAAAGTAGAACGCGATACCCAGCGCAAGAATCAGGGCGGCGACACCGAACAGGGTTAGAGCCGGCACGTCGTGCGGCTCCAGAATGATGACCTTGCGGGCCATGGCGATGAGGGCGACTTCTAGAACCACGCGGACGTGAATGACGTCCTGCTTCATGTACGTTTTGAGGGTGTCGAGCAGTTCGACTCCGATCAGTACAAGGAGGAAGTATCCGAAGATTTCGAGGAGGCCATGTTCTGAAAGAAGAAACCGAGGTGGCGAAAACACCTCTTTGGCGATGAGCACGCCCAGATCCAGGGTGGAGAGCAGGACCACGATCACCAGCATGGCTGCGAGCACGGTCACCGTGAGTTTCTGGATTTTTGAGAAAGCTTTTTCCAACACCATCTATCTCCTTATCCGATCGCCATCCGATCGCCGGCCAGTGATTCTTCAGGCGGGAAGTATATATCGAAAGCGCGGGCTGTTTAACTTCAGGCGATGGCGCGGGGGCGCCCGCATTGCCTTTTAGATGGGGTTAAGTCTTAGGTAATCTTCCGGGCCGGGGGATTGCCGGGTACGCTCCATACAGGCACACGCTCGAAGGACTCCTGGCCCGGCGGCAGTGCTTACTTACTTTCTTATCCGAAGGATGATGCAATCCTATGTCTTCGCCAACGATTCCCGTATCCACAGTCGTGCCGAATGCAGTTCCCGCGGCTGCCAAGCCAGCGGGTACGGCTGCTGCGGCTGCGCCCGCTCCTGCGCCGTTTTCCACGCCGGCGCTTTTGGCGGCGATGTTGAAATCTGGAGCCAAGATCAGTGATCTATTTTTTACTCCGGGCAAGCCGCCGCTGGTGGAGATTGGCGGAAAACTGACTCCGGTGGGAATTGCGCGGACTCTCACCAGTGACGACACGCGGCGCATAGCCGCCGACCTGGTAGGCACCAATAAACAAGCCATCGACAACTTGAAAGAGCGCGGCTCGTGCGACGTATCGTATAGCCTTCCGGGCGCTCATCGGTTTCGGGTCAATGTATTCATGCAGCGTGGGACATGCGCGGTTGTGATGCGTGTTATTCCGGGAAGTGTGCCGTCGTTTGAATCGCTTGACCTGCCGGATGAGTTGGCGAAGATCGTAGAACTTCGCAATGGCATTGTGTTGGTGACTGGACCAACCGGCTCCGGCAAGTCGTCGACGCTGGCGGCGATTATTGACAAGATTAATCACGAGCAGTGTTACCACGTGCTGACGATTGAGGATCCCATTGAATTTCTGCATCCGCACAGGAACTGCATCGTCAATCAGCGGGAATTACACAGCGATACGCCGAGCTTTGCGCTGGCCTTGCGAGCTGCTTTGCGACAGGCTCCCAAGGTGATTCTGGTGGGCGAGATGCGGGATAAGGAAACGATTGAGATCGCGATGGAAGCGGCGGAAACGGGCCACCTTGTCCTTTCGACCCTGCACACCATCGATGCTTCGAAGACGGTGGAGAGAATTGTGGGTGCGTTCCCCATGTCGGAACAGCACACTCTCAGGAATAGGTTGGCAAAAAGTTTTCGTTACATCATTTCGCAGCGACTGGTTCCACGCAAAGACGGTTCGGGACGGGTGGCTGTGATTGAAATTTTGAAAGCCACGCTGCGGACACGCGAGTACGTAGAAAAAGGGGAAACCGAAGGCAAGAGTCTGCTCGATGCCATGGAAGTTGGTGACCAGGAAGGCATGCAGACTTTTGATGGCGATATAGAGAGACGGATCCGCGAAGGCACCATAGATAGGGAAACCGGACTTGCTTATGCGACCAATCCTGGGAACCTCGTGCTGAAGATGTCCGACCTGCCGTCGAAGCCTGAGGCGGAGTCTGATCCGCTGCTGGAAACGATCGAGAGATAGTTCAGCCGACAGCTTTCAGCCATCGGCCATCAGGTAAAACATATTTGCTTGACGGCTTTGAGACTACGCCACTTCTCAAGTGGCGCACCCCTGGTGGTGCTTTGACACTCAAGTGAATTTGCGGCTGGACTTGGCTGGGGATTGGGGATTCTGCGTTCTTGCTCTGCGCGAGGTAAGATTGGGTGATTAATTCCCCAGCCTCACGTATCAAATATTTCGTCCGTCAGCCG
>Ga0209006_10002801_pt1 | contig 15840 bp, 14 predicted proteins | sample JacPin_JW_Ref_O2_FD_188567 | JGI IMG/M metagenome (GOLD analysis project Ga0209006, IMG submission 188567) | Forest soil microbial communities from Algoma, Ontario, Canada - Jack Pine, Ontario site 1_JW_Ref_O2 (SPAdes) (version 2) | ecosystem: Environmental > Terrestrial > Soil > Boreal... | reverse complement strand
TACAATGCGACCGCGTCGGCCACGGTGGATCTGCTGCCGCTGCTGGATGATCAGCTCTACTTGATGGCACCACTCGCAGCGCGCCCTGGCGCCGGTGCGGCGGCGCCGCGTGAGAGCATCACGCTCAGCGCTCTTGCCGACTACCCGCTCATCATCCCGAGCCGGCCTCACGCCCTGCGCATGTCGGTCGAAAATGCCTTGGCGAGCGTGGACCGGAAGATACGTGTTGCCCATGAGATCGAGTGCATTCCCGCGGTCATCGATCTCGTCCGCCAGGGTCATGGGTTCGGTGTTCTGCCGATGAACGCGGTTAAATCCACGCAATGGGCGAAGGAAGTGCGGGCCTTGCCCATCGGATCGCCCCCGTTGACGACGTCCCTCTCCATCGCGACGTCCGCCCAGCGTCCGCGCAGCCCTCTCATGCGCAAGGCGATCGATGTCATTCGCGAGATCGTGCGGCAGGAGATTCTTTCCAACCAGGCGCCGGCTCCCACGGCACGGAGATCACGTGACTCAACCACATGACTACGACAGTATCCCCGGCACGTACGTTTATGATGCCGAGCGTGGGCGCATCGGCTATCCCCTCAACATGTTCTGCATGTCGCTCAATAAAGCCGAGAACCGCAAGGCGTTCAAGGAAAATGAGGCCGCCTACCTCGATCGATTTCCCCTCACCGCGGAACAGCGCCGCACCGTGCTCGAGCGCGATTGGCTGGGCATGCTGAAGGTGGGCGGGAACATCTACTACACGATCAAGATCGCCTTCTGCGACGGTCTGACTTTTCAGGATGTCGCCGGCATGATGTCCGGCGTGCCCAAGGAAACCTACGCAAAGATGATGCTGGCCGGAGGCCGCACCCCGGACGGCAACCGGTACAAAGATACGGACGCCGCCGCGGAGGACGAATGATGGCGAAAATCGTCGCAGGAATCGCGTGTTCGCACGTTCCGGCCATCGGGGTCGCGATGGACAAGGGTCAGACCACCACGGCGTACTGGGACCCTTTGTTCAAAGGCTATCAACCAGCCCGCGAGTGGCTCGCCAAACTGGCGCCGGACGTTGCCATCATCGTCTACAACGATCATGCCAACGCCTTTTCGTTGGACATCATTCCGACCTTTCTGATCGGAGTGGCGGATCGATTTCCCATCGCGGACGAGGGTTTCGGTCCGCGGCCGGTTCCAGCGGTTCAGGGCCATCCCGAACTCGCGTGGCACCTGGCGGAGTCGCTCATACTCGACGAATTCGACATGACCATCGCCAATGAAATGCCGGTGGATCACGGGCTCACCGTGCCCTTGTCGGTCACCTGCGGACAGCCTGCGGCGTGGCCCTTCAAGGTGATCCCGATCTGCGTCAACGTCGTGCAGTATCCGCCGCCGACCGGCGCCCGTTGTTTCAAGCTGGGTCAGGCCATCGCCAAGGCCATCGAAACATTTCCCGGCGAACTCCGCGTCGTGATTTATGGCACCGGCGGGATGTCGCACCAGCTGCAGGGCGAACGCGCCGGGCTCATCAACCGGCAATTCGACACCGCGTTCCTCGACAATCTGACCAAGGATCCGCTGTCGCTCACCAGGATCTCCCACACCGAATACATGCGCGAGGCCGGATCGGAAGGCGTGGAAATGGTGATGTGGCATGTGATGCGCGGCGCGCTCGGGGAGCACGCCTCGGAAGTGTATCGGCACTACCACGTTCCGGCGTCCAATACGGCCGCCGGATTGATGATTCTCGACAACAGGAGCGCATCATGAAGGTTTGCCTCGCCGGTCACGGCGCTTTCGGCATCAAGCATCTCGAAGCCATGTCCAAAATTCCGGATATCGAAGTGATCTCGCTCGCCGGCTCCAATGTGGAGTCCGCGCGCGAGGTCGCGCTACAGTGGAAAATTCCCCATTGGACCGCGAACCTCGGCGAGAGCCTGGCGCAGCCCGGCCTGGACGCGGTGATCCTGACCACGCCCACCCAAATGCATGCCGCCCAAGGGATCGAGTGCATGCGGGCCGGCAAGCACGTCATGATTGAAATTCCGATGGCGGACACGGTGGCCGATTCGGAACGGCTGGTGCGGACGCAGAAGGAAACCGGCGTGGTCGCGATGGCGGGCCATACCCGCCGCTTCAATCCGAGTCATCAATGGATTCACAAGCGTATTCGCGCCGGTGAACTCAAAGTGCTGCAAATGGATGTACAGACCTATTTCTTCCGGCGCAGCAACACCAATGCGCTCGGCAAGCCGCGCAGCTGGACCGACCATTTGCTCTGGCACCACGCGTGCCATACCGTGGATCTGTTCGGTTACCAGACGGGCGAGACGATCTCGCGCAGTTTTGCCCTGCAGGGCCCGCAGCATCCCGTCCTCGGCATCGCGATGGACATGAGCATTGGGCTCAAAGTGCCGTCCGGCGCCATCTGCACGCTGTCGCTCTCCTTCAATAACGACGGGCCCCTGGGTACTTTCTTCCGCTATATCTGCGACAACGGCACGTTCATCGCGCGCTACGACGACCTGCTGGACGGAAAGAACAATTCCATCGACGTCTCCAAGGTCGACGTCTCGATGAATGGCATCGAACTCCAGGACCGCGAATTCTTTGCGGCGATCCGCGAGGGCCGCGAACCCAATGCCAGCGTGGCGCAGTGCCTCCCGGCGATGCAGACGTTGGGGAACCTGGAGCGGCAGCTGCAGGACTAGGAGCCTGTCTGAGTTCCCGACTGGCCGGCAAAAGGCAGCCCCACATAATTCTCCGCGAGACTGGTGAGCGCGGCAGTCGAGCTCGTCAAGTAGTCGAGTTCGGCAAGCTGCAGGCGGCGGCCGAAAGCTTCGTCCGAGAATTTGTGGGTAATGGACGTGAACCACCATGAAAAGCGTTCCGCCATCCAAATTCGCCGCAGGCATTGATCGGAGTAGGCATCGAGCTCCCGCGTTCGGCCGGTACGGAAGCGTTCGACCAGCGCCCGGTAGAGAACGCGCACGTCGGCGGCGGCGAGATTGAGACCTTTGGCGCCGGTCGGCGGCACGATGTGCGCCGCGTCACCCACCAAAAACAGCCGGCCGAAGCGCAGGGGCTCGACCACGAAACTGCGCAACGGGGCGATGCTCTTCTCGATGGATGGCCCTGTGATCACGGCGTTGGCCACCTCGGCCGGCAAGCGCAGTCGCAATTCATCCCAGAAGCGGCTGTCGGGCCACGCCTCCACGGTTTCCTCCAGGCCGCACTGAACGTAGTATCGGCTGCGTGTCAGCGATCGCATGCTGCACATGGCGAAACCGCGCGGATTGTTCGAATAGACCAGCTCATGCGACGCCGGCGGTACGTCGGCGAGGATGCCGAGCCAGCCGAAGGGATAGACCCGCTCGAATGTTTGCATGGCCGCCGGCGGTACGCTGCGCCGGCAGACGCCGTGATAGCCGTCGCAACCGACGACGTACTCGCAGACGAGTTCGTGCGTCCGCCCCCCATGAGTGTAGCGGACCGCGGGATGCTCGCCGTCGAAGCCCGAGACGCCGACGTCGCTCACCTCGAAGATGGGCGGACTCGCCGCCGCTGCGCGCGCGTCCATGAGATCCTTGGTCACCTCGGTCTGTCCGTAAACCGACACCCCATTGCCCGTGAGTCCCTTGAGGTCGACTCGAAACGAGCGGCCGGCGAATCCCAGTGCGAATCCGTCGTGTACCAATCGCTCGCGCTGCAAACGCTGGTCGACCTTGGCAAGGGTAAGCAGATCCACAGTGCCCTGTTCGAGGACTCCGGCGCGAATCCGCCCCACGACGTAGTCGCGCGACTGACGTTCGAGCACCACGTTGTCGACCCCGTGAAGATGCAGGAGTTGGGAGAGCAAAAGTCCGGAAGGACCGGCGCCGATAATTGCCACCTGGGTACGAGCCATCACAGGGTCCTCGGGATGTGCTCGCCAGCCTAGCAGCGCCGCTCGTGGGCTATTGCACGATTCAGGGCCCGACTGGTACTTATCCGTCACCGGGAGCCTGACTCAGGCAGGATCCTGGCTCAGACAGGCTCCTGATGGCGGCGAAACGCGGTTGGCGACACGCCGGCGTGTCTGCGAAAGAAGCGGCAAAAATAGGCGGGATCCTTGAATCCGAGTTCGGCCGCCACGCCGGCGACCGAACCGGCGAGATATACCAGGCGGCGTCGCGCTTCCAAAGCCAGTCTTTGCTGGAGGATGTCGAAGGCGGTGCCACCGGTCAGGTTGCGGCAGATCCGATTCAAGCTGCTCTCGGACAAGGCGAGCTGCCGCGCATAGCGTTTCACCGGCCAGTGTTTCTGGTAGTGGGTCTCGACCAGCAATCTGAAGCGGCGCAGCCGATCGAGTTCGTACCGGTCGGGCGACTGCATCGCAGTCATGTGATGCGTACCCGATGACAGTATCCACAAGACCGAGCAAGCCAACCAGCCCACCTGAGGACCCGGACTCTCGGGTTGCCGGAACTCCTCGATCAAGTTGCCGAAAAGCCCCGCGGCTCGCGCCGCGAGCAGCGGATCGGAGGCAAGCTCGAGCACGCGCGGTTCCGAAAACAGCGCGGCGATCGGCGCCTGGTGAAGGCTGCTGGCCATGCTCAAGAGACGATCGAGGTTGATGCTGAGCACATACCCCTGGCTGTCGGCGCGGAAACCGAAACCATGCACGGCGCCCGCGGGGATGATGATCACGGTGGGTCCTTCGAACTCGGCCCGCGCTCCCTCGAGGTCGGCGACGGCGGGACCGGCCGTGACATACACGCACTGGCACAGGCCCGTGTGACGATGATTGCCGATCTTCCACAAATACTTGCGGCTGCGCGACTGAATGTCTTCGATGTGCAGCGCATCAGTACCCCGAGTTTCGCCGTACAGCGAATAGCTTGGAATTTGCCGACGGGCAGGCCGGTTCATGGGTGTTACGCCACTAGGGCGCGACGCTGAGATCCTGCACCAGCATCACTTCGCAGGCACCCGCGCCGGTATCGGTGCGCGACAAAGAGGATTTGATCCATGCGCCATCGTCGCGCTTTCCATCCACCAGCAGTCCGGACAACGTGACGATCTGGCCGGGCCGCAGACGGGACAGCCGGCGTGCGATCAGGGGATCCTCCGGAATGACATGCGTGTTGGCGCTGTGCGAAATGATGACCTCTTTGGAGATGGGCCCGTCGGGCGGCGAACGCCAAAAATAGAAGCGGTTCGCCTGCGAAATGTCCATGCGTTTCAAGATACGGTTGTCTGACATCGGCCCCCAGCCGAGCGCCAGATCCTCCGGAATCAGCGCAGCCAGAAAGTCGACGTGATATCGCTCGACACCCAGAATCCGCGCGGTGATCTGATACGTGGCGCGAGGTGTCAGCGTCCAGCGGCCGATCCGGGATGGTACGACCGGCGCGACGTCGCCCTGCTGCGGTTCGGCGGGTGCGAGAATGCCGTCGGGACAATGAACCGGCCGGCTGACGTACCAGTTCCATCCGCCCCAAACGACGTAGACGGCAACCAGTATCTTCAGGACAGGGTGGCGCCACATGGCTCATCTTGGCCGAAGCCGCCGCGTGGCGCCGTGACGCGGGTAGCGATAAGGTGGCGGCCTGCCCGGGCGCCGCTCGCCCGAACAGGTGCCCCTGGGCAAGAATCAGGCCGGCTTCGGCGCGTAGACCTTGCACCAGCCACCGGCGGGAACGCTATGTCCCGCAAATATATTGCAGCCCGCCGTCGCATCCCCCGCCTTGCCCAGGTACTGCGCGCAGGTGCTGCATTTCTGAGTGGACTTGTACGTGGGGTTGGATGCCGCGTCCACTTTGGTGGCATCGCTCACGAATCCGAGCGCTTTGGCCGTGGGATCGTTCGGATCCAGCGGGGTGAGCGCTGCGGCGCCCGCAGTGCCACCGATCAAACCAAGCGCAGGAAACAGGGCGCCGGCGATGAGGCCGCTCTTGACGATCGATCGACGTGTCATCTTGCTGTGCATTGAGAAGATCCTTGTGTGGGAACAAAAACCGAGAGTATTTTCCCGCTTTTCGCGAAGCAATAGTGATAATTAATATTAATCGATCGCGGCCGCAACCGCCTTACGTATTTCCCGCCGCAACCGCGGCCGGCCGCACGCCGCGCCGACTGGCGGACTTCGCGTCATGCGTTGGAATCGACGCCAGCCGCGCCGTATTGACGATGGCCATGTGTGTCAGAGCCTGGGGAAAGTTGCCGAGCATACGGCCTGCCCGAGGGTCGTATTCCTCGGACAGCAAACCGACGTCGTTGCACAGCGCTAGCAGGCGTTCGAATAGTGCTTCGCCCTCCTCGCATCGTCCGGCCAGCAAATAGCAGTCGGCCAACCAGAAGGAACAGGGCAGAAAACACCCCTCACCCGCCGGCAGCGCGTCCACTCCGGTTTGCGTCGAGTAGCGCATCACCAGGCCATCGACCACCAACGCCTTTTCGATCGCGGCTATCGTGCCGAGCACCCGCGGATCGTCCGCGGACAGAAATCCCACCTGCGGCATCAACAGCAGACTTGCGTCGAGGTCCGCTGATTCGTAAGACTGCACGAAGGTATTGCGCCGCGTATCGAAGCCCATTGCGCACACCTGCGCGTGTATGGCGTCCCGGACGTTCCGCCACCGGTCGAGCGGCGCTTCGAGGCCATCGCGTTCCGCATCCTTGATGCCTCGGTCGAAGGCCACCCACGCCATCATCTTGGAATGCGTGAAATGCCGGCGCGGCCCGCGCACTTCCCAGATGCCGTCGTCCGGCTCCTGCCAGATGGATTCGAGCCAATCGAGCATTGCCAGCTGAAAGGGCCACGCGGCAGGCTCGGGCGGCAAGCCACTCAACCTGGCAAGATGCAGGGTGTCCATGACCTCGCCGTAGACGTCGAGTTGAAGTTGGGCGGCTGCGGCATTGCCGATGCGCACCGGTGCCGCCCCCTGGTAACCCCGAAGCCAGGGCAACTCGACCTCCTCGAGGCGACGTGCGCCATCGACGGCGTACAGAATCTGCAAATCCTTGGGAGAGCCTGCGACGGCGCGCAGCAGCCATTCCCGCCACCTGATCGCCTCCTTGACGTACCCCGCCAGCAGCAACGCGTTCAAGGTGAATGTTGCGTCGCGCAGCCAGCAGTACCGGTAGTCCCAGTTGCGCACCCCGCCCGGGCGTTCCGGCAGCGACGTCGTGGGCGCGGCGACGATTCCGCCCGTGGGTTTGTAAATGAGCGCCCTGAGTGTGATGAGCGACCGCACGACGGCAGCGCGCCAGCGTCCATCGTGCTCGCAGCGGTTCGACCACTCGTGCCAGAGCCGGGTGGTCTCGACCAAGGAGGCTTCGGGGTCTAAGGGATCCTGCATCGCGTGGTGCGACCGCCGGTAATTCAGGACGAATGATTCCCGTACCCCCGGACCCACGCTAAATTCCGCCACCGTCTTCAGGTTTTCGCCGCGGACCGGTAGGGAACCGGTGAGTTCCAGGGTATCCGGCCCGGCCGTCATCAACAGCACATTCTCGGACCGCCGCACCCAGGGCAGGATGGATCCGTAGTCGAAGCGCACGATGAGTTCCATGCGCAGCGCAACCCTTCCGCTCAAGCCCTCGATGATGCGCACCACGTCCCAGCGTTGGTCGGACAGCGCCATGTGGTCGATCACCCGCACGCTTCCGTCGTCGGTGTCGAAATCCGTATGCAGGACGAGCGTGTCGTCGCAATAGCGCCGCGTCACCCGGCGCACGGCGCCAACCGGAGCAATGAGCCACCGCCCATGCTCCGGCCCTCCCAACAAAGCGGCAAAACAAGCACCCGAATCGAATCGCGGAAAGCACAGCCAGTCGATCGAGCCATCGTTGCCGACCAATGCGGCGGTATGACAATCACCGATCAGGGCATAATTCTCGATTGGCAGCGGCATCAGGATCGAGAACCGTACTGGTAGGCGAATACCCGGGTGAATTCAGCGCCGAGCAGGAAAATTTGCGCTGAATAATAGATCCACAGCAGCAATACGATGAGTGAACCCGCCGCGCCATACGCCGAATTGAACGAACTCTTGCCGAGATAGACGCCGATCAAGGATTTGCCGATCGTAAAGAGCAAGGCGGTCACGGCGGCCCCGATCCATACGTCGCCCCAGGGGATGGATTCGCGCGGAACATAGCGGTAGATCAGAGCGAAAAGCAGCACGGTCATGCCGAAGCTGACGACCAGATCGAGCACGGGAAGCACGATTTCCAGTTGCGGTAGAAATGCGCCCAGCCAGCCGCCGAAGGCAGCCAGCGCCGCGCTTGCCACCAAGGATACCAGCAGCAGAAAGCCAACGCCCAGCACCATGCCCACCGACAATACCCGCCCGCGAACGAACCGCCACCAACCGACGCTCTTTGGCGGAGGCGGCGTCTGCCAGATGCGCTCGAGGGCGTTTTGCAGTTCGCCGAAGACGCTGGTTGCCCCGATCACCAAGGTCACGATGCCGATCGCCGCTGCCAGTCCTTTCTTGTCGCTGTAGTGCGCGCTCGTCAGGAGTTCCCGAATCGCCGCCGCACCTGCGTCACCGGTCAAGGCTCGCAATTGCGAGAGCACCTCGGTTTGAGCCACATCCGCACCGAAGACATAGCCCGCGATGGCAACTGCGATGATCAGGATGGGAGCCACTGAAAATATCGTATAGAACGCGAGCGCGGCGCCCAGGCTCGACGCATTGTGATCGAACCACGCCATTACGGATTTGGTGACGATGCCGGCGACATCGCGGGTTCGCGATGGCGGAGCGCGTGTTCGCGGAACGGCACCCCCGGGAGAACGCGCCGTGGAGGAGGACATCGCTAGGACCTCAGTAACTGGCGTACAAGCCTGCGACCGTATAGGGCCGATGACGGCGCGCCTAGCGCCCGAATGCGCGTGCCGTCGTAGGCTTCGGCTTACGCCGCCGCCATCGCGGCCTGGGGGAAGATGGGCGCGTGACCGCGCAACAACTCCGCGCCGATCTGAAAATCGAGGTTCTCGACGGCGCCCCGCAGGCGCTCGAATTGTGCGGCGTCCAACAACTGCGCCAACCCGGGAGACAAAAGGGCGAATTTGTCGAGGGCTGCGAGATTCTGGGATTCGAGCAATGAGCACAGCTCGTCGAGGTCCGCGGTGTCGATGCGGCGGTCGTTCGCGCAGTCCCCACCGGCCGATGCAGTCTTCAGCGGAACTTCGTCCGACAGAACCTTCGCTTCGTCCCGCAGCGTGGTCAGCGCGGCAGCCAGTTTCTTCAGAATCCCCTCGACGGCCTCGGGCGGCCGCGAGTCTTGCAGCGCCCGTTCGACGGCGCCGGCATAGCGCATCACGTTGGTCGCGCCGATCATGCCGGCGCTGCCCTTGAGCTTATGCGCTCGATCCGTCAGGCGCCGGCACGCGTCCCGATCGTGAGGCGAAATCGCGATCGGCAGCGACAAGTCCGCAAAGTCCCGCAGCATGCGCGCCAGCAGCGACTTGAACAGTGCAAGATCATCGCCGAACATCTGCTGGACCACCCCCGCGTCGACGGACCTGAGGAAGGGCCGGCCCGCCTTTTCCGAAACGGACCTCCGGTCGTCGAAGACCATGGGAATCGGTTCACCTCGGGCCAGTTCCACCAGACGACGCACTTTGCGAATGAGCACCTGGGGGTCGAAAGGCTTGCTGACGAAATCGTTCATGCCCGCATCGAGCGAGCGCTGCCTCTCGCCGACCAAGGCGCCCGCCGTCAGCGCAACGATGGGCAGCGCGTCGAGCCGCAATTCCCTTCGAATTCGGCGTGTCACTTCGTTGCCGTCGAGCGCGGGCATCTGAACATCCATCAGGACGAGGTCGATGTGCCGGCGGCAGGTGCGCAAGTACGCGAGCGCCGACGGACCGTCGGAACACGTGGTCACCACGGCGCCCTGCTTCTCCAGAATGCGCTGCGCAACCTCCAAGTTGATGTCGCTGTCATCCACCACGAGGACCTGCACGCCGCTCAACCACTGCGCGTGAAGTTCGTCGAAATTCGTCGACACGAATACCCGCTCGTTGATCTCCGGTCGCCGCGACATGGCCAAATTGATCGCATTGAACAGCGCCGAGCTGGTCACCGGGCGCACCAGCAGCACGTCTGAAGGCCGCATGAGCTCCTTGTGCGAAAGGTACGCTTGCTCCGATTCGGCCACCACGATGATCGCCGGCATCTCGCCGTAGACGCAGCTCTCCTCGATGCGCCCAATCAATGCGTGCACGTCCGCGCCGCGATGGTGAAGGTCCACGATGAGCGCATCCGGGCGCGCGCTTTCTTGCGGATCGTTCATGACCGAGGCCAGCTGCTCGGCGGTCTCGACGACCCGTGGGCTCCAGCCGAGCGCGCGCACCATGGCGCCGAGGCCCTGCGGTGCGTCGCCCTGCGAGTCGAGCACGAGAATCCGCAGGCCGTTCGCCGTGAGCGAGCCGCCGACGTCGGGTGCCGTGCGCAATGGTATCTCCATCCAGAAGGTTCTGCCGACCCCGGGAGTGCTGGCGACGCCGATTTCACCGCCCATCAGCTCCACAAACCGGCGGGCGATCGAGAGCCCGAGGCCGGTGCCTCCGAATCGGCGGGTCGTCGACGCATCGGCTTGGGTGAACGGAGTGAACAGCCGCTCGCAGGCCGCCGGCTCGATGCCGATGCCGGTGTCCGCGACCTCGCACCGCAGACGGATCCGCCCGGCACCTTGTTCCGTGCAGAAGGCCGCGAGCGTCACGTGGCCGCGTTCCGTGAACTTGATGGCGTTGTTCAACAGGTTGGTGAGGATCTGCCGCACGCGCAATGCGTCCCCCATGACCATGCGCGGCAGAGATGCTGCCGGCCGGATCATGAGCTCGATGCCTTTCTCGGCTGCTTGCGGCAGCAGCATCTGGCTCACGTCCCGCACCAGTTCGATCAGGTCGAAAGGCTGGTCCTCGAGCGACATTTCGCCGGCTTCGATCTTCGATAAATCCAGCACGTTATTGACCACACCCAGCAGAGCCCGTCCCGCGAACTGGATTTTGCTCAAAAACTGCCGCTGGTCCTCGCTCAACGATGTCTGTTCGAGGAGGTACCCCAGACCGATGACTGCGTTCAGCGGGGTGCGGATTTCGTGACTCATGTTGGCCAGAAATTCGCTCTTGGACTTGCTGGCCTTGTCCGCGATGGCTATCGCATCGCGCAGGCGATGTTCCAGCTTGCAGCGTTCGGTGATGTCCTGGATTGCCCCGACGATCCGCACGGGCACCCCGTCCTCGCACTCCACCTCGCCGGCCACCCGCACCCAGATGGTGCGCTTTTTGGCGGTGACCAGGGGTAACTCGATGTCGTAGCCGACCCCCGTCTCACGCGCGACGCGATTCGCCTCGCGCAATCGCTCCCGGGCCGCGGGCGTCAGAAAACTATCCACCAACTCCTGAGTGGGGCTGCAGCTCTCCTCGATCTCATGAATCCGGAACGTTTGACGGGTCCATTGGTGTACCCCGGACGCGAAGTCGACCATGAACCCCCCGACCCGCGAGACGGTTTCGACTCGCTGCAGGAATTTCTCGCTCTCCGTCAAACGGCGCATGATCGAGTTTCGCGTCGGCATGCGTCAACCCTCGACCACGGAAGCCGTGCGGCCGGCCGAGGCCTTGGCGAGATCGACGGCACGCTCCGCCGCAGCGATCAGATCGAGCGGTTGGCCCGCCGCTGGCGCGGCGATTCGCGGCTCTCCGATGATTGACCGCTTGGCTTGATGGCACGCCGCGCCGATGGACAGCGTGACCCGGTGGTCCTTCCCCGCGTGCGGCACCAGTAATTCGCCCGCAGCACGCAAGGCGCGGTCCGCAATGGTGGCCGCCCCCTGACGATTCGTGGCGGGCAACAGCAGCGCAAAACTTCCCCCGCCGTGGCGCGCCAGCAGGTCGGTCGGACGCTGCGCAAGACCCCGCAGCGCATCGGCAACCGCGCGCAGACAAGCATCTCCCGCCTCCTCGCCGAATTGTGCGTTGAACGCCGTGAAACCGTCGATGTTCGCCAACAGCAGCGACAGGGGTGCGAACGAGCGCTGCGCACGGAGCCACTCCTGAGCCAGGACTTTCTCCAATTGGCGCCGGGTCGAGGTCCCCGTGAGGAAATCCATCATGACGGCGCTTCGCACCGTATCGGACAGCGACTTCAATTGCTGGTAGGTACGAACCCGTGCGAGCACCAAGGACGCATGCGGCGGTTTGCTGATGAAATCCGCGGCCCCCAGCTTGAGGCCGGCGGTTTCGAGTTCCGGACTTTCGTGGCTGCTGATGAAGACCACCGGGACGGCGGCCAGGCGCGGATCGCTCTTGAATGCCTTGCAAACCTCGAAACCGCTCAACTCCGGCATTTCGACATCCAACATCACCAGATCGGGCACGGATTCCCGGGCCAGCTTGAGAGCCACCTGACCCGACGTCGCAAACCGAAGCGGCGCGTAGTCGCACAAAATGCGGCTGAAAACGCGAATCACCATCGGATCGTCGTCGACCAGCAATATGCTGAACTTTTCCGTAGGCGGCACGGCGGCTACCGACCGATGGCGCGAGGCAGCCAGTTGTCCCCCGGGGACAACGCGGATTCGTCGTCGTCATCGACGAGTAGCACTGATTTCATGATTCGCTTCCTGTGCGGATCGGTTTTTTGGCAAACCTGGTGAGTTGAACGGCATCGGCGCCGCAAACTTGAGCCGCCGCGCTCCCCCGCGAAGTTCTTCGCGCGGACCGTGACGCGCCGCGCAGAACGCGCGCCGCCCTTCCGGTTGAATTCCCGCTTCATGTCAAAAGCAGTGCAACCGCAGCAGATCTTGCTCGTCGACGACGACGCCGGCGCCATCCAGCTGCTGGGCGGCCTCCTCGCGAACGTGGCGGCCCTGCGGTTTGCCACGAACGGCAAGGATGCGCTGCGTCTCGCCCACGAAGTCGTCCCTGATCTGATTCTGCTCGACGCAGAAATGCCCGGCATGAGCGGGTTTCAGCTGATGCAGGCCCTCAAGGCGGATGCGGAACTCGCGGACGTGCCGGTGATCTTCATCACGAGCCACACCGAAGGCGGATTCGAAGTCTCCGCGCTGGAGATGGGCGCGGTTGATTTCATCGCCAAACCCTTCAGATCATCCTTGGTCCTGGCCCGGGTCAGGCTTCATCTGCGGATGAAGCGCATGGCCGACGGGTTGCGGCGAGACGCTACCGTCGACCCGCTGACGGGGGTTGCCAACCGACGCATGTTCGACCGGTCGCTGGCGCGCGAATGGCTTCTGGCCCGCCGCACCGGCGAGTCGATCTCGCTGTTGTCCATCGATATGGATCATTTCAAGTCATACAACGAGCGGTACGGGCGCCAGCAAGGCGACGAGTGCCTGAGGCAGGTGGCGGCGGCGTTGGTGTCGGCGTGCCGCCGCCCGGCGGACATGGTGGCGCGTTACGACGGCCAGGAGTTCATGATGCTCTTGCCGCAGACCGCGCGGTTGGGCGCAGAGCACATCGGCCGCCGCGTACTCGATGCGGTCCAGGCCCTCGATATCCGTCATGAAGAATCATTGCCGACCGGATACGTGAGCGTCAGCGTCGGCATCGCTTTTCGTGACGACCGAAGCAAGCAGAATGATGACAGCGCCCGCCTCACCGCCGACGACCTGGTGTTGGCGGCAAATAAGGCCTTGGGCTCCGCCAAGCGCGCCGGCCGAGCCCGGGCCAAATTACGCGACATCACCGACATCGATGCGCCGGAACGATCCCAGGATTCGAACACCCCCGCATTGACGCCGTCGGCTTAAGTTTCGGCCGATGGCGTGCACTCTACCGTGCGCACCGCAGGTGACACCCGCGCAAGATCACGCTACCGTCCGTATCCATGTTTCTCGCAAAAGACGTTCTCAGCCGGTCGATCGTCAAACTGCGCGCGGTGGTGCCGGAAGATGCGTTCACCGCCGGAATCCTGGGGTTGGAGCGCGTCGGCAACGGCATCGTCATCAACTCGGATGGGTTGATCTTGACCATCGGCTATCTCATCACCGAAGCAACCGATGTGTGGTTGACGATGAAAGAGGGCCAAGAGCTGGCAGGTCACGCCTTGGCCTATGATCAGGTGACGGGGTTCGGCCTGGTTCTGCCGCTGGAAAATCCAGGGTTTGCGCCGCTGCCGCTGGGTTCCTCGGCGGGACTCGTCGAGGGAGCCACCGCGCAGGTGGTGAGCTACCCCGAATTCTCCAAACCCCAGCCGGTGCAAATCGTGGCGCGGCGCGAGTTCGCCGGCGCTTGGGAATATCTTCTCGAGGACGGAATCTTCACCGCTCCGGCACATCCGCATTGGTCGGGCGCGGCGTTGCTCGACGAACGAGGTCTGCTCGTGGGATTGGGATCGCTGCTGGTCCGCGAGACCGTCGGCGGCGAAGAGACGAACGCCAACATGTTCGTCCCCATCGATCTGCTCAAGCCCATACTGCACGATCTGCTCACGCGTGGTCATGCCGATCGTCAATCGCGTCCCTGGCTCGGGATTTATGCGGTGGAATTGACGGGACGCATTTATGTCACCGGTGTGGCGGACGGCAGTCCGGCACAGGTTGCCGACATTCGCGAGGGCGATCTCATCAGCCAAGTCGGCGATCGGGAAGTGACGACCCTCTCGGAATTCTATCGGTACGTATGGTCGCTGGGACCTGCGGGCATCGGGGTGCCGCTGACCACCGTCCGTGGCGGCACCAATCTTCACGTCAACGTGCGCTCGGTGGACCGCACGGATCTTTTGAAGCGGCCCCAAGCTCACTAAGTCGGCAGGAGCCGCCTTTTATACCGCAGCGTCCTGGGCCCGTAGCAAATCCCGCCCATGGGTCAAGACGAATTCCTTGAAGGCGACCGCGGTCGGCGACAGGCGCTTTTTGAGCAGGTGCGCGACATGCCACAGACGAATGACGGGCATGCCGCGCACGTCAAGAATGACCAGGCGGTGCGTCAGCAATTCCAGGTCGAGGGTGTGGCGCGAAATGAAGCTGAGACCCATGCCGGCCATTACCGCCTGCTTGATGGTCTCGTTGCTCGCCATTTCCATGCCCACGTTGCAGGCCAATCCGAACTCATCGAAGTACTGCTGCATGGCGAGTCGCGTGCCGGAACCCGGTTCGCGGACGATGAATTTCTCGCCGGCCACCCGTTCCACCGGGATGTCGCGCTGCGACGCGAGCGGATGATCGGGAGCCGCAATGATGACGTGCGGGTTCTGGGCGAACGGTTCCGCCACCGTATCCAATGACTGTGGAGATCGGCCCATGATGGCCAAATCCACGTCGTTGGCGACCAACTGCTCGATGACGGAACTTCGATTGTTGACGGTGAGCCGGATTTCCAGTTCCGGAAAGTCCCGTCCGAAGCGCGCCAGCAGCTGCGGTACGAAATACTTCGCGGTGCTCACGACCGCCAGATTGATCCGCCCGCGACGCAGTCCCCGAAGTCCGTTCAACGTGTCCTCGGCGTCCTTCAGGGCACGCAGTATCTCGCGGGTGCGAGCGAGCAGTTCCTGACCCGCTTCGGTGACATAGAGTTTCCTCCCGATCCGCTCGAACAGGGGTAACCCGGCGCTGGTTTCCAATTCCTTGATGTGCATCGACACCCCGGGCTGGGTCAGATGCAGGGTCTCGGCCGCTTTGGAGAACGATCGATTGCTGGCTGCCGCCTCGAAGACGCGCAGCTGCCGCAAGGACACGTGTTGAATCGACATAGTCAAATTCCGTGGCACATCAGCTAAATCTTAACATGTAGCGAAAGAATATTGATTATCGCTTATGCAATGGCCGGGCTACAGTTTGACCAGCCGAAGTCACCACAGAATTCACGACTGAATTCTCACAATGGAG
>Ga0209006_10002800_pt1 | contig 15844 bp, 12 predicted proteins | sample JacPin_JW_Ref_O2_FD_188567 | JGI IMG/M metagenome (GOLD analysis project Ga0209006, IMG submission 188567) | Forest soil microbial communities from Algoma, Ontario, Canada - Jack Pine, Ontario site 1_JW_Ref_O2 (SPAdes) (version 2) | ecosystem: Environmental > Terrestrial > Soil > Boreal... | reverse complement strand
GCCGGCAGCACCAGGATATAGACCTCGGGATGGCCCCAGGCCCAGATCAGGTTCATGAACATCATGACGTTGCCGCCGCCGTCATTGGTGAAGAAGTGGAAGCCGAGATAGCGGTCGAGGATCAGCATCGCCAGCGTCGCTGTCAGGATCGGAAACGCCGCGACGATCAGCAGATTTGAAGCAAGCGTGGTCCAGCAGAACATCGGCATGCGCATATAGCTCATGCCGCGGGTTCGCAATTTGAGGACGGTGGTAACCAGATTGATGCCGGCGACCAGCGTACCGATGCCGGAAATTTCCAGCGACCACACATAATAGTCGACGCCGACGCCTGGCGAATAGGTCAATTCCGACAGCGGCGGATATGGCAGCCAGCCGGTGCGCGCGAACTCGCCGATCACGAGCGAAATGTTGACCAGCAGGGCGCCGGTGGCGGTGAGCCAGAACCCGACCGAGTTCAGAGTGGGAAACGCCACGTCGCGGACGCCGAGCTGCAAGGGCACGACCAGATTCATCAGCCCGATCACGAACGGCATCGCGACAAAGAAAATCATGATGGTGCCGTGAGCGGAAAAGATCTGGTTGAAATGCTCGGGCGGCAGATATCCCTGGCTATGAAAGGCGATCGCCTGCTGCGAACGCATCATGATGGCGTCGGCGAATCCGCGCAGCAGCATTACCGAGGCGAGCAGCGTGTACATCACGCCGATCCGCTTGTGGTCGACGCTGGTGATCCATTCCCGCCACAGATAGGGCAGGTGGCCGGCGAGCACGACCCAGGCAAGCACGCCGAGAATCACCAGCACCACCACGCCCGATGTGATCATCGGAATCGGCTGATCTAACGGGACCGCCGACCAATTGAGCTTACCGAGCATCGGTGGCTCCGAGATAGGATTGCGCTGATTCCGAGGTGATATGCGGCCCGGGGCCGGGCGGTATCTCGTGAGTCACGATGGCGCTGAACAGCCTGGGATCCTCGAGCCGATAGGTCGGCCTGCCGGTCTCGATCGATTGCCGGGCGAGCTTCCCGTAGCTGTCGGCGTTCAGGACCTGGCCGCTGCGCGCGGTGCTCGCGACCCAGTCGGGAAACGCCAGCGGCGATACGACATGAACGTCGAACAGCATGTCGGGAAAGCCGTCCCCGCTGAAATGCGCCGAGAGACCCTGGAAGTTGCCTTCGTTGTCCGCGCGCAGTTCCAGGTGATCGGCCATGCCGTTCATGGTGTAGATCATGCTTCCGAGCTGCGGAATGAAGAACACGTTCATGACGCTGGCGGATGTCAGTTCGAAGCGCAACGGCGCGCCCGCGGGCACGGTCAGCGAATTGACGGTTGCGATCCCCTGATCCGGGTAGATAAAGAGCCATTTCCAGTCGAGCGACACGACCTGTATCCTGACCGGATTGCCGGTTCCTTCCACGGGCCTTGCCGGGTCGAGCTCGTGCGCGCCGATCCAGGCGACCCCGCCGAGCAGAATGACGGTAAGCAGCGGGATCGACCAGGTCACGAGCTCGATACGTCCGGAATGATTCCACGTCGGCATGTAGCGCGCGCGTGTGTTGGACGCGCGAAACCAGAATGCAAAGGCAAAAATCGCGGCGATGGTCGGAAGCACGATCGCCAGCATGATCGCGACCGAGTCGATCAGAATGGTCTTGTCGGCGGCCCCGATGGGACCCTGGGGATCGAGGATATTCATCGCCGAACCATTCTGTGCAAACGTTTTTAACGGCGTCGTCGTGCGAGCGATCGCCGTGGCCCCTAACTCTTGCAGATATCCGTAGCTGTAAATCGTTCGGTCGGTCTTGTACAAAATTAGCACGACAAGCCGCTGTGGCACAGGGGGTTTATGGGCCTCTGTCGGGAATCTTCTATTTCCGGCTGGAAAAGGAGCAGAAAGCCGCTGCCCCTGAGCCAACAAAGAAAAGTCGCGCCATTGTTTTAGCAGCGATTCTTGCGACATTAGGGACCTGCCGGCAGCGCGCCGGCGTCGGAGCCGAAGTCAAAATGTCGACCGAGCATTTCGAACCGTATGGCGAGGTCCTGCCCGAATTCAGGCCGGGCCGGCGCAACCCGCCGACCGCTTCCGCGGTGCTTTCGGCCGTCGGTCAGTACAGTTTCTGGTTGCTGGTTGTTGTGATCGTGCTCGCCAGGATCGCCTATTTTTCGCCGGCTCCGGCGTTTCCCACCAACGCGGTGCCGGCTTTGGCCGAGAGCGCGCGGCGCTAAGCGTCGGTCTGCGCGTCGATTGAGGTTGCAAGCGCGCCGTCGAGGATAATTTCGAGGCCCGCCGATTTCAGCTCGGCTGTGGCTATTCCGACGAGCATAATACCGGGTCGGCCCGAAAATTTTCCTGCCTCCGCGCGCGTCAACGACCAGCTACCATCGGCCATCTGCAGAACGAATGTTTGGTTTTCGCCGGCAAGCCTGCATGGTCCCTTGAGACGCAACAATTGCGACGGCAGTTCCAGCAGGGCCTGTTCGAGCCTGGCGCGATCGAAGCTGCTCTGACGCTGATAGAACCAGCGCTGGAATTCGCGTTCGTGGCTGGCGCCGGCGGCCGGCGCTGCATCTGCCCGAAATCTCCCCGCTGGCTTCTGCCGCGAGAGCGCGGAAATATCCGATATCGTCAGGTCTGAAACTTCCGAGATGCTTATTCCGTCGCGCAGGCGGCCTATGACGGTGCGGGCGGCGTCGATCGTGGCGGAGTCGACGAGGTCGGTCTTGCTGAGCAGGACCACATCGCAGCGGTCGAACTGGTTGCGCACGGTATCCCCGACCCTGGGATCGGCGAGCAGGCTTTCGATGCGGGATGCATCCGCGATCACCACGACGGCGCTCAGCCGCAAACTCGGCTCGACCAGCGCGATTTCGGCGATACGCCAGGGGTCTCCGACACCGCTGGCTTCGATAATGATGTGATCGAAGGGTGTCTGCTGATCGAGAACCTTGCCGAGCGTCTCTATGAAGTCGCCGCCAATGCTGCAGCAGACGCAACCGTTGGTCAACGTCATCGTGGCCCCGTCGTGTCTTGCGATCAGGTCGGCGTCGATGTTGATCGCACCGAAATCGTTGACCAGCACCGCGTAGCGCGCGTTGCCGGTCCTCAAGAGATGATTGAGAAAGGTGGTTTTGCCGGCACCGAGAAAGCCGCCGATGACCGTGACCGGAACAGCCGCAGGCAATGCCGCCGTCATGCGCGGGGCGCCTGCCGCACCCGGCCGCCGACCACCGTGCCCCAGACCGGAATGTCCCTGAGCTTTTCGGGCGCGCATTCGAGTGGATCGGCGTCAAGTACTGCGAAATCCGCAAACTTGCCGACCTCGATACTGCCGATGACATGATCGAGCTTGAGGGTATAGGCAGGGCCGATCGTGATCGCAGCCAACGCCTGCTCGACGCTGATAGCCTCGGTCGCGCGGCCGAGCACGCGTCCCCCCGAGGATATGCGGTTGACCGCGCACCAGGCAGTGAACAACGGGTTGAGCGGGGTGACCGGCGCGTCGGAATGGATGGCGTAAGGCACCCCGATACGCTGCGCCGTCCCGGTGGCATCGAGACGAGAAGCCCGCTCGGGTCCCATCGTCAGGTCGTAGTGTGAATCACCCCAGTAATAGAGATGATTTGCGAACAGATTGACGCAGACCCCCAGCGCCTTCATCCGCCGGAACAAGGCTGCGTCGGCCATCTGGCAATGCTGCAGCGTGTGACGATGATCGGGCCGCGGCATTTTGGTCTGCGCGGCTTCAATGGCGTCGAGCGCGACTTCGGTCGCTTCATCACCGTTGGTATGGATGTGAAGCTGGACACCCGCGCGGTGATAGGCCTCGACGATGCGCGGCAGATCGTCGGGCGCGATATACCAGAGTCCGTTGGGCGCGCCATTGTGATAGCCGGGCCAGCGGAGGCGGGCGGTAAAACCCTGGATCGAGCCGTCGACGACCAGCTTGACGATGCCATAATGCAGCTTGTCATTGTTGGTCGGGCGAAGCGCTTCGAGTTTCGCAATCCCTGCTTCCGGCGTGTGCGATACCGACGCCAGCGCTGGAACAAGCCGCACCGAAAAATCCGGCCGGCGGCTGGCGGCGCGATAGATTTCGATGGTCTGTTCGGCGAGATCGTTATGCAAATCGGTGATCGTTGTCACGCCCTGCACGCATGCCGACGCCGCATATCGATCGACCGCCTCGGCCGTCAAGTCGCCGGAGAGCGGATTCTTGCCAAGCACGCGAAAGACCCGGAAGCGGGCGGCGATGCCCTGAAGCTCGCCGGTGGGTTCGCCGTCGGCGTCCATCGCCACGCCGGAAATATTGGCGGTGCGGTCCAGTCCGGCCTGCTCGAGCAACAACGAATTGACGTTGCTGATGTGGAAGCTGGCGTGGATCACCATGATCGGCCGGGTTTTTGAAACCTGGTCGAGATGCCGGCGGGTCAACGATCGGCCGCCGATGTGCAGGGGATCGAAGCCCCACGCAAACAGGGCAGCCGACGGATCGGTCATTGCGGCTTCAGCCTGCCGCAGCCGCGCGACGATGGCGTCGATGTCAGGCAGACCCTTTACCAGCCGCCCCTCAGGCGAACGCCGGTCGCCGGCGCCGACATAGGGCAGCGACCACATCATGCCCTCCATGATATGGCTGTGACCCTCGACGAAGCCGGGAAGCAGAATCTTTTCCGAGAACCGGGTGTCGACCTCGATCCGGCTGGTTCCGCAGATCTCCTCAAAACTGCCGACCGCGACAATGCGGCCCTCGCGGACCGCGACATGCGTCGCCAGCGGGCGGCTCGGATTCATGGTCACAATCTTGCGGGCCGAGAAAACAATCGTATCGGGACTCAAATGATCACCCTCAGAGCGCTACGATCGAAGCGGGGAGCTTCGGATTTTTCAAGCTAGCGCCGGACCGGACCGGTTCACAAGCCGGGAATTTGTTTCGTGATCCCAATTCGGAACCACAGGCGATCTGCGATGAGGCGGACACTAGCTATCGCTTCCGGGAAACCCCGGGGGCTGCTATCGTTCATTGCAAGAAACAGGGGAGGGATTTTCGATGACGTCGCCGATCGTTCGCGCCGCCAGTCGCCGCCGTTTTCTGCAATACCTCGCCGCAAGTCCGCTGTTCGCCTCGGGTGCCTTTTCGGCTGAGGGCGCCGAGGTGCCGTCCAGACTCCCCGATCCGATGATCTGGGCACCGCGCGATCTTGAGCTGATCGATAGTCCGAAGGCTGCGATCAACGTGTTCGATTTCGAGCCGGTGGCCCGCAAGAATGTGCCGCCGGCGCATTTCGGCTACATGGCTTCCGGTCTCGACGACGAGGTCACGCTGCGTGCCAATCGCGAGGGGTTTTTGAAATTCCAGCTGCTGCCGCATCGGTTGAACGATGTCTCCAAGGTCGACACCAGCATCGAGCTGTTTGGCACCCGATACGATTCGCCGATCTTCGTGTGTCCGACCGGCGGCAACCAATTCTTTCACGAAGACGGCGAAATTGCCGTAGCCAAGGCCGCACGAGCCGGCAATCATTTGCAGATACTGTCGACGTCTTCGAATTTCTCCGTGGAGGATGTCACCAAGGCGCGCGGCGCGCCGGTCTGGTTCCAGCTCTATGCGTCGCCGCGCTGGGAGGTTGCCCAGGCGCTGATCAAGAAGGCCGACGCCGCCGGCTGTCCGGTTCTCATGGTGACGGTCGACCGCATCGCAGGCCGCAACCAGGAAACCCTGTTCCGGCTGATGCGCGCCGATACGCGCCAGTGCTCGGATTGTCATGACCGCGGCAGCTTTGCAGCACGCGTGGCCCGGCGGCACAATTACGATGGTATCGATGTCAGCGGTATCACCGGTGGCGGCGAGTCCTCAAATCTGTCCTGGGAGACCGTCAAGCGAATGCGCGACGTCACGCGCATGAAAATCGTGCTCAAGGGCATTATTACGCCGGCGGACGCCGAACTGGCGGTGCAGAACGGGATCGACGGAATCCTGGTCTCCAATCACGGCGGGCGCGGCGAGGACAATGGCCGCTCCACCATCGACGCATTGCCCGAAATCATCAGTGCGGCGAAGGGCCGGATGCCCGTGATCGTCGACAGCGGATTCCGCCGCGGCACCGACGCCGTCAAGGCGCTCGCGATGGGCGCGCAGGCGATAGGCATCGGCCGGCCCTATCTGTGGGGGCTCGGAGCCTTCGGCCAGGAGGGCGTCGAGCGGGTGCTGGAGATCGTACGCACCGAGACGCGCGCGGTTATGCAGCAATGCGGCGTGCGCTCGGTAAAGGAGCTCGATCCGAGCTTTGTACGCCGGGCGAGCTGAAGCGGGCCAGTTGAAGCAAGCAGAGATTTATCCGCGGCTGTGCCAATGCCAGGACTTGGGGCGCTGGGCGCTGACGTCGAGCTTGGCCTTTTGCTCATCGCTCAGCGTCGCGTAAAAAGCCTCGAGCGAGGGGCGGATCGTCCTGACCGCGACGGCCATCGCATCAAGACGTTTCTCCAATGCCTGCATGTGCCCGATCATCGTCGACGTCGTCTCGGACGGGCATGCGGCGCGCACGGTTTCGGTGGCCTTTTCGGAGGCGGCTTTGAATTCATCGAATTTGGCGCGCTGAGCCTCGGTGAGCCCAAGCGTCTGTTCGAGCCTATCGGTGCGCCAGCCGGCAAAACCGGCCGCGCCGGCGTGGCAGATGCGATGGAAGCCGCTGCGGCCCATCATCCCCGGTCCGATCATGCCCGGACCCATCGTCTCCCAGCCCAGTGCTCCATGACCGCCGTCGGGTTGCCCTTTGGCGAGCAGCGTTGCCGCGCCAAGAAGCAACGTCACGGAGACGAATAACGCGGTGATGGAGGTCTTGGTCATGATTTCTAAAATCCGCGATGCACGCCACGCTACAATGTTTGTCGGAATATAACTTTAGAATAGCCCAAAGTATCTGCGACCGGTTTGATCCAGAGCAGGCTTGCGGCCGCCCGGCAACGATAAAAAGATATTGCGCTGCAAAGTTTGGCGTCGCGGCGCCGGCAACGTGGCTGGCGATTGCTCCAGGGGAGCCGGCGCCGTATGCCCGTCGACCACACAAAAACCCAAGTTGGGAGGCCGGGTTGGGCCGCTTCAGCTTGCTTTCCGCCGAAAGAGGCTTTTAGGGCGTCGAACGCCGGGGTTGCTTACGGAGAATTAAGTTGAGGTTTTTGTGGAACTTGAAACAATACCGATCGAACGTCGGTGTCCGGGGGACCTAAATCATGCGTACTTCCAAGCGTTTCGCCATCCTTGTTCCCCTGGTTTCGATTGTCTCGGCGCTGGCCCTGTCGGCGCAGGCGGAGGAACCGAAGGGTCCGCAGCACAGTGCGCCACAAAAGAGTGGACCGATGCATCCCGCCGGCCCGGCGGTACATCCAGGTCCCGGCCCGGGACCAGCCCACGCGGCAGGACCAGCGGGTCCGCGAGGACGGCAATTTGCTCATGGCCCGATGCCGTCGCGCAATTTCGGCGGGCACGCTTATCACGGGCACCTCGCCTGGGAGGGTGGCCGCTGGCATCACGCCGTCCGCAATGGCCGCGACGGCTGGTGGTGGGACGTCGGCGGTGCCTGGTACTTCTATCCGCAGATGGTCGAGGGTCCGCCGACTTACGTCTCCGACGTGGAATATGCTGACGACGCGTATGCCCCTGACGGTCCGCCGGTTGCTGACGGCTATCCGCCGCCTCCGCCCGATGTCGCAGCTTATCCGCCGCCGCCCCCGCCGGGGCCACCGGATGCGGCCTCAGGTGCGGTCGGGGGCGCGGTGCTGGGCGGTATCCTTGGCGGCGTGCTGACGGGCCGGCCAGGTGGTGCGGTCGCCGGCGCGATCGTCGGCGGCACCACCGGTGCCCTGGTCGGCGCGCAAGCTGCCGCACGGCAAGGCTACTGGCTGTCGCAGGGCGGTTGTTATTATCGCTATCCGAACGGACAATATGTCCAGGTCGATCCCCGCAGCTGTTACTGAGGAGACGAGCCGAGGCGGGCTCACGGGCCTTTAATCAGGTAGATCGGGCTCGACCACGCCTGGTTGCCGTCCTCCTGCGTCACGCGAATGTAGACCGGCACGTCGCCCTCGATGGCTTCGGTGCCGGTCGTATCGTGCGTGACCTGCATCGATGTGACTTTCCTGGTTTCCGGCAACCGGTAGACGCGTATCTGGCGGCCGAGACCGCCGGCCTCGACAACGATCTCATTATCGTCGAGCGCTGCGAGGTCGCATTCGGTCGAGACGATGTTGGTTTCGATCGACAGAATCCCCGCGCGTTCACGTTCGAGCCAGAGATCGAAACCGGCCATATTTCCGGTCGTGACGGAATTCCAGGAAACGATTCCCGCTTCCCCGTCATGGCTGAGTGGTTTGTCCGGGTTGAGGAAATTCACCGCTTCGACGCGCTCGATCCGATTGCCGCGCAAGACGGCCTTGCCGCGCCAGTTGACCTCGCGTCCGCGTCCGCGATATTCCGCGCCGCTCCACATCACCCGGATTCTTTTTCCGAGATCGCCTGACGAATAGGGGCGAACGCTGCGCACCAGCGTCTTGCCATGAAAAATGTCGATGCGGTCGATCGCCGCCGAGCCGATAACTTCGGCGCTCAGGCGCATCGGCACGGAGCCGTTTGCAATAATGGCGCCCATCGGCACCTCGGTCGCCTGTCGCGACTGCGTTGGTCCGAGCAGCGGATCGTCGGCGTAGTGCGTCACCGGCCGATCGAAGCCGCCTTTCACCGACATGTACAGCCGGTTGCCGGTGGTGCCGTAATGGCGGCGCTGCCGCAGGGCATCGAATACGGCGTCGCGGTCGAGCCTGGGCATCAGATAACAGGTCAATCCACCGATCGCGCCGAATGTGGAGGCGCCCGGCTGGGTCGCGCCCGGCCGGCCCTTATGGTCATCGCTGTGGCATACGATGCCGACGCGGTAGCCGCGGTCGAAGGCATCATGCAAAAGCCACTCGAAGGTCCCCCACGTCGAGTGAACCTCGACCGCGCGTTCGAAGCGGCCGTCATGGGCCACATTGATGTCGGCGTAGCGGCCGCCGACATGGGCGATGACCACAGCGTCTTCGTTGTTGCGGCCGAGCGCCTCGAACAACTCGTGTGCGGTATGGCAATCCTCCGTCGATGGATCGGAAACCAGTATCCGCGAGGACCGGCGGATCGGCCTTCCCTCGGCGCGATAGAAGACGTTGCGGTCCCCGCCCATCCCGGTATTGCCGGACCATTCATAGCCGGGCAGGGCGACAAAACGTCCGGGCTCGTCGAACTGGCGCGTCAGGCCGTTCAGGGTTTTCCAGAATGCATCCGTGATCTGAAAGTCGTTGCCCTGATGCCCGACGATGTCGACGAACGCCTTGTCGCGGGCATAGCTGAAATACTCGGCGGCCGAGTTCGTGCCGATGGTCTCCTCGCTTTGCGCGTGCAGGTCGCCCCAATAGTGTCGGTATGGCGCGCTTGCCAGCACACGCATCGGTGTTGAACGACATAGCGGCCGTCCGGTCTCATCCGCAACCGCGACGGTCACATCGCCGGGCTCCTTGGCAATCAGCCCCTCGACCACGATCGTGCCATCCTCGCGCGGCGACAGCGCCCCAGCGGATAACCCGCCGATCTGTGGCGGCGCGGTGACGATTACCGGTCCGATCCCCCTGGTGGTCGGATTGCCCCAGCGATCCTCGGCGACGATGCAGAGGCGAAACGTTTCGCCAACGATATTCTGGCTGGGAAGCAAGGCTTTCCAGCGGGCAGCTTCGCCCGGAACCAGCGCTATCTCGGGCGATTGCGGAAGCTCGGTGAATTCATAGGTGGCGAAGGCGTCGACGAATGTCTTGAACTCGAAGGTCGCCTCCACATTGGTTTGCAGACGCAGCCCGGGCGAACCCTGGCGCGTATCGCCAAGGCGGATGGAGATGGTATCGCCAGCGCGGAGAAAGCCGCGGCCGACCCTGATCGACAGCGCGTTCACCCACGGTCGGGTGAAATTGCGGTCGACCCTGCAGTCGAGTACGGCGCCGTTGGAGGCTTCGACGGTCGTGTAATTCGCCGCCGCAGGCTCGGTGAATTGCGGCTTGCCCATATCGGACGTTCCGCGCCAGACAATTTTGAGATCACCGCTATCGTCAATGCCGAATTTTCCGGCGGTGTAGGTCAGAAGCAACGAGGCATAGGAACCTGCGACAAACGGGCCGGCGGGCGCAAGCGTCGCGGTGCCCATATGCTCGGGCAAATAGGGAATGTTCGGCATTTGCGGGCATCCGGCGTTTGTGGCGAGCAGTCGGCGGTCGCCGATTTTGGGCGAGCCCGACAGGCGGGCGGAGGCGCCAGCGTTGCCATATCTCAGGAGATGGCTTTATCTGTCAAACGGCACTCCCACGAAGTGCCACGCGACATCAGTCGGTGGAAATTCCAGTCTGACGTCAACAGCAGGAACAGCCGTGCAACCACCCGATCAGGCCCATGCTTCCGGCACCGCCGGTCTCCCGGTTTCGCCTGCGGATGTCGCGAGGGCGGCGGCCGCAATCCGCGGCGCGGTGATGGTCACGGATTTCAACCAAAGCCGAACGCTCGGCGGCATCATGGGATGCAGGCTTTGGCTCAAGTTCGAGAACCTCCAGTTCACCTCGTCGTTCAAGGAACGGGGTGCCCTGAATCGCCTCCTTGCATTGACGCCGGCGGAGCGGCAACGGGGCGTGGCCGCCATGTCGGCGGGAAATCACGCCCAGGGGGTCGCCTATCACGCCAACCGGCTCGGCATCCCCGCAACGATTTTCATGCCGGAGGGAACGCCAACCGTAAAGGTGGAGAACACGCGTCGCCATGGCGCCGACGTCGTCGTCGCCGGCAAGACTCTGGAAGAAGCCGCGGAACTGGCCAGGCAGCATTGCGCCGCCCACAACGCCACCCTGGTGCATCCCTATGATGACCCTCTGGTCGTTGCAGGGCAGGGAACAGTCGCGCTTGAAATGCTTGAGAAGGTGGCTGATCTCGACACCATCGTGGTTCCGATCGGCGGCGGTGGATTGATCTCGGGCATCGCCGTGGCCGCCAAAGCCCTGAAGCCGGATCTGCGCATTATCGGCGTCCAGGCAAAGCTTTATCCATCGATGTTCAACCTGATCCATGGACAGTCGTTGCCAATGCGCGGCGATACCCTCGCCGAGGGCATCGCGGTCAAGGCGCCGGGAAAGATCACCAGCGAGATCATTCGCAACCTCGTCGATGAAATCGTGCTGGTGACCGAGGACCAGATCGAGCGCGCCGTGGCGCTATTGATTTCGATCGAGAAGACGGTGGTCGAAGGCGCGGGCGCGGCGGGACTGGCCGCGATGCTGGCAAATCCCGAGCCCTTCAGGGGGCGAAATGTTGCTCTGGTGCTATGCGGCGGCAATATCGACACCCGCCTGTTGGCATCGGTGCTGACCAGGGAATTGGCGCGCGAGGGGCGCCTGACGCAATTGACCATCGATATTGTCGATCGGCCCGGGCAACTCGCCGCCGTGGCAACGCTGCTGGCGGAGGCCGGCGCCAATGTCATCGAAATTGCCCATCAGCGCACGTTTTCCGATTTGCCGGCCAAAGCGACGCTGCTTGAGGTGGTGATTGAAACCCGCGACCGGTCGCACCTCGAGGAAACCGTCTCGAAACTTCGTGCCGCGGCCCTGCGTGTCGAAATCGGAAGAGAAAACAGAAAGCCCGAGAAATGAAGGGCGACGCGGACTACTTCGCGAAGGTAACACTTGAGGGAGAACGCGTGCGGCTGGAGCCGTTGTCGGAGCGGCATCTGGAAGATCTGAGCCGGTCCGGTTCCGACGCCGAAATCTGGAAGTGGCTTCCCAGGGAACATCATGGCCCGGGCGCGATGGCATCGTTTGTCGATAGCGCGATACTTCAATTCCGCCGGTCAGCCGCGGTGCCGTTCGCGACCATCGACATAGCGAGCATCAAAGCGGTGGGCTCGACCCGCTTCCACTATGTCGAACCGGAGCAGCGCCGGCTCGAGATCGGATTCACATGGATCGCTCCGGAATTTCAACGGTCATACATCAACACCGAGACCAAGTTTTTGCAGCTATGGTACGCCTTCGAAATTCTCGGATGCCGCCGCGTCGAGTTCAAGGCCGACGCCGACAACCTGAAATCCCGTACCGCGATCCTGCGTCTTGGCGCAAAGGAGGAGGGATATTTCAGAAAGCACATGCTCTATCCGGATGGTCGCAACCGGGACAGCGTCTACTATTCGATCATCGATGACGAATGGCCGGGCTGCAAAACCCTTCTTCAATCGCGCATGGGATATGCCGTCAACCCCGAATGTCTCGAACCTGAGAGTTGACATCAAGGCAATGATTGCCCGCGCGCGGATCAGCGTCTATGTGTCTGTGATCGCAAAAAGAAAGTCGCCGCATGCTCAGGAAATTCGAACGCTATCCGCTCACCTTCGGGCCGACCTATATCGAGAAGCTTGAGCGGTTGACCCAGCATCTGGGCGGCAAGGTCCAGCTTTACGCCAAGCGCGAGGACTGCAATTCAGGTCTGGCATTCGGCGGCAACAAGCTGCGCAAGCTCGAATACATCATTCCCGACGCCATCGCCTCCAATGCCGACACGCTGGTGTCGATTGGCGGCGTTCAGTCCAACCATACCCGCATGGTGGCCGCCGTCGCCGCCAAGATCGGCTTCAAGTGCAGGCTGGTTCAGGAGAGCTGGGTGCCCCACGAGGATGCAGTCTACGACCGCGTCGGCAATATCCTGCTCAGCCGGATCATGGGAGCCGATCTGCAGATGGTCGACGAGGGCTTCGATATCGGCATCCGCCAAAGCTGGGAAGACGCCATCGCCGACGTCAAGGCCAAGGGCGGCAAGCCCTACGCCATACCAGCCGGCGCCTCGGTGCACAAATTCGGCGGCCTCGGCTACGTCGGCTTCGCCGAGGAGGTCCGCGCCCAGGAGAAGGAGATGGGGTTTGCGTTCGACTATATCATCGTCTGCACGGTGACCGGCTCGACCCACGCCGGCATGCTGGTTGGTTTTGCCGCCGACGGCCGCGAGCGCAGGGTGATCGGCATCGACGCCTCCTGCACGCCGAAGCAGACCAAGGCGCAGGTGCTTCATATCGCGCGCGACACCGCCGAACTGGTCGAACTCGGCAAGGAACTCGGCGAGGACGATGTCGTGCTGATCGAGGACTACGCCCATCCGGTCTATGGCGTGCCGTCCGACGAGACCAAGCAAGCGATCCGCCTATGTGCCCGGCTGGAGGGCATGATCACCGACCCGGTCTACGAGGGCAAGTCGATGCAGGGTATGATTGATCTGGTCAAAAAGGGTTACTTTCCCGAGGGCTCGAAGGTTCTCTATGCGCATCTTGGCGGCGCGCCGGCCCTCAACGGTTACGCCTATGCGTTCCGCAACGGCTGATGGCCCGCATGGCACCGGCACGCGGAGAGATTTTTTCGATGTTGGCCGAAAACTTCGGTGCTATCATCACCTCGGTGAATATGTGATTGCGCGCATTTCCGACGGAAGCAATGCTCGTTCAATGCGAATATTACTCAATGCTCAGACGCTCTATATGGCCCATGCCGCGGCAACGAACCTATTGCGAGCAGCTGAGTATCCCGGTCACACGCATGCGTTGCAAGGGATAGCTCGATGAGCACGAGGACCGCCTCCTGGCTGCAGGCGCATGGTCGGCTCTGGTATGACGATGTCTGGTATCGGGCGGCATGGATCGTCTGGCCCCAAGCGCTCGCGATGCTGGTCCTGCTCGGATGGATATCGTGGATTCAAACCAGCGTGCAGTGGGGCAAGCCGACGCAAGGTCCGGCGGACCAGCCGACGGAACAAGTCGATGCCTTGGGCTCCTGCAGATCGGCGACCGATAACAGCCAGCGCGTGGCGGCCTGTTCGGATTTGATCGCCTCCGGCAAACTCAGGGGTGACGACCTTGCCGAGGCCTATTATGTGCGCGGCTGGGCATACAATGCGTTGAAGCAGTCGCAGTTGGCGGTGAACGATTTTAATCAGGCTATTGCGCTCTCGCCCAGCAATCCCCTCTTCTTCAACGATCGGGGCGTCGCGTTCCGCGATCTTGGCAACAACGATCGCGCCATGCAGGATTTCAATCAAGCCATCGCGTTGAAGCCCGATTATGCGCTCGCTCACGCCAACCGCGCCCGTATTCTCATCAACCAGCAGCGACTGGATGAAGCCGTCACCGCGGCTACGACCGCGATCAACCTCGATCCCAAACTTGCCTGGGCCTACGAGAATCGCGCGGCAGCCAATGAAGCCAAAGGCAATTGGCGCGCGGTATATGACGATGCCACAAAACTGATCGAGCTCTCCCCGGATTATCAGCTGGGCTACGGGCTGCGCGGACATGCTTATTTCGAGTCTAGACAATATGAACCGGCCATCGCCGATTTCACCAAGGCCATTTCGATCGATCCAACCGCTATCTATAACTATCGCATGAGGGGGCGTGCGTATTATTTCCTGAACCGGTTCGATGATGCGAGGGCCGACTATGAAGCTGCACTGCGCATCGATCCAAAGGACGAGACGACGATTTCCTTCTACAATGACTTGAAACGGCGACAAGCCAGTGCTTCGCCGCCCGGTCCTCAGCCGTCCGATAATTTTTCCAACGAGTTGACCGACTGGAATGTTCCTCCGCAAAGCGAATTGCAAACCAATATCGGCAGCGAGACACCGTCCAGCATCCCCGGCGGCCGCCGCGTCGTGACCGCCGAAGTGCTCAAGCTTCTCAATACCGAGGCTATCCTGATCGACGTTCTCCGGGATAATACCGGTGGTCATCGCACGATACCCGGGGCGATCTATATTCCGGGCGCAGGCGATGCTGGTAACTTTCGTGATCATATTCAGCGCCGGCTTGCACAGGTATTGGCCCAGCTGACCTCGCAGGATGCTAACAGGGAGTTGGTGTTTTTCTGCCTGGGCGCGCAATGCTGGGAAAGTTACAACGCCGCATTGCGCGCCATTCAACTGGGATACCGCAACGTTCTCTGGTATCGCGGTGGGCTCCAGTCATGGGGCGCGGCGAAGTTGCCGTTGCAGGCGGCAGCCGGTTATCGCGATGTGCTCAACTAGAGCATGATCCGGAAAAGTGGATACCGGTTTTCCCTCGGGACAAACGCGAAGCGTTTGCCCGGAGATCATGCTCAAACGAGAAGATAGAGCGGGATGACGATTCGTAGAAAAGTCATCGCGCTCTAAGCGTCGAGGGCCGTCGCCGCTAGTTAACGTCCGTCGGCACAGACCGTGGTGCGGGTCTGACACCGGCCGCGGGTGCGTTCATCCGAATTGCAGCGAGCCAGCGCGGCGTTTTGCGCGCTCGGATAGGTATCACTGCCTGCCGTAAAGGACAGGCTCCAACGCCGCCGGCCATATGATCCGATGAACGTTGCCAGCGATACGCATTGCTGTCCCGAAAAGCTCGCGACCTCACAGCCGCCGCTACGTCCGAATTTTGAACAACCCTTGGCGGCCACCGCTTCGGCCTCCCCTTTCGTGGGCTGTTTCCACGCCGACCAATAAGAACCATCGGCGGTGAAGCCGATTGCGCCCCAGAATTCGCTGGTCGATGGGGCCTGCGTGTCGGGTCCGTTTTGGTCGGTGGTGTTCCGGTCGTAAAGCGGCGGGATGTAGTCCGTCCGCGGCGATGGGGCAAGCGAGGGCCCCGGCGTGGGCACGGGCAACGGAGCAAGCGGCGTCGGCACCGGCAACGGCGCTATCGGGTCGGATGTGCCCATCGAGGTCTGGGCAATCACGAAGCTGCCGGAGAGATCGCCGGCCTCGGCAGCGACCGCG
>Ga0209006_10002799_pt1 | contig 15846 bp, 10 predicted proteins | sample JacPin_JW_Ref_O2_FD_188567 | JGI IMG/M metagenome (GOLD analysis project Ga0209006, IMG submission 188567) | Forest soil microbial communities from Algoma, Ontario, Canada - Jack Pine, Ontario site 1_JW_Ref_O2 (SPAdes) (version 2) | ecosystem: Environmental > Terrestrial > Soil > Boreal... | reverse complement strand
CGTGAAGGAGTAGCCGCTCTTGGTACCAGACGCCAGCTGGGTATCGATCAAGCAAGCGCCAGCCGAAGTAGGCGGAGTGCAGGTCGTGCCTGCCAGGTTCGTCAGGCCAGCCGCGAAACCGATCGTCGGGTAAGCAGAGTTATAAGAAATCTGCGCAGTATTCAGTGTACGAATCGATGCTACGGCGGAAGATTCGTTCGCCGCAATACGTGCACGCAACAAGTTCGGGATAGCAATCGCGGCGATGATCAAAATGATCGCCACCACGATCAGCAGTTCGATAAGTGAGAAGCCCTTTTGTTTCCGCATTTAAATTGTCCTCGTCTCCGTTTGACTGTTTGGTTGGATGACCAACTCGCATGTACTATCGCACTCTAAGTGCCAGAGGCCCAAGTGACGGAAGTCAGATGTCCTTCCGGGGGCAAACACAGCGTTTTCAGTGGCCTTCCGCGAGATAGTCACCATCCCGAAGGTGCCCGGTAATGGGTTTATGACATTTTCGGGGATCTGAATTGACAAATTGTGCCAGTCTTACTGATGTAGGGTTCTTTCTCTTAACCGATCCAAACCGCCCGCCAGCAGCCGCAAGTGCTGTTCCGTTAAGGATCAGTCCTTTACCCTTCGCGAGACTCTTCCGCGGTTCGCCGATTGCCTGTTTGCCGCAGCGTATTTCCAAAAGACGCCTCCAATTAAGGAGGATGAAGGATGGTGGAGTAAGTGAAGGGATGGAGTTACTGCTTACCCCGTCAGAGAAGGGATGATTCAAACAGCCGTAAGTGCTCGAGCGTCTTGAACAAGTTCCAGGGTAGGTGAAGCGGCGCACGGCTCAACCCTTCGCAGATGATAGGCCAACCAACTGGAAGTCGAAATTGTGGCGATCACCAGTGCCCATGGAATGGTCGGCGAAATCCAGAACCACGGGGTCGCAAAGCTGAGCGCGGCCATCCAAGCGAGGGTGCCGAAAACACCAAACAGCAAGGCTGGCCGTCGGAAACTGGCGTGAAACGGCTGTGGATAAAGGCACATCGCCTGCACCATCAGTGCGAACGGAAAGGCGACGACTAAGTCGACAAAATAATGTTCGCCGATCCCCAGCGTAGCTAGAACGGTAAAAACCAGAAACGTCAGTGCGATGGCTCGAACCCAACGAGGAAGTCCCCATGAATTCCACCAAATCAGCAACACCCACGCCATATGCAGGGACGGGATGGCATTGCGCGCGCCCCTGACTGGCACAGTCTCCAATATCAGGTTCATGGCTTGCGCGGTAGTTAAAGGATGCCAGGGAAAGTTTGCTCCGAAGAGGTGGATCGGGCCGGTTGCCGAGACCAGATTATAAAACACCACACCCAATGGACCCGTGATCAAGAATGCCAGCATGACATGTAGAGCCGCTTTCCCTCGCACTCGAAGATTGGCGGCATAGACTAAGGCCAGGGGCAGGGGCAGAGCGATATAAAACAGAAGCCCGGTGAAGGCGAGCCACCCATGACGCGCAAAAAGTTGCCCCACCAGGAAACTGAACTGGACGCGAAGGCTGCAGTCAAACGAATAGAGGTAGAGATCGAAGGTTTTCGGATGCAGGGTCTCTGTGTACGTCATTAGCGCGGGAGAAAAATACTCGGATGCGACGAAGATAATCGATGGCACGAAAGCATACAAAAGAAGAGTCCGTTCCGGTTGTCGTGCCCATATCGATCGCATCCCTAGCACTGCCAGACTACCGAGCCCGGCAAAGGCAAAAGGGGCCATGGAGCGAAACGGAAAACCCATCACGTGGTAGTCGAACTCCGCGAAAATCAAAGCGCAGGCCGCGACTCCGGCGAAGTTTACCCACGAGGGTTGAACCACCGCCAGTGTCACCAGGGCCGCGCCCAATGACAGGGCCATGAAGACATCCACAATCGACCACTTGTAGAAACCAGCATTCAGGGATAGCGCTGAGACGCAGGCGAGCAGCGCCAGCGTAAGAAGCGCTTTCGCGATGTTGGAGGGCCTCGCCATAGCCGTATCCGCCGTCATCCAACAACTTAGCAGTCTTACGGGTCGGTCCAGAACATGGTCACCTGTTCGGGGGGCACGGAAGTAACTGCGCCGTGTGAGGGACGCTGCGGTTGACCGCGCAATCAGGAGCTGAACAGCATTTCTGCGATAGAATTGGCTGCGTTGGGCTCTTGATGCCGAACCTGCAGATACAAGCCGATCGTGACATTTCGCGCGCCTCCACGCTGCCCGCCCCGCTTTATTTCGATTCCGCGAAATTTGAAGAGGAGAAGACCAAGGTTTTCGGCGCTACATGGCAACTGGTGGGCCATATTCACCAGGCCGCGCTCCCCGGCGACTATTTCACCTTCGACCTTCTCGGGGAACCTCTACTTATTGCTCGCGGCGAAGATCGCGTCCTGCGCTGTTTTCATAACGTTTGTCGCCATCGTGCCGGGAATCCAGCCATCGGCTGCGGCAATCGTAAACTCTTCCGCTGCAACTACCACGGCTGGACATATCGCCTCGATGGAACTCTTCTTGTCACCCCCGAATTCGATGGCGTGGAGGATTTCGATCCCGCAGACTTCGGACTCGTTCCAGTTCGCCTGGAAGAATGGTTCAACCTCATCTTCGTCAATTTCGATGAGGAAGCGGAGCCGCTGCAGCAATCTCTAGGCGAACTGACCGCTCAAGTCGCGAGGTTCGATGTCAGCCCCTTAAAGTTTTCCGAACGTCGTACCTACGAGATGAACTGCAACTGGAAGACATATATCGACAATTACCTTGAGGGCTACCACGTTCCCAGCGTCCACCCGGCGCTCAATCGAGAAATCGATTACAACGCCTATACCGTCGAACCATATCAGCAGTACGTTCGACAGTGGACCCCGATCAAAGGGGCACAAACCGGAGACGAGTCTCCACGCCAATATCCGAAGCGCGGCGAGGATCTAACCGCTGACTATTTCTGGGTTTTTCCCAACTGGATGCTCAACTGCTATCCCGACAACATCTCCATCAATATCATTCTGCCGCTGGCACCCGAGCGCACACTGGCGATTTTCGAGTGGTACGTTCGCGAAAAGGATCTCGGAAGTGAAGCCGCACGAAAGGCACTGGCTTTCAGCGACGAAATTCAGATCGAAGACATGAAAATGTGCGAAATCGTGCAGAAGAATCTGCACTCCCGCAGTTATCACAGTGGGCGATATAGCGTGAAGCAGGAAAAAGGCGTCCACGCATTTCACCAGATGTATCGTGAGCTAATGCCCACCTAACCTTCGAAGATTATCGGGTAAAGAGCCGTATGGTGGTCATCCGCCACTACCACCCTGGATTCAAGTTCCGCTTTTGCCCGGGCGGTGACTATAGACCCTGCACTCCTGTGCGCTCTGCCTTCACCGAAAATAATCTAACCTGAAAATACTTGCGCCAACAATCGGGTTCGCGAGAGCTGCGAGAAACGTTGGGCCAAATTCCTGCGCCAACGAGTATAAACATGCCCGCACGTAGCGAAACTCGCATCATCATCTTCTGTCTGCTGCTGGTTACGGCTACCCTCGCTTTCTACAATCCCGTCATTCATAACCAATTCATCGATTTCGACGACTCTAACTACATCGTAAACAATACTTGGATCCAACATGGCGTCAATTGGGAAACGGTCCGATGGTCGCTAACGACTTTCAAGGAAGGGAACTGGCACCCGTTAACCTGGCTGTCGCATTCACTCGATTACCGGTTCTTCAAGCTGGATCCCGCTGGACATCACTATACGAATGTTCTGCTGCATGCGATCAATGCTGTACTGCTTTTTCTTCTATTGTGGCGGCAAACCGGACGCACCTGGCCCAGTTTTCTGGTTAGCGCAATCTTCGCGCTACATCCGGTGAACGTTGAGTCGGTGGCGTGGGCGGCGGAGCGAAAGAATGTCCTCAGCACACTCTTCTTCTTACTGGCTCTGCATGCCTATGGTCGCTACGCTCGTACGGGACGACGAGTTCCATATCTGACGGTGATTGTGTGCTTTGGCCTCGGCCTGATGGCCAAGCCGCAAATCGTTACGTTACCTTTTGTACTGCTGCTCTTGGATTACTGGCCTCTGCAGCGAATGAAACGCGCGCAAACCGGTGGTGGTGTTCTATCCAATTCCGCACCGCGCACATTCACACAATTAGTTGTGGAGAAGTGGCCGCTCTTTGCGCTCGCCGCTGCCGATTCGATTGTGACAGTTATGGCGCAGCACGCAGGGAACGCCGTGCGCACGGTGGCGGAAGTGCCAGTTTCGGCGCGCTTCACGAACGTGGTTGTTTCCTATGTCGAATACATTGGCAAAATGTTGTGGCCGACGAACCTGGCGCCGATGTATCCGCGCACGCACGATTTTCCGGTTTGGCAAATTGCGGCAGCAGCAACGCTACTGCTTGTTGTTTCTGCCGCCGTGCTGCTGCGACATGACCGCCGCTATCTGGCTTTCGGCTGGTTCTGGTTTGTGGGAACGCTGGTTCCAATGGTCGGGATTATCACTGTGGGCGAACAATCGATGGCTGATCGCTACGCGTATATCCCGTTCATCGGTCTGTTTGTAGCCCTGGTTTGGGCAGCCGACGATCGGAGGCGCGGTGCTACAGACAACGGGTTAATGCTCAAAAATAATGCTCGCACCTTGTGGTGCTCTTGCGCGGCCATGATCGTACTCGCCGCTTTAGGATGTACAACTCATCGCCAACTCGCCTACTGGCACGACGATGAAACTCTGTGGCGATATACGTCGAGGGTTACTGAGAAAAACTATACGGCCCACAACAATCTCGCGCTGGCTCTGGCCAAGCAGGGGCGCTCGGACGAAGCGATTGTAGAATTTCGGGCCGCCAAGGCGCTGCATAACTATCCCAGCGGTCAGATACTGGCCCTCGCGTTGTACGAACTGCGAGCCGGCCATCCCAAAGAGGCCATCGAAGAATGCGACTCAGTTTTGCGAAACCCCGACTCGTCGGGCGATCGTAATCTTCAGTTTGCCGCATGGTCGGAACTGGGCGAAGCGCATCTTCAACTGAGCGAGTACGATCTGGCTGTCATGAGCTATAAGAATGCACTGAGCTTGAGTCCAGAAAATGCAGGCGCGTTGGTAGCTTCTGGAATGCTGGAGCTTCGAGTTGGGAATCCAGAAATGGCTGTCACCAGCTTGGAGAAAGCGGTAAGAATCGACCCAACGAATGTAAACTATCTTTTGCTAGCTGAAGCATTACGCCAGGCGCGGCGTCCGCAGTCGGCGGCCATGGCATCGGCGGAGGCCAAGAAAATCTCTCCCGATCTGTACCAGGCACAAATTGTGGCGGGACAGTTTCTCGCCGTGGCTGAAGTCAAAGCTCAACACTAGGATCTCCACGTAAAACGGGCTCTCAAGCCTTAGGGATTGCCTATCCTCATGGCTTATTCCTTCATTAGGATCTTCTCGCTTGCACGTGCTACTAAAGCGGTGGCGATCGCTGGCCATCGAGCATAGGCTGCGCCGCCTTCTTTTAATTCCGCCGCTGTCAGCCCCGTACTGGCCAGATCCTCGCCATAAATGATCATCAATTCCTTGCGCTTCTTTTCGTCCAGTAAATGCACGAGGCGTACATACATCATTCCCGGTGGCATCTGGTATACCTTGGCGCGAATCAGTGCTTCGATATGTTCGCGGTCGGAACCAGCACGGGTTGTCTCGTCGTTTGATCGAACCCAAGTATCAACGTAAAAATCCATACCACCCAATTGCGCGTGTTGCGGCGAATCATATTCGTGTTTTGCGTCGGGCTTGCTCGGAAGATAGCCTTCAAACTGAACCCAATAAAGCCGTTGAACATTTTTCTGACCGTCCGCTTCGACGAATGCATGCAGTTCGCAGTCCGCAAGGTCATAAAGGTCCCATCGGTCCGCACCCACATATTGTGCTGATTTTGGTAGTTGAATTTGAACTTTAGGTTCGCGCTCCGAGGCGATCACGTTCCCTACGACGCGACGTTCAGGAGTTCTAGCTTGCGCGACCGCCAAGGCGCAGAGAAAGATTATGACTGTCGCTTGTTTAAACTTAAACAAAGACCACCTCAATTTCTTTTCAGCAGCAAACAGGTCATGTCGTCATGCTGCGGAGTGTTTCCGACGAATTGATCCAACCCTGCCAGCAGATTCTGTAACAGTTCCTGGGGAGTCTTAGCCGACTCACGCTCCACCAGTCGTATCAGCTCCGGCTCACTGTATTCTTCGTCTTTGGAATTGACCGCTTCAACAATCCCATCGGTGAAAATCACCAGCCAGTCGCCGTCTTCCAGCCGCGTCGTACCAACTTCATAGACCGAGCCAGGAAGAATGCCCATCGGCAACCCTCCCGCTTCGAGGCGCTCAATCGCGCCTGAGCGTTTTCTTAATATGGGGACGTTGTGCCCGGCGTTGACGTAAACCAAATCCCCGGTAGCTGCATCGAGTTCGCAAAAGAATGCGGTAGTGAAGCGAACTCCTCCCTGGCTATTCGAACAGGCATAGTGATTAACGCCCGGCACCAGTTCTGCCAATGTAACGCCGCTGGTCGAGAGGGTTCGCAGGCTGGCCTGAAAAGTAGCCATGAGCATGGCGGCAGGAATGCTCTTTCCGGCGACGTCCGCTACTACAAAGAGAATCTTATCCTCTAAATGGTTTTCGCCAGACCGGACCCCTGGCCGCAAAATCACGTCATAGTAGTCGCCCGCCACCGTATTGGCTGGACGCGTGGCATAGGCAATCTGATATCCGGGAAGCTGCAGTGGAGCGCCCGGCAGCAACCAGGCCTGAATGTCTTTTGCGATTTCGAGATCGCGCTTCATCACCACGCGATCGGCTAGTTCCAGCAGTAACACGATCAACAACAACAGCCCACCCCAAACATGCAAATCCAGTTCGTGGATTTCGACATGCCCTGACCTATCCTCAACGGAATACCCGCCGGATGGGAAAAACAGGAGAATCAGAGCCACCAGCACCAGGATGCGTCGAGCGGGAGTCAGCTTTTCCAGGATTGCCCAAAACAGCGCTTTGGTGAGATTCCAGGACCGGCGGAACCGGGAAGGCTCCTCCTTTACGTTATCCAGACCGGCCGAATAGAGGCGATAACTGGATCGGGCGTCCTTTTCTAACTGCGACCAGAGCTGGTTTACGGCCAGCCCCTCGCTCACCCGGTACCAAAAATTACGGACTCTTCCCTCAAGGCGGGATGGCTCATGAATTGGCTGGGGAGGAGACGCCATTATTGGAGCACCCATTATAGGCTGGCTAGCGCATTACGGGAGAGCGACAGCAACTGCGGCTCAGAATCAAGTTGTTTGAAAGTGTCTTTATATAAGAATTGGAGATAGTGACACCCTCAAAATAAATCCATCTGCTCAACTTCTTCGAGTTGCATTCTGCGGTCTTCCCGACGTTGTCCATTGCCAATTCCGTATTTTCTTCGAAAAGACGAAATCAGTTGCGATAACCTTTCCGTGTACCCCTTGGGCAAAAAAGCGCGGTCGGCATAGCGCTTTCTGTAGAGTGGCACCAAAGCAGGGAAATGCTCCTCAAGAAACGGCATAAAAACGGCCGCCGAGCAGGGCTTAAGAAACAGCGGATTGGCCCAGACATATTGAGCTCCCGCTTCGCTGGCGGCCTTTACCAAAGCCTCCAGATCGCGAGGGCGATCCGTTATCTCCGGCAGGACGGGGCAACAATTGACCCCGGCATAGACTCCCGCAAGATTCAATTGCCGTACCGCCTCTAGCCGCAAATCTGGACGCGGCGCCCGCGGTTCCAGTTTTCGCGCGAGCTCCACATCTAGCGTGGTCACTGTTACATGCACTGCGATCCGATTGCGTTCGCCCACTCTACGCAAAATCTCCGCATCGCGAGTCACCATATTTGATTTTGTGACGATTCCAATCGAGAGCCCGGAGTGCAAAGCCAGTTCCTCAAGAATGGCTCGCGTGATTTCGAAACGACGCTCCGCGGGCTGGTAGGGATCAGTAGCCGTGCCGATGGCGATCCCCTCGCCACGTTTGACGTGCTTTAGTTCGGTTCGAAGCAATCCGGCCGCTTGCTGTTTGACGAATATCTTGCGTTCGAAATCCACTCCATCGCGCAGTTCCATGAACTCGTGCGTGTAGCGCGCGTAGCAGTATTTGCAGGCAAATTCACAGCCGCGATAGGGATTGATAGCCCAAGTAAAGGGAAGATTGCGATTGCTGACTACACGACTGAGAAGGGAACGCGTCCCCAACGTAAAGTATTCAACGTTGTGGCCTTCGCATAACGATTCGCCCGCGGCGGCAATCCGCGCAATGCCCACCAGCTTCGAATCGGAGCTTTCGCCGACCGCGGTTTCGCCCGGCAGGGTTTCGCCAAACAAGGGGAGGGAGGTCATAAGTATTCGCTATTTGTTCGCCTAACGATAGCGAAGGGATTGGCCCCTGTCAAACTCAAAAGTAGGGATTGAACCAAACAGTTGCGTTCAGGCCGGCGCGGGGCCGGACTAACCGCGCCAACCTTCTTTGAGATCTGCCCTAGGGGTGTTCCCCTTGCGCCGGAAGAAGCCCTGGCGGTGGCGGAGGAATTGCGATGTTGAGACTTGTCACCGTCCCGAGTGACGATAATGGCTTACCGAACTCGTTTACGTTGCCGACCACCAGCACCGCCATCTGGTCGCGGTGCATATATTTCGCGGCGACGCGCGCTACATCATCCTTTGTGACTTTTTCAATCCCCTTCTGAAAGTTCTCCAGAAAATCCAACGGATAGCCGTAAAACTCGTATGCCATCTTCTCCTGTAAAACCTTTTCCGGCGAATCGAAACGGAAGACGAAAGAATTAAGAATGGAATCCTTGGCCCGCTTGATCTCTTCGTCGTTAATCGGACGCGCAGGCAGTTCGGCGATATCCTGATCGAGCGCTTGAATGGAGTCGACGGTGGTCTTGCTTTTCGTACTGACCGTCAGTCGCAGCATCCCGAGATGATCCCATCCGGCACCCACTCCACCACCAACCGCATAAGCGAGGCCTTTTGTGGTTCGGATGTCGCCGAACAGGCGCGACGAAAATCCGCCCCCAAAGGCCTCATTGAAAACAGAGACCGCAAAGTAATCCGGATTCTTGCGGGTAATTCCCAGAGCCACCATTTGAATGTTGCTCTGATTCACATCGGTCTTATCAACCTGGTAATAGCCAGGTTTCGCCGGAGTGGGCTTGATGTCCGGCTTGGTCGCCGCCGTGCCCTTAGCCCACGACCCGAATGCCTCGCGCAAACGAACTTCCATTTTCGTGGAATCGAAATCTCCAACCACGCCTAGCACGATGTTGTTGGGATGTACGTATTTACCATGCCACTCAATAAGATCCTCGCGTGTAATCGCGGCCACGGTCGCATACTGAGGTTCTCGCGCGTAAGGATTGTCGGCCCCATAGGCGAGCTTGGCTGCTTCACGTTCCGCAATCTGTGACGCATCGTCGTTGCGACGCGAGATGCCGTCGTAGATACCATCTTTGGCAATTTTGATTTTCTCGCCGCGGAATTCCGGATTTGTTAGAACGTCTTCAAACACGCGGAACACGTCGTCAAAATCCTGTTTTAGGCATGACCAACTCACGGTGGTGGAATCGCCGCCTCCTCCGGTTTCGACTTTAGCGGCGCGTTGTTCCAGAAAGTCATCCAACTGATCGCCCGTTTTTGTCTTGGTGCCTCCAGTCCGCCACACTTCGCCGTACACATCCATCATTCCAGTCTTGCTGGCGGGGACTAACAACTCGCCGCCGCGGATGCGAGCGATCCCGTCGATCGTCGGCAATTCGTGATCTTCCTGCAGGAAAATCACCATGCCGTTTGGCAATTCGATTCTCTTTGGTTGTGCTGGATGGAACTCGGGCAATGCAGGAATTGGTATCTTCTGCCACGGCTGCTGGGCTGAAGTCTGGGCGGAGGTTTTGCCGCCAAAGAAAGCCGCGAGACAGATGTACAGGACCACGATTGCAGCCGGTCGGATGTCGAGGCGCGGTCTTGCGATCCTCGTTGGAATTGGAAGTTCGTCGTGGGCGGCGCGATGCTTCTTCACTGTGTTCACAAACGGTTCTTTAGAGCCGAAGTCCGATGCAACGTTCTTCACTGTCCACCTCCTTGCGACGCGGCGTCGGTCGGTGGAGGTCCGCCGGCAAACTCAATGATTCCCACTGTCCGGTTTTCCGGCAAGAACGTTGCATTCGCTACCCGTCGTATATCCGCCTTGGTAACCTTCTCGATCCGGTCGACCGAGCGAAAGAGTTCCCGCCAGTCATCGTAGCGAGCCTGATTCAGACCCAGCGCAAATGCCAGCCCCTCATTCGTTCCAAGCGACCGGATCAGGTTGGCCTTAGCTCTGGTCTTGATCATCTGCAACTCTTCATCGGAGATGTCTTCTTTCTTCAGCCGTTCGATCTCCACGTGAATTGCGTCCGCCATCTCCTGCGGCTTATGTCCTGGAATCGGGAACGCATAAAACGCGAACAGGTGCGGATACTTGTTTCCCGGCAGTCCCGTGAAACCCGCTGAGTCTGAAGCAATCTGCTTGTCTCGTACCAGGGCGCGATACAAGCGCGAGGTGCGTCCGTTCGACATTAGATCGGCGATCGCGTCATAAACCTGGTCGTCGGGACTGCGGTAATCGGGTCGGTGGTACCCCTCGAGATACAGAGGTTGTGACTGCTCGTGGAGCACCACCGTGCGCTCGGAATTTTGCGCCGGTTCGGTCGTCGTCGCGGTGTCGGGCTTGGGACGCGCCGGAATGCGGGAGAAATATTTCTCGATAATCGGCAGAGCTTCTGAGGCTTTCACATCGCCGACCACGGTCACCACCATGTTGGATGGCACGTAATATTTATCGAAAAAAGCCTGAGCGTCGGTTGCGGAAAAAGAATTCAGGTCCGAGATCCAACCAATGGTTGGCCGATGATACGGATGCGCCGCAAAAGCTTCTTGCGTGAATTGCTCCAGTAACCGGCCTATGGGATTGCTGTCGACCCGCATGCGCCGCTCCTCAGTCACAACATCGCGCTCTTTATAAAACTGGCGCATCACGGGATGCAAAAAGCGCTCGGATTCCAGATAAGCCCAAAGCTCCAGGCGGTTGATGGGAAATGAATAGTGGTAACCGGTCTCATCCAGGTCGGTGAAGGCATTCATCCCCTCGCCGCCTTCGCCCTCAACAATCTTGCCGAACTCGTTGTTGTAAGGAGCTGAAAATTTGTCGGCTGCCGCAATTGCATCTTTCCATGCCTGTTCCAGTTGTTTGAGTTTTGCTTCATCGCGGTCTACCGGCTGGTCGCGCTCTGCAATGTAGGCAGCGTAGGCATCCTCGACCTTTGCCAGGGCAACTTTCTCTCCTGCATAGTCGCGAGTCCCGATTGTGTCCGTGCCCTTGAACGCCATGTGTTCAAACATGTGCGCCAAGCCGGTCTTATCCATGGGATCCTGCACCGAGCCGGCATCCACATGAGTGAAGAAAGAAAACACCGGAGCTTCTGGTCGTTCGCAGATGATGACGGTAAGTCCGTTCGCGAGCTTCTTAACCGTCGTGCGCTTTTCAAATGAAGCGAGGTCCTGTCCCAGCGCGAGCGCGGAGAAGACGAAACACAGGGCAACTATTTGTATAACAGGTAAGCGGAATTTCATCCTGCCTCCACCACAACCAAAAAATCGACGTTACGTGGAGGCAGGGAAGATTGTCAAACTTAAGGGCCGCGACAACGGCGTAATTGAGTTTGATTTTCTTTCTACCAGACGCGACAGGCATTCTCCGCCACCATGGGCTGACCCGCCTTACACCCGAACGCCTCCTGAAAGGCGGCTGAATTTTGCACCGCGCCGTTTACGCGCCAACGTCCCGGAGAGTGGGGATCTGTCAGCACGCGCTTGCGCGCTTCCTGATCCGTTACGTTCTGGCACCAGATCTGACCAAACGACAGGAAGAATCGCTGCGGCGCGTTATAGCCGTCGATCGGCTTTACTGGAGTGTTCCCGATGATTGACATCAGCGCCGTGTAAGCCAATTTCAACCCGCCATTGTCAGCGGTGTTTTCCCCGAGAGTCAATTTTCCGTTGAGTTTTACCTCGCCCTTATCATCCTTGACGGAGACGAAGCTCGAGTATTCATTCGCCGTGCAATCGGCCCGCTTTTCAAATTCCTTGCCATCATCGGCTGTCCACCAGTCGGTGAAATTGCCGATGGCGTCGTACTTGCGGCCTTGATCGTCGAAGCCGTGAGTGAGTTCGTGTCCAATGACGACGCCAATGCCTCCATAGTTGACGGCGTCATCCATCAACTTGCCGTAAAAAGGCGGCTGCAGAATGCCGGCGGGGAAGTTGATATCGTTCATCGGCGGCCGGTAATAAGCATTCACCGTTGGCGGAGTCATGCTCCAGTCCTTGCGATCCGTGGGCTGGTCGATTTTCTTATACTGACGCTGCACCTCGAATGCGCCCGACCGTTCTACGTTGCCGGCGTAATCGTCGGACTTAATCACCACGCTGCTATAGTCGCGCCATTTGTCCGGATATCCAATGTTATTGACGATGGTGTCGAGCTTTTCATAGGCCTTCTTCTTCGTTGTGTCCGACATCCAGGACAGCTGGCCGATATCTTCGCGCATGGCATTTTCGATTCCCTGGACCATCTTCAAAGTCCGCTCTTTACCTTCTGCTCCGAAGGTGCGGTCCACATAAAGCTGGCCCAGAGCCATGCCGAGCCTGAAGTCCGTAGACTTGACGCACCGTTTCCAACGCGGCTCCATCTGCTGTTGTCCGGACATGTACTTGTCATTGAAGTTGAAATCCTCTTCGACAAAGGCTTTGCTCAGTCCGGTAGCATAGGCGTTGATCGTCTTCCAGCGGAGATACGTCTTCCAATCGTTAAGCGGGATGTCGCCAAGCTGCTGGTTGACCTGCTTGAAGAATTCCGGATTGCCCACGTTAAGCGAAGTAAATCTCGGCGAGCCATTATCTGCAAAATACACCGTGAGATCGAAGTTGGGCGCTGCGGCCGTAAGTTCCGCAACTGTCATCGTATGATCGCGAGTCTTGGGATCACGCCGAAGCGTGCGATCCATCGAAGCTTGTGCCAGCGCAGTCTCAATCGTTAGAACGGTCTTGGCAGACGAGGTGGCCGATTCGGGATAGTATCGGGCCAGTTCGAACATTTTTTGCACGTGCTCCAGATACTTCTGTCGCGTCTCGACCGACTTCGCATCATCCTTTATGTAGTAATCGCGATCTGGCAAAGTAATCCCGCCCTGGTCAACGAGCGCAACCGTTCGGGTCGAGGCGTGCATGTCGGGCGCCGGATAAAACGCAAATAGGACCGGGATGGCATTGCGGTGCATATAAGCTATCTCCCGAATTAACTCCTCTTTCGTCTTGATCGCGTCAATCCGCGCCAGTTCCGGCGTCAGCGGAGCAGCACCGCGTTTCTCAATCGTGCCCTCATCCATGCAAGAGGCATAGTAGGTGCCCACCATGGTTTCCGCCGGCGTGTGTTTTCCTGGAGCCTGCGCCTCGGTCAGAATGTCGCGCAGAATATAAAGATTGTGCTCGGACAGGGCGTCGAACCGCCCCCAGCGCGACTTGTCGGCGGGAACAGGATTGTTCTTCATCCACGTTCCACAGGAATATTGATAGAAATCAACGCAAGGATCGGCTGACTTATCGATGGCGTCAATATCAAACACTGGGATGTCTTTCGGCACGCCGGAAGAAGAACCAGTCTGCGCCGAGCAGAACACAGCTGCGAACAGCAACGAAAAAACACAGAAAACACGAGTAAGCATATTTGCCTCTTAGCCTCGATGAGTGGAAGAAGAATCGAATCCGCGTAGAGACCAGGTCACCCGCATCTCTGCTCGCGTCGAAAATACCAGTAAGCGGACGCCCAACATTTTAAAGCAAGACCCTCAGGTGTTCCACATCGACTGCCTACTACCCATGGCACCGAACCTTGAAAACAAACTCGGGACCCGAAATGGCATCTGATCTCCTTTTCGCAACGCGGCACACTATACTAAACCCCGAGACAGGTAGAACGATTATCGCGCGACGACCGCCTATGCCTACTCCCACCATTGTCGATGTCGAAGGCCGCAACCTCAAGCTCACGAATCTGGATAAGGTTCTCTATCCCGCAGCCGGCTTTACCAAGGGAGAAGTCATCGACTTCGCGGTCCGAATCGCGCCCGTCCTGTTGCCGCACCTGACCGGCCGGGCGCTCACGATGAAGCGTTATCCCGAAGGCGTGGATCACGATTACTTCTTCGAAAAAAATGCACCGATGCACCGTCCAGACTGGGTCAAGACAACTCCGGTTTGGAGCGAGAGTAATCGCCGCACTGTGAACTATATTCTCGCCGACGATCTGTCGACCCTGGTCTGGATCGCGAATCTGGCGTCAATCGAACTGCACCCATCACTTTCTTTGGCCAAAGATATCACCACCCCCACCATGATTGTTTTCGATCTCGATCCCGGGCCACCCGCGAACATCGTGCAGTGTGCGCAAGTGGGATTGTGGGTGCGCGATATCTTCGATCATTTCGGATTGCAGAGTTTTCCGAAAACTTCCGGCTCAAAAGGCATGCAGATTTATGTACCGTTAAATACCAAGACTAGTTATGACCAGACCAAGGAGTTTGCCCGTGCCATCGCGCGACTTCTCGAGCAGCAACACCCGGACCTGGTCGTCTCAGACATGAAAAAAGCGGTACGCACCAATAAAGTTTTCGTCGATTGGAGTCAGAACGATGAGCACAAGACGACGATCTCCGTTTACTCACTGCGTGCGCGGGAGCATCCAACCGTTTCCACACCCATCACATGGGACGAAGTCGAAGGGGCGTTAAAGAAAAAAGACCCGGATCGTTTGGTGTTCGAGGCCAAAGATGTGCTGGCGCGCGTGGCCAAGATGGGGGACTTATTCGCACCCGTGCAGAAGCTGAAACAAAAACTTCCACAACTCGCCGGGCTCGCTGCGGGACCGGAAGAACACGACGAAGAAGAAACCTCCGCGAAGGCACCAGCGAAAGCTAAGAATCCGAAAGTAAAAGCGAAGTCCGCGGCAAAGCCGGCAATCGGAAAGCGCAAGATATAATCCCGCTGATATGGCGCAACTTTATGTAGGCACCTCGGGATGGGCGTATCCAACCTGGAAGCCCGCTTTCTACCCAGAAAAAATGGCGCAAAAGAAATTCCTGAACTTCTACGCCTCACAACTGAACGCCGTGGAAGTGAACTACACCTTTCGCCAGTTGGTAAAAGAAACGACCGTACAGAACTGGCTCCTCGATACGCCCGCGCACTTTCGCTTCACGATTAAAGCGCACCAGGTTTTGACGCACGTCAAGCGACTGAAGAACGCGGACGAATTCCTGCAACGTTTTCTGGGGACTCTCGAAAGCCTGGAGCGCGCTCAACGCCTTGGCCCAGTGCTATTTCAACTTCCACCCAATTTCAAAATCGACCAGACGGCACTGGCCGAATTCCTGCAAGTTCTGCCGCGAACCATGCGCGCGGCGTTCGAGTTCCGCAACGAATCCTGGTTCACCGAGGCCATCTGGACCACACTGCGAGATCGTAATGTCGCCCTCTGTGTGGCCGAGACCGAAGAGCGCGACACGCCCGATGTGGTCACCGCCGACTACGCTTACTACCGCTATCGCAAGCCCACCTACACGTCTGAAGAACGCCAACGAATGGCCGCTAGAATTAGCGAACATTTATCGGCGGGGCGCGATGTCTACGCTTACTTCAAACATGAAGAGACGCCCGAAGGCGTTCTGTATGCGGTGGATATCTTTAAAGAAGTG
>Ga0209006_10002798_pt1 | contig 15847 bp, 17 predicted proteins | sample JacPin_JW_Ref_O2_FD_188567 | JGI IMG/M metagenome (GOLD analysis project Ga0209006, IMG submission 188567) | Forest soil microbial communities from Algoma, Ontario, Canada - Jack Pine, Ontario site 1_JW_Ref_O2 (SPAdes) (version 2) | ecosystem: Environmental > Terrestrial > Soil > Boreal... | reverse complement strand
CAGAATCTGGTTGTGGATATGCGCGGATTTCCGGTGATGCGCGAGCTGGGATATCCGGTGGTGTTTGACGTGACCCACTCTGTGCAGCTGCCGGGCGGGGAAGGGAAATCGAGCGGCGGGCAGCCCCAGTTCATCGAGCCGCTGGCGAGGGCGGGTACGGCGATTGGGGCGGACGGACTGTTTCTGGAGGTACACGACCATCCGGCGAAGGCGCTTTCGGACGGCACGAACGCGCTGGCGTTGGGGAAGCTTCAGCCGATGCTGGAACGAATCCTGCGGATCGCGGCCCTGACGCGAGAATTGGACAACGGGAAATGAGCAAAGACGAGCGCGTGAAGATGGCGATCGAGGGCGCGAAGCGCGTCTTTGCGGTCGAAGCGGAGGCGATCGCCGGGTTGAGCGAGCGGCTGGACTGGCATTTCGAGAAGGCCGTGGACTTGATTTACCGCTGCAAGGGCCGCGTGGTTGTGACGGGACTGGGCAAATCGGGGTTGATCGGGCGCAAGATTTCGGCGACGTTTTCGAGCATGGGAACGCCGTCGGTGTTTCTGCACGCGGCCGACGCGCTGCACGGCGATCTGGGAATGCTGACGGAGGGTGACGTGTTGGTGGCGATTTCGTCGAGCGGCGAGACGCAGGAACTGGTGGATCTGATCGAACCGGCGAAGCGGTTGGGAATCGCGCTGATCTCGCTGACGGCGAAGCCGAATTCGCCTCTGGGTGGAGCGAGCGAAGTGGTGCTCGACATCGGCGTGAAGGAAGAAGCCTGCACGTTGAATCTAGCCCCGACTTCTTCGACCGCGGCGGCGCTGGCGATGGGCGACGCGCTGGCAGTGGTGGTCGCGGAGCGGCGGGATTTTCAGGAGCACGATTTTGCGGCGCTTCATCCGGGCGGGCGGCTGGGCAAGAAATTGCGGCGCATCGATTCGATGATGCACACGGGCGAGGATATCCCGCGCGTGCTGCCGACCACGAAAATGCCGGACGTGATTTACGAGATGAGCCGCAAAGGGCTGGGCCTCACGGTGGTGACGAAGCCGGATGGGCGCGTGATGGGCATCATCACCGACGGCGACTTGCGCCGCGTGATGCAGCGGCGCAAGCAGAACATTCTGGATCTCGCGGCAATCGACTGCATGACGAAAAAACCGGTGACGCTGCCGCGGACGGAGCTGGCCGCCTCCGCACTGCGGCTGATGGAAGAGAGGAAAATTACGTCCGTCGTGGTGGTGGACAACGGCGGGCGGCTCGAGGGCATTGTGCACATCCACGATTTGTGGACGCTGCAGCTTTTCTAGCGCGGCTGGCGCACGTAGAATATCCGAAAGTCCGCGACGGGCAGTGGTGACCGCGGGCACGGGCGCAGAGGGCCCGCCTCATGCCGATTCGCGAAGTCAAATTTCCCTTACCAGCGATGAAGCGCGCGAAAAGGATTCGCGTGCTGTTGATGGACGTCGACGGCACGATGACGCCGGGCGTGGTGTGCCTGCAGTCGTTCCCGGACGGCAGTGTGGCGGAAATGAAGGTCTTCAGCGCACACGACGGCGCGGGAATCAAGCTGGCGAGCATCATGGGAATCCGCACGGGCCTGATTACGGGCCGGGATTCCACAGCGACGGCCCGGCGGGCGCGGGAGGCATCGATGGAATTCGTCATTCAGGGGCAGCCGAAGAAGCTGGAATCGTACAAGGCGATTCTGGTCCGCGCGGGCGTGACGGATGAAGAGGTGGCGTACGTGGGCGACGATCTTCCCGATCTGCCGATTCTCGAGCGCGTGGGGCTTGCGGTTGCCGTCGGCGACGCGCGCGTGGAGGTGAAACGCGCGGCGCACTACGTGACAACTGTGGACGGTGGCAAGGGCGCGATCCGCGAAGTCGTCGAACTGATCTTGAAGGCGCAAGGGAAGTGGAAGAAAGCGATTCCTCTGGCGATTGCGTGAAGCATTCGCCGTCTCGCTACGGCAGATTCATCTGACCGGAATTTCTTGTCGCGTTCGTCCGATTTGTCTGGTTTAAAGCGCCAAAGAGGGCCACACTGAAACAATGACAATACCCTCGCCACGTTCTAACTCGCTACGGAAAAGGCAGCTGCGGTTCCCACCGGTGACGCGATGAGCCAGTCGATGTATATGCAATACACGGGCTTCGAGTCCGGAATCAAAGGGCGCGAATACGGTTTTCAGGTGCGGTTCGCGGCCGAAGATGTTCGCGACTTCACGGTGACAATTTCGACCAAAGCCTTCGACTCGCGCCTGGTTCGCTTTCAGGACGCGCCTGACGTTTGCTCGTTGCGGTTGAAACGCGAGCTGACTGCCAACATGGAACTGCCTTCGAACACGAATTTCCTGGTTACCGACAGCGAGCTGGAAGACTACAAATCGCGGCACAATACCAAGGTCGACAAGTGGAGGCAGCGCCCAGCCTAGCTGACGCTGATTTCGGAACAATCCCCTCACATTTTCCGCATATCTCCCTCGAGAATGTGCGCGAACGCGCTATCATGGATTATGAGCCTAGCTTACCGAATCGTTTTTGAGTGCCCGAACGGCCACAACATCAACTTCCAGAAGAAATGCACCAAGCCGTCGCTCTCTGAGACCGACGCGGGCAAAATCTTCGGCAACGAGAAAATTTCCTGCGCACATCCCGATTGCGGCTGGCGCGGTAAAGCCTCCAACGCGAGGCTTCTGCGCATCCTGCCGTTTAATTGGATTTTTTCGCCCGCGACCTGACGTCAGCCCCGCGACATCGATGCCTTTTTTAGGACTCTAGGTAAGGTCCCAGCTTTGTCCTGGCCGAGTAGGAAGATTCGTTATGGGGCGGGCGACGGGAATCGGATCCATGTCGCTGCTCCAAACCGGCGTCCACGACCGTTGCCTCAGTAATAGACGCGCTCCTCCTAACTACATCCCTGTATTCACATTTCTCGTGTGGGATGGCTATCATCCGTGGTGTGAAGCTTCCACGCGACGTCGACGGTGAACTAGCATGATTCGCGCCGAACACAATCAGCCGTACGAACCCATGAACGACAAAATAATTGCGGAGTTGGCCTATTTCCATTGGGAAGAGCGAGGAAGGCCCATCGGCACGCCTGACACGGACTGGCATCGGGCAGTTCAGGAGTTCAACGATGAACGCATCGGACGATTGAACTTGCCGACGAGGGCATGATTAGGCGCGACTACGATTCGCAGGTGACTCATCCGCTGATCAAGAGATTCACTAGGGACATCGCACTGGGATGTTCGGGCGTCGTCGTTTTGGTCTGCCTGGTAATTTACGGCGTTTACGCGGGCGCCGATCACGCGGGGCTGCTTCCTCATTCGGGTAAGGCGCTCATTAGGTTCCCGTCAAGCGGCTGGGAGATGGGGGAATATCTGAACTGTTCGGCCGTGCAAGGCGACAGAATCGCGGATGTGCTTCTCGATTGCAGTGATGGTGTCTCTCAGGCAAGCCGGGAAATGGACGCGACGTTCTGGGGCCGAGTCCCCATGCAAGAGAAGATGTTCACGTGCCAGCGCACTTCTTCAAGAATCATCTGCCATCTGCCCAAATAGTCCTCGGAATACCCGGAGGACCGGCAAATGGATGGCGAAAAAAAGTGGGGGTTCCGCGCAACATGTTTCCCGTGCGTGGGCCAAAATCAGATGATTTCGGCACTTCCGTTGCACTGCATTCGATCTTCGAAGAATCAATAACTTACGGCGGCGGCTAGGCTCTCGCCAGATAGACTTTGTATGCGACGAAGTCATCTTTGCCAACCGCTTTAGCAACGTGCGTCACTCTCCAGTTCTGTCCGTGCATTCGGATAATGGCTCCTTTTTCTGGAACCGGCGCTGTCCCGTCAGGGTCTACGAGGGTATCTTCGTTCCTGAATTCTCCGTCGTAGCAATACATGATCTGCTTCTTCTCGGCCACAACGCCTCCGGTGAAAGTGCCTAGGTTTTGACCTGGCAGCTACTAGACGAAAACGTGTCATCGACTAGCAGATTGTTGAGTTAAGAGCTTTCATAAAGGCTAGCCGAATTAGGACCCTCATCTCTGTCTTGTTTCCTACACTAAAAACCTGATCGCCACATCCTGGCGAGCCTGTCACTACTCTTTCATCCCCCCGCCATTGTGGAAAGGCCGAAATGGCTAAGACGATCCTCGTGGCGGACGACAATCCGGCGATTCGCGAAATGTTATGTAAACTTTTCGAGTCCGAAGAGGACTACGACATTTGCGCGGAAGCTTCCAACGGCCAAGAAGCTATTCAACTCGCCCTCGAATGCCGTCCCCATCTCGTAATTCTCGATTTGTCGATGCCGGTGATGGACGGATTAACGGCGGCGCGGGAACTGAAAAGGCTGATGCCCAACCTGCCGATCATTCTGTTCACTCAATACGCTGACCTGAGTGCACATATGACGGGACTCGCGTTTTCGGTTGATCGGATTGTTTCAAAAAGTGATGCAAAGGAACTTGTCGGACACGTTCGGTCGCTGATTCCGGTTTAGTCCGGCAACGCGGCAACATCGGCACCGAAGAGCGGAATTCTGGCTTCGACCACTGTGCCGGGTTCGGCACGTGAAATCGTCAACTCCCCGCCAAACTGACGTACGCGTTCACGCATGCCAGTGATGCCGACCCCAAGCCCGGACGAACTCATCTTGCCGGTGAGTCCTTCAGGCAAACCCTTGCCAAAGTCTCGAACACGAACCGTTACGAATTCTAACTGCTTCTCGATTTCGATCCGGGCGATGTCGCTGTTCGCATGCCGGTAGACATTGGTAAGGGATTCTTGGATCACGCGGAAGATAGTTGTCTCGATATCCCTGGGAAGTCGAGGGAATAATTGCGGCCTAAACGTCAGTGAAATCTCAATGTTGCTTCTTTTCATCATCCCGTCGATATACCAATGCAAGGCTGCGCGCAGTCCCGTTTCGTCGAGAAGTGGAGGGTGCAACAAGTAGGACAGATTTCGCACCGAGGCCGCCGCATTATCGACCATTGAGTTGGCTTCTTGAACGCCGCTGCTCTTGGCCAGTGCTATCTTGATGGCAGTCATCTGCTGGCCCAGATCATCGTGCAGTTCGCGTGCAACACGTCGGCGTTCTTCGTCCTGAATTTGTAACAGACGCGTAGACAGTTTTTGAAGCTCCAAGGTTCGCAACTCCAGCAGTCTTCGAGTCTCATCGAGTTGCGACACGCGCTCACGCAATTCTCGGTTTAGCCCTTGAACTCGTTCCTCTGCCTCCCGTCGAACGGTCAAATCCTGGGTAACTTTTGCGAAACCGGATAGCTTCCCGTTGGAATCGCGTAAAGCGGAAATGATGACGGATGCCCAGAAGGAGGTGCCGTCTTTTTTGATACGCCACCCTTCATCGGCGAATCGTCCTTCTTTCTCAGCAAGCGCAAGTTCGCGCTGGGGCCAGCCGCTTTGCACGGCTTCAGCAGGATAAAACTGCGAGAAGTGCTTGCCGACGATCTCTTCGTAGCTATAGCCCTTCAGGGCCTGGGCACCTGGATTCCACGTAAGGACATGGCCCTGGGGATCGAGCACAAAGACTGCGTAATCTCGTATACCTTCGACCAGAAGACGAAATAACTCAGCTGGCCGAGCGGGATCGCCTGAACGGGCACGGTCAATTGGAACTGGCAAGCCCTTGGAAGTTTCGGACAAAGCCGTCCTCCTAATCGTCGGTTCGCCGCCAGCATACACGGTCGTGTCTCCCCGTCTATACGGCAGTCGCTGTAGCTGCGAATTCACCAGTTTTGCCCACTACGGAGCGGAACTTCCGGGAAAGGAAGCCGCCCGCGCTGCGATCACGCGGCGATCGGGATTCGGATTTCTATGGTGAGAACGTCCAAAACTTGGGCTTTCAGCGGTGAATTGTCGAGCAGGAAACCAGTAAAGCCAACCGCGTCAATTGAGTTTATGGAGCGGGCGACGGGAATCGAACCCGTGTCCGAAGCTTGGGAAGCTTCTATTCTGCCATTGAACTACGCCCGCTCTCTTCTCAGCAAGGCGATTCTACCACCTCGCGCGACCGTTTGTTGAGGGGAACAGTAGCGTCATACGTAGCGCTTGAACCCCACTAGGGCGACGAGCCCGATACCGACCAGGAGTATGGAAGCTGGTTCTGGCGTGGGCACCGGAGCTTCTGTATAACTGAGAGATGTAATTCCACCGAACCCGATATCGCCGGTACCCAGAATCCAGAATATTCGTGTCACATCCGTGTCAAAGGTCAAGCTTTCCACCCCCGAGAACGCTCCCGTGCCGGATCCTGCGTCAGAGAATGTCTCGAATGGTGCACCGGTTGGGCCGTAAAACGTGACATTGAACGGTTCAGAGTCGGACGTGAATCCAAATGTTATGCTCGTCACCGGGGTTGAAAACGAAATGCTCCCGACGTCACTGTCAACGACGGGGTCGTCGGTCACCCCGGTGCCATCTCCGAACGAGTACGCAAGCTGCTCATTGAACTGGCCATCCAGATTAACGACACCGACAGACGTGACCGTCGCCCCGTCCGGGTAGTACAGCGGGCCATATTCCGACTCGTAGACATCGGCCTTAACTGAACATACGACCATTGCGAAAAGGGCCAGACCTGCAAGTAGCTTCAGTACCATTTCATTCCCCTTTGTGGCAGAAAGTTGCACATAACGGCTGGAAAACCGGCGGCTGGGGGCGGGACGCAGGCTATGCGAGCACGTACAGGGCCCCGAGGGTGTCAAAGAGCTAAAACCGGATGGGCAACCTGCCGATGCCAGGTGTGCTGTGGTGGGATCGACCTTTTCGTCCGGCTGCGCCGGCTGGCGCACGCTCACGAATCCTAAGCCTGCAAACCTCCTCGTCGTACTACGCGACGGCCGTACAGCAAGTCCCTGTTGGCGCCTAACGCATCGCCTGTATTCAGTTTAGCGCCACGCCGTAGGAACATTTCCTCTCGTGTGTGGGTTTACCGTCATGCAGGGAGTTCGCGCACTGTACAAGGAGGAAGTTTATGCAAAAAATCGTAATACGTTCTTTATTGCTGGCATTCGTCCTGTTGGCTGTGTCAGTTCCCGCTTTTTCGCAGGTTGCAGTGGGCATCACGGTCGGATTCGCGCCGCCGGCGATCCCGGTGTACGACCAGCCGGCGTGTCCCGGTGACGGCTACTACTGGACGCCGGGATATTGGGCCTGGGATGCAGATTTCGACGATTACTACTGGGTGCCGGGCACCTGGGTTGAGCCGCCCGATGCGGGCCTGTTGTGGACGCCGGGCTATTGGGGATGGAACGGCGCGGCGTTCGTTTTCACGGACGGATATTGGGGGCCGACGATTGGTTTCTACGGCGGCATCAACTACGGCTTCGGATATTTCGGCAACGGATTCGTCGGCGGGCGCTGGGACGGCGGCCACTTTTTCTATAACACCGGGGTCTGGCACGTAGGCGGCGGCATCCATAACACGTACGTGGATAGGGTTACGATCGTCAACAACACGCACGTGAGCTACAACGGCGGCAATGGTGGGGTTACCGCACGCGCGACGGCTGAGGAAGAAAGCGCACGCAACGAGCGTCACGTGGACGCCGTGGCGGCGCAGCGACAGCAGGTGGACGCCGCCCGCGGGAATCAGAACCTGCGAGCGTCGGCCAATCACGGCAAGCCTCCGATTGCAGCGACGGATCGCGCGGGCGCGTTCAACGGTAACGTGGAGAAGGCCAAGGATGCCGGTGCACCCTACAATCCTCCGGCAGACCGCGGCGCGACGGCCGCGCGGGGTGAGAACAACGCGGCCGAACGGACGAACCCGGAAACATCGCGGCCGGGGCAACCGAACGCGATGACCACGAATCGTCCGGCGAACAACGGCGTGGTGCATCCGAAGGATCTGCCGACCTACGAAAAACCCTCGGCGCCGAACACTGGCAACGCCAAGCTGGACCAGAAATACCAGCAGCAGCAGGAGAAACTGGGGCAACAGCAGGACAAGGAACGCCAGAAACTGCAGTCCCAACAGGACAAGGAACATCAGCAGTATCAGAAGCAGCAGGCTGATGAAACCAAGAACCAGGCGCTTGAGCAGAAGCACACGCAGCAGACGCAGCAGCTGCAGCAGCGTCAACAGACGGCACAACAGCACCTGCAGCAGCGACAGGCTCCGGCGGCGCATGCCGCTCCGGCCGAGCACGCTGCTCCCGCTGAGCCGCGAGAGAAGTAGCGCGGCGGCGAATCACTCGGCGCGTGGGTGGATTCGATTCCGTCCACGCGTCGAGTCTTATTTTCAGGCTGGCCCTACCTGATTTCCGAATAGTCCAGGTAGTAGCGGTGGAGATCTGCGACGGTCATCTGGCCTTTGCGGACCTTGAGTGCGGTCGCATCGGCGCCGCTGCCACTGGAAGTGAGCCAGACGGTGTCTCCCGCGCGCAAATCGGCAAGCTTCATGGGTTGGCCTGAATCACTGAGGAAGCTCGTTTGAGGCGTCGCTTTCACGAGTAACGTCACTTCCGTCGGGTATTTCAGCAGCAGCTGCTGTTTTTGAAGGTCGAGCGACGCGACGATGAAGAACTGCTCGCCCGACGTGGTCTTCTTCACGGGAACAGTCGAGTACGCGCTGGACGGCATGGAGATGTGGCCAGCTGCGGGCGGTCTTGCGGGCATCGCCGTTCCGGGCGCAGGCGCTGGTGAATTCGGCGGGGCATTCGCAGGCGCGCCGTGGCGTGGCGGGTGATTCGGCGGAGCTTGCGCGGGCGTCGACACTGCGACGCAGCCGAGCAACAGCATGATGGATCCAGCCAGCTGAAAAATCCTATTCATATCGAAGGGCCTCGATGGGATCCAGCCGCGCGGCCTTGCGCGCCGGGTAGTATCCGAAAAAGATTCCAACGGCTGCCGAGAAAAACGCCGCGACCACTACGGACAGCGGCGAAACGAACGTCGACCAGTGGATGAAACGCGTGATCAGGGCGGAGGCCACAATGCCGAGCACGATTCCCGCAAGCCCACCGATGGAGCTCAGCACCACGGCCTCGCTCAGGAATTGCCGCTGCACGTCCTGTTCGGTTGCGCCTACCGCCATGCGGATGCCGATTTCGCGGGTACGTTCAGTGACCGAAACCAGCATGATGTTCATGATGCCGATGCCGCCGACGAGCAGGGAAATCGAGGCGATGATTGCGAGCAGCACGGTCATCGCGAGTCCGGTGGCCTCAGCCGCCTGTGCCATTTCATTCGGACTGCGGATAATAAAGTCGTCGTCCTCGCCGGGACGCAGATGGTGCCGCTGGCGGAGAAGCGCCGAGATCGCATTTTGCGCCGGTGCCATGGCGTCCTGAGAAGCCGTCGACACCATGACCATCTGCACCCAGCTGATGCCGGAGATTTTCTTCTGCACCGTGGTGTAGGGCATGAACATCGTGTCGTCCTGATCCTGCCCATTGCTGTTCTGGCCCTTGGCCAGCAGTACGCCCACCACGCGGAACGGAAGATTCTGCACGCGGATCATCTGTCCGACCGGGTCGGAATCGCCGAACAGCTGCTGCGCGACGGTATTGCCCAGCACGCAGACGTTCGAGGCCATGTCCACGTCGCGCTCGGAGAACATGCTGCCGGAAACGACCGGCCAATTGCGGATTTGCGTGATGTCGGCCGAGGCTCCGGTTGCGCGCGTCAGCCAGTTCTGATTGCCATTGACGACCTGTACGGAGGAGCCGACGATTGGAGATACCATCATCACGTTCGGCACGTGCTGCAGAATCGCCTCCGCGTCGTCGTCCGTCAGGGTCTTGTTCGCGCCATTGCCCATACGCACGCCGCCCGTGTTCACGCTGCCGGCGAACACCATGATCATGTTGTCGCCGAGCGCTTGAATCTGCTGCTGCACCTGCGCGCTGGCGCCCTGGCCGATGGCGACCGTGCCGATCACCGCGCCGACGCCGATGATGATGCCGAGCATGGTGAGAATCGTGCGCAGCTTGTTCCGCGCCAGCGCCCGGAGCGCGACGCGAATGATTTCTCGCATGTTCATGCGTCAGTCCTTTCGCGCATCAGCGCGGCCCAGGTCCATTACCGCCGAATCCCGGCGGACGTTGCCCGCCAGTGGAGGTCTGGCCGGGCGTTGTGGCCGCGATCACGAGCGTATCGCCTTCGTTGATGGGGCCGGACAGAAGCTGCGTGTTGTTGTAGTCGGTGATCCCGATCTGAATCGCTACGGGAATCATCTGCTTTTGGTCGTCCAGCTTCCAGACCACCTGCCAGCCGCCGAGATGCGTGGTCGAGGCGGCGCGTGAAATATTGTATTGCTTGTACAGGCCTTGAATATCTTTCGCGGGCATCGGCGGCTTGAACGTCAGCGCCGGGTTCGGAATTTCCAGCGTGTCTTTCACGTGTCCCGTGGGAATCGTCACGTAGGCCGTTTCGCCCGGCAGCAGCTTCTCATCCGGATTGCTGAAATCGATTACCGTGTTGTAGGTCACCACGTTCTGCACGGTCGTGGGATTGAGGCGCACGGTGCTGACGCGACCGTTGAACAGGTCCGTGGGAAATGCATCGACGGCAAATGTAACCGGCGCTCCGACCTTGATGTTGCCGGTGTCGGATTCATCGGTCGCGGCATACACCTGCATGCGCGTCAGATCCTGCGCCACGGTGAAAACGTTCGGCGCCTGCAAAGTGGCCGCGACGGATTGGCCGACGTCAATGTTGCGCGCGACCACGGTACCGTCGATTGGCGAAATGATCGTCGTATATTTCAGGCTTGTTTCCGCGGCTTTGAGGCCGCCTTCCATCGAAACTACGTTGGATTTGGCCTGTGCCAGTGTCGCTTTCGCCTGATCGAGCGTCGCCTGCGCCGACTGCACATCGGCCACGGCTTGGCCCATGGTCGATTGCGTCAATTCATTGGCGTCCGCTGAAACAACGCCCGCGGTGAACAAATCCTGCGAGCGCTTTGCTGTGGCTTGCTGATACTTTACATTGGCCTCGGCCTTCACCAGACCCGCCTGATCGACCTGAACGTTCGCCGCGAGCGTGACAAGATTGTCCTGCGCGTTTTCGAGCTGCCCGCGCGCCTGCGTTACCTGCGCCTCATAGATCGCCGGATCAAGCTGCGCCAGCACTTGCCCGCTTTTCACGCGTGTGTTGAAATCCGCGAAAATATACTGCACCGTGCCGGAAACGTAGGATCCGACCGAAACCGTCGTAAGCGCGTTGATGGTGCCCGTGGCCTGCACGGCCGCAGTAATATCCCCGCGCCGCACTGCAACCGTCGTGTACTTGGGTTCCTTAGACTTCGCGTGCGCGTAGGCCCACCAACAGAGGACAATTACCAAGCAGCCCGCACCGATAAAGTACGCCCGTCTGTGTTTCTGATAGGACTCTTTCAGAGACATGATTCTCCGATTGTGTGGTTGGTAGCTTCAAACAAACACGAGGCGCTTTGGTGGGCTACCTGTGTTGCCCCTGTAAGTAAAGACGCGCGCCCTGTCTTCCAGGTTACCCGTGACGGCTCAGAATTTTAGCCCATCCCGGACGATCCATTCAGCCTACGTTGGTCGCAAGGCTCCGTGCTAAAGTGATCGGCTCGAAACGCTTGGGGAGGGGAAGTGGCTTACCGGGACCTGCGCGATTTCTTGAAAAAACTCGAAAAAGAGGATGAGCTTCGGCGTATTTCGTCGGAAGTGGATCCGATTCTCGAGATTACGGAGATTTCCGACCGCGCCGTGAAGGCGGGCGGTCCGGCCCTGTTGTTCGAGCACCCGCGCGGCTCGCGGTTTCCGGCGCTCACCAACCTGGTTGGCACCGAGCGCCGCATGAACCTGGCCCTTGAGGTCGATTCACTCGATGAAGTCTCCGGGCGGATCACCTCGATTTTGGATATGCAATCGCCGCAGGGGCTGCTCGACCGCGTAAAGATGCTTCCGAAATTGGCAGAGCTCGGCAATGTGTTCCCCAAGAGCGTGCGCAGCGGCGATTGTCAGCAGGTTGTGCGCACCGAAGGGTTTTCGCTATTCGATTTTCCGATCCTGCAATGCTGGCCCCAGGATGGCGGCCGCTACATCACCTGGCCGATGGTGATCACCAAGAATCCGGAAACCGGCAAACGCAACGTGGGCTGCTATCGCATGCAAGTGTTCGACGAGCGGACCACGGGAATGCACTGGCAAACGCAGAAACACGGCGCCGAGCACTTCCGCAGCGCGCGCGCCAAGAACAAGGGCGGCAGGTTGGATGTCGCCGTAGCCATTGGTGCCGATCCCGCTACGGCTCTCGCCGGAATCCTGCCCGTGCCGCCGGATATGGACGAGTTTCTTTTCTCGGGCTTCCTGCGCAACGATCCGGTCGAACTGGTCGCCTGCAAGACGGTGGATTTGGAAGTCCCGGCCCATGCGGAAATTGTTCTCGAGGGCCACGTCGATCTCGGCGAAATGCGCACGGAAGGCCCTTTCGGCGATCACACGGGTTTTTATTCGCTGGAAGGGCAGTATCCGGTCTTCCACGTCGATTGCGTCACGCACCGCAAAGAGCCAATCTACCTGACCACGATCGTCGGTCCCCCTCCGCAGGAGGACTATTTCATCGGCCACATGATCGAGCGCGTCTTCCTGCCGGTGATGAAGATGCAGCATCCGGAAATCGTGGACGTGGCGATGCCGGCGGAGGGAATTTTTCAGAATCTGATGATTGTGTCCATCCGCAAAAGCTACGCCGGCCACGCGCGCAAGACCATGAACGCGATTTGGTCGCTCGGGCAAGCGATGTTCACAAAGGTTGTAGTCATTGTCGATCACGACGTCAACGTGCAGGACTCGCGCGAAGTGGTGTGGAAAGCTTTGTGTGCGATCGATCCGGAACGCGACATCACCTTCACGCTCGGTCCCGTGGACACGCTCGACCACGCCGCCCGCATGCAGGACTTCGGTTCGAAAATGGGCATCGACGCAACGCGAAAATGGCCGGAGGAGGGATTCACCGGCCGCTGGCCCGATGAAATCAGGATGGACGCCGCCACGAAGCAGCGCATAGACGCGATCTGGTCGCAACTTAAAATCGCTTCCGGCAAAAAGAAAGCGTAAGCCCGCCCGGCCCCTCCCGCAGCTCATATCCCTTAATTACAGGGCTCTTAAGGCCCTTCCTGTCCCTTCGACCGGGTTTTACCAAAAGCACACGCAGGCAAAAGGTTGGTTGACAGTCTGTTTGGTGGATGCAATAAACGAATCACGGGGAGCGTACCGGTTCTATCAGTACTCACGGCATACGTTCACTGAGTTCGCCCAAGGGGTTGAGGCGAACCAGAACCAAAGGGCAGCGGGTTCTTTACCAGCAAGCGAGCGAATTAGGAAAGCTGTGCGGAATCCTCCCTGCGAAGCGGGGGTGGACGGAGATGCGAGAGGCCACGCGATGTTCAATCTGGGTAAAACAAAATCTTTAATTGGCCTGGATATAGGCTCGAGTTCGGTGAAAGCCGTCGAGTTGAAGAAAGTGAAAGACGGTTACGAGCTTGTGAGCTTTGGGATGGAGCCGCTGTCGCAGGATACCGTGGTGGACGGCGCGATCATGGATGCTCCCTCCGTCGCCGAAAAGATCATTTCGATTTTCGACGCTCAGAAGATCAAGGTCAAAGACGTCGCTACGTCGGTTTCGGGCCACTCGGTGATTGTCAAGCGCGTCAGCATGCCGCTGATGACCGAAGAAGAGCTCTACGACCGGATTCAGGCCGAAGCGAGCCAGCACATCCCGTTCGATATCGCCGACGTCAATCTGAGCCACCAACTGCTGGAAGCGACCGAGAACCAGATGGACGTCCTGTTGGTTGCCGTCAAGAAAGACAAGATTCTGAACCACACGAACGTGCTGGCTCAGGCCGGCAAGACCCCGGTGGTGGTCGATATCGACGCCTTCGCTCTGCAGAATTCCTTCGAGGTGAATTACGAGCCTGATCCGTCGCAGGTCGTCGCACTGCTCAACATCGGCGCCAGCGTGATGAACATCAACATCATCCGCGGATGGACGCCGCTATTTACGCGCGACGTTTCCGTCGGCGGCAATCAGTACACCGACGCGCTGCAGAAGGAGCTCGACCTGAGCTTTGAGGACGCCGAGAAGCTGAAGATGGGCGGCACGCTGGCGGGCGTCAGTGAAGAGCAGCGGACCGCGATCCTGCGCTCGGTTTCCGACATTCTGATTCTCGAAATTCAAAAGACATTCGACTTCTTCCGCGCCACGGCCAGCGGCGAAAACATTCGCCGGATCGTGGTTGCCGGAGGGACGGCGCGTGTACCCGGCCTGCTCGACCTGCTGAAGGAAGAGTTCGCCATGCCGGTCGAAGAGCTCTATCCGTTTCGCAAAGTTGCAATCAATCCAGGGCGTCACGATGAATCTCAGCTTCGCGAGTTGGCGCCGCGCCTGGCAATCGCTGTTGGCCTGGCGCTGAGGAGCTTCGACACGCCATGATACGGATTAATTTACTGGGCCAAGCTCGTCCCAAGGCCGCCAAGCAGGCGGTGCCGCTGGAAGCGACGGTGCAGATCCTGTTCGCATGCGTGGCGATCGGCCTTGCCGTGGTCATTCTGGGAATCAGCTATTACCAGCAGAAGCGCCAGTTGGATGAAACGCAGCGTCGCATCCAGGCCCTGCAAAACGAAAAGGCCAGCCTGCAGCAGGTAAAGGCCGATGTCGACAAGTTTGAGAGCGAAAAGAGCGTGCTGCAGCAGCGCATCGACGTGATCGAGACGCTGCAGAAGAACCGCAGCGGCGCGCAGGACATGATGCAGATGGTGGCCAATACGGTGGTCCGCGTGGATTCGCTCTGGCTCACATCGCTGGAACGCAAGGGCGATTCGCTCGTGATGGACGGCGAGGCCGGATCGATCAACGACGTGGCCAACTTCATCACCGAGCTCAAGAAATCCGGATACTTTCAGCAGGTCGAGATCAAGAACACCAAGGAAAACGATCTCCAGCCCGGCGTCGAGACCTACGGGTTTGAAATGACGGTCAGCCTGGCGCCTCCGGCAACGGGTCAGCCTTCGACGCAGGCCACCAGCACCACGCAACCGCCGCAACCCGCGGCCAAGGGAAGGAGCTAGGTCATGGCGACATCGTTCAGAGACTGGCCCTGGCCCCTGCAGGCCCTGCTCTATGTAGGTTTGACGATCGTTCTAGTTTTGGCCGGCTTCTACGTTCCGGGCTCGCCGTTGCAGTCAACCCGGACGCAGCTGGAAGATGCCCAGAATCAGGTAAAACCGCTCGAGGCCGACGTGGAAAACCTCCGCGTCTACAAACAGCGGCGCGCCGAGCTGCAGACCGAAATGGACGCACTGCAAAAGCAACTGGCGACGCTTCAAACCATCGTTCCTGAGGACAAGGAAACCGATCAGTTCATCCTCATGGTTCAGCGAGCCGCGGTCAGCTCCGGAGTCGCGATTCGTTCGCTGGTAGCCAGTCCGATTACGCAAAAGCCCTTCTATTTTGAGATGCCCTTCGCGGTCGAAGCCGACGGTCCGTACTACTCGGTTCTGGACTTCTTCGCGCGGATGGGGCGCCTCTCGCGAATTATCAACGTGGGCGATTTGAAGCTGACGTCGCTGGCCGGCCCGACCAACGCCGCCGGGAAGTTCCATCTGGCGGCCGGATCGACGGTGACCGGTTCCTTTACGATCACGACTTTCTTTACGAACCCCGCGGAGGCCGGTGCAGCTGCCGCTCCTCCGCCGGCGGCGAAAAAGTAAGGCGACGACGATGAAAATGGCAAACATCTCGGCAAACCTGTTGGCGGTGATGGCCCTCGCGCTTCCTCTGGCGGTTTCAGTCGCAGCGCAGGATCAGGCTCCTGCGAACGGTCCGGCAATGAAGGCCGCGCCCACGC
>Ga0209006_10002797_pt1 | contig 15851 bp, 18 predicted proteins | sample JacPin_JW_Ref_O2_FD_188567 | JGI IMG/M metagenome (GOLD analysis project Ga0209006, IMG submission 188567) | Forest soil microbial communities from Algoma, Ontario, Canada - Jack Pine, Ontario site 1_JW_Ref_O2 (SPAdes) (version 2) | ecosystem: Environmental > Terrestrial > Soil > Boreal... | reverse complement strand
AGTACCGTCCCGGGGACTCGAACCCCGATCGCCAGGTTCCTAAGACCTGCGCCTCTGCCAGTTGGGCTAGGACGGCTCGGTGCTCGGGTGGGCTGTGCCGCACTTCGCCCGCCGAGGGGCTAGCCGCCGAGCGCGGCATGCGAGTGACCGACCGGATTCGAACCGGCCCCCTAACCTTGGCAAGGTCAGATGCTAACCGCTGACACCACGGTCACATGGAGCGGACGACGGGGATCGAACCCGCAACCCCGACGTTGGGAACGTCGTGCGCTACCGTTGCGCCACGTCCGCATGGAGCCTTTCCCCGGTGCCGACCCGGGCGGCCAGTCCATACCAAGGACTGACGGACACCGATCCGAAAGGCACGTGCTGGCCGGACTGGACTCGAACCAGTGTCGCTAATCCGGGTTCAAAGCCCGGCGGCCCCTGCCGACAGAGCAACCGGCCACAGTGAGCCCCCGCCAGGTGCCGACCCCGGCAAGCTGTCCGTACAAGGGACACCCGGTCGCCGGACCCGGGGGCATTGCGTACGCTCGGCTGGATTTGAACCCGCGAATACGCGCACCTCAAGCGGGCCCGTCTGCCAGTTGCGGCACGAGCGCATGGAGCCGCCATCCGGTGCCGACCCGGATCATCCGCCGTACGAAGGCGGAGCCGCAAGCCGTGCGCGGCGGCGTGGCTACCCCTCGTGGATTCGAACCACGATTGACGCATCCAGAGTGCGCCGTCCTGCCCGTTAAACGAAGGGGTATCGGTACGCGGAGCGGGACTCGAACCCGCAGACGGCGCATTTTGAGTGCGTCAGCTTTGCCGGTTAGCGTTACCCGCGCGTGCGCCACCGGGGACTCGAACCCCGAACTCACGGATTAAGAGTCCGCAGCTCTAACCGGTTGAGCTAGCGGCGCATGGAGCGGATGAGGAGAGTCGAACTCCCGCCAGCAGCTTGGAAGGCTGTCGCTCTGCCATTGAGCTACATCCGCAAGGTGGGCCCCGCAGGTAACGATCCTGCCTGCTCCCCGTCTTCAGCGGGGCGCTAATCCGTCTCAGCTAGAGACCCATGGTCGGGAACCTCAGAGTCGAACTGAGTTCATCCTGGTCCCAGGCCAGGCGGGTTACCGTCTCCCTCGCTCCCGGTGGAGATGGCGGGAATCGGACCCGCTACGTCAACGCTTGCGAAACGCGACCGCTCCCTTAGCTGTCATCCCCAAGGTGGACCGCTCCGGACTTGAACCGGAAACCTCCTGCATGCCGTGCAGGCGCTCTGCCAGTTGGAGCTAGCAGCCCATTGGCCGCCGCGACGGTACGCGGCGGCGGAGGCGGCACGGCTGCCGCCTCAAGATGCTCACGCTATGGACATGTCAAGGGTCAAGCCCTCAATGGGGCTCGCACGAGTACCAGGGTTCGAACCCGGCCCGCCGGTTTTGGAGACCGGCATCCGCCCAGCGGCTACTCGTATGCGCTATTCAAATGAAAACCGCCCGTCAGGGGGTTTCCCTGCGGGCGGCTCCCGGCGACAGACTCTCGTCCTTATCCGGGGGCCTTCCCGATGTGCATGGGAGACTGCGAGCACGGGTATTCGAATCCGCGCTCATCACTTGCTCGCCATGTCCTCATACCTCAACGGTAAACCCTGGACCGGTTCGAGGGCAACGGAATTAAGGGCGCGTCTCGCGCAATCCCGATCAGCTGCCCGCTACGGAGAGAGTCACCTAGGGCAGGGCTGAATCTGGCGAGGCCAAGGTCGCCGGCGACGGGGGCCTTAGGCCGCCCCTGTGAGCAGGGAACCGGAGTAGGAAAGGCTCCGGGCTGATTCCGCGTACCCGGCCGAGGTCTGGCCGCTTGTGAACTCCTGCACCGTCGCAGGGCCTGCGCTCGCAGACCAGGACAACAGCGTAAACCTTGCCCCGCCGTCCTCGACGATGCCGACGAGCGGCCCGCTAACGGACTGGTCGTAAACGGCGTATCGCAGCCCGAACCCCTGCGATGTCCAGGTAGCCCCGTCCGGCGCGGTGAGGCACCCGCTCCCTGCCGAGGACCGCAGCCACGAGAAGTAGTCGGACGGGTCTCCTGCCGGCTCTGCTACTAGCCAGTACTGCGTGCCCGGCGTGACCGCACAGGGCAGGAGAGCGGTCACCTGGCTCGCGGCGAGTTCCTTGGGGAAGCTCACCGAGGCAAGCGGGGTACCCGAGGGCTGCCCCCCTGAACTCGCCTGGACCGAGATGGTCCAGGGAGGCGGACTCCCGGTCACGGTGGTAGCGAAGGTGACGTACCCGACTGCCGCCTGGGATGAGCCGGCGGTGAACGCCTGGGCCGCCCACAGGCCATTGGACGGCCAGTTGCCGCTTCCCCCGGTGGCGCTCGCCTGGAGGGTGGCCTGGTACAGGAACGATGCAGGGTGGGCGCCGAGGAGCTGATTAATCTGGCCTGCAAGAGGAGGAGATCCGCTGACGGGCGCCTGCCAAGCCGGGACGGCCAACGCGCACCCCCGGATCAGCGAAGATGGAGTGCATGGGCGACCAGGATCAGCGCGTGTGCGTCGCGCACGGCGGGACGGCCGGCGTTCACCTCAACGGCGACCTCGAGTGCAGGTGGGTGCCGCGCTTCCGCATCTGGTGCGGCGGCACTCCCGCCGTAACGTCAACCGGCTGGTACTGGGGATGGGAGGTTCACGACATGGCGCGCCCGAAAGGCGACCGCCAGGTGGTGGCTCGCGGCGGGGACGTGAGATGGCGGCCGGCGCTGAAGACGGCAGCCCGGTGCCGGCAGTACATCATCGACGAGCGGCTCTACCTGCTTTACGACGATGCCGCAGGGCGGCGCGCTTAGCTGCCCGCCACGGAGAGGGCTATCTGCAAGATCGGCGCGTCTGGGCTCTGGATGACAACCGGGCTGGGCAGCACGTAGTGATCGAGCAGCGTGCCCGATCCTGCCGCCGAGGTCGCCAGCCCGAACGCCCCGGCTTCCGTCACCGTCCATGTCGTCGCGGGAGGCGGGAAGAAGAAGATCCACACGCAGAGCGCGGAGATCGACGACGTAGCGGGAGAGGGAGCCCCTGCCCCTATCGTCGTCCGGGCGATCTCGCTGAACAGCGCCGTGTCGCTCGCGCTCGCGGTTCCCGTCCCGTTGCCGAGGGCCCCGTACAGGGGAGTGAGGTAGACCGGGGTGGTGTAGCCGAGTGCGACGGCCTGGTCCTGGACCCCGGACCAGTTGAGGGCGGCGGCAAAGGCGGTCAGTCCCGCCGTGCAGGTGACGTTCGGGCCGCCGCGGCTGTCGCGGACGACGCTGTCCGGCGGGTCGAGGAGGGCGCCGAAGTCGCCGCGGTTCGCGGCCAGCCAGCGGGAGTCGACGGCCGAGACGGTGATCGTCGCGTGCAGCGCAAGCGACGCGGAGGAAGGAACGCCGGGCACGACTTATCCCCACGCCCCTTGCCCCCACTGGCCGTTGCCCCATGCCGGGCTTGCCTGCACGGTAACAGTGGCGGTGTCGGTCAGGCCCACGGCCTCATCGGCCTCGGTGAAGAACCCCGTGCCCGCCGACGTCGAGCTGCCCGCGAGGGAGCTGATGCCGTCCGAGAGGGAGCCTAGGACATCAGGTAGCGAGTACGGCCGCAGGACTCCAGAGGCCACAAGACCTCCCCCGGAGCGCGGGTGGCGCTAGGCTGCGGCGTTAAGCCAGCGAACGGGCATGAGGAGGCGCCGCTGATGGCAGGGTTGCGATTGGTGCCGGAGCCGGAAGAGGCGATGCGGGCCGCCGCGCTGCTGTTCCCTGGCAACGAACTACTGCAGGCGATCATGGCGCAGGCGGGCAAGCCGCCGAGGGTGCGGTTCCGCGAGGCCGAGCAGGTGCTGGACATCCAGGAGGAGCACGGCCTGACCTAGATCCTGACCCCGGTTATCTGGCAGGTGCGGTACCCGCCGTCAGCGAACGTGATGGTGTTCGCGGTGCACAGGAACTGGTCGTAGACGCCCATCGCGTACCCCCGGTTAGGGTCCTGGATAAGCGCGCAGTCCAAGGTGAACACGTATCCCGCGCGGACCCACCCGAGGAAGTCCGGGCTGGTGTTGAAGGTGACGCGCTGTACCGGGTAGGCGTACTCGGCCCGGTTCTGCTGTGCCCTGGCCAGGGCCATCGGCGGCGTCGTCAGGGACGAGTCCGAGATGTACTCCGAGAACACCCCGTGGTTGGGCCCCTGGTAGGTGGCGATCGACTGCGCGTCGGTGGCCTGCATGATGATCGGGGCCTCGTAGGCGTACCACAGGTGAACGGTGGCTCCTGCGTACGGGGCGGCGGAGGCGACGAGGAAGTACCCGCCGTTGGCGTTGGAGATGATGGTCCACGCCGCGTCCGGCGCCTCACCGGAGTCCGTCACGGTCACGGTCTGCTGGACCCCGCCGACGTACAGGACCGGGGCCGGGGAGTCCGAGACGGTGTACCGTAGCGGCCAGGACGTGTTGACCCCGTCGCTCAGCCAGTGATCGGTCGGGCCGTTCGCCAGGTTGTAGGCGATGGCCTGCGTGGCCCCCTGCACGAGCACCTTGTTGACCAGGGAAGTCGCGTCCTGCTCCCAGAGGAACGTGGTGTCGAGCACGATGTGGCCCTCGGTGATGCTGCCCGCCGTGGTCGGCTTAGTCGTGAACGTCACGCGGCTGTCGAGGGCGGTGTCCTGGTCGTAGAAATGCAGCTGCCGCTGGTCATCGACGTACCAGCCGTAGGGGACGACCTGCCCCATCGCGGTGGCCAGCGTCCGCCACGCCGACGAGAGCGGCGCATACCCGAGCGTCCACTGAGGCAGCGAGGGCCCCGGGGCGACGTACCCGCCGTCCGCGATCCTCGCCGCGCTGATCCCGCAGTTCGCCTGCTCCGTCAGGCCAACCACGATCGCGTCGGACTGCGCCACCCCCGAGGCGGGGAACCGGACGACAGCATGGTCCGCGTAGAACGTGTAGTCCGTGCACGTCAAATCCCACTCGCCGAGGTTCGGGCCGAGCACCGAGAACGCGGGGTTGGTGACGACCCCGCCGAACAGGGTCTGGCCGACACGCGAATCGTGGAGCCGGATTTGCGACAGCGGGTCAACCCGGAACGGGAAGCTCGTCCCGTTGTGCTCGAAAACCAAGGGGAAAAGGGCCGTGTCGCCCTGGCGCCCGAAGTTCTGGGTCACCGTCATTTCCTGGTTGGCGCCCTCGTACGTCAGGTACTTGGTGAGCTCGACCTCGGCACCGCCCGGAGGCGTGACGTAAAGCTGCAGGGCCGGGGAGGGAACGGCCACCGCTTACCCCCGGATGTTGAGCTTGCGGCCCCCGGCGGGGAGCGTCACCGACGCGAGGCGCTTGCCCATCTTGCTCACGAGCTTGTCCATGTCGCTGTCGCCCATGACCGTGTTGCCGGTGACGTGCAGGTGGATCGTCACGCCGCCGTTTGCCGCGCTGGATGCCGGGCCGACCGCTGAGGCCGCCAGCGCTGACCCGATGCCCGCGCTCCCGCTCCTCGCCGACAGGGGCGAGGTGGCCGACAGGACCGAGGTAGCCATCTGGTGCGCGGCGGAGAGGGCCTTCGGGATGCTCGACGTGATCCCGTTGGCGAGGCCGAGGCCGAGCATCTGCCCGTGGACCGTCGTGTACTTGGACGGCGACCCGATGCCGAGGGCGGAGGTGAAGGAGTGCAGGATGTTCCCCGCGAACCCCTTGACCTGGCCCCACAGCCAGCCGCCCATCCCGGAGATGCCGCGCCAGATGCCCCGGACCACGTCCTCGCCGAGGGAGACGACGTCGCCCGCAAGGCCGCGCAGGATGGACAGCACTTTCGACGTTCCGTCGGTGAAGAACTTCCTGATGTCGCCCCAGTACTTGGTGACCAGCGCGATGGCCAGCCCGAGGGGCCCGCCGAGGATGGAGACGATCAGCCGCCAGTGCTGCTTGACGAAGTTGAGGACGTCGTTCACCGCTGTCGAGATGAACGCCTTGATCTGGTTCCAGTGCTTGACGATCACCGCCACGGCGAGGCCGAGGGGCCCGGTGATGATCCCGACGATCAGGACCCAGTGGGCCTTGACGAAGCTGATGATGTCGCCGACGATCTTTGAGATGAAGTCGTAGACCGCGTTCCAGGCGTCCTTGACCCCGTCGACGATCTGGTGCCAGTACTTGACGATCAGCACCACGGCGGCGATCACCGCGGCGACCACGAGCACGAGGCCGAGGGTCATCACGGCGTTGGCCGCGAGCCACGCGGCAGCCGCGGTGGCCGCCCCGGCGACGTTGGAGGCCGCCACCGCGGCGACCTTGACCGTGTTCTGAGCCACCCAGACCGCGGCCTGGGCGATCATCTTGACGCCGGCCGCGGCCCACCCGGCGACGGTGGAGGCGGCAGCGGCGATCCACGACCCGGAGGTGGTCGCTGCGGCCGTCTCGTTCGCCCCGGCGACCTCGGCGGCGTCCGCCTCCTGGGCGGCGGCCGCCTCGGCGGACGCCCCCTCCTGCACCCCGGCCGACTCCTCGGCCTTCGCCTCCTGGGTGCCGGCGGCGTCGGTGGCGCTCTTCTTCTGGGTATCGGCGGTCTGCTTGGAGATGATCCCGAGCTTGCGCATGATGGCGATCGCGCCGTTGTAGGCGGACTTGACCTCGTTGACAGCGCCCGTGACGGTCTTGACGACCTTGGCGGTCAGGGCCAGGACGGCGACGGTGGCCGCCAGGGCGGTGACCCCGACGAACAGGATCTCGGTCAGCGTCTTGTGCTTCGCCGTCCACTCCGCGATGGGGACGACGACCTTCCCGATCATGGACACGAGCGCCGTCGCGGCGGGCAGCAGCGCCGACCCGATGGCGATCCCCGTGTTCTCGACCGCCGTCTTGGCGACCGCGATCTTCTGGTTGAAGGTGCCCTGGATGGCGGCCCAGGAGTTCGTGAGGGTTGCGGCGCCCTTGCCCTGCTTGGCGATGTTGGCGGCGTCGGCGGCGAAGGTCTTGCTGTTCTTGCCGGTGAGCATGAGGGCGACGTTCAGGCCGGTCGCGCCGCCGGTCAGTGCGGCCATGGCCCCGGCGTAGGTCTGCTTCAGCCCGGTTGCGCTCGTGGCGGCCGTCTTGAACTTGGCGATCAGCGCGGCCTGCTCCGGGTTCAGGCCCTTGACCGCCGTCGTCAGGTCGCCCGTGCTTATGGTCCCGGCGAGAATCCCCTGGGCCAGCGACTGCGCGGCCGGGGACATCTGCTTCATGTAGCCGAGCGTCACCATGCCGTTGGAGCTGTTCTTAAGGATGGCCTGCGTGTACTCGTTCAGGGTGCCGGTGAGCCCCTGCTTGCCGACGTTCTTGGATACCTGGTTGGCGTTCAGGCCCAGGGCCCGCATCTCGTTGCTGGCCACGGCGGACGGCTTCACGATGTTGCGGATCACGTTGTTCAGGTCGTTGGTGGACCGCTGGGCGGTCATGCCCTGCGCCGTCATGGTCGCGATCGCCGCGCCGACCTGGTTGAACGCGATACCCGACGACGCCGCCAGAGGGGCAACCGACGACAGGGACGACGCCAGGTCCTGCATCCGCATGTCGCCGGACCCGACGGTGGCGATCATTTCCTCCATCATGGAGGTGGACCGCTGGGTGGCATTTGACGCGTTCGTCGTGGACCCGTAGTAGGCATTCATGGTCCCGACCAGGGTTTTCGACACCGTGTCGAGGTCCGCGCCACCGACCTTCGCGCCCTCTGCCGCGACCTTTGCCATGTCGAGCGCCGTCTGCGCGTGGAAGCCGCCGGACTCGATGTGGTACATCGCGTCGGTGATCGACGACGCGGCGGTGCCCGTGGCCGTGGAGATGTTCAGGATCCCGGCCCGGACCATGCCGAGCTTCGACTGGGACTCGCCCGCGTCCGTGACCAGGTGCTGGGTGCTGTTCTGGAAGTCGCCTGCGGCCTTGATCATGACCGCGCCGGCCACGCCCATGGCCAGGGCGGTGATCCCGGCAACCTTCCCGGCCTTGGACAGCAGGGCGGCGGACGCCTCGGCGTCGGACGCGGCCTGCTTCTGCGCGATCGCCTCGGCCTCGGCGGCGGCCTTCGCCTCGTCCGTGCTGGCCGCAAGGGTCTTCTGGACGGTCGCCTGCTTCGCCTGCGCGGCGGACAGGCCGGCGGAGGCGGACTGGGCGGCCTTGTCGGCCTTGGCCAGGTTCTGCCCGGCCGTGGCCACGTCGTCGCTGCTGACGAGGGCGTCCTGCTTCGCCTGTGCCGCGGCCGCCTCCGTCGCGGCCTCGGCGGCGGCCTTCTGCGCCACGGCGAGCCGCTCGTTCGCCTCGGCCAGCGCGGTCGCGGCAGCCGACCCTTCGCCTTCCGCCTCGGTGACCGCCTGGACGGCGATCTCCTGCGCGTCGGCGGCGCTCACGAACTGGCCCGAGGCATCCCGGAGCCGCCCCTGGGCGTCCGCGTAGAGGCCGGCGGCAGCAGAGCCCTCGGTCGTCTCGGCGGCCAGGGCTGCCAGGGCTGCGGCCTGCGCGGCGGCAGCCTCCGTTGCCATGGACTGCGCCTCGGCGGCCCGGCCCTGCGCGTCGGCGAGAGCGGTAGCGGAGGCGGCGAGCTGCTCCTCGGACGCCACGCCCTGGGAGGTGACCGCGATCAGCCGCTGCTCGGCCTGCGCCTGCGCGTCGGTCGCCGCGGCGAGTTGCTCCTGTGCGGAGGCGACCTTCGCGGCGGCCAGCTCCACGGCGTCGGCCCCCGATGCCGTGGACAGCAGGGACTCGTCGATCTCCTCGCCAGCGCCCTTGATGACGTCAGCGGTCTCCGCAGCGGACTCGCCGAGCTTCTCCATCGACAGGCCGCACTTCTCGAAGATCTCGCTGGCCTGGTCGCGGGCCTCCAGGATGGCCAGCACGGTGAAGCCCTCGAAGCCCGCCACGGGACCGCCCCCGTCCGGCTAGCGGTGGCGGTTAGCCCGCGCCTGCTCCTCGCGGCGGATCATCGAGATGATCAGCGCGTAGTCTTCGACCTGCCTCAGCGGCCGGGTCCTCCGGTACTCCGCCGTCCAGCCCAGCTCCTTGAAGAACTCCCGGTCGGCGAGGAACTCCTGAAGCTCAGGCGGCCCCTCGCTCCCCATCCGGACCGCCCCCGACAGCCGGGTCAGGAAACTGGGCGGCGTCCGCGCCCTTGCGGGGCTCGTTGAGCTTGTTGCACTGCTCCCACACCAAGTCGAACAGCGGGGAGGGGAGGCGGGCGACGGACCTGCGGCGGGGGCAGCCGGGCGGGTACGGGTTGACACCCGGCTTCGGCGCGGTGTCGATGCCCGAGTCCAGCGGCCAGACGGTGCCGTCCGGGTCGTCGAGGTTCCACGAACCGAGCGACTGCACCACGAGCTCGACCCGGCCGGCGCGGGTGTCGATGTCGGAGAACTGGCGGTTCGCGTTCATCTCGACGCGCTGCTTGCCGCCCATCATGGCTGTCTCGACGAACCCGGCCTCGGCTTCCGACAGGTAGCGCTTGACCTCGATCGTGTAGCCGGGGGCGACGTCGCCGAGGTCGATGACGTGAGTGCCCTCGTAGCCGGAGGCGGACAGGAAGCCGGGCATGCATTGCCTTTCAGGGGAGCGGGGGGATGCGGCGAGAGCGTGGTGCGGGGGCTAGTAGGCGGTGCTCGCGCCGTTCACCACGGTCGCGCCGATGGTGTAGAGGCTGCCGCCCGTCAGCGGGCGCGAGGCCTCGTAGGAGAGCGTGCTCATCACGACGTCCTCGAACTTGACATCCGGCGCCACCTTCGCGAGCGTGACCTGCGGCATGTTCACAGTCACCGAGTACCCGGAGCCGCCCGGGTGCGCGAAGGCGATCGAGAGCGCCCCGAGGGTGCCGGCCTGCATGTTGGAGAAGTCGCCGTAGGTGGAGTCGTTCAGCGACGACCACACGACGTCGATCGTCCCGTTGACCTTCAGCGACACGGGGGTCAGGAACGACGGCCCGTGGTTGCCGCTGTAGGTGTAGGTCTCCTTGATGCCGTTCTCGATGTTGATGTCAGAGTTCGTGACCTCGGCCCTGGCGTGGGAGAACAGGGTGAGGGTGGCCTCCGCGAAGACGAACGGCAGCTCATTGGTGATCGACACCGCGGTCGGGCTGGTCAGGATCTGCACGGACTGGGCGATCATGTCCGCCGACACCTGCACCGGCTCGTTCCCCGCAGGGGCCTTGATGCTGAGCTTGTTGACCTTGGAGCCGGCGAACTGGAGCGACTGCCGGCCGCCGATGTTCTTCTCGACCGTCAGCGACTTCAGCACGTTCGCCTGGCTGAGGGCATGGCTGTAGGGGCCTGAGCCGGTGACCGCGTCCGTCCCGATCGCCGCGACGAGAAGCTGGATGGCGTTACTCGGGAACAGGGGCCCCTCAAGCGCCCCGACGTTCTTCTGCTCCCCGTAGAGGTTGAACACCTGGGCGTCCCGGACCGCCATCATCAGGGCAGGGGAGAACCATCCCGGGTCCGAGTTCATCGAGTTGCCGGTCATCGGCTGCCACGAGGTCGCCGCCACGGGGACCCCGAAGGAGCTTTCCTCGGCTAGTCCCGTCGCTGAAAGGCTGCCGTAAGCCTCTGTGATGTTAGGGAAAGCCACGGCGGGCCTCCTGACTCCGCGCACGGGCGGACAATGGCGGGGTGGAAGAGGAGATCGCCGCGTGGCTGAGAGCGCAGGCGGAGGCGGACATCGCGAGAGCAGGGCGGGCGGCGGGCGTCTTCATGGACGACCCGCGCACCGAGGCCGCGCGGGCGGAGTCGGTGCGCGCGGTGCTTGACGAGTACGAGGGCACGGACGGCTTCGACCTGGAAGCGGGCGTCAGCGAGGGCCGCGACTACGACGAGCGGGAACGTGACGATGCGGTAAAGGACGCGCTCGGGCACGTCGTGCGCCTGCTCGCCTGCGGGTACCGGCACCGCGAGGGGTTGGGAATGAGGCCGGTCAGTCCTCCGGTTCCGGAGGCTCCTCGGCCTGCGCCTCGGCCTTGGCCGCCTTCGCCTTCATCCCGCGCGTGGCGAACTCGACATCCGCCCTGCGCGTGAACCGCTCCGCGTCGTCGGCCGGCACCTCGAACTCGGCGCCTTCCTCAAGCTCGCCGATGCCGTGGTCAGTGAACGTCTTCGGGTGCGTGCCGGTGTAGCGCAACCGGACAGTGCCGCTACTCAACGACAAGCGCCTCCTGCATCGCGTCGGCGAACTCGCCGACGATGTACGTCTCGATCACGCCGATCGTCTCTTCAGGGAACGGGTTCGGCTTGGTGCCAGGGTGGCTGACCGACCGGGCGAAACTGACCCCGATGCCTCCCCGTCCCATCCACCGCAGGGCCCTGGCGTTCCGGGCCGCGATCGGGTGAGGCTTGGTCCCGCCGAGGACGTAGGGGAGGTAGGAGGCGGTTCCGTAGATGATCACCGACACCACGCCCGGCACTGACTCGGTGCGGGAGCCGATGCCCTGGCGGAGGTTGCCCGTGAAGAACGGGGCGCGGGCCTTCATGATGGCGGTCGCCGTCGGCTGGACAGCCGCCGCCCACGCGCCTGCGGCCGCGGGGAAATCGAACCTGATCGACCTGTCCGCGCCTGAGACGGTCATCGTCATGGTCATGACTGAACGACCTCCAGCACGTCAAGCTGCACTGCGGCCGTGTACCACAGCATCTGCATGGGGCCCACCATCTTCTCCGGCGGGTACTGGAGCCGCATCCGCTCGCCGATCGCCTGTATCTGGGTGTCGTCGTCGTTGACCGCGTTCGGCCCCATCACGTTGCCGTCGCGGTCGATGAACGTCGGCATGGTCACCGCGCCGAACTTCGACAGCACCGCGTCGATAATCCGGGGCATCGGCTCCGCGTCCAGCCCGTCATCCGGGGTGGTGAGGTAGACGAGGTAGACGTCCACGACCCACGGCCACTTCTTGAAGCCCGGCCCGCGCGGGGCGGTCTGCCGGGTGATGTCGACCGCCCCGCCCCACACGTGAGCGCGGGGGCCGTCTGCCTGCTCAAGGGCGGGAGGGGTGATCCACGCGGTAAGCGGGGGCATGCTGTCGACGTACGGGATGGCGAGGCCGTCAAGGACGCCGCGCACGTAACTGCTTACCGACGCGAGAATGGCGGCCTCCTCACATGACCCGCTGAAAGCGGGCAAGGAGCGCCTGGTACTGCTTGGTCATGCTCTCGGCTGTCGGCTGCGGGGAGGAGTGCTCCCCGTTCACCGACTGGATCGTGATGGCGTCCGTGCCGCCTGTCAGCGCCTGCACCGCGGCGGCGAGGATCGCGGCCTGGAGCCCGGCGGCGGGCATCGCTGAGATCATCGTGCCCTGCTCGTGGGAGAAGGCGAGCGGTGACGTGAGGGTGACCGTGCCGGGCCCGGACTGGGCGGTCCCCGCGCCGTTCGGGAGCACTACCGGGGCCGCCGCCGAGACGGACGCGACGGTAACCGGCTCGGTGCCGGAGCCGTCGTAGGCGAACCCCGAGGCCCCGGCCCAGCCGGTGACGTCGTCCACGCTCAGGACCGTGGCCGCTGCCGCTGCCGTGGCCGTCAGGGAGGTGTGCGGCCAGCCGTTGAGGTGGCACAGCTGGACGAGCTGGCTTCCCCGGCCTCCGCCTCCGGTGAAGCCGCCCGCCGGCGTCCGGCCGTACGGGCTGCAGCCGATGTAGCCAGGGGCGACGTCGATCGTCCACCCGCCGTCCGGCGCGGTCGCGGAAGCCGTGTCGCCGACCGAGATCAGCGGGTGCCGGATGCGGTAACTCCCGGACGGGACCGGAGTCCAGACGGGAGGGAAGGCGCGGGCGGGCGAGAGCTGGATCGCGAGAACCTCGGTGACCGGCCACCACTTTGCCTGCAAGACGCCGATGCCGGTGTTCCTGTCGACGTTGCACCGAGGGTAGCCGGGGCCGACAAGCTGCTCGCTGGCGACCGTGGAACGGAGCACCTGATTGCAGAACGTGTCAAGGATCGAGGTCGAGCGCCACGCAATCGAGGCAATCGCAGCTGAGATTTCCGCGTCAGTCGCTCTCGCCCGGGGCACGATATTCCAGCTCACGCCCGTGGCAGCCGACTCCAGGAGGCCTCGGGTTACATAAGGCGTGCCCGCTACCACCGCGCCACCCCGTCCCGGCTTGCGCCACCATGGACGCGTGACCAACAGGTACGAGTGCCCGATCCGCCCCTGCGGGTGGACGTGGGACGAGCCGGAACCGCAGCTGCCCAGCCTCGCCGACATCATCGCTAGCCCGCTCGGGAGGCCGCTGGCCGCCCGCTTCGCGAACTCTGAGGCCGTTTTCCGCCGGCACCTGGAAACGCACTCGGTCGAGGACTGGGTGCGGGAGGTCATGCGGCTCCGCGATGAGCGCGACCAGCTGCTCGCTAACTGGGTGATCCTGTGAGCGGAACCGGGATCTACCTGTACGACCTGGCCCCGCCGGCATGCCCTGAGTGCGGCCGTCCCCTCGGCAGCCGCTGGCTCATGACCGCCCCGAGCGGGTGCGCCGCCTGCGACGAGGCGATAACCAGGCACAGGTGCACTGCCCTGCCGGCCCGCGAGTCCCTAGAGCCGGGCGAGTCGTGGGAGTGCCCGGACTGCGGCAGCCGGTGGACCGCCATCGAGGTTGCGGACAGCTGCTGTGAATGCGGGCAGGAAGTCCGGCGGAAGACGTGGGCGTGGGTCGAGGGCGAGCGGATCGCAGCCGCGCCGCGGTACGAGCCGGTCGCCTTCACGCTGTTCCGCGACATCGTGCCGCGCTCAGGCAAGTGCCACCGGACGCCGGGCGGCATCATGGTGCACGTGAAGCCGGGCTGCCGTTGTCCTCGGTGACGTGCTTGCCCGCGGCACAGTCGCGCTGAAGCTGCTTCCCGTACTCGCGGACCACTTCCGCGTACTGGCTGAACCGCCGCTGCCTCGATGTCGCGCGGCAGGTCACGGCCGGTGGTCATGAGCCGGAGCGGGGGCGGGGGCGGCTTCGCGTACAGGCACCTGAGCCACTTGGCGTCGCACGGCTCGCAGAGCATCTCCTGGCTAGCGGCCGTAGAGGAACGGCAGCGTGGCCAGCCCGGTCAACGAGGAGGGCGTGATCGAGGCGGGCATGGTCGCCTGGGAGGCGACCGACCCGGCCGAGTATACGGAGTTGATCGCCGGGATGGCCGCTGCGGCGGAGGTCCCGGCGAAGTGCGGGGCCGTGCCCGAGTAGGAGGTCAGCAGGCCGATCCAGTAGTCAGTCCCGGCCACGACCGCCTGAGACGTGACCGTGCCCTCGACGATGCCGGTGGACTCGATCGCGGTGGTCAGGTCCCCGGTCACCTGGAGCTGGGTGCCGGAGGCGGAGAAGATCGCCATCAGGTTGACCCCGGCACCGGGGGTGACGCCGGCCCCGGTGATCCACGCGCCGAGCTTGGTGATGCTCGCCGATTCCCGGGCTGTCACCCGGGCCAGGAACAGGGTCTCGTTCGTGGCCGTGGTCGCGGTGCTGGCCGCCGACGGCTGGCAGGAGGCGAGCGCCAGGCCGTACCCGGCGACGGACTCGCCGTAGCCGGGGGCGGCGGCGGTCTGCGTGTAGCGGGCGTCGAGCTGGCCGAGGGCGAGGGAGTCCGTCACGAGCCAGACCGCGTTCGCCTGCTCGTACTGCAAGAAGATGACCTGGTAGAGCAGTGTCAGCGTGGCCGTCTGCGAGCCGCCCGTGACGTTGAAGGTGTCCCCGCCGCCGGCGGAGACGGTGACGGCGTTCGTGCCGCCCTGCTTCACCATCTTCACCGCGACGGTGCTCCCGTCCACGGGGGCGGTAGGCAGGGTCACGGTCACGCCGGCGCTGGTGGTGTCCACGGGGACGAAGTCGCCCGGGCTCGCCGTGTAGGCGCTGTTCTGGACGGCGACCGGGACGTAGAGGCCCCCTGCGACCAGGGGCCCCTCGGTGGTGCTGGAACGCATGAGGGATGAGGACATGGGGGAACCTCCGGGTAAAGCGGGATGGCAAGTCGGGAATCAGGGCAGGCGGCGGCTAGGCGGCCTTGGCGGACCTCGTGGCCCGTGACGCTTTCGCGGGCGCCTCGTCCCCGGCCGGGCTGTCGCCGGGGGTTTCGGCCTCGGCTTGCGGGCCGGCCTCGCGGGCACCCGGAGACGCGGACTGCCCTTCGAGCTCGGCGAGCCTTGCCGTGAGCGCCCGGACCTGCTCGGCCAGGGCGGCGACGCCGGGGTCCTCGGCGGCGGGCCTGCCGTCGAGCTGCATCCCCGCGAGCTTCTTCGTCAGCTCCGCCATGCCGGACACGGCGGTGTAGAGGGACTCGGGGTCGCGGCGGCGGGCCAGCTCCTGGCCGTGCAGCCGGGCGTCGCGCTCTTCCTGGGTCTCCCAGATCTTGCGTCGGCGGTGGGCGAAGCGGGACAAGCGGTCCGACAGCTCGTCGGGAAAATCGAAGTAACCGCCGTCCTTGTCCTCGGTGAAGTGTCCGTACTCGGGGTCGGTGACCGCCGGGACGTCGCCCCTGATCGCGTAAAGGCGCATTCAATCGCTCCTTGGTTAATACCCGGAAACGAGCCCGTGCCAGGAGCAGAATTGACACGGACGCGTTTCCGGAGTGGTTTACGCGGCGCGGTCATTTACCGTGTCGCCGCAGGCCGGGCTAGCCGACGTTGGAAATTGCCGCCATGGCGACAGGTGCCCGGTTCGCGAATGCCCCGAGGCTGTCGATTTCGAAGTCCCGGCGCGGGCCGCCGCCGGCGGTGTTCGCGATGCGGGAAATTCCGTAATCGAACTGGCTCATGTCGCGCAGGTTCCGGTAGGCCAACACGGACTTGATGTTGGCCTGGGGGAACGGCACCCGGTCGGTGCGGCCGATGATGGTGCCCGGGGGCAGCGAGACGTGGACCTCGATGGGCACCGGGATGCCGCCCGC
>Ga0209006_10002796_pt1 | contig 15853 bp, 17 predicted proteins | sample JacPin_JW_Ref_O2_FD_188567 | JGI IMG/M metagenome (GOLD analysis project Ga0209006, IMG submission 188567) | Forest soil microbial communities from Algoma, Ontario, Canada - Jack Pine, Ontario site 1_JW_Ref_O2 (SPAdes) (version 2) | ecosystem: Environmental > Terrestrial > Soil > Boreal... | reverse complement strand
GCATCTGACCGTGACCCTGCCGAACCAGATCCACGACCTCGAAATCGCCGAGCGCGCCGCGCGCGAGAATCTCTGGCTATGGCCTCTGTCGCCCAACTATCTGGGCGAGGCTACGCGGTCCGGTTTCGTCCTGGGTTTCGGCGGCACCGAGGTTGCAGAGATTCCGGGCGCTGTTCGCAAGCTCCGTGGCCTGCTTGCCCTGAGGTGAGCGTCCAACCCGAAAAAGGGTGACAGACTATTTCATGGTTGTCTTTGATGTAGGTGCGGAAAAACTGAGAAAGAAGCTAGGAATATTGACGCGGCCCGTTTCATTTTCCTTTGCCGTTGCATTCAAAAGGTAGGATAATCCGCCCCAACATAATCTCGCCTCCCCAAAGGCGGCTGCTTCGGTCGGTCGGATGGAGGAATTAGTTATGGGCGGCAACTCATTGCGGATGCGGATCACTCCCGCGGAAGTGCTCCAGGATTGGTTGTTGAAGAATACTGACAGCCTGCGGATGCGCCCCGAGCGCGACATCATTCTGTCGGCGCGTCTGGAATTAGCTTACCAACTAAAGGACATGGATAACGGCGACATCGCCTGGGAAATCCATAAATGGGCCGAGACTCACAGCTTTTTACCGGTGAACTGGCAGGGTACTCCCAGCCCGGTGGTTCCGGGCAACGCCGGAGCCGCTCCCGTGCGGGCCGGCGACCCCGAGATACTGGATCGCTTGAAGGAGCTCCTGAAGACACTCAACGCGGCATCCACGGCACTCACATGGGTAGGAGATGGAGCCAGCGCAGGCATTACGATCAGCGGAGCGACCGCGACGGTGAGCAAAGGCGATGCGAAGGTAACGGTCACGGCGGGCTGGAATCGCTCGCTCGAGCTAAAGACCGCCATCTCGGGCATGACGTTTGCCGCCAAGATCGATCCTGCCAACGATAACTGGAGCATGACTTTCACTATCGGCCGCCAGTCGCCCAACCTTTCCGATGTGGCGAACGTGTTCCAGCAGGGGGAGAGCGCGATTCGTGGCGTTCTGTCGAATGCGAACAAGGTCGACTTCACCAATCCGGGAAAGACCGTGCAGACGTTTACTCCGTACCTGGACCCGATTAAGGCGGCCATCGATGCCGCCGGGAAGATCGCCGCGCAACGTCCCGGCGACATCAGCTTCGGAGTATCGCTAAAAGGCGGCCTTCCGGGAGCTCCGGCGGGGACCGGCGGCGTCACCGGGATGGCTTTGTTCACGGTCATCTTTTGAGAGCAATCCCAGGCAAGCAGGCGTTCCGGTCGAAGGCTCCGGCTGCCATCGCAACTCATTTGAGATTTCAGATTTTCAATCTGCAATCTAGAACCTGAAATCCTACGTGCCTTCGTTCTCCAAAAACTCCGCCCCTTACCTACTCGGAGCTCGTAGGTTCTGACATCCCTGTTTGACAGGCCGCCGTCGCGCGGCCGACAATCGGCGCTCACTCTCTCCTTCCAACCGTGTCCACCGCACTCATCCTCGGCCTGGTCGGCGCGCTGCTGATGTTGGCTTTTCTGGCCAACCGCGTCTTCCGCGTGACTCGCGTGCCAGACGTTCTGGTGCTGATGGCGCTGGGACTGGTACTGGGTCCGGTGCTCGGTTTCGTGGATCCGGCGCACCTTTCCTCGACCACCAATGTCCTGGGCACACTCGCCATCATCCTGGTGCTGTTTGAGGGTGGGCTGGACCTGGATTTGCGCCGCACGTTGCAGCATTTTGCCGGCAGTCTGTTGTTGGCGGTGCTGGCTTATGGCTTCAGCATTGCGCTGGTGGGGCTGATTGTCCATAAGGGGTTGGGACTGCCGCTCACCACGGCGCTGGCGGTGGGAGCGGTCCTCGGATGCACCAGCAGTACCGTAGTGCTACCGGTCCTGCAACAACTTGGAGCGAGTGAGCCGGTGCGGGTCACGCTGATGCTCGAAGCTTCCTGGGGTGACGTGCTCGCGGTACTGACTGTGGGTCTGTTGCTGGGCGCGGGGAGCCAGGGCGGCGCGGTGGCGCAGCATGTTCTGCAAAGTTTGGCGACCCAGGTGGGAGTGGCGGTGGTCTTCGCCACTGCGGCGGGAGTCTTATGGTCGCGTCTGCTGCCGGTGATGGCAGAGGCCCGCTTCTGGCAGGTGATGACCTTCTCGATCGTGCTGGTATTGTATGCGGGCACCGAGGCCCTGGGCGCGAGCGGGCTGATCGCGGTGCTGACCTTCGGGCTGACTCTATCGAACTTTCCCGGGATGGATCCGCGGTTCCGTGAAGTGGAAGAGGAGTCGGTATCTTTGCAGTCGCAGGAATCGCTGCTGAGTTTTCACTCCGAACTGGCGTTCCTGGTGCGCTCGTTCTTTTTTGTGCTCATTGGAGCGATTGCGGATGTGGGAAGTTTTCGCGGCCACACGCTGCTGATCGTGGGAACGCTGGGAGCGTTGTTTGCGGCGCGCTGGCTGGCGTTGCAAGTGAGTCGGCTGGCGTTCCGGAACGTCGAAGCAAAAGAACGGGAGCTGATGTTGTGGATCATGCCGCGTGGCCTGATCACGGTTGTACTCGCGCTACAGGTGGCGGCGGCGCGCAGCGAAGCCAGCTTCCTCTCGGCGCTGGCCTTCGCCGTCATACTCGTGACCAACGTTATGGTAGTGGTGGGAAGCTTGCGAGCCAGCCGGCAGGCGGCCGCGAATGCAGCGCCGGTGGAGGGGAGCGCACCGGAGGAAATCGCGGAGGCTCAACCCGGCCCCGCGCCCGCGGTTGAGGTTGTTCCGGTTGATCGGGTGGCGGCGCCAGCCGCTTCGAGGCGATGGATCTTGGACGCCACCATGCTTGTTCTACTGGGATTGAGTGCCGGCATCTTGTGGTATGGAAACCAGCCGCCAGAGCGGCGGCCCCGCACGTTGCAGCACTGGGTGCAACTGCTGCATTTGAGCCGATCGCATTGATTCGGCCGACGGCGTTCGAGCAAGAGAACGGCTTGGTCTGGATTATAAAAGCCGCTCAGCGGTGGGAATCGAATTCGATTTTCACGGTCAGGGTTTCTTCGGATGCGGCAGGGGCGTAGCGCCACTGTTTGATTGCCTTCATGGTGGACTGACCAAGAATCGGGCTTCCCCCGAGCAGTTTTGTGCTCTTTACCCCCCCGCTCGGTTCGATCTCGACTTCGACCCGCACTACCCCGCCGATGTAAAGCCGTTTCAGAGTTTCAGGATATTCAGGCTCTACTCGAGTGATCAGCTTTCTCTCCTTGGAGCTTTGCTCCTGAACCTGCGCGACAGAAGGTGCCAGGCTGAGAAGCACGACGATCACAAGCTGACTTAGCGTGACGAGACACCTGTGTCCACTACTTACACGACGGCTCTCAACTTCGCTTTTCAACATGTTCGGTCCTCGCAATGTTCAGTCCTCTCAATCGGGATCGCCTGCAATCAGGATCACGGCAGTTCGACGGTCAATCGATAAACTTCCTGCGTGCTGCGGTCGCGCACAAACATCCAGGAACCGTCGGCGGCGCGGCCGGTCCACAGGCCTAGCGGGCCCAAGTAACGGTCGATTCCCGCAAGCACGAAAACGCGCTCAGCCTGACTCTCGCCTACCTTCACTCTTCGAATGGACTCATCGTCGGTCACTAAATCATCGAAGTAAAGGTAATGGCTGTCCGCCGACCAAACCGGATAGTTCACCGCACCCGCAGGCTCGGTCAGCCAGTCTGACCATTTCTGGCTTTCCGAGTCGAACAGCTTCACCGTTGTGAGATCGGGCGAGAGTGCAGCAATATAGCGTCCATCGGGCGACCAGCGGGGGCTGAATAATCCGTCAGACCCCGGAACGGTCACGGCTTTGTGAGTCTTCACGTCGACGGTTCGAATGTTGAGGCCCTCGGTATCGTGCAGGAAATAACCAAACATGATTCGACTACCATCTGGCGACCAACTGGCGTCTACCTGGTTGCGACTCTCTGCCAGAATTTCTTCCGAGGCTCCGCCGCCCGCGGGGATGACGGCGATCTTCCAAGATTTTCCCGGCTGCATGCTGACGTAAGCGATATGCTTTCCGTCGGGCGACCAATGCGGCAGCGCTGCGCGTTCGGGCGCTGATGTGAGCTGAAGCTTCTCTGTGCCGTCGGCACGGCATTTCCACATTGTGCCTTCGGGAATGGCTACATACGTCATCCACTTGCCGTCTGACGAGAAGTCAAGGTCTGTGGCTGAAACTCCGGAAGCGACGGGAACGAATTTTTTCTTGTCAGGGTCGAACTTCACGGCTTCAACGGACGGTTGAACTCCGATCGCCCAAAGGTTCTTGTTGTCCGCGGCCGGGGAAGCATTTCCGAACGACATGGGACCGCTCGTCAGCGGAACCACGGCGGGCGAACCGTTGTCAGCAGCGCGTCCGGAATCCGGTAAGGCCCACAGAGTGCTGATGGTAGTCGGAAAACTCTGCGTCGCTTGAAAAATGTAATAGCGCCCGTCGGGTGTCCAGCTGCCGCAGCATGCGGCAGAGCCGTATTGCCAATCGGCGAGCAGAGCATGCGGATTCGATCCGTCTCGAGCAATCTCCCAGAGTGAGGTTTTGTTCTGCGCGACATCGCTCACCGTAAAGCGGACACGTTGACCATCGGGAGAGAAGCGAGGCGCAAATACAGATCCGTTTGCCGTGAACAGCTCGCGCACTTGTGTCCCAGTTGCGCTGGCCAGGTAGAGAACCGAGCCTTTGCCAAAGGCAAGGTGTTGGCCGTCCACGGACCAGGTGGCATCGCGGCCGGTGAGAGTGCCCACCCGCTCGGGCGATCCGTTCGCCACGGGCAGAGTCCAGAATTCATTATCGGTAGACGCGCCTCGGATCGGTGACACCAACAGCTTGGTGTGATCGGACGAGAGATCGAGTGCCTGGAGATTTGAAAAAGGACTGGAGATCAGCGACCGATCGGAGCGTTGCAGCGATACTTTGGCGATTACATGATGCGCGGCTGGCCACTCCGTTACATAAAGATTGGAATCGTCTGACAGTAAGTTGGTCTTGCTGACTCCGTCATGCGTGATCTGCTCGACCGAAGTCACCCTCGGCAATGCCAGCGCCGATCCGCGCGCGAGGTTTCCGGGGAAAGCGCCGGCGACGGTAATGATTCCAACAAGCGTGACAAGGGCGAGAAGCGCAGAAATCCTCAGTGCCGATATTTTCGAGTGCTCCGTGTTCATGGGCGCATGCTAGCAGGGAGCGGTTGAGGAGAGGTCCCGAAAGCGAACTTGTGGATTACGAGCGTAACGTCGAAGCCTGGGATTTCCACCGGCCGCTGGTTTTCAAAACGGAAGGCCTCAGCGCTACATCGGGCGCACAGCGGTTCCGTTGCGAGCGCGGGCTTGTGACGGCGGCGCGCCCGAAACGTGGTTCGCTTTGTATTTCCTATTTCCGGGTGAGCTTTACTCGCGCAAAAGACGTTAGCTTGCCACCGCTTTCGTTATCGATACGCCAGTTCCAAGTGTCGGCACCTTTGCTGTAGGCGAATGTTGTGCGGACGCCGCTGTTTTTATCATCTTTGTCGCTGAAAAAGAACGCGATTTCGTCATTCCCGCGTTTGCCTTGGGCAATAGGAGCTGAGAGACCGCCGCCGCCGGTCGAGTCGAGCCACAGGCACTTGTATTCACCCGACGATTCGCTCCATTCGATAAAGACGATTGCTTCATACGCGGGCTGACCTTGCGCGTTCTTCTCGCGCGATGTTTCATGGAGTCGCAGGTACTCGTGGCCCAGCACCCATTCGGATTCGATATCGTGCGTCGTCTCCCGCCCGGCAATGGTGCCCTGAAGAATCCAACTACCAGCCAGATGATCCAGTAAGGGATCTCTCTGCGTTGGCTGCTGTCCTGAAACTGAAAATGAAGCCATGATAAGAAAAGCCAAACTAAGCAGAGCCAAGATCGCAGGACTTGTCTTCATCGTCTGACCTCCATGTTCCGACTCATCGCCTGCGGAACGACCCTAGGTTGGGCCGGCGACAGGCTTAGCTTTTCTTGCCTTTTTCAATGCGAGCACCCCGACCAGAATTTGACTTCCGCCGGAAATCAGTTTTTGGCGCATTCAAGCCGGGCCAGTGCATTGCAGCACACCGGTCGCCGCGGCCGTGACCAAGACGGTACCCGATCCCACAAGCGCCGTTCCTCCGATTTGGAGTGCCAGCGGATTGCGGCCTAGGGAGCCAAAGAACCACAGTGCAGATCCGAATACCACAGGACCCGAAAGGATCCACATGAGGTTGCACGCAATTAGCGCGGCGCGTTCCGAACGCCATTCACTAAGACCGACATAGCCGACCACGGACATGAAAGATCCGAACAACAGCATGAGCAGCGCCATGACCATTGCGCCAGTGCTCAGCTTGTGAATTGCGCCTTCCATCGAGACATTTTACTCAGTTTCCGCCACCTGCCATGAAAATCTGCGGGTCGGAAATGACCGTGGAACTCAGCGAAATTCCGTAAGAAACGCTGCGCCAATGCAAAAGCGGCGGAGCTAAATATGCTCCGCCGTTTCGGCCCGTTCTTTGTTGCGCTAATGTGTCGACCTTCGATGCGACGACCAGAGTCAGCCCGCTGGTTAATGATGTTCGCCGCCTCCGTGTTCGCCTCCACCGTGCGCTGCAGCGGCGTGCGGGGCCGCATGGGACTCACCATGCGGTGCGTTACGATGTGCTGCCACGGCATGGCCTCGTACGCCCGCTGGGCCACGCGCATAACCATGCCCGCGTCCACGGCCGGCAACATATCTTCCTCCTCCGGCGCCGTTGAAGCGATGTTCGCCCCAGCCGTGGCCGTAGCCCCAGTTCGCCCATGGACCGACGCCCAGGAAGACGCCGTTATAGAAATAGCCCGGCCCATAAAAACCACTGGGCGCGCAGCCGTACGGTGCATAGTTGTAATAGCCGTAGGAACAGACCGGCTGAATGCCAATGCCCACGCCGACGCTAACTTGTGCGCTGGCGGTTGGCGCCAGGCCCAAGGAGACGAGCAAAGTTGCCGTGCCGGCCAGAAACAGACTGCGCATGGCGAGCTTACGAGTCCAGTGCGCCACACTTTTGAATTGCCACATATTTTATCCCCCCGAACTTCGACTCTCTCGATCCGCACTTTCGAACCGAACTAGATGCTTCAAGTATCGGCTTCCGGCTTCCGGATAGATGGTCAATACGGACCGTCGCGGGGAATGGCCGGGTTTTAGGTGTTTTCGCTGGACCGAATGGGAATGACAGCGGGAGGCTCAGCTGCAGGCTGTGGGCAAGAAGCCGCCTCGCTGCGGTTGGCGGGACAGCCGAGGCGGCTGTCTCCACATGAGCATCCCAGCGGCTGTTTCTACGTGGGGATTGCACGAGCATCTAGAGATACTGGAGCCACCAGTCGCTTCGCCTGGCTTTGAGAGCGGCAAACCAGCGGCAGGCGAAATAGAGCAGGAAGATCGCGACCGCCCAAACCAGGTAGAGAAGGGGAAGAGGCCAGACGTAGCCTTCCGGCGGTTCGGGATTGCCCATGGGATGGTTGGTCAAGAGCCAGGGACTGACGAAGCCGAGGCGGATCTTCGAGACCACAAGGGCGAGTGCGTGGATCAACGGGATGTGGAGCATGTAATAGAAGAAGGGAACGCGGCCGAAAAGGATGATTCTGCGTGCGATCCCGCCGTTGAGGCCTGCGACCAGCGGGATCAGCGTGATAATGGGCCCCAGCGTCATCAATAAGAAATCGAGAGACGCCGGGTACTTGCTGGTGTTCAGAAACGAAAAGAACGCGGGCATGGGCGGGCCGCCGTTGCGTCCCACGGCGGAGACATGCCAGGGGCGCGGGTCGCCGTAGAGGTTGAAGCCGCGAAGAATCAGAAACAGTGCTATGGCTGAGAGTCCCATCGCTAGGCACAGACGTTTTCTGCGTGCGGGCTCCAAAGTCAGGATTCTGCCGAAGGCGTAACCGGCCGCCATGACGCCGATCCACGGAATGATGGAATAGAGCACTATGAGGTTTGGTCCATTGGGGCCAAACCGAACCGGCCCGGCGAAAAAACCAACATAAAAGATTTTCCAGAGGCCGGAGAGAGGATTCTGGTCGAGGCCATCGAGCAGCTTGCCCACGTGTGAATCCATCAGGTTGTGAGCGGCGATGACGATCACGCCGATCGCCCCGACCACAGGCAGGGGCAGTTTTATTAGTGCGGCCATCAGGATCATGCAGCAGCCGATGACCCAGATGACGCCGGCTAGCTCGTAGTGCTGAAAATCAAGATTGAAAGTCCAGGCGACGCGGAGGAATGTGAGCTCAACGAAGATGAGCCAGGCGCCGCGGATCAGCAGATGTTTGGACACATCGGAGTTCCTGCGGGCGTAAAGGAAGATGCTGGTCCCGGCCAGGAAGATAAACGCAGGCGCACAGAAGTGGGTGATCCAGCGGGTGAAGAAGATTCCTGGGGTAGGGCCTCCGGCGGGAAGACCGGAGTAGACGCGCACGTGATCAATGGCCATCACGATCATCACCGCGCCGCGGATGAGGTCGATGGAGGCGATGCGCGCTTCCTGGGTGGTGTTGACCACCAACCGAGGGAGGGAAGTATTCATGAGTTCGCTCCGAAGCGGTGACGCGGGACACAATAACATGGCCGAAGAAAATCCCGCCACCTCCAGGCTCACCTCCGGGCTCTGCCTCCGAGCTCTGCCTTCAGGCTCTGCCTTCGCGGCTTGGTAATTGGTCCGCGACTGCACGTTCGTAATTTGAAAGTGGCACGATAGGTGGTAAGAATCAACCTAACGCCACTTCAAGAGCAGCGATGAAAAGCTTCCTGTCTGGGAACACGTCGCTGACATTAAACCCACCCTGGCCAGTTGGAAGTGAGTAGTCATGTCTCGGCTAAAAACAAAAATTCTCTGTATTGATGACCACTGGAATGGACTGATTGGCCGGAAGATGTTGCTGGAAAAAAACGGCTATGAAGTTCTGCAAGCGAGCGGCGGGGACGAAGGGCTGAAGCTGTTCCGCTCGAATACCGTGGACGCGGTGGTGCTCGACTACCAGATGCCTGGCATGAACGGCGACGTCGTGGCCGCGAAAATGAAGCGGATTAAATCGACTGTCCCGATCATGATGTTATCCGCCTACGAGCCTCTACCCAAAAACAAATTGAAGGCCGTGGACGCCTTCTTATCCAAATCACAACCGACAGCTAAGCTCCTGACGAACCTGCAGCATATGATCGACGGGCGGTCGAAACCTTTCTTCTACCGCTGGCTTGATCACTGGAGAGATCGCAATCAGGGGGCGAAGCAATGAACCTCTGGAAGCGCTTTCTCGGGAACTGGTGCATCCATCGATTTGCCTGGCCGCGCATCGGCGCCAATGACCGTCACTACCAGATATGCCTGCTCTGCGGAACAGCATACGAATATGACTGGAAAATCATGCAACGGACGAACCGGGTGGTGCTCGACCCGAATCTGAGTAACGTGCTGATGCGTCCTGAAATCAGACCTTAGCAGGGAATTGCTTCGCCCTAGGATCGGCAGCAGCCGCAATCCGGCGAAAATTCGGCAGCACAATCGTGCAATTATTCACGTTCGAATGTGATCAGGGCCGCGCTTGCTGCGGGAAGTTCGAGAACTGCAGCTCCGTTTTCCGCGCGGGGTACTTCCTGGCGCGCGATCGAGCACGCGCCGCCCGGGCCCCACAGTAGATCCGCCGAAGGTGATATCGGTTGTGTCGTCCACTCGCGGAGAGTGAAGACGAAGCAAACTCACTCGCGACGCGTTTTGTCCTGTATCGATGGTAAGCCGGACTCCGCGATCCAGATTTTTGTTGAACGCTGCCACGTTCAAAACTCCAGTATTGCTGCGGATAGCCCGGTGAAGTCGTCGCCAATTTTGTTGCCGAGCCGGTCGGTGCGCACCGTGAGCCGGACAGAAGACATTGGGTTGTTCTGGGCGAAGGTTCGGGGATGGCAAAAGGCCGCTGCAGAAACTGCCGCAGAGACGTGAATAAAATCTCGACGATTCATTGCGTGAATTCCAACACAGGAGGAGTGGTGGAGGCAACTAACGCTGGACTCGGTGTAGGCTGTTTGCCGCGCCGCGTCGAAGGGCCAGCGATCCATTCCCAGAGCGATCCCCAGGACGAACCAACACACTCTCTTTAGTTTCTATCCTCTGTTCAGCCGGTTTGCATTAGAATGACCAAGCCTTGCCCGGACCGAAGCTCAAATTCGGTGCGTGGGATTCCGAGTTGCTGCTTTGTGGTCCGATGGTGATTCACTGCATGGACGTAAAACCGGGGATGGAAGTGGCGTGTCTGACGGATGTTGGCCGCCAACGGGAAAACAATGAGGATTCCTGTCTGTATTGGGAGCCGCAGGACAAAGCCGAATTTCTTCGCAAAGGCCGGCTAGCCGTAATTGCGGATGGCATGGGCGGCTACGAAGGCGGGCAGGAAGCCAGCCGTCTGGCAGTGGAAACAGTCCGGGATGTCTACGACAAGGCGTTCGACAACAGTCCCCACCTGGCCCTGGTCAAAGCGTTTGCGTCGGCGCACGAGCGCATCCAGAGCTATGCGGAGACGCATCCCGAACTCCGCGGCATGGGGACCACGTGCACGGCTTTGGTGATTCGTGGGTATGAACTGTACTTTGCGCATGTGGGCGACAGCCGGCTTTATTTGATCCGCGGCTCCGTGCTTTCCCGGCTTACCCGCGACCACTCGTATGTCGGACGATTGGTGGAGAACGGGATCGTGCGCCCCGAAGATGCGGAATCGCATCCGCAACGCCACATCCTGACGGCTGCCCTGGGATCGGGAAACGAAGTGGCGGCTGACGTCTCGCAGCAGCCGGTTCCGTTGCAGGCCAGCGACACGCTCGTTCTGTGCACAGATGGCCTTTGGGGCGTGGTGAACGAACGCGAAATCGTGAGCGCAGTGAACGAATTCGACCCGGAGGAATGCTGCCGGGCGCTGGTGAACAAGGCTCTCGAACGTGGCGGCCCCGACAACATTACGGTGCAGGTGATCCGCGTGGGAACAGAGACGGACTGAGGCCAAAATCCTCAACGGACAGACCTTCCGACGGAACTCCGTCATCCCAGAAACTGCAAAGAGGTTCACAGCGGTGCGATCGCACCCACCTCTGGCCCGGTCAAGTCATTCAATTTAAAGTGGATTCGAGAACGCCCGAGCCCCAGGATGGGTCGCCGGAATGCATCGTCTTGCAGGTCGATAAAGGATAGCTAGTTAGTCGCATTTATGGGAAAATCGGAAGCCTTATGAAAATCTCGCAAAAAGGACTGTACGCGCTGCAGGCCATGATGATGCTGGCTCGCCATCACCACCAGGGCGCCATCAAAATTCGCGACATTGCTTATGAAGAGGATCTGCCGGAGAAGTTTCTGGAACTGATTCTGTTGGAGTTGAAGAATGCGCGGATGGTGGAAAGCGTGCGCGGGGCCAAAGGCGGCTACCAGCTGCGGCGTGAGCCCGGCGAGATCCGGTTGAGCGAGATCATCCGCCTGATTGACGGACCGCTGGCGCCCTTCGGCGATGCCGAGCAACTGCGCGTGCTGATCGGTCGCGACTTGCCGCACCGGGCGCTATACCAGGTTTTTCTGGACGTGCGCGACGCCGCGGCGAAGATCCTCGAACACACCACCCTGGCGGATTTGATTGTGGATCCCGGCCCGCGCTCCAGCAAAGGCTCCAAGCGACAGCGTACACCGAAGAAGGAATCGGGCAGCGTTCTGCCCATGGTGGTTGGCGGGAGTAGCGGGGGTAAGGGTGAGTGAGAAGCAAAGCGCCACCGACCCAGTGTCCAGAGGTTTCGCGGACGCTACGGCAGCGCTGCCCTTGATGAACCCAAACTGATGGCAAAAGTATAGAAATGCCACTGCACCATTCCTAGTGCATAGTAGGGTGCTGCCAGGTTAATATCCGGAAGCTTAATACGAGCAATATTAATCCCCACGGCACTTAAGCCTGTTCCAGTGTTTCCCCTGGGTTCTCCTCTGTGGTTGAACCTTTCTCCGGCCTCAGCAGTGGAAACAGAATTACGTCGCGGATGGTGTGCGAGTCGGTCAGCAGCATGCACAGGCGATCCACACCAACCCCAACGCCTCCGGCCGGTGGCATCCCGTAGGAGAGCGCGCGAATGTAGTCTGCATCCATGTGGTGCGCTTCTTCGTCGCCGCGCTCCCGTTCCTGCAATTGCGCTTCAAAGCGACGGCGCTGGTCTTCGGGATCGTTCAGTTCGCTGAAGCCGTTGGAGATTTCCATCTGCCCGGCATAGATTTCCCAGCGTTCGGTCCAGTCGGGCTCATCCGGCTTCTGCTTGGAGAGTGGAGAGATCGCAGTAGGGAACTCGTAGATGATCGTAGGCTGGGTCAGGTGCTCCTCGGCAACCGCCTCGAAGAAATTGGCAATCGTCTTTCCCAGCGGGGCATTGGGATCGTAGGCCACGTGCGCGTGCGCCTGATTAAAGCGCGTGACTAGATTCTTCACGCCGTCGACAGAAGTGAACTCACTCATCTCCGGTTTCGCCCCGGCCGCTTCGGGCCAGTAATGAATGATCGCCTCACGCATGGTCATGCGCGTCCAGTTCGCCCAGTCGATTTCCTGATCGCCCCATTTCGCCTTCGCCGTGCCGTTCACGTCTTTCGCCGCCTGCGTGATGATTTCCTGTGTCAGGTCCATCACTCCTTGATAATCGGTATACGCCTGGTAGAACTCGAGCATGGTGAACTCGGGATTCCACCGCCATCCCAATCCCTCATTGCGGAAGTTGCGGTTGATTTCGTAGACGCGGTCGAATCCGCCTACGACCAGCCGCTTGAGATAAAGCTCGGGCGCGATGCGCAGGTATAAGTCTATGTCGAGCGTGTTGTGATGTGTGACGAACGGCCGCGCCACAGCTCCGCCCGCAATGGGCTGCATCATCGGAGTTTCGACCTCGATGAATCCATGCGAGTCCAGTGTGCGACGCATCGACTGCACCAACTTGCTGCGCTTCAGGAAAACTTCGCGTACCTCGGGATTGACGACGAGGTCGACGTAGCGCTGCCGGTAACGCAGTTCGACGTCCGCGAACCCGTGCCATCTCTCGGCGGGGCCGGCGGAAGCCGCATCGGCTTCGATTGCCTTGCCCACCGGAAGGGGCAGCAAATCCTTGCTGAGGAATGCGATTTCCTCGACATGCACCGTCAGTTCGCCAGTGCGCGTGCGAAACAGGTAGCCGCTCACGCCGATGTGGTCGCCGATGTCGAGTAACTTGTACAACTCGAAACCTTTTTCGCCGACTGCGTCTTTCTTTACGTAGATCTGCAACTTCTGCCCGCCCTGCTGCAGGTGGGCGAAACCGGCCTTGCCCATTAGGCGGATGGCCATGAGGCGTCCGGCCACGCGCACCTTGACGCGCGGATCTTCCAGTTGTTCCGCTGTCTTCGGCAAATACTCAGCCAGAATCTGCGGGACGGTGTGCGTGAACTCGTATTGGCTGCGGTACGTCGGCTGTCCGAGGGCCTCAATCTTCTTCAGTTTCTCGAGCCGCAGTCCGTAGATTTCATCGTCGAGTGCCAAGAGTGTCCTTATGAGCAGGGAATTGCGCTGCAAACGCGGCGCAGAGATCGATCACCAAGAAAGCAACGAAAACCAGTGAAACGAGATTATAAACAACCCGAGGGCTCGAAAGTGCGTGGGCCGAGCGGTCGCCGCGTCCGAGTGATCCTGGTGAAGAGCTCACCTAGCGCGTACCTATGTACTGTGGTACATTGGTACACATGGTGGACGAGCAGAAGCTGGTGGTGGAACGGGTGCAGACCGGCGTTCGCATCGAGAAAAGGATTCTTAAAGTGCTGAAAGCGTTCGCCGAGTACAACGACATGACGCTGGGCGATCTGCTGGAGGGCATTGTGCTGCATGCCTTCGACGGGAAGACGCCGTTCAGCCCGGCCTCGCTGGAACGCATCCAGGCGTTGAAAAAATTCTACGAACTGGATCTCGACTCCAGCGCCAGCCATCGCCTCAAAGAGATCAAGGGCAGGGCAGCGCGCAAGCGGACAACCGAAAAATAAAAAAGGGAGCGCAGGAACATGGCCGACCAACGCAGCAAGATCGCCCTCACCGGGCTGCAGTGGACCCTGGGCATAGTGATTCTGATCGAATCGGTGTTGTTTCTTCTGCCCAGTGCGGGCCGCGACTTCGCGCGAACGCACATGCCGAATTTTGTGCGGCTGATTCTGGGCTGCGGCGAAATCCTCGGATCAGTCTTGCTTTTGATCCCGCGTACTGCCATCCGGGGTGGTTGGGTACTCGTGGCCGTCTTCGGGTTCGCGATCGCGATACACCTGCTCCACGGTGCCTACAACGTCGGCAATCTAGCGATCTACGCCGCGGCGGCATGGGCGGTTGCGGTCGGCAAGGCTGCGCCCCAGCGGCTTGGCTAGACGGCATGGTCGCGTTCAAGGCATTGCTGGTGGAAGGCACGTCTGGCGTCGGGAAGTCGACGCTCATCGATGCGCTGATCCGCCGTCATGTCAGCTCGTGTCAGCCCAGAAAAGTGCGGACGCTGGTTCATCTCGCGCAGTCGCATACTTACGGCCCACTGGCGGTGCCGGAAAACAATAGGACGCTCACGGTAGATGCCAACCTGCGACATCTGGAGCGCATCGTCGGAACGCTCGAATGGTTGCATGCCAGCGTGCAGGAACACACCCGCTCGTGGTGCTTCGTGCTGATCGACACGTTGCACCTGACGCACTGCGTTCGCCCGGGAGTTGTGCAGTGGAAGGATGTCGAGTTGTTTGATCGGCGGCTTTCGGCGATCGGGTGCAGACAGCTTTTCCTGCAAGCGGCACCGCGCACAATTTGGGAGCGAGGCATCGTGCCCCGAAAAAACGAGCAATTCATGCAGGCGTATGCCAGGAAGTTCGGGCGGACTGAGGAGGAGATCCACCAGTATTTCGTCCGCGAACAGGAAACGCTGGCTGGCTTGTTCTCGGATTCGGCGATGCCGAAGCTGCTCATGCAAAACGATGGGGCCATCGACGGGATTGCGGATGAAGTTTATCGGTTCTGGATAGAACAGGTCGTCGAAAGTGCGCCAGGAGAGAATTTGCTCCACCAGGAGCCGCAGACAAAAAAGGCTGAAGCATGACCGGCGTAGAACTCATTGATCGATTCGAACGCGGTCTCTCCCCTGACGATTCGTTTCGTCATGCTGATCATGTCCAGCTGGCCTTTGCCTATCTCTCTCAGTATCCGGTTTTGCAGGCGCTCGACAGATTCGCAGCAGCCTTGAAGCGATTCGCCGAGGCCCGCGGTAAGTCGCAGCTCTATCATGAGACGATTTCGTATTCCTATTTCTTTCTGATCCGCGAACGCATGGCTCGCGGCGCAGTGACCGACTGGGAAGAATTTGCCCGGCAGAATCCCGACCTGCTGATCTGGAAGGACGGTATCCTCACCCGCTACTATCATGAGGCCACGTTGAAATCCGACCTCGCCCGAACCGTGTTCCTGCTTCCTGACAAATGCTGCTGAGTTGTAGGGTAGTATCGGGATCTTCCTGCATTCCAAACTGACAGGAATCTCATGAGACGATTTTTGCTCTGTTTTGCTATTGTTTTACCGACGTTGACGTTGGCAAATGCCCAGCAGATCGCAAACGGCGAAGGCCTTTTGCGCGCCATGCATGACCGCTACCAGGCGACGTGGTACAGCACGCTAACCTTCACCCAAAAGACCACCACCTACAAACCCGACGGAACAAGCAAAGTCGATATTTGGCACGAGGCGGCGCTTCTGCCCGGAAAACTGCGCATCGATTTTGGGGAACCGAGCGACGGAAACGGGGCCCTTTTC
>Ga0209006_10002795_pt1 | contig 15855 bp, 10 predicted proteins | sample JacPin_JW_Ref_O2_FD_188567 | JGI IMG/M metagenome (GOLD analysis project Ga0209006, IMG submission 188567) | Forest soil microbial communities from Algoma, Ontario, Canada - Jack Pine, Ontario site 1_JW_Ref_O2 (SPAdes) (version 2) | ecosystem: Environmental > Terrestrial > Soil > Boreal... | reverse complement strand
CGCCCGGATGGGTGCAGCCAAAATTGTGCTCATCACAGTCCCGGGTCGATGCTGCGAGGTTGCGCGACTCTTTGCCCACGAGGCAGCCGAGGAGGCGCCGCTTGATGTACACGTCGTGGTATCCGAGCGAGGCAACGCCGCGGACTCGGTCCGGACCTACCTGGGTAGCTTGGTCGGAGACGCCGCCGAAAACTATAACCCTGCGGCAATCCTTCGCTACGAAACACCATTCAAGCCGGAGCAGCTGTTTTCTCGTCATCCTTCAAGCGAGGAGTGGCTCGAATTCGCTTTTTCGTATGTCTTGGAATATACGTTGGCCAGGAAACTCGCCAACCAGGATCCGAAAATAGAGACTTCCTCATCTTGGATTCTGCCGGCGCAGAGAATATTCGAGAAGTACGCTGCCCGTCCCTTCGAAATGCTCGTCGAAGGAGAATCCGTTCCTAAGAGCGTTGATCAGGTGAAGGGCTCCTGGAACGGCGTATTGCAGGCATTGAAAGATATGCGGTCCATCTTCGGTGAAGACGATGAACGCCGCAAAGAGCCTGTTGCGCGGATACTCCCGGGGATTCAGCGATGAACCGCATTGCCATTCGTTTTGAACGCTTCTCAAACGGACCGTGCATGTTCCGCCTCTATCAAACTCCCCGGCGGGACGGCCGGGAACCCGTGGAAGTGCAGGCGTTCTCGTTGACCGAAGCACAGATCGGAGAAAAGCCGAAGGACGCAGGCGAGGCATTGTTGACAGCGCTAAGGAATAACAATGACGTGAGCGATGCCTTCGATTTCGCGCTCGCCCAAGAAGACTTCGTGCCGGTGTATCTTGAGATGGCGAAGGGCGCCGAAACCGCGGACGCCTTCCCCTGGGAGCTTCTGTTCAGCGACCACAAGCGATTCCTAGCCTTGTCTGGATTCTGGCCCGTCGCACGCTCCTTCTACTCGGCCACTTATTCGAATGTCACCGTTCGCGAACTAACGATCTCCTCGAATCTTCCGCAAGTCCGTGTCCTGGCAGTCTTCGGAGCAGGAGACGATTGGGTCTGGGAATGGAAGGCGTTTCGCGATCTGCGGGCGAAAGCACCAGATATGGGGTGCGATTTCCAACTGCGGATCCTGGTGGGTCATGCCAAAGCGGCCGACCAAATCAACCGCGAAGCCGGTAGTCCCATTGCCTTGACGTTTCGAAGCGTCGACGAGCTTTGGGAGTTACTTCGCGAGGAAGTCTTCGTGCCGAACGTCATTCATTTTTTGTGTCACGGCACCTCGCGAACCGATCCCGCCATGCACTGTGCTACGGTCCTCGATCATGAGACCGGGCTCGAAGAACGTTTTGACGTCATCGCCCCAAGCGAGCTTCTAAGTCACATTCCCCAAACTGATTTTCTTTGGATGATCGTCCTTAATTGTTGTGAACTTGGAGATAGTAAAACGCCAAGCCAGCAATCATTCGCTCGCAAGCTACTAGGTAACGAAGCACCTGTTGTGATTGCACATCGAGCGCCGATCGAGGTCACCGACGCAGAATACGTGACACGTGGCCTTTACGAGGCAATTTTCAAGAAAGCGTTAAAGGTGCTCCAGGAGGACGACCGCGAAGTGGACTGGGCGGACGTGCTGGACATCGCCCGCGACCGGCTAATCGCCAAACACAAGAAGTCTTCGGGGCAGAGCTATACCGCCCCAGAGGCGGCCGAGAAGACAGTGCAGTGGTCGTTACCTGCTGTGTATGTAACTTCGCCGCCGTTCGTTATGCACACGCGCCAGGAACCGCCCGATCCCGCCAGTAACGCTCACGACGTAACGTTGTCGGCTCTACGGCGCGAATTGCTCGACGTGAGTCACCTTCCTCGCAACTATCGTCGCGAGATCAATCGTCTTGATCTTGGCATCTCGTCGACTGCAGAGGACGCTGCTTCGCAAGGGATCCAAGATGCCGAGATTCTGCCGACAGTCAAGCGGGACGACGAGGAGGCGGAAGGCTTCGAGACCAATGAGAGTTGAGGGTGAACGCCCTTTGGTTACAGGCCGACACGGCGCTGTTCCTTCGAGGTTTGAGTCTGGATACACTGCAGGATGGTGCTCGTCTTGGTTTCGATGATCGACTCCATCACCACTTTTCCCTCGCCGTTCATCACCGCCAATCGAAATCGTCTCTTTGTGAATGTCCATGCCGATATACTTAATGTTCATACGGGTGCTCCTTTCGGTAGAGTTCTGCTTCGCACTCAACCCCTACCTTAAAGGGGCGCCCTTTTATAATGCGTCGGCTTCGGGGAAGTGTGGAATATCCTCGGCTCCGTGGTGATAGGGTCGCCGCGATTAAGGCAAGCGAGCGACTGCCGCAGCTTCTTCTTCTCGCCATCGATTTTAGGGAATGATAACGTCCTTTATCATTCGCTATCTGGGTTGGTTAAGCCCGCAAGCCCAATGTGTGGATTATCGCGACCACCAGGGTTGCGACAACAGTTCAATGCCTGTGGGGTCTGTGCCGTAAAATTGTTGCCTGTAGAGGTCTATGGGCTTACGACTTTTTACCGTCACCACCTTTACCGACGAAGTCAGCGTGTGACTAGCGCGTTTGACGCCTTGCAGTCGTTTATCTTCCCAAAAAGTTCGACGTCAGTCGCGAATTTTGTTCTTAGAGTTCCTGCGGACGTTGATGAAGTTATATTCAGTACTTCCGAGAGATCATCTGGCAGCACTCCAGGAGACAGGGGTTCGTTTCGGGGGCTGGTGACATTCTGGAAAGCAATGGTTTGCTTGACTCCTACCATTTTGGTTAGCTCAGAAAATGCGGCGCGAGCATGGGCGTGTTCATCCTCACCCTGTTTGGGTTCCGGTGGCATAACCCCCAGATAGAGAATTCTCTCAGTGCCGTTTTCAAAAGGCTTTGGTTTCCAAGTCGGTTGTCCAGTCGCGCTCATCTCTGGCGCGTCACCGTCTTGAAAGTCGTATCGGAGTATTGCCATGGTGGACAAGCGTTTTGTTGTGGCCGCGTTGGCTCCAGTCGCTGAGTCGGTGACTGTGATCGGATCTGCATTCCAAGGCACAATCTCCCGGGGGATCGGCAGTTTAATCGTGAGATACGGTTTCTTCTTTGGTGTGGCCAACAGCTTGTATTTGGTTACTGACCACGTCAAGATGCTGGCGTCCTGCACCGGGACAAGAATCCTGCTTGCGGCGGAAGGTCGTATTCCCTTGGTGAAGTCGTAATCAGCTTGATCGAATTCCGGAGGTCTGTCCCCTAGATGAGGAACATCTGTCAAACCGAGGCCGAACGGCTTACTGTGGCCCCTTACATTCGGTATCCAGATAATCAGGCAGTCATTTTCCTGCACCAAGGCGAAGGGCCCGCCTAGTATGAGATCCAGCGTCACAGGAGCTGCTGTCGGCTGGGCTGGTTTCATCGCAGAGTTCGCAGGGCTGGTTGGCGTTGGAGACGAATCAGTATGGTTGCATCCACAGAGAACCAACAGTGTTACAAGAAAAAGCAAACGATTACATAGATTGTTCATAAATCTCCTCATTTGCTACGAAGTACCGAATGAACTGAAAGCCGCCCAATAGTAAGGGCGCTGGGCCCCAGGCATAGATTGAATCCGCACGCTTGCTTGTCGAACCGATTGCGGAACGGACTTGCCCGCCAGCAAAGCGTCGTAGAAAAAAGCCATAAACTTAACGGTGACTGCTGAATCGACGTTCCATCTGCTTGCGACTATGTGCGGCACTTCACTTTGAAGGAATGCCAATGCCAAGCTATCAGGGTCTTCCATCCCTTTCTCACTGCCGCTCTCTGTCGAGCATGCTGACAGCACTGCTAACTGTGCATGATCGGGCCGTAAGGAAAGAACGCGCGAGGCGTCCAAGATCCCCGCCGCCGCGTCTGATGTCAGTCCGATCAACATCAGACCAGGACTGTTCTTGCTCGCTGTCGCGTGGCCTGCAAAATGGAATAAAACTGCCCGATGAAACTCACTTTTGAGACTCTGTTCATCGAATCGGCTACCGGCCAGTATTAGCGCGTTGTGAAATTTCGCCGCCACTTCGGTGGATTCGTCCAAAACGTCAGGTATTGGGTACGATGGTCCTGGACCGCCGCTCTTTGCGGTGGGAGCAGCCACTACAAGGAGGGGGTCATTTGCAGAGATGCGCGAGGTCGCTCTGAGTCGTGACATGTAGTAAATGCCTGGTAGCGTAGTCACGGAAAACCTATCCACCAAATAATGACCATTTTCGTCGATGAGCGCCTGGAGCGGAATGTCTATAAGTTTGCTGTCCCCCTCGAAGATCAGCGTTCGGTCTGCCGAGAAATGGGCCGCCAGCGGAGCGAGCAAGGCTGCATAGAGGTTCTTGCTCTTGACTTTTATAAGTGCGGGTTCGGCATCGCGGTCGGCGCATAATCGGCGAAATTGCCGGGACAGATCGACAAGATCGTTCGCGTTCCCTGGTATCCAAGTAAAGAAGATCCCACGGTCGTCCGATACCCACACTGCAGTCCGGCCGGACAAAATAGCGAAGGAAATTAGAGTGCTGTTATGGAGAGAAAGAATCGTCCGGCTAGCCGCATCCAAGTCAGGCAATTGCGGAGCTCTTTTGCCGGAATGGTTAAGGGAAAAGATGTCATTTTCTGCATCGTGAGGCACGTTGATTGTCGGATTGGGTCCCGCTCTCAGGGGGACGCCCAAATACCACTCCCAGATAGCCAGGGCCGATCTTTGGTCCGCACCGCTGAGTGCGAGTTCGACGAGATCTCGGTAAGTATTCTCGTTAAGCTGACGCCATTCCAAACGTTCACGGTCGGATTGAAGAGATGACAACTGCTTCTCAGCGAACGCGACCGACCAGAGCAATGACTCTCTTGCGGTGTCGATCTCCCCTGATTTCAGCTGAAGGTGCCCAAGAGTCTGATAGTAGTCCCCTAACAAATAGTGATCAGCAATTTTAGGTGTTTGGGGCCTGACTTCAGCGAGATATCCGAAAGCAGCACGTGAGTCGCCCTCCTCACTTGCGAGCTTGGCCAGGTCGATTTGGATCCCAGCTCGATAGTTTCTAGTAACATCGGTTTGTGGTACGGAGTCTACCAACTCTTTCGCGACGGCGAATTGCTCACGTGCAAGGTCTGGCATGTGGACAAGAATCGCTGCTTTTGCGAGCCGATTGTGTTCCACTGCACGCATCAAGTGATCAGGATCATCGCCAAGAGAAAGGAGGGCCTGCTTAATGAGCAGCAACTGCAGGTACCATTGACGAGAGTCTTCGGCGAAGTTGTCCATATTTGCATAAAGGCTGTACATGGTCATTGCTGGACAAAAGTCTTCCCAGCAGCGGTCCAGTCCCGCTTTGAGATCTGACCATGCGACTTCACCGTTTCCCTCAGACCAGGCTACGAGACCTCCCATAGTAAGTGCCCGCATCTGAGTAAGTGGATAGCCAGAGGATTGCCCCCCCGTCCCGGCCGACGTCAGAATGGCCGTCGCACCTCCGTAGTCGCCCTCGGAGTTCCGACAGATACCTTGCTCAATCTGCGCCTGCAAAGAAATCCAGGCAAAATGCTTGCGTGTCGCTTTCCTTACGAGTGGCGCAGCACTCTTAGTACACTCCGGCGCATTGTTTGAGAAATGAAGAGCAAAAACCTCCTCGAACCTCGCACGTGCCAGTCCTGCCTCATTGTCCACCCGCAAAAACAAATGTTGCGAGACGCGTGATTCGCTAAGGGCGAGCACATAGTCCGCCTGTTCGCTGGCCACTACGGCTCCGCCCAGAGCAGCTAGAGCGTTTGAAAAATCTGGATGAGTGGAAGTGGTCAACAACTGGTCAAGCCAGGTGTCTGCATGTCTCACGCGGGAAATTGCGGCAATCACTCGTACGGCTTGCTGCATTTTGAGGGCGGCAGGCGTTGGCTGCGGTCCTCGCGACAGAGGGAAAGCCTGTTGGAGCCAATCTCTTACGACTAGGCGTTCGTATTCCTCAATCCTCCGGTCGACTGGCTCCCAAGTCGTCTCGTCGCGCAGGTTCACCTGCTCCACCAGTTGATCGGGCTCCATCAACGGCTCTCGAGAGGCTTTGTCATGAGTCTGTTGACGCAGTTTTAGGTGCTGCAGGCGTTCGGAAGCTTCTTGGTTCCAGGCTCCCGAAGGGTCGAGCCGAAGGTAATGCTCCCAGTCTTCCACTGCTTGAGCAAACAACAACATCCGCTCTAACACAATCGCCCTATTGAATAACGCAACTTTGTTGTCCGGCTGTTTCTGCAACACTTCTCCAAGTAGGTCAATCGCGATGGTATAGTCTGCGGGTCTCGTCTCGCTCAGGCCCCGTAGGAAATACGCCGATGCCAGATCTGTCTGCAATCCAGGTGCGTTTGGTTGAGTCTCTTGGGCACGTTGCAGCGACGTGATCGCCGGCTCGTAGTTTCCGTCGAGCAGATCGGCTTGCGCTTTGGCTTGGAGCCACCCAGGATCGTTCGGATTCTTCCTCAAGTTCTCGCCTATCAGAGCCTCGGCTTTTAGAAGAGCTTGAGATCTATCGACGCTTGATTCACTAGAACCCCTTTCCAAATGCATTGGTGCATATTGTGCTCCAGGGATTCGCATCTCAAGAGTTCGGTGCTCGGTGTAGGCTTGTGCAAGTAATTGGCTAGCAGACGGTGGACGAAGCGCACTCGAGCCAAGCCAGCTAGCAACCGAGACTACAACTAACGCCGCAACTGGAAAAGCTAGCCGCGGCCAAAGGAGGAACTTGTGCCATCCGGAAACGTGCTCAGCGCGGGACTCTGAGTCTTGACTGTTCCCCCGCAACGTTTGAGCCATATCCTTTTGCCACTCGGGCTGCGCGCAACTTAAGCTTGCTAAGACTTTTTCCTCACTCAAAGTTGGTTCATCCGAGAGAGTTGCCACAGCACTTCGCAGAAGAGGTCCGCAGTGTCCGCATTGCGCCGCGTGTTTCATGAGCTCTATCGTCTTCACTTCTGGTAGCAAACCCGCTGCTACCTTGAGCCAGTCAGTTTCCGCAACACAATCTCGACCTGATGGCTCGTCGCTGGGAAGCTCGATGCGAGAAATCTCGCTGTGCACAGACTTATGCATCTGCAGCTTCCGGCTGCAGTCCTCGCAAGAGTCAACGTGACGCTGGGCTTCCCCCGCAGCTGGCTCGTAGAGTTGACCCGAATTCTTGACACTTGGTACGTGCGACGAAACAAGCTCATCAAGTTCGTTGTTGTCGAGATGTTTATCGAATGGGCGTGTCAAAACACTTCTCCTAATCAATACGACTCTGCCGGACGAAATCCTTTTTCGTCAGGCTGCTGTGATATCGATGTTTGAGATCGCAACCCGGCAATCTGTTCGCGGACAAGGCGCGTCAGGCGAAAAATGGCGCTCTCAACTCCCTTCGCAGTCAAGCCTACTGTAGGCAAAGTTGCTATGGCCTTGGCGCTCATTCCCTGGCGGTAGTGAAGCCAGAAAATCAGACGGTCCCGTTCCCGGTCCGGGACCTCTGAGCAGGTCTCGAGGCAGCGGTCAATTTCCGCCAACAGAACCTGACGCTCGATTGCGTCTTGGCCGCCGGGACTTCCGTTCCGAGCCTCGGGCTCCAAGCCCTCTTGGAATTGACTTGCCTCCGCAGTTCCTCGCTTCTGAGAATGACGAGACTTGAAGTAGTCACGAGCAACATTCACGGCGATCGTCCTTATATACCCGGATACGGCGTCGGGGTGCTCCGATGCGAAGTCGCGTAGCAAACGGCATCTGTCCGCACAGACCTTCAGATAGGTTTCCTGAACTAAGTCGTCAATGACCTGCTGAGGAATACGGTCCCACTGATAACTAATACGAAGGATAGAAAGACTTATCGGCCGATGAAAGCGGGCAACGAATTCCGTCCACGCCTCGCCATCGTTGAATTCGGCACAGGCCTGGATTAATTCCGCCGCAGACATGGACGAATGGCGCGTCAAGTGAACCTCGAAGCGAAGTAGAGAGGAATTTTACACGATTGCCACGAAAATCTGGACCGTCAACGGATCTTTGGCCCTGGCTGGCCTTGAGAACTTACCTCAACTGTTGTCAGTTACTGAGCGAAAAAGGATTTTTGGCCTATTTCTCGTTTCCTGCATAAGAGGCGACGAACAGCGACCGCAGTCGTAAATGGGAGACGTCTTGATATGCCGTTTCTCGTTAGAGGGATGCCAACGGTGAATCGTCGGCAGCTTGTCCGGATTTTGTAACGAATAGCAGTTTCCGATTCACCACGACAGGTGGCGTTCTCTTGCTGCTTTTCGTTGTGCAGCGTGATCAGAAAGAACTCAATCTTAGGTCGCACGAGGAGACGACGTATGACAAAGGCAGCTTTCGCGTTGTGCTCGCAAATCTGTGACCTGTTACGCAGATTGCCCCTACCACACGAAAAAACAAAAACAGTTGCGCTGATTCTGTTCTTCGGCATCATTTCGCCAAGCTTCGCACAAAAGAGCACATCGAAACTTGAGCCTGAAACGAAGACAAAACCTGCTTCAAAGACGCCAGCGACGCCGACAGGCGGATCAAAGAGCACCTTTACGATTAATGTCGATCAACAATATTGCGACGTCTCGCTGCCATACATATATTCGTCAACCTCGCAAAACCTCAAGCTGCAAGTGCAAAGTACAGGAAACTGGGCGGAGATTCTACAAGCCAGCTGGAATCAGTATCCGCAGTTAGCCGCAGGCGCGGGCCCCGCAGCCCCGCCCGCCCCACAACAGAACGCCAAGATAAATTTATCATTTACCACTCTTTTCCCTCCGCCGCCCATGAGTTTCGGACATGCCGACGACCCGCCTGTCCTCGAGGGTAAGCCTGCAATAGCGGAAATCCACGACGAAGGTGATGCGTTGCTTGGCGAACCAACTCAAGAGTTGCACGCGAATACCTTCGATGCTCAGCGACTCCTTGTTCGCACTCTGTTTGGGCCCAATCCATTTCAGTTAGCATGTGCATACCCGTACCTAAAATATCCGGACCCAAAAGGTGCCGGAATCGCGCCGGACCAACTCAAAGTTGGTGCAGACGGGAAACCAATCGAATTACTCGGGAAAGGCGCAGGCTATTCATTTTCTCTAAACGATCGGAAGTCGCCGCCGTACTTCCTCATCGACATCGTTCGCTGGAAAGATGCGCCGGCTCCGACCGGAGGTACGTCAATCCCATACTTCCAACCCGTATCTGATAATTGGTATCTGCTTGATTATTCTGATTGGAAGGCACGCCCTCAGGATGTTTCCAAGTGGTTTCGCGCAATCACACCAGCATTCGCTAAAGAGGCAATGCGAATCGTAGGCAGCAATCAGGTAATGTTCCTTGCAATCCATCTTGCGCCGATGGTGACGCCTGATCCGAACATTAAACAACCGAGCACAATGGCTGGCAAGCCTACCGAGCAGGCATGGTACGACGACGTGACCATAAAATATAGTATTCAAGCGTCGACCTATGAGCCCACTCAGATGCAAGACCTTAACGATCTTGTACAAATACTCGGCACCTATATCGGCGCCTCTCCCGCGAAGGCCACTCCTTCTGTTGCAGTCCCTCCGCCCGCCGCTGCTGCGCCCCCAGGGCCACCTCCAGTTCCGCCCGCATTGACAGTCATTGATGCTTTCTTACGCCAAAGCAACAATCCAGGTGACGCGATCCGTATCTCAACTTATCAAGGACTCTACGCAGCTGGGCTTTTGACAAATCTCACGTCTCTTCCTGTGAATCTCGCCAATACATGGACGGGAACCTTTAGTACATCGAACAAGAACATAAATGGAAAAGCAACTTCATACGACACACGCTCCCCGGCTGATATCCAAAACGCAGCAGCGAACGCTAATCCTTCGACGCCGCCTGTGAGTTCAGCTCCACCCTGCTCTGTGGCGGTAGACTCGACCGACAAGACAAAGCAGGCAGACTGCAATGTCACGGGCGCGAAGGTCCAGAACGAAGGACTTGCTCATTGGGATGTATCAGTTGTCGTTCCTGCTTCTAGTTACAGCGATGTGACCTTTCAGGCATCTACAACGAGTGGTGGAACCAATTCCGTCACTGCCAAGACGGTCAGTCGGACTAACGCATACGCAGTATTCGATTTATTTGTGTACCCGGAGGACCTAGTTCGACCGCCTAATGTTGGCTTACCGCACTTAGTTGTCGGCCTCCCATTTGCGGGGAAGGTGTTTGATAAGCCGTATTTTGCTGTCGGCGAAACGTTCAATCTGCCGAATACACTAGGGAAATTGAAGATCTTCAACTGGATTCCGGGAGTTTCGAGCCAGGTGTCGAGCGATCTTCCGCTGTCAATTCGTCCCACATTCGGCTGGGTTTATAACAAGGTGTTTCCGAAGCCGGGCACCAGTGCCTCTTACAGGTCCCTTAAGCCCCAGTTTGGTGTCGAGGTTTCAATTAGCAGCTTGGTAAAGACGCTTAGCAAGGGCAACAGCTCTACCTCGACAAGCGGCAAGGCCACCGCAAGCAAAGTACCTGCATCGCCCGGCTCTTAAGATTTGTTGTATTCAAATGATCTAGTTGGCTGGCCGACTAACCCTCAAGGAGGAATGGGTGAAAACTCTAATTGGACGAAGTGCTCTCGTCGTAGGTCTGCTTGCACATGCTGCTTTATCAGTCGCGCAAGTGCCAATAAAAATTGGAACGAAGCCGCCTGATGCATATTTTCAGAGGTTGCGGAACGATCCCAAAGCATTCTCCTTTAGTCATTCATTTCTTGCGCTGGTGCAGAAGATTCAGGCAAATAGGGCAAGAGTAATGAACGCCGCCGAGCCTGGGTTTGCACTTGCAGTAGCTAATCTGCAAGGCGGCGTCGTGGTCTCCGGTACAAAGACAATTCCAGTCGCGACCGCGCTATACACCGATGCGCCCACCGTGCCCTATGACAAGGGCATCTTGGAAAAGGAATTGTTCACGGGTCCGTGGCCTACTGGAACCATTACCAAATTCTACTCTGAGATTTCGTACGGAAATTTAACGGTGAATGGTGTCGTTTTGGACTGGCAGGCTCTATCGAATCCTGGGGGCTATTATGCGGGAGATGATTATCAAGATCTAAATGGACAAACGCAGCATTGCTTAGGATTGTGTTCGACAGCAAGAATCGGAGAAATGATTAGCGAACTGATAAGGAAGAACCCGGGTGTCGATTGGGGACAATTTGACAACGATGGACCCGACAGGAAGCCAAACTCCGGGGATGACGACGGTTATGTAGATTTTATTGTCATTGTTCACCCGGGAATCGGAGGAGAGTGTGACGTCCCAAACAACACGGCTATTTGGTCGCATCGCGGCCAGCTTCCAAAGGACGACAACAGCTATCTAACGAATACACCCTCCGCAAAGCCGGGTTTCGGAAACATCAGAGTGAGCGATTATGTCATCGTTCCAGCATTGGCTTGTGATGGTGTTACGCCAAACCCAATCGGAGTGGCCTCTCATGAGTTCGGGCATGCTTTCGGGCTTCCAGATCTCTACGACACGACTTACGCGACTAACGGTGGAGTCGGCGATTGGGATTTGATGGCTACAGGAGCTTGGGGAGGCGACGACAAAAGCCCGCAGTCACCCACACAAATGTCCGCATGGGCTAAAGCGTTCTTGGGATGGGTAAACCCGATTCCCGTAACGCAGAACATACAGGACATTGCGCTTGATCCTATCGAGAAGAAGCCTATGGCCTACCAGATATCGGGTCCGGGATCAAAGTATATCCTCATTTCCAACAGGCAAAAAATTGGGTTCGATTCCCACTTACCAGAATCAGGTCTATTGATTGAAATCATCGACCCGACAGCTCTCCAGCGGGGATGGAGTAATAACCAGGTCAACATCAATCCGTCAGCCCTCGCAGTTCAGGTTTTAGAGGCTGACGGCGGCACCGGACTAGCAGCTCCTCTGAGTTCTGCCACCGCAGACCGGCAGGATGCTACAGATGTATTCCCAATCTCATCAACATCCGTAAATCTGGATGCAAACAGCACTCCAAAGAGTCCCGGGGCATTTGCATTGTGCAATATCCGACGCGACGGTGAAACTATCCGGGCTCAGCTGCTGCTCAAACAACGAAGTTGCCCGGCGGCACAAGCGATGGCAGCTCCCCCCCCGGTGCAAGGGCTAAAGCCCGCACCGGCAAGTGCCCCTCAAGGATCGGCCGCCAAGAGCGATACGACGGTTAATACGGTTGTTAATTCTCCCGAAAAATTCCTGGGAAAGCCTATTTCTTTATCAGGAAGAATTGAGAACACCGGGACTAACTATTTTACGGATTTGCGCCTTGCTTTGACGGATTTAACTGGAAAATCAATTCCGGTGCAGCTGAAGAGGCCAACAGAGGTTCCCCCCACTCCACCAGGCAAGGTTCCGCCCGTGCCACCCTCAGGGCCGGTTTCCACTTTTTTGAACAAACAGGTTGTGGTCACGGGAAGCGTTGTCCGTAAAGAGATACCAGGGCAAGGGACGGCTTATGTGTTTCAGGTGACGAATGTCCAGTCGAAGCAGTAGAGGATGTTATGGTCACTAGCCGACCCGCCAGGCAGCGTTCGAGGTGTTTTGTCCAAATCGATTCTCCGGACGCAAAGGAACCGTAGCAGTGCGGATGGCTTTCTCCGGAGTAGATTTGGTGGCTTATTGAAGAAGGTCGGAGAAGACAAGGGCTCGTTTTATGGCGTCTATCTGCTCGCTTTGCCTAAAACTCGTGTATAGCGCGGTCCTTATCTCCGCCGTCGCATGGGCATCTGGACCCGTTGGCCAATCGTCGACAAGCCTAGATCAGCCTACGACGGGCACGGCCGGCAGCTCGTCGCATTATCTTCAGATCGCCATTAACCCTTCTACATCTCATATTATTGAAGGTGCCGTTTACGGTTTGGACGCGGATATTCAGAACACCTCGAGCTTGCCAGTCGTCATCGATTTCAGCCAGATGCAGCTTGCTGTTCAGCCAGAGTTGGCGCCTCCGACCATCTCCTGTACTTGGTTTTACGACGCAGTCGTTAACAGCAAGGTGCCCTCTCCGTTGGTGATGCAACCGGGAGATCATTTTGTGGTCTTTTTTGACACTGGATCCGCGGCTACAAGTAGCACATTGAAAGACACCCAAGAGTGTCAGGCTACTTCTTGGGAACGACTGCGCAGACAGCTAGATTTTGTGCCGGGCAATTATTCGTTCGTGGTGACGGGAACTTTTGGCACCTTACCGCCCCCAGTAACCAACTCGACTTCTAATGCCGTGACAAAAACCCAACCTGGGGCTTCCCTAGCAGAACCGACTAATTCGGATAAGCACTACTTCACCGAGACGGCGATTCTTCCTGTGACTATCGATCAGGCTCAGATCATTTTGTACGCTGGTATCGGGGGGTTATTAGCATTTCTGGTTATGAGCTTTCGGAGCGCGGGTACGCTCTGGGAATATGCAGCGCAAGGCAAGAAAGGCAGCGCGAGCGACACTCGATTGAAGAGGGCGCTATTTATCTTACGAAGTGCATCTGCTGCCATTTTAGTGAGTGTTACCGTGACAGTTATCGCAAGTCGCTTATCCACTACATCTTTCCCGGTTAAAGTATCGGTTGACGATTTTTGGGGTGCACTCACTATTGGCTTTGTCTCTTACTTCATCGGTGGAAAATTTATTGACAAACTCTCTGACACTCTATCGCCAGGTACTGCTGCATCGCCAGCTGTCACCCTTCCGGCAGCTGCCACTATGCCCGCGGCGGACACGACTCCAGCGGCTGGCAGCACCACGCCCGCAGCGGACACGACTCCAGCGGCTGGCAGCACCACGCCCGCAGCTGACGCGACTCCAGCGGCTGGCAGCACCACGCTCGCAGCTGACGCGACTCCAGCGGCCGGCAGCACTACGCCCGCAGCTGACGCGACTCCAGCGGCTGGGAGTACTCCAGCAAACTGACCGATACCGCGGCAGGCACCCACTCCAAAAAGCCGAGCCAGCACCTGCTGCTTGGTACGTTGACACTTGAACAGTCCTTAGGTGCCGCTGTGACCTACAACTATTCTGAAGACCGCCGATTTCAAGCCTGCCACGCCGCCCAGCCTCAATTTCAAGTTCCCCTCTGACAGGTCCAAAGCCCCCAGCACACCCCTGTTCAAAGTCGAACGTCCGCCCCGGCGACCTCCACCGGATTTCGACCATCTCGTTGAGTGCTTTGTCCGATTCTTTGATGGCGGGTTTGAGTCGGACGATTTTGAGAAGAGAGAGCGGACATACAAGGCAGATGCGGCAATCAAACTCAATGGCAAGCTAGGCAAGGAGGTTTTTGAAACCTTGCTCCGTGATGGCAACTACGCGGAGGTCTGTCACATTGCCAAGGCCATCTTGGGCACTAATCTTGTTTTCAAGATCGAGAAGGCGAAATTTCGCGAAGGTATTAGGAACGTCGAGAAGCATGAACCCTTTGCCAATGCCCTATACGATGTGCTACACGGTTCCGCTGAAATAGAGGAGGCGCATTTCACAAAGTTCTGCGATGTCCTCTCGGACATGGGCGCGAATAAATGGACTGTAGCCACGTATTTCCAATTCCTCGCGAGTGACGGCAAGTGGATGTTCATGAAGCCATCGGCAATGAAACGCATGGCTGACTCGCTAAACATTTCCCTGAACTACAAGCCGCAACCCAACTGGCTAACGTATCTTAAACTCCAAGAACTGGCAAAGCGGATCGATCTTGAGCTACACAATCGGAAACTGAACCCTCATTCAGGGATTGATGTGCAGGGGTTCATCTGGACATCCATCCAAATTGAGGAAGGCAAGTACGGCAAAACCGAGTAGCTGTCGCCCGGCATTTCCTTGTCTTTGCGCTCTTGGGACGGTGGTGAGAGACCTTGGAGACTCTTCGTCATCCCAACGATCCCTTTACCCGATGACAGAGAATGCATTTACAGATTTAGATTTTGAAGTCCGCCGCTCGCGGAGAAAAACACTGGGGCTTCTTCGGAGTGTTCGTCAGGGAATCGATAGCGACGATTTCGACGCCGAGCAGGTTGCGCTATAGGCATATGTCACGCCCGAAAACACGTATAGGTTGGCCCGAAAAGCCGATCTCATGATGAGTTTCAGGAGAAGAGGGAAGTGGAATGGGGGGTGTCCCGCACGGCAACGGTATAGGTTGGTCAAGACTCAGATCCTTCCTCGTTGAAGAGCACAGTGTTGCCGCCACCGGAGATATCAGTGGGGATAGACCAGTCTTGCCACGAGACCTCCCTCTCTTTGGTTGCTCCCGGCGCCAAAGCCATCATTCCAACGCGTTGTTCATCGCAGGTTACAAGGACCCTGCCGTCGGAGGCGATGTCCTGCACCGTGACTCCTCCACGTGCCCGGAAGATCCGTGGTTGGTTGCTCTTTGATCACACGCTGAAAACGCCAACGAGAGAGGTTCAGATAGGGTCGTATAGGAACGGTCCTGGCAGTGGGGCCGCACCCCGCCATTGTCTTGCCAGCGGCCCGACGACCAAGCGTACCAAAAGCGTACCAAATACCGGCGAATATACCGGTATCTCCCGTTACTAACCCTATCTAACCTCTTTAGAGTCAACAGCCGGTGGGTCGATTGGGACCGTGTCAAGGTAGCGCTCTAACCAACTGAGCTACGCGCCTACATGGAGCCGTTTCAATAGTTTAGCAAACTTTTGCTGACGGCCAAAACAGAAATCACTTGTAAAACGTCACCTGTAAAATCATGTATCGCCTTTTGTTCGCCAAGATATTACGGTGTCACGTGCTTCAAGCGTCCCCGGTAAAACTCAGTTTACCGCGTTCGAACCGTTCCGTAAAATCGCGCTGAGGGTGTGGCTAGCAGAT
>Ga0209006_10002794_pt1 | contig 15856 bp, 17 predicted proteins | sample JacPin_JW_Ref_O2_FD_188567 | JGI IMG/M metagenome (GOLD analysis project Ga0209006, IMG submission 188567) | Forest soil microbial communities from Algoma, Ontario, Canada - Jack Pine, Ontario site 1_JW_Ref_O2 (SPAdes) (version 2) | ecosystem: Environmental > Terrestrial > Soil > Boreal... | reverse complement strand
TCACTGCTGAGCCGGGCAGCAAGGGGGAAGAGGAATCGATGTGCCCGTCGTCAGAGGAACTGCCGCCCAGCCCGGCAACCGGCGCTAAGCCCATCATCGAAACGTGCTCCTGGAAGAACCTGACCGCCTCCGGGCTAAAACCGGAAAGCACGAGCGGCGTTTCGATGGGATGAATATCGGTCGAGTCCGCTACTGGCGCAGACCCAGGCGAGGAAAATGATGAGGAGGTCGATTGGGCGGTGCTGGAGGCGGTCCACATGGCCCCATTGGGAGTTCCATTGACGGCCAGCATTTCCGCAATTGGCGTGATGCCCGCAATCGGTTCTTTGCTGAATTGTCCTATTCTGTAGGAGAGCGCGCCCAGTAACTTGCCGTCGATGTAAACCGGGCTGCCGCTCATGCCGGCGACGACTCCGGTGTACTCTGGTTTGGAACCGTGGAGTCGCGCCAGGATCATATCCTGGTCGGGGCCGAGGACGTTCTTGAGCACTCCGAGTATTTCCACGTCCATGGTTTCCGGCTGCGTGCCTTCAAAGACGGTGTAGGCCACGCCATGGAGGCCGCGATGCACTTCGGACAAGGGAAAGATTCCGGCGGTGGCAGACGGAGGCGGAGTAACCGGGTTAGCCTGGGCGGAGAGGCTTCCCGCAAGGACAAAAACTGCGCTTAAAACCGAAAAGCAGGTTGATATACGGCTGATAGACACGTCTACAGATTAGACGTTCCAATCGTTCGAGCATAGGGGCTGAGGTAATTAGATGAAGTTAGATCGGGAAAAACTCTTTGTTGCCGCCGTGGCTTTGCTGCTGGCCGTTGCAACCGGGGACAAACTGGCTAAGGGCCAGGCGCCAACCACCACTCCACCCGCGAATGGCCAGCAGCAGGAGCCTGATCAATCAGGACCCGATTCCGGTGGTCCCGGTGCGGACAATGGCGCCATTGCAATTCCCAAAAAGGGAGAGAAGGCGGATGTGCCTCCGCCGCCCCCGGAGCCCAAAGTCAAGAATCCTGCCGGCCTGACCAACTTCTCGCTGCGCGTGGATGTTCCCGAGGTGACCCTGGATGTAGGCGTCATCCTGCAGAAAACGCACGAGTTTGTGCCTAATCTGCAGGCTGCGAACTTTCGCGTTTACGAAGACGGCATACCGCAAAAGGTAAACGGGTTTCAACGCACCAAAGCGCCGATTACCGCGGTGCTGCTGTGTGAGTTTGCCTCCACGAATTACTGGTTTGTGTATGACATGAGGAATGCGGCCTATGCTTTTGCCCAGCAATTACAGCCGGACGATTACATAGCAGTCGTGACCTATGACCTTAAGACCCAGATCCTGACCGACTTTACCCAGGACAAGCGGCTGGTATACCAGTCCTTGAATATGTTGACGATCCCCGGGTTCAAGGAGACGGACATGTTCGATGCGGTTTACTCAACGCTTGATCGCCTCAGCCGTATCGAGGGACGCAAGTATGTGGTGCTGATTGGGTCGGGATATGACTCCTTTAGCAAAATTAATCTCGACAAGGTGCTGGCGAAGATCAAGGCGACTCCGAATGTCACCATCTTTAGCGTGGGAACGGGACAGGCTGCCAGGATCACCGGCAACGCGCGTACCGGGATGTTCGGTCCTAAGGAAATTGATTACCTGCAGGCTGATAACCAGATGTCTACGTTTGCGCGGATGACCGGCGGCCAGTCATTTTTCCCCCGGTTTGCCGGCGAAATGCCGGATATTTTCCATTCCATCAATGATTCCATTCGTAATCAGTACGTTTTGAACTACACGCCGACGAATGCCAAGCAGGACGGCAGCTATCGCAAGATTCGAGTGGAACTGGTGGACAACGAAGGGCAGCCGCTCAAGATGCAGGATGAGAAGCATCATCCCCTGAAATACGACATCATTGCGCGCGATGGGTACAAGGCTAAGCAGCAAGTGGATTAGGCCGCAACACCCAGGTCTCAAAAAGCGAGACCTGGGCCACCCACTCAAGATTCATCCGCGTCCTCTACAATCTAGAAAAACAATTCCACTGGGTCCCGGGACGAGGCATTGGCTACAACCACATTAGCTGCGCAGCGAAAGCCTGTTCCAAAACCGGTCCATCACTCCTCAGTCGAGGGGTGGCATCCCAAACACAATCCCTGGTTGATCGCGCTCACCGTGACCCTGGCGACGTTTATGGAGGTGCTCGACACCTCCATCGCGAACGTGGCCTTACCCCATATGGCGGGGACTCTGGGCGCCAGCCAGGAAGAAGCTACCTGGGTCCTGACCAGCTACCTGGTTTCCAGCGCCATCGTGTTGCCTATCTCCGGCTGGCTCTCTACCCGCTACGGCCGCAAGCGGTTTTACATGACCTGTGTGGCCCTGTTTACCATCTGTTCGCTGCTTTGCGGGATTGCGCCTACCTTACCGTTCCTCATTCTGGCCAGGATCCTGCAGGGCCTCGGCGGTGGAGGACTGGCTCCCAGCGAACAGGCGATCCTGGCAGATACGTTTCCGGTGGAACAACGAGGCCAGGCATTCGCCCTCTATGGCATGGCGGTGGTGGCCGCACCCGCGATCGGGCCGACCCTGGGCGGCTGGATCACCGACAACTTCAATTGGCATTGGATCTTCTTCATTAACCTGCCCATCGGGATCATTTCCCTGCTGCTCAGCAACCGGATGGTGGAGGATCCTCCTTACCTGGTGAAGGAAAGAGCGAAAGCCAACCCCATCGATCGAGTCGGGCTGGGGCTGGTGGCAGTCGGCGTTGGCTGCCTGGAATTCGTCCTCGATAAGGGACAGGAAAAGGACTGGTTCGGCGATCGAAACATCACCATGACCTTCGTCGTGGCCCTGGTCACGCTGGCGTTCTTTGTCTGGTGGGAATGGGGGCACAAGGACCCGATTGTGGATCTGAAGCTGCTGAAGAATCGCAACTTCGGCACCGCGGTGGGCTTTCAGTTCATCCTGGGTTCGGTGCTTTTCAGCACCACGGTCCTGATTCCGCAGTTCCTGCAGGGGTTGATGGGCTACACGGCGGAGCGCGCCGGCATGGCGCTTTCAGCGGGTGCGCTGGTGCTGATGGTGATGATGCCCGTGGCGGGCAAGCTGGTGTCGATCATGGATGCGCGGCTCATGGTATCGATAGGGTTTCTGGTGACGGCGCTCGGACTCTACAACATGACCCGGCTAGATCTGAATGTAAGTTTCGGCAGCATCGTGTTGTGGCGCGTGTTCCAGGTGCTGGGATTGTCGTTCATCTTCATTCCCATCAGCACGCTCAATTATGTGGGCGTGCCCAAGGGCAAAAATAATCAGATTTCCAGCTTTTCAAATTTCGCCCGCAACTTTGGCGGCAGCATGGGCACGGCACTGCTAACGACTTTTCTTGTCCGCACACAGCAAACCCACCAATCAACACTGACCGCCAAACTTATTCCCGGAAGTTATGCGTACGAGAATTTTCTCGCTCAAATGCGGAGCAACCTGATGGCAGCCGGACAGTCTGCCGCGCAGGCCAAGGCCGCAGCTACAGGGTATGTCTACCAGGTTTTGCTACGGCAGTCATCGATGCTCAGTTATCAGAATGCGTTTTGGGTGCTGAGCGTGGTGGCGGCGTTTCTCGTTCCGTGGCCGTTTATTATGCGCCGGCCTCCGAAGCACAAAAAGCCTTCGCCGGAAGAGGCAATGGGACACTGATCTTATTTCTTCGATCCGATGTAAGGTCCCTGACGATGGAAGCGCGGATCGGTAAGCTGTTGCAACATAAAGTCGGCAACATCGGCACGATTGATGCGCAAAGCCCCAGTCGGAAGGGCGTCGGGCAGGACGTGATAGTTGCCGGTGAAGGGGCCGTCCATCAGGCGGGGCGCGCGGACGATGGTGTAATCAACATCGCTGGCTGCCAGCAGACGTTCCTGCGCGGCCTGGTCGATAAAAGGGTGCTTGAGCGCCGTCTTCCTGGCTATCCACAATGCCATCGCGGTGAGCGCGTTTTGGTATTTGCTCCAATCTGGATGAAGTCCCGCAGCGCCCAGCACGATGAGCCGGGTGACGTATTCCTGACGCATTCCTTCGAGGATATGAGGGATCGCCCTGTCCAGCACGTCGGACTTCTTGGTGGTGCGGGCACCAAGCGCGGAAAGGACGGCGCGATGGCCGTGCATGGCGTCTACGACGGCGGCGAAATCGAAGACATCCCCCTTGATCACTCGCAAGTGCGGGTCTGACGGCAGCCCTTCGGGATTACGAGCAAAAGCGGTGACCGTGTGCCCTTTCGCCAGCGCCTGCGTAACGATCAGCCTGCCTGTTCCCCCGGTGGCGCCGAAGACAATGATCTTCATGTCAACCCAGTTGCTTCCTTCCCACTAGTTTGCAACCACCACACTATACAAGGCACAACCCTTCTGCAATGCACACATCTGAGCAGTGAGAGGATAACTGCAACATGTCAGAAAAACTGAAACAGACCGAAGATACACTGCGCGATTTGATTGAAACCCTGCGCGATGGGCACCAGGGGTTCATTGAACTGGAAAAGAACCTGAAAGACCCGGAAGCACGCCAACTGTTTCGCGAACAAACAGTGGAGCGGGCGGGGTTCGCAGCAGAACTGGAGAATGAACTGCACCATTTCGGGGTAAAGGATGTGAAGGTGCCCAGCTCGACCGCGGGGAAAGTACATCGTGCGTGGGGTGAACTGAAGGCACGGCTCGGGGGCGGAGATCATGCCCTGCTGGCTACAGCCGAGAAGGGTGAAGATGAAGCCAAGCATGCTTATGAAGAAGCGTTGGCAAGCGAAGATTTTCCTCTCCCGCTGCGAGAGATGCTCCTGCGCCAGCAGCGGCATATTCTTTCGTCGCATGACCGCGTAAAGGCCCTACGCGACCGCCTGGCGAAATAGAGTTTAGCGGAGGAATCCGTCGGCCATGAATTTGGTGATGAGGAAGGCAGCGACTCCGCCGAAGAACACCAGGGCCATGCGAATCCCGGGCTCGCGATTTACTTCCGGCACCAGGTCGGTGGCGGTCACGTAAATCGCGACTCCCGCGGCCAGTGGAAGACCAGCACGGACCCAGCCAGGGAAAAAGTTGATGACCAATACGCCCGCCATCGTGGCCGCAGCGACGATGACGGCTGAGGTGAGCGCGGCAGTGCGGGTGTGTCCACTGGCCAACATGACGGAAGCGACGGTAAAGCCCTCAGGCAATTTGTGCAGAAGGATGGCCACGAAGATGACCCAGCCGAGCCAGGAGGAAAGCACGAAGCCGGAGGCGATGGCGACGCCGTCGAAGAGCGAATGCGCGGCCAGGCCGGCTACCACCGAATTGCTGGTGTGCCTGGAAAGAAGTTCGTCAGGACAATTCTCTTCCCCGAAATGAAAATGGGGAGTGATGGTGTGCTCCAGCAGATGAATGAGAGAGTAGCCTCCCAGGACAAGGAGGGGAGTCCAACGGAAGGAAAGACGAAAGCTTTCTGGAATCATCTCCAGCAAAGCGGCGGCTAGCATGAAGCCTGCGCCGAGAGCCACAAAGTAGCGCAGGTAGCGTTTTTCCCAATGGGTCCGGACCAGGATCAGCGCGCCAAAAACATCGGCCAGCGCAGCCACCAGCCCCAGAACCAACGAGAGTGAGAAATTGGACATGGATCCGCGCGCTAGCCGCTGTGCCGAATGTGCATGACATCCCCGTCCTCGACCCGGTAGTCTTTGCCTTCCAGCCGTAGAGTTCCCTGGGAGCGGGCGGCGGCTTCGGAGCCTGCGCTCAGCAAGGTATCCCAATGGATGGTTTCGGCGCGGATGAAGTGCTTTTCGAGATCAGAATGGATGGCCCCGGCGGCCTCCTGGGCGCGGGAATTGACCGGGATGGTCCAGGCACGGCACTCATCTTCGCCTACAGTGAAGAAGGCGACCAGGCCGAGCAGTTCGTAGCTCTTGCGGATAAGGCGGCGCAGGCCGCTCTCCCTTAGTCCATAGGAAGAGAGAAACTCGGCCGCTTCCTCATCGCTCATCTCCGCGAGCTCAGCCTCGACTTTTCCGCAGATGGCGGTAGCGCCGGCATTAGGCCGCGAGGCTACTTCTTCCAGCTTGTAGCGCGCGACCGCGGTTTCGAGATCGTCGCCCAGAGTTGGGCTCTCGGCAATGTTGAGCACAAAGAGCATTGGCTTCTGCGAGAGAAACATGAACCCGCGGATCAGCTTTTTTTCTTCAGCCGACATTTCCATCTCGCGCAGCGGTTTCTCCTGCTCCAGCTGCTGCTTGCAACGCAACAGCAGCGCGTTTTCTTTTTCGAGATCGGGGGTACGCTGCTTCTTCAGATCTTTTTCCAGGCGTTCGAGACGTTTTTCTACCTGGGTAAGGTCAGAGAAGATCAAGTCGAAATCTACGTTTTTGATGTCGCGCAGAGGATCGATGCCGCCAACCCGGGGGATGGAGTCGTCTTCAAAAGCGCACAACACATGGATCAGCGCATCGTTGTCGCGAAGATGGGTGAGGAAGGCGGTCTCTTTGAGAGCTTCCTGGCCGACTGCCGCCACGTCGGCGTATTCCACTGTGGCGTAGACGATTTTTTTGGGGTTGTAGAGAGCGGCTAGCCTGTCCAGCCGATCGTCGGGGACTTTCGCCACGCCAATGTGGGCCTCGCGCGGATTGGAATAGGCGGCGGTTTCAACCTTGGCCCGGGTGAGGATTTTGAACAGGGATGTCTTACCTACTTGAGGCAGACCGATAATGCCAGTTTTCATGGGAGTGTATTCCGGCCTTGCGGCGTAAGTGGTTAGTATACCTTCCCGTGTCCGGGCGGCGGTTCGGAGAGAAGCCTAATCCCTCAACTCGTCGAAACAGGGGTTCGGGACCAGTGAGCGGTGGCGACGAACGCGCCGATTGCGCAGAGCAGGACCAGGCCTTCCAGGTGTGTCGAGGTCTCATGCAGGCTGTCGAAAATCTGCCGGCCGGGATTGTTGACGGGGACCGCATCTACGTTGCCGCCGATGGATGCCCGCGCCGTGTCCATGCGGGGGATGATAGAGAATTGCGAGTAGGCCGTAAGCAGCAGCATCAGCACCACCAGAACACTTTGCGGAATGATGCTGCGGTAGTGTGCCCGCCCCAGCACCATCGCAGCCAGGAAAATCAACCCGCAGAACATGCCTATCCAATGCAGACGTACCAGCGAGCCGCCAACGACGAGGCCGGCGGCGTGGATCCCCTGCTCGCCAAAGAGCCGTGGAAGCTCGGTAAACGCAATGGGGGCAAGCACGGCGCCAAAAAAGATGAGCGCTCCCAGCCAGACGCCGAGCGCAAGGTAGACCACGGAATGAAAGAGAGTTCTCACAGAGGAGACCGGCCGGTAAGCCGCTCAATCCGCTTGGCCATCGGAGGATGAGTCGCGAACAAACTGGCGAAGCTGGCCCTGCTGATCAAGGGAGCCACGATAAATAGGTGGGCCGTCGATGGCGTAGCCTGCATGGGCAGTTGTTTGGAATAGGTGTCGAGCTTCTGCAATGCACTGGCCAGGGCATAGGGATTTCCGGTGATATGCGCCCCAGTCGCGTCGGCCTCATATTCCCTGGAACGTGATACGGCCAGTTGGATCAGGGTCGCCGCCAGGGGCGCGAGGAAGAACATCAGGAGTCCTCCGCCACCCAGGCCGCGGCTGCGACTGTCGCGACCGCCGCCAAACATACCGGAAAAATGCGCCAGCAGGGTGATGGCCCCTGCGAGTGTAGCGGCAATGGAACTGGTGAGGATGTCACGATTCTTCACATGACCGAGCTCGTGCGCCAGCACTCCTTCCAATTCTTCATCGTTGAGAAGATTCAGGATCCCCTGGGTCACGGCGACGGCGGCATGGCTGGGATTGCGCCCGGTCGCGAAGGCATTGGGTGACTCGGTAGGAATGACGTAGATCCTCGGCATGGGTATCGCCATGCGGGGCAAGATCCGTTCCACGATCTGGTACACACGAGGCAACTGCTCGCGGGTCACCGGCTGGGCGCGGTACGCCGATAGCGCCAACTTGTCAGAATAGAAATAGCTGAAGAAGTTCATTCCGGCGGCGATGAAGAAGGCCAGAATCATCCCATCCCGGCCGCCAATCCAGGCGCCGATAAGAATAAGGAAAAGGGTGAGAGCGGTCAGCAGAAAGGCAGTTTTTAAGGTATTCATGGCGCGGCACCTCCCGCACTGAGTCAATCTGACTCTATTGTGTCACGTTGACAAACCAGGGCGAAGCGATTTGAATTTGGTTTGATTTCGAGCCTGAGCATCCACCCTATGAAAGCTATCGTTTATACAGTCATGACCTTGTTAACTTCCTTGCCCGCCGTAGCCGCCTCCGTTCCCCCACAAGCCGAGATTGCAAACTCTTTAATCAAAGCAAAGCTTTATCTACCAGACCCAGCGAATGGCTTCTATCGCGGCACCAGGTTTGACTGGAGCGGCGTGGTCGGGGATCTCGAATACGCGGGTCATAGCTACTATGGCGACTGGTTCACCCAGACGGATCCCAAAATACCTGACTTTATTTATCAAGGCTCGGAGATCATAGCCGGCCCCTGCAGCGCCATCACCGGTCCGGTGGAGGAGTTCAAGGTTGTGGGATATGAAGAGGCCAAGCCAGGCGGGACCTTCCTGAAAATCGGCGTAGGCGTCTTGCGCAAGCCGGATGATGCGGCCTATACCCAATATCGCCTGTTCGAGATTGTGAACGGGGGCAAGTGGAGCGTAAAGAAAAGCAAGGACGCGGTGGAATTCACCCAGGAACTCCACGATGAAGCTTCAGGGTACGGCTACGTCTATCACAAGAAGGTAAGCCTGGGTCCGGGCAAACCGGAAATGGTGATCGAACATACTTTTAAAAACACCGGCCGTCGAGCCATCGAAAGCGACGTTTACGATCACAACTTTCTGGTGCTGGATAAGAGGCCAACCGGGGACTACACCATCAGCTTTCCGTTCACCATCACCAATTCCCAACCCGCGGACATGAAACTGGCAGAATTCCGTAAGAACCAGATTGTGTACCTGAAGACACTGACCGGGCAGGACACCGTGGCCACTCCAATTGAGGGTTTCGGCAAGAGCGCGGACGATTACAAGATTCGCATCGAAAATACCGCTGCCAAAGCGGGGATGACGATCAGCGCGGACCGTCCCCTGGCCAAGCTGAGCCTCTGGTCCATTCGCTCGGTGCTTGCCGTCGAACCGTTCCTCGATATTTCTGTTGCGCCCGGAAGCGAAACTACCTGGAAGTATCACTATGAGTACTACGCCCACTAGCGCTTAGAGGGCATAGAACATTCGGGCTGAGAGCCATTTCGCATGACCTCTTGCTAATCGGTTAGCAGGAGGCTTATCCTGCCACAGGACCCGCAACATGAAAGCTCTTGTCAAGTATGCGAGCGGCGAAGGGAACGTCGAATTAAGAGAAGTTGAGGAACCACGCTGTGGAGACAGCGAGGTAAAACTCGAGATTGCCTATTGCGGAATCTGCGGTACCGATCTCCATGTTCTCCACGACACCTTTCGCAACTACCCGCCAGTGATCCTTGGGCATGAGTTTTCAGGGACCGTGGTCGAGGTGGGCGCCCAGGTCGCCAATGCAACCGTGGGAGAACGTGTCGCCGGCCTGGGTGCTACCGCTGTTACCTGTGGTCAATGCGAATACTGCCGCTCCGGATATTTCATCTTCTGCGCCCGCCGCCGGGGCATGGGCCACGGAGTCAATGGCGCATTTACCCGCTACGTGGTCATGCGTCCCGATCAACTGTACCGAATTCCCGAAAACTTCAGCCTGGATGAAGCAGCGCTCAGCGAACCCTTTGCGGCTGTGGTGCAAGCAGTCACCGAAATTGCCAGGGTGCGCGTTGGAGAAACTGCCCTGGTCTCGGGCCCGGGCCCAATGGGGCTGCTTTGCCTCAAGTTGCTGGTGGCGGAAGGGGTCAGAACAATTGTCGCCGGAACAAGTGCAGATCAGGAACGCCTGACTGCGGCGCTCGCTACCGGCGCCGCGGCGATTATCAATGTTGGCCAGCAGAACCTCAACGAAGCTATCCGGGAGCACACCGCCGGGGTTGGAGTCGATGTAGCCTTCGAGTGCGCCGGGCACCCCTCCTCGGTGCGTGGATGTCTTGAATCCCTGCGTCCGATGGGGCGCTACACGCAGGTGGCGATTTGTGGTCAGGATATCCAATTCCCTATCGATCTTGTTTTCTACAAGCAGCTAACCATGTCGGGCTCCGTTTGCTATACGGCTCGAACCTGGGAGCGAATGATGAAGATCTATGCCGAGGGTCGTGTGCGGTTGAATGATCTCATCTCCACCAGGCTTCCTCTCTCGGAGTGGCAAACCGCATTTCGTCTTTGCGACGAGAAGAAAGCGATCAAGGTATTGATGTATCCGGAAACGTAACTGTTTCCGGATACGAAGGAGAGCCATGAGCAAAACGCTGGCGAAGCCCGTTGCCTACAAAAGCCCCTTGCATGAGATGACGCAGACCACGCCCACTTGCCTATGGAACGACTCTGCAGCGTTGTCTGAGTTGAGTTATTCGATTGAGCACGGCGCGGTGGGGGCTACCTGCAATCCCGTCATCGTTCTCGACGTACTCAAGAAAGAAGCTAACCTCTGGAATGATCGCATCCGGGCCCTGGCGACTGAGCTGCCGACAGCAACCGAAGAAGAAATTGGCTGGAGGCTGGTGGAGGAGATCTCGGCCAAGCGGTCAGAATTGCTGCGGCCGGCTTTCGACAAGTACCAGGGCAGAAACGGCCGGCTCTCGATTCAAACTGACCCGCATTACTATCGCGACGCGACTGCTCTGCTCGAGCAGGCGCTGCGCTTCGATGCGCTGGCGCCGAACATGATTGTGAAGATCCCTGCGACCCATGCAGGCATTGCTGCCATCGAAGAGGCCACCTACCGCGGCATCAGCATCAATGCGACGGTCTCGTTTGCGCTGCCGCAATGCATTGCAGTGGCCGAAGCCATAGAGCGTGGTTTCACGCGACGAGAGAAGGCAGGCCTGGACATATCCAGGATGGGCCCAGTCTGCACGATTATGGGTGGCAGGCTGGACGATTGGCTGAAAGTGGTTGCGGAAAAACAGGACATTATTCTCGAGCCCGGATATCTGGAGTGGGCAGGAGTTGCAGTATTCAAGAAGGCTTATCAAATTTATCGCCAGCGCGGCTATCGTATCCGTTTGTTGTCTGCGGCATTCCGCAACCACATGCAGTGGAGCGAGCTGGTAGGCGGCGATGTGGTGATTTCTCCTCCGTATAAGTGGCAGGTCCGCTTCAATGGCAGCGACGTAGGTGTCGCCCCACAGATTGACAAGCCGGTGGACCCTGAAATCGTAGATGAGTTGTTGCGAAAGTTTCCTGACTTCCGGCGCGCCTACACCGAGGATGGACTCTCAGTGAGCGAATTTGACACATATGGGCCCACAGTGCGGACGCTCCGCCAGTTCCTCGAAGCAACGCACGAATTGGCGGTTCGCGTACGCGATTTGCTGCTCCCCAGTCCGGATGGTTCTTCGTCTTAGCCACCGGTAGGTCAAGCTCCGGGGGAAATATCCGGAAACACGACCGGCCTTAAAGTTCTGTTTTGTTTCGCTTTTAGCAATGCGCTATCGGCGCCGAGGCGAAAGATTTCGGGCATTCTGACAGTCGCGCCTGGCCGGGCCAACGCGCTCGCAATCCCGATACTCACCGTCAGCCGGCCTTCCTTTGTGCCGGTTCCGGTAGCGGGGGAACGCAGGTTCTTGACCGCAGACTGTACCCTTTCGGCAACTTTGGCTGCACCGCCTGGATTGGTGGACGGAAGGATGACAGCAATGTCTTCGGCGCCGTAGCGGGCGGCGAAATCCGTTACCCGCAAGGCCCCAATCACTTCCGCAGCAGCTTTCGCCAGGCAGCGATCTCCTTCCTGGTGCTGACGCCAATCATGAAACTGCCTGAAATGATTAAAGTCGAGCAGCAGGAGAGACATGTAGGAACCATCGCGCAGAGTTCGGTTCCACTCACTCTGCAAAGCGTCTTCAAAAGCGCGCTGGGTGGAAAGTCCGGTAATCGAATCCTTGAGTTCCAGCGCAGAAAGTTGTTCCTGCAACATTCTGCTTTCGGTGGTATCCCGTATGACGATTACGGTTTCGGCAGGCTCTCCGGTGGCAGGATCGCAAACCATGCGGTGTTTGATTTCGACCCAGGCGATGGTGCCGTCCTTCTTTCGCATGCGAACGGTCAGAGGAGATCGACCGAGCCCCGAGACCAGACTGTCGTGAAGGGAGGAAGCGTCATCAGAAAGGATGAAGTCGTCGGTTCTTTTGCCTATCATCTCCTCCGGCATCCAGCCCAGGATACGAGAAGACGATGGAGAGACGTAGTGCAAGATCATGTCCAGGGCTGCGCGGCAAATGATGTCGTTGCTGTTTTCGGCGAGGAACTGGAGCCCAACATCGTCTACAGTGGACATATGCTCCCCGAGCCGATTAAGCGGCAAGCTGCATCTCTCTGGTATAACTCCCAACCGATTGGTGAAGTTGAAAGTCGATTTCGTCGGCGATCGTCATCACATCCGTGAGGAGGACGCTGTAGTCGATGTTGACGAGATTGTTCTTCAAAGTATGAAAAATGCTGATCTGCAGGATTCGATATTCTTCCAGCAGCATGGTGGCGGTGTACCCCTCAAGGAAACGATTTGCACCATGCTCGGCAGCGCTTAAGGACATGAGCTCGTTGGTGCCTATGGGCTTTTGGGTGCGGAGACGCCCGATCATTTCGCGGAAGAGATCGGGCAAATGGGCGCAACGCTGCTCGCGGCTCATGTGGATGGCCATCAGAGATTCTTCGAGTTGAACACGTTCGTGCCAGTTCTGGATGATGGCTTCTGTGGTCCGCTCGAGGATGGTAGCGACGGTTTCGATTTCACGTTTACGTTGAGGACCACTCGCCATCCGCTGGTGGATGATCTCGATGAGCGTAATTAAGTCCATCGGCTTCACCAGTATTTCATCGGCTTGATTCATGATTGCTTCAGCAGCCGCTGTCATTTCAGGGAAAGCGCTGAGCAGCAAAGTCACCGCTGCAGGATTCGCGTGACGCATGGCGCTTACGACGGTGAGACCGTCGCCCGCGCCCGGCATGTGCAGATCACTTAAAAGCACGTCATAGGTCACTGGACCGGTGATATGTTTCAGGGCATCCGGCACGTTGGCGGCACTGGTGACACCAAAGCCGGACTGCTCAAGCACACCGGTGAGGGTTGCGCGCACGATTTCATCATCATCAACAACAAGAACCTTGATCTCGCTCATATGTGTCTCTAATTGGGACTATCGGCGGAGTTTGGTCATTGTTTAGTGCGAAATGGTATTGTTCTGGTGAAAAATTAGAACGAAGAACAGGCTGAAAAATAGTTTGCCCCAACCGTCCAGGTGACCGGTTGAGGCAAAGAAGAAAATCAACTGTTCAGGAGGGTGTTACCGCATTGTTGTAGTCCAGAAGAGATATTTCACCTTATAACCCTTGGTCATCGCCGGGGGAGTGTTGTTTCCCCAAACTTCATGGTTCCATGAGACCGCTTGCAATTTACTGTGAACGGTCTCAAAGACCATGGGTGGTACCGGCTGCTCGCCTTCCAATGCATTGAAGGTGACCTTGATCTGTTTTCCATCATCCTGCCAATGCCCAAAATAGGTGCTGGATCCCTGACCGGGGTCCTGTGTAACCGTGGCAGTTCCATCTGTACCCAGGCTCACGCTCATGGTCGGAGCTGTTTTCGGCGCCCGGGTGATATAAACACCGGCAAAGCTTTCGTGAATGCTGCTATCCGCGGCCAACGCCACCACGGGCGAAATTGAGACCATTACGCCCGCCAGTAAAACACGCAGCGCGGAAGTGGCTGACTTCTCAAGTAATTTCATTGCTACACAAGGCATAACGAATCTCCAAGTAGTGCAGGTTTGTCTCTTTGCTAATAGGAATGTACCGGTCATGACCCGTTTAGGGAATTGATCTGTGCGAAAGTTGCAGTCGAGGGTAACGGGGGGCCGATGACCATTGGTTTTCACAGGCAAGACCGGGCATCCCGGCGGGTTATTGAGCGTCCTCCGGAACTCTCGTGGGGGGCCCATCGATGCCGTGCCCTCAGTTTTCCTGTAACGGATGAGAGCTCAGGCGCACTACTCTAAAGAGGCCCGCGCTCCATGAAGTCTGTTTCCGTCTCCACGGTTGTGATTATTCTCTTTGTATCCATTGCTGCTTTGGCCTAGCAACGCTGTGTACCGCGTCTCTCATAAATAGAAAAGCCGCAGAGCGATCCGCTGGGCCTAACCCGGATCGCGCTGCGGCTTTGTCTTTCCAGACTATTTAGGGTTAAGATCCGAAGATTTTGCTGGCCAGGCCAGCCAACCCACCTGGTTGCGCCGGCTGACCGCTGTTGCCCGCCATGTGAGAAACCACAAGCGGCAAAACCACAGCGATGACCGAGCTCGCGACGGCGGGAGAGATACCGGCGCGCTGGGCAATGTTTTCCATCAGGGAAGAACCGAGGCCCTGCTGGACCTGATCCGGGCTAACGGCCTTGTTTTCTCCCGGGCTCACCCAGGATTGGACTTGGTCGCCGAGGCCATTCTGCTTTAGCTGATTAAGGAGCCCGTCCATTCCACCCGGGTGCTCCTGCATCACCTGGCTGAGGGCGTCAGCAACGCCATGGTGTTCTGGGGACGCTCCGCCGGCAATGGATGTCAATGCATCAAGTAAGCCCATATTTTGCTCCTTCTCTCCTGTTTGGGTGCTGTCTGCCGTGCGGCGGTTCAATTCAGCCGTCGCCATCAAGTTGCCGCTAGAGTACGCTGTTTGTCCAGTCTGTTCAATCTCCCGACGCGCTTTACCTTATCCGCATCAAAGTGCCAAGGAGACTTGTTACATGAAAACTTTTCCGTGGATCTTCGTGGGCATCGGCTTCGGAGTACTTGCCTACATTGTTCTGAACCAACCCGGCCCGCAATATGCGACCGGCGATGCGGATGTGGAAGATGCGGCGGGCAGGACCACTTTGTGGGGTTCGAAGCAGCGGCTGAAAGGGACCGGCGGCCGTCTCGCAGGAAAAATCAAAGAGGGTTTGGGGCAAGCGACCGGGGACGGCCAACTGGCGAATGAAGGTGCGGCCGATCAACTGGTAGGAGCCATCAAGGACACCGCCGGCAAAGCAGCCCAGGTGGCCGGCCAGACGATCCACGATCTGAACCGTTAAAGCTTGCATCCCCGGCCGCGCCAAGTCTTATCGCCCGGCTGTTGAATTTTCGGTGCCGAGAGATCGTTCGAGGACCATGCCCCCAGATTCAAGCCATCTTAAAGAACACATCGACGTAATTTTGAGGCACGAGGAAGAGTTTCTGGCGCGACGCACTGCAGCCGAACGCGTCGGAGACTCTTTCGGCGCGTTTGTCGGAAGCCTGCGGTTTATCGCGTTACACGCAGCGTGGTTTTTGGGCTGGATTTTGATCAACACTCTGAAATTTGCCCAAATTCCCCGGTTCGATCCTCCACCTTTTCCATTGCTCGACTGCATCGTAGCGATTGAAGCAATCTTTCTCGCCAGCTTCATCGTGATGAGGCAGGGCAGGTCGAGTCGCCGCTCCGATGAACGCGATCACCTGATCCTGCAGGTGTTGCTTCTGGCCGAAAAGGAAGTTACTGCCGTATTACAGATTGAGAGACAGATTGCCGACAGAATCGGCCTGTCTGAGGTCGCGAAGGACGCTGCCATCACCGAGTTGAGCCAGACAACGTCGATCGACGATGTCGCCCAGACGTTGAAGGAATCCATGCCCCTGGAGTAGGCGCCGCTAGGCCTTGCCCTTGT
>Ga0209006_10002793_pt1 | contig 15865 bp, 15 predicted proteins | sample JacPin_JW_Ref_O2_FD_188567 | JGI IMG/M metagenome (GOLD analysis project Ga0209006, IMG submission 188567) | Forest soil microbial communities from Algoma, Ontario, Canada - Jack Pine, Ontario site 1_JW_Ref_O2 (SPAdes) (version 2) | ecosystem: Environmental > Terrestrial > Soil > Boreal... | reverse complement strand
CAGATTCTTCCCTCAACCTAGCCGCCGAGTCTGGCGGGGGACCTTCGATGTGCCGCTCAAACTTTTCTTGCAACCATTTTCCCCAGTTCATCTTTTTCCACATAGGCCCAGGGGATGGTCGGATCGTGGGTGAAAACGGTCAGCCATTTTTCCGGGATGGACTGCGCGTAGTACAGCTTCTTGCTCGCAATGGTCTGCAGCGGATAGAGATCGAAGCCCATGCCCCAGGTGACGTCGAGGTGCGCAGTCGTGGGTATGAGATCGGATATGTAGCACGCCGTCTTTGCAGAGGCACCCGGGTAGGGCACAGCCGAGTGCCCCATATCTCGCACCCCGTGCGGGATGTAGGGACTCTGCGAGACGGTCTGCCCGGAGTCGGGCGGGCGGGGAATTCCGCCCAGAGCCGTAACCATCACGCCCATCATGCTGGCCGTGTGTCCAGGAAATGTTCTGACCGAAATCCCTGGCACGATTTCTTCTCCACCTTGCAGCAGCGTCATTTGCCCGCTCGCCACCAGCGGGTCATAGTTCTCCGAAAGGTAACTGATGGCGTCACGTTCGCTCGGTCGCCGCGCGTATTGCCACTCGCCCTCGGGGGCGTAATACTTCGCGCGAGGAAACGTCGGGCTGATCTTTCCACTCTTATCTCGGACCGTGTTCCACCCGCAGTGGTCGAAATGAAGATGGGTATTGACCACCACGTCGACGTCCTCGGGCGCAACTCCGGCGGCGGCAAGATTCGAGAGCAGCTTCGCGGGCTGGCCATAGAACTTGATCATGCGGTCTGAGAGTTTATTGCCCATACCGGTCTCGACCAGTACCGTCTGTTTGCCGGTGCGGGGACCGTCCGTTCGAATGAGCAGCGAGTTCAGCCCGGCCGTGACGTAGTTGCGTTCGTCGGCGCCAACCTTACGCGACCACATCACTTTAGGAATGACGCCGAAGAATGCGCCTCCGTCGAGCGGATAAGTGCCATCGGAAAAAATGTTAAGTTCAAAGTCGCCGAGTATGAGCCGGTCCATAAAACTAGTGTGCCACGGATTTTCACCGATTTGCACGGATAGGCCGAATTGCCTGTCAGCGACTGCTGGGTCTTTGGCCGACGCTTCAGAATTAGGTGCTAGTCTCGTTGCGATGCCACCCGAATCGCAGCGGCCGGCGGGAGTCACTGTGATTGCAGTTCTCTGTTTCCTGGCCGCGGTTTATCTCTTCGTAATCGGCATAGTCAAGCTGATCGCGCCAGAAGCGATCTCGCTGATGAGCGCAGGTCAGCTTATGTATGGACTGGAATTGGCGGGACCTTATATGGCGCTGTTGATTGGGAGTGGCTGGGCATTGGTGGGATGGGGATTATTCCGCCTGCACAATTGGGCGCGCTGGGCGGCCATGCTAGTGATGACGATCGGCATCGCCTCGCTCGTGCCGAAAATTTCTATGGCCGAGTTGGGTGTGCCACTGCTGTGGTATGGACTGCAGATCGCCCTACGCGCCGGGGCAGCCTGGTACCTAGCGCAAGCTCCGGCTGTGATGGATGCGTTCGCAGCAAAACAGAAAGCTTAGCCGCAGATCTTTGCGGAACCACACGGATCAAATTCGGAAGTTCGAGGTTTTATCGAATTCCAGATTGCCGGTTTCAAGTTTTCCCGGCCCAGGTTTATCCGTGACAATCCGTGATATCCGTGGCGGGTTTATTCTCCCTTCAGTTCGCGAAACCAGATATTCCGGAAGCGCACCGCATCGCCGTGATCCTGCAATTGCAATGGCAGCTTGGCCGGTCCTGGCTTGTACGCAGGGCGCTGGCCGTGGGCGGTAGGCCCGGTAAGTTCGACGTTGTCCTGTACCAGGACGCCGTTGTGCAGCACCGTTACGCGAGCCGGACGCGTCAGCTTGCCATCTTTAAAGTGCGGGCGATGAAAGACGACGTCGTATGTTTGCCACTGCCCCGGCGGGCGCGACGCATTCACCAGCGGCGGATATTGCCCGTACAGCGCGGAGGCCTGGCCATCGGCGTAAGTCTTGTTCTCGTACGAATCGAGAACTTGAATTTCATACAGGCCCATCAGGAACACTCCGCTATTGCCGCGGTCCTGGCCGGCGCCCTTGCCGGGTGAAGGCTCGGAGAATTCAACATGCAGTTGGCAGTCTCCGAAAGCCTCACGCGAGGAAATATTTCCCGCGTCCGCAACCTCCATGTAGCCGTTCTCAACCTTCCATTTCGCGGGGTTGCCGTCCTTATCGACCCAATGCGAAAGGTCCTTACCGTCGAATAGAACCACGGCGTCGCTGGGCGGATGGCCAGGCGTGTCCTGTGTGCTGGCGGTTCCCGGATCAACCGCCGGCGGCAGCGGACGGTTGAGATCGTGAATCTTCCACTTGATCGGAGCCTGGGAGAAACAGAATTGAGTGAGTGTAATCAGAATGAGAGTCGCCAGAGCAGAGGAGCAGTTCTTGATCATTGTTGGCCTCGCGCCGGGAACATGATACAGAACTTTGCCGCGGATCAACGTGGATTCTCACGGATTACACCTAAGGCGGATCACCCTAAGAGAAGATCCGACCTAAACGAAGTTGATTTTGATCCGTGAGAATCCGCGTAATCCGTGGCGCTCTTCGTTCTTACCGCTTCGCCTTTGCTGGTTCTTTCTCGCCTACGCGTTTGCTGACTTCGAACAGCAACTTCCCAGTTTTCTTGTCAGCATCGACGACCACATGGTCTCCATGCAGAATTTCGCCGTCGAGAATCTTCATGGCCAGCGGATCCTGCACCAGCTTCTGAATGGCGCGCTTCAGCGGCCGCGCGCCGAAGTTCGCGTCGTAGCCCTGGGTGAAGAGCGCTTCCTTGGCGGAGTCCGTCAGTTCCAGCGAAATTTTGCGATCGGCCAGCAGCCGGCGGACATCTTCGAGGCGCAGCTCAATAATCTTTACCAATTGCTCCTTGCCCAGCGGGCGGAAGACAACGATATCGTCGACCCGGTTTAAAAACTCCGGCTTGAAGTGGCTGTGCAACAGGTTCATTACCTGTTCGCTGGCCTTTTCAAAATCCTCCGGCGTGCGCGTCTGGTCAGCCTGTAAAAAATGCGATCCAATATTCGACGTCATGATGATGATCGTGTTCTTGAAACTGACCACGCGCCCTTTGCCGTCGGTCAGGCGGCCGTCCTCCATCATCTGCAACAGGACGTTGAAAACATCGGGATGCGCCTTTTCAATTTCATCGAAGAGCACGACCGCGTAGGGGCGGCGGCGCACCTGCTCGGTGAGCTGTCCACCCTCTTCGTAGCCGACATATCCCGGAGGCGCTCCGATCAGGCGGGCGACCGAGTGCTTCTCCATGTACTCGGACATGTCGATACGCAGCATGGCGCGGTCGTCGTCGAATAAGAATTCGGCAAGGGCGCGGGCCAGTTCAGTTTTACCGACGCCCGTGGGCCCGAGAAAAATAAACGATCCGATTGGCCGCTTGGGATCACTCAGCCCCGCACGCGATCGGCGGATCGCATTGGCCACCCGTTCGAGAGCTGCATCCTGGCCAATCACACGCTGGCGCAGGCGATCTTCCATGGTGACCAGTTTTTTGACTTCGCCTTCTAGCATCTTTGAAACCGGGATTCCGGTCCACTTGGAGACAATGCTGGCCACGTCTTCTTCGTCGACTTCCTCTTTCAACATGCGCTTGCCCGCCTGACTCTCCATCTGCTGGCTGAGTTTGGCCAGTTCTTCTTCCGCCTGGCGAATCAGGCTGTAGCGAATTTCGGCGACCCGCTGCAAGTTGCCTTTGCGCTCTTCCGCCTGCTCTTCGGTTTTCAGCTTTTCGATCTGCTCTTTCAGGGCGCGAACCCGGGCAATAAGATCCTTCTCTTTTTTCCAGTTGGCTTTGAGCGTGTTGGATTTCTCCCGAATTTCCGCCAGCTCTTTGTCGATCACCAGGAGGCGATCGCGCGAGTTGGCGTCGTCTTCTTTCTTCAGCGCCTGCTTTTCGATTTCCAGTTGCATGGCGCGGCGATCGAGTTGGTCGATATCGGTAGGCAACGAGTCGATCTGGATGCGCAGCGAAGAGGCAGCCTCGTCAATCAAGTCGATCGCCTTGTCGGGTAGAAAGCGGTCCGAGATGTAGCGGTGCGAAAGCGTGGCCGCGGCAACGATGGCCGAGTCCTTGATGCGCACGCCATGATGCACTTCGTACTTTTCTTTCAGACCACGCAGAATCGCGATCGTGTCTTCGACATTGGGTTCGCCAACGAACACGATCTGGAAGCGGCGTTCGAGCGCCGCGTCTTTCTCGATGTGCTTGCGATATTCGTTCAGCGTGGTGGCGCCGATGGCGCGCAGCTCTCCCCGGGCCAGCGCGGGCTTCAACATGTTGGAGGCGTCAATGGCGCCTTCGGCCGCGCCTGCGCCCACCAGCGTATGCAATTCGTCGATGAATAGAATGATCTGGCCGGTCGAATCTTCGATCTCTTTGAGCACGGCTTTCAGCCTGTCCTCAAACTCGCCGCGATACTTCGCGCCCGCCAGCATGGCGCCGAGATCGAGCGAGACCACGCGCTTGTTCTTCAGTGCTTCGGGCACATCGCCGGAAATAATGCGCTGCGCCAGGCCTTCGACGATGGCGGTCTTGCCCACGCCAGGTTCGCCGATGAGCACAGGATTATTCTTGGTACGACGCGACAGCACCTGCACCACGCGGCGGATTTCTTCGTCGCGTCCGATTACGGGGTCGAGCTTGCCGCGCCGTGCCTGCTCGGTCAGATCGCGGGCGTATTTCTCCAGCGCCTGGAACTTCGCTTCGGGATTCTGGTCGGTAACTTTCTGCGACCCGCGCACCACGGTGAGTGCTTTCAAGATGGCGTCGTAAGTGGCGCCGTGGCGGGCCAGCGTTTGCGCGGCCACGTCCAGCTTGAGGTGGGTGATGGCCAGAAGAAGATGCTCGGTGGAGACGTACTCATCTTTGAAATTAGCCGCTTCCTTGAAAGCCTGCTCCAGCAGCTTGTTGACCTGGTTCGAGAGCGTGGCTTGGGCGGCTTCTCCACTGACCTTGGGCAGCTTGTCGATCTCCTTGTAGAGGTCGTTCAGCACCGCCTGCGGGCCAATGCCGATTTTCTCCAGCACCGGCGGGACGATGCCCTCTTTGTCTTCCAGCAGCGCGGCGAGCAAGTGCGTCGGCAACACTTCCGGATTGCCGTGCTCAGACGCGAACTGGCTGGCGCGCTGAACCGCTTCCTGCGCTTTCACAGTAAATTTGTCCCAACGGATGGGCATGGTATTTCTCTACTTTCCTAAGTAAATTGCTCTTGTCATTCTGAGCGAAGCGACGAACCTATGCAATGGCTGGCGCGCAAAGTAAACGAGCTATTCGCTTTGCTGAACGCGACAAGAATGTCAGGCAAGAATGTTTATTGCAAAAATGAACGGGAGGCGGAAACCTGCCGCCTCCCGCCAATCGAAACCCGAGCTTCGCCCTGGGGCGGACGAAGGCGTCCGCCCCTACATGATCGCCGCTCTCTTACGCGGCTTTGCTGGGACCTTTGCTGTCCAGGGTCTTTTCGGTGCCAGCGTTGGCGCTGCTCACGTTGACCTTGATCTGCTTCGGCTTCGCTTCGGCCTTCTTGGGCAACGCGATCTTCAGTACGCCTTTGTCGTAGTTCGCCGAAACCTTCTCGGTGTCTACGGTCTGGGGCAGGGTGAAGGTGCGGGTGAAGCTGCCGTACTGGCGCTCCACGCGGCGATAGTTCTCTTCTTTCTCTTCCTTTTCGATCTTGCGCTCGCCGTGCACGGTGAGGGTGTTGTTCTCCACGCGGACGTCGATATCCTTCTCGTCGATTCCCGGCACTTCGATCTTCAGCGTGACCTGATGCTCGTCTTCATAGACGTCAACGGCGGGGGCGAAGCTCGACGTGGTCAGAGCGTCGTCCCGGTCGGTGCCATTGTAGGACTCGCGGAAGGCGCGATTGATGCGATCCTGCAAGGTCGAAAGTTCGCGGAAGGGTTCAAAACGGGTAAGTACGGTCATGGTCAAATCCTCCTCAAAAATTGGTGGTTTCTTCTTCGATACGGCTTGATTTCGAGCAGCCTTTGAAACTCACTCATAGCTGCGATCACTTCGTTAGACGCTTAATTAGCGTAAAAGAAGCATAAAATATGAGCGCATTATTGTCAACTACGATATATGGCTTTATTTCATTAGCTTACGCGTGCTAGAACGCATTTAAGATAGGCGGTTTCCGGCACATTTAGGAGAATAGGATGGTCCTTGGCCTGGCCACGGATCTCGACCAAACGCAGGGTCCGGTGGGCATCCAAGGCGGCTGAGGCTAGCATCTCCAGGAAGTCGCCCTGGCTCACGTGGTAGGAACACGAGCAGGTCACCAGCACGCCGCCGGCCCGCAGCATCTTCAGCGCCCGCAGGTTGAGTTCCTTGTAGCCGCGCATGCCAGCCTCCAGGTCGCGCTTGCTCTTGGCGAAGGCGGGCGGGTCGAGCACGAGGGTGTCGTAGCGTCGGTTGGCCGTGGCATAGTCCCGTAGCAGGTCGAAGGCGTTGGCCTCGATCCATTCAATCTCGGGCAGGCCGTCGCGGCGGTTTAAAGTCGCATTCTGGTCGGCAACTTCGAGCGCCGGACGAGAACTGTCGACTCCGGTCACCTGCGAGCACCGCGGCGCGAGATGAAGCGCGAACCCTCCCTGATAGCAGAACACGTCGAGCGCCTCCCCATGGGCATACTGCGCCGCGGCGGCATAGTTCTCGCGCTGGTCGAGAAAGGCTCCCGTCTTCTGCCCTTCGAGCGCGTCGTAGCGAAACTGGATGGAATTCATGGCAAACGTCGTCGAAGTCTTGTCTCCCTGTAGCAACCCCGACGCGCGTGGCGGCAGAGTTTCCAGTTCGCGAACGCGCGGGTCGACGCGCTCGAGAATGGATGCGGGATGAAGCTGGCCGGTGAGCTCAGCGACGACGCTCTTGCGGACCGGCTCGGCATCCATGGCCTGCGTGAGGATTTGGATCGACAGAATGTCGTTGTAGCAATCCACGATGAGGCCCGGAAGAAAGTCAGCTTCGCTGAAGATGATGCGGTAGGCGTTGGTGTCGTGGACAATCCCTTCGCGGTAGGCGATCGCATCGCCAATGCGCTGCCGCAGCAGCGCGGAAAAATCCTTGACCGCCTCGTCCGAGGTCGTTTTCTGCGACAACATGCGTATGGCGATCTGCGAAGAGCTGGAGTAGAGCGCCGTGCCAAGAAACTTCCCGCGATGATCGGAGACGCTCACCAGGGAACCCGGCGCGACTCCTTCAGCCGAGACAATATCGGAGCGATAAACCCAGACATGACCGTCCTTAAGACGATCGGCACCGCGCGGAGAGATCTTAACTTTGAGGAGGGTAGACGGTTTCGTACTCGGGGGCATCGGAACATGGTACAGCCTAGGATTCTGAAGAGAGCCCTCAAAAACGACAAACGGTACGTTCAATGAACGCATCGCTTTATTTGCAACAGTTGTGCTGAATCGCTGTTAGCCCAGATAATTGCGGGATCGAGAGAGTGATGTTGAACAGAGCGATGTTAAACACTGATACGCACGGTTTCTTGTACCGAATTGTCGCAGTCGTTGCCGGGCTTGCGATTATTGGCTTCGGAGTAAGCCCACTACTCCACGGCGGCGATCTTTTCGGCACCAACTGGTTCGGAGGATTCGTGTTCGCACTCTCGCCGTTGTCTTAGGTCTGATCGTCGTCGGCTTCGCTTTGTTCAAGCCCGAGTGGTTAGTTGCAAAGCGGCTCGAACGCAAACGCCGACACTGAGCACTTCCTGCACGAATGATAATGACCGCTATCGCCTGATTTCGTCAGTTGACCGAAGATCCTCGTGATACAAGTGTTGAACGGAGGACGAACACGGTGCAAGCGGTCGGCCTTGTGCCATGTTACTCGGACCAGAAAAGGCGCTTCATCCGCTGAACAACCGTTCAAACACCGTCGGGGACTACAAGCGAGTAACGCAACTGCTGAGTGAACTCGTGCCAGACGAAGAGCGAGGGAAATTCGTAAGCGGCGCTGCCCTTCACATCGCGTGCAGTTCGGAACACCTCGAGTTGGATTGTGGAGGAGCGGAGGACAGATATGAAAAAGTTCTGATCCACCACAGCGGAGTAAGAGACGCGGAGCACTTCGCAACGGTCGTCTGGACGAGGGACGAATGCAAGAACACTAAACCGCAAGCTGACTGACCTAACGGGAAATAGCTGGTGTAACATCTCATTACACTCAAGATCCCATGGTTGAAGACCTGAATCCGCAAATCCTGAGCGAATGGCAGGCCGGAATGTCTTTGCCTGAAAGGGCGCGAATCCTCAATCGTATTGCTCACGATCTGACGATATGTACACGGGAGTTTGAAGCAGCCACTCAGCCATTCGAGCATCCAGCCATCGTGATAAAAATGCTGATTGGATTGAGCGAGTTGCAGCATCAGCTCTCCGCACAGATAGGCCCTTACATGGATGGCGAAGAGGTTAAGGTTTATCCAATAGATGTTTTCGCCCAGATTCTGTTTGAGAAGGCAACCCGCCACCAGATTTTGCCGTTTCTTACAGGCACGATCAGCCGGATAAAACATAGGCATTGAAAATGTCAGTGGCGTAACATCGTCGTTACACTCAAAACCCTGGAATCTAGCGGCTAATTTACGATAGGCCGGCAGGAGCTACGCTCGATGGACAGCCGGGGGCGACTGTCGCCACATGAACAGGAAAGACAATTAGCTGGCAGCTTGTTCCGTGGGCGCGGGCGGCGCGGGCTGTTTCACATGCGAGCCGCTGCTGGCTTCATGGCGCGCCAGGTCGAGATCGGAGCGAAGGGAATCCAGCGCGACCATGGGGAGTTCGGTGCCGAAGTTGTCGAGTTCGGCTTCGGTCCAGCTGCCGTTCAGGCGCATGGCTCCGGTGATGTCTTCGGGGAAGGCCTGGCGGTAGTCGCCTTCGCGGATCAGGATGTCGCCGATCAGGCGCCCGGTGTGCACATCGTAGACGCGGCGGCTGGCCTGGCCGCGCGAGGTAGTCAGGCAGAGAAAGACTTCGCCGATACCGCCAAACTCTTCGCGGTAGTACCAGGCCTGGGGCGCGTCGATTTTCGGATGATGGCGCTTGGCACGCGTGGTCGAGGGCTTCAGGTCGAGCATCTCTTCGGCGGGGTTGAAAAAAAGAATGCGCTGGCAGGAGTCGCAAATAATGGTCTGCAGTCCGGTGCGAACTTCGTTATAGGTCTGGGGCCGGAGCTTGACGCGGCACGCCATACACTGCTGGTCGCGGACTTCGGCGATGCCGCTGCCGCGGAACTTCGAGACGCGCTCGTAATGGCGCAGCAGGTCTTCATTCACGCCGGTGCGAATCTGATCGCGCTTGCCGCGCCACTCGGCCAGAAGTTTTTCGTCTTCGGCGGTGCGCTGGCGAGCTTGTTCTTTCTCTTTTTCGATCTCCGCCGTTTCGGCTTTCAGTTCCGCCTGCGCGGCTTTCACTTCTTTGTCGCGGGCGTCGGCATTCACCATCAGCTCGAGAATCTTGTCCTCGTTGCCGGCGATTTCCGTCTCCGCGAACTGGATCTCGTGCAGCAGCGCTTTATATTGCTCGTTGGTCTTTACGTCCAAGGACTGGTCGCGATATTTGGAAATCTTGCCGCGCAGGTCGGCGATGGCGGTATCGTATTTGCGGCGGGCAGCTTCGTCAGCTTTGACGGCGGCCTGGGCTTTTTCCAGTTGAGCTTTGGTGCCGGCCAGCTTCTGCTCAATCACGGCCGCGCGCTTGGGGAATTCCGCGATCTCGTCCTGCAGGCGGCGGATTTCTTTGTCCGTGCCCTGCAGCTTCAGCAGATTTTCGATGTCAGGAAGCATTCAGCATTGTGTCTGGGTTGATTCTAGCATGGGGTGGCGCGCGATGCGGGCCGAATCACTCAACCACAGAGGACACGGGGACACGAAGGATACATAAGGAAAACCGAAGATTCGTCTCGATTCCACTGGCCCCTCCGAGACCTCCGACAGGCGACGCCGCGCGTATGCCAGTCCCGTAGGGACCGCTGACAATAGCCCGGCGTTTCTAACGCCGGGTCTGACCGGAAAGGTTGTCGCCGCGTCCCGGAGGGACGGCTGAAACGCGCGACGCTCTGCTGACCAACCGAAGCAGCTAGGCGATTCAGGCATCCCTGGGCCTCCGCTCACACGATCCACCCGGCGTTGGAAACGTCGGGCTACCGTCAACCGTCCCTCCGGGACGTCGTCTCCATCGAACCCTCGCCGCCACGTCTGGGCTTTGCCGGTGTACACTCTTTCATTCGTCCCTTGTGTAATCTGCAGTCACTCTTGTTCGTGAGGTCGCTTCGTGAAAAGGATTTCTGTTGTCGCTTGCCTTGCCCTGCTCGCAATCATGTTCGGCATTTCCGCTTCCGCGCCAGCCCAAACCGCGCCCACCAAGCCTCTCACTATTGACTCCCTGTTTCAGCCTGGCGGCCTGGGCGGACGCGGGCCGGAGACCGTGGAATGGAGTCCGGACTCGACCAAGCTGACGTTCGTGCAGCGCGACGAAAAGGGCGAGAAGGGCGAGCTGTGGTATGTCGACGCCGCGAGCGGCGAAAAGAAAGTTCTGGTAAGCGCGGCCAAACTGGCGGCACTCGACCCCGACGTCAACAAAGTGAAGAACGAACGCGAGAAGGAGCGCCTCACGCGCTATCATGTCGCGGCATATTTGTGGGCTCCGGATTCGAAACACCTCATCTTCGATTCGCAAGGCCAGCTCTGGCTCTATGACCTGGGAAGCGAAACTGCGGTGCAGTTCACCTCCGCCCCCGATCCCAGCGGCGATCCGAAGTTTTCTCCCAGCGGAAGCCATCTGGCATTCGTTCGCAAACACAATTTGTTCGTGCGGCCAGTCGACGGCAAGAGCGAGAAGCAGCTAACCCATGATTCCGGCGACAGCCTGTTCAATGGCGACATCGATTGGGTCTACGCGGAAGAGTTGGGCGTGCGCAGCAATTATTTCTGGTCTCCCGACAACAAAGAGATCGCCTTCCTGCACATGGACGAGACCAATGTGCCGACCTATCCCATCACCGATTGGATTCCGACCCACCCCACAGTGGATAACGAAAAGTATCCGAAAGTTGGAGATCCCAATCCGCTGGTGAAGCTGGGCGTGGTTGATACGAATAACGGCAAGGTGCACTGGATTTCGCTGGGTAGCGATCCCGAGACTTACATTCCGCGCTTCGGCTGGGTGCGCGAAGGAGTGCTGTGGGCCGAGGTGCTGAATCGCACCGAGGACAGGATGGACCTGTATTTCGTGGACGCCAAGACCGGCAAGTCGCGCATCGTGCTGACCGAGACAACGCCCGGAGCGTGGATCGACTTCGAGCACGTTGAAGTGCGCTTCCTGAAATCGACCGGTCAATTTCTATGGCCGAGTTGGCGCGACGGCAACATGCATATCTATCTCTACAGCTTCGACAAGCAAAGTCCCATGGCCGCCGACGCCAAGTTGGAGCGGCAGCTGACGAATGGTGACTTCGAGGTGCTGGGAATTTCCGGCGTGGACGAAGCCGCGGGCACGCTATTCTTCGAGGCCAACAAAGACGATCCGCGGCAGGTGCAGGTTTTTTCGGTGCAGTTGGACGGCTCCGGCTTCAAGGCGCTGACTACCGACGAGGGCATGCACTTTGGAACTTTCAGCGACGATGGCAAGCACTATACGCATATGTTTTTTGGGCCCGCAAAGTCGCCCAGCATTACGCTGTGTGCCGTGGGAGGCGCCTGCAATCCAGTGTGGGCGGCGCAGGATTCCATCGCCGAATATGGATTGCGTGCGCCCAAGTATCTGGAGTTCAAGGCCGACGACGGCACAACGCTTTACGGACGATTGTTACTGCCTCCGAATGCGCCGGCGAACGGAAAGATTCCGCTCATTGTGAACATTTACGGCGGACCGGCGGCGCAGATGGTGCGAAAGTCGACGCCCGATGCGTTCGACGAAATTCTGGCGCGCAAGGGCTTTGCGATTTTCGCCGTGGACAATCGCGGCACGCCGGGGCGGGATCGCAAGTTTCAGACCGCGATTCGCCACGAGTTCGGCGCCATTGAGTTGAAGGATCAACTTACGGCGCTCGATCAGCTGCTGGCGCAGTATCCGCAGCTTGACGGCGACCGCATCGCAATTTGGGGATGGTCGAATGGCGGCTCGATGACCCTTTACGCGATGACTCATTCGGATCGCTTTCGCGCTGGCGTGTCGGTGGCTCCGGTGACCACTCAGCTGAACTACGACACGATTTACACCGAGCGCTACATGGGCCTGCTGAAAGAAGACAAGGCCGGATACGACATGTCGGACGTGACCAAGAATGCCGATAAGTTGCACGGCGCTCTGCTGCTGGTACACGGTACCAGCGACGACAACGTGCACTTCCAGAACAGCATTCAGATGATCGATGCCCTGATCAAGGCCGGAAAGCAATTCCGCCTGATGATCTATCCCAACAAAACTCACAGCATCGCCGGCAAAGACGCGCGCGTGCATCTATTCACCATGATCACGGATCACTTCGAGCGGGAGTTGAAGTAGCGGGAACAGAAGTGAGAGAGCGTTTGGTTTGAAAAGGCGGGGCTTCGGAGCTTGCAGAAAAGCTCGCTTTTATCTCGGCAGCATTCCCCAGCAGCTAAAGCCGGGATTGATTTTTGCGGCATTTACGGTGCGGCTGGAAGCCGCACCCTTTCAAAACATCACTCGAACCGGAGTTTTTCCGCAGCCTGTTCAACTGCTGGGGCGGGAGCCGCTTTACTTATGTCTGCCGGAACCTTTTCGCGGACTTTCCTTCGACGAGCTTTCTTTCGAAGAACCTTCTTTCGACGAACTGTCTTTGGACGAGCTTTCCTTCGGGGAACTCTCCTTGGACGAGCCGTCTTTTGACGAGCTATCCTTCGATCCCCCGTCCGATTTCGCCTTGTCGTCCTTTTTGTCCTTCGATCCGGAATCTCCGCTGCTTCCCGGCGAAGTCGATTTCTTGGCGTAGTCGGTGACGTACCAGCCCGAACCCTTGAACTGGACGGCGGGAGCGGAAATCATCTGTTCGACCTGCCCGCCGCACTCCGGGCACTTCTTGACCATCCTGTCAGAAAATTTCTGGATTTTTTCGAAGCGGTGACCGCACTTCTTACATTCGTATTCGTAAAGAGGCATGAGTGTGAGACGGTTGTTGTGGGACAACCCGGTTTCATACTGATTCTAGGGGCGCGGGTTCGCTGGCGTCAATTTTGCGTCGCTCAATTTGCGTCGCCGAGCCCGCCAGAAATCGCCAGCCGGTCTCAACGAGATTGCCGGAGAGACGCGCTGACCGAGGTGCATCGACCGCAGGGATTGCCCTTCACGTAGCGATAGAACCGCGGGATCCCACGAGCAGTCCAGTAGGAAGACTGATAGTCATCAATTCCCGGCCCGGCATTCAGAAAGCTGAAGAAGACGTGCCGCGAAGGCCGCACCACAATTCCTGCGTGCCCATGCCACACGATCACATCGCCGGGCTGAGGCTGCCAGACCCGGCGAAACCCTTCGACTCCGTCATAGAGGTCGTCGGAATTGGCATAGGCGTAGCGGAAACCGGCGCGCTCGTAAATCGCATGCACCAGGTGCGAGCAGTCATAGCCGCCATCGCGCCGGACCTTAGCATCGAGCGCGGCAGCGATCACGGATAATCCTTCATCAGGACTGAGAGCCCGGTCGGCTTTGCGATGGTGCGCAGGACTCACGCGTTGCTGCGAAGCCGGGGCTCGCGCCGTTTGTTGCGCCGCGCATACACACAGGGTCAGGCAACAAAATGCAGCCATGATCGCCGGTTGTGTCCGAATCCGCATGTTCTGGAGTTTGATGCCGAAATTCCTTCCGGGGCAGTTACCGTTGTTCAGGACCTACGATCGGGAGCTGCATCGCGCATTTGCAAATCCGATAACTATTTTCCCATCAGGCGTTTGGGCGCGGTGTTGCGCCAAGCGTCGTGGATCGCTTTGCTAAGAACGCTTTTTTTCGCCGCTTTGAGGTGAACGCTGGTTGCGCCCCGGCGTCCCCACGCTCCCTTTACGGGAATGAACACCTCCGGGTACTCCTGCGAGAAATAATGTTGCTCCTCGGGCGAGAGCTTGACCATGCCGTGGAACTTGTCAGGATAGCCCAGGGTCGCGAAAACTTTTCCACCCACGCGAAAGTCGGGATGGTCCATGTGTACGCGTTCTTCGCTTTCGGGAAGAGACAGAGCGATTTTGCGGAAGTCTTTGGGGGTCATGATGCGGTCCCTGCGGTGCGTACCTTAGCATAACTGCCCTTGCGGTCGGGGAATTATGCGTCGGCAGGCAGCACAGCCGCTGTCGAGCTTCGCTCGACTGGACAGCCGGGGACCGGCTGTCCCCACATGGGCCTGGATTGCTTGCCGAGAAAATCTCAACTTCCCTCAAGCATTGAAAGGGTGCGGCTTCAGCCGCACCGCAATCGCGCAAAATTCATTCCCGGCTTCAGCCGCTCAGGAGTGCCGACTGCGGGAAGAAAGTCCTCGGCGAACTCCAAACATTTTCCACGGTGATAAACTTCCGGCCATGAACGATGGAAGCCAGCAAGTGGCGGGTCCGGCTCTCTATCTGGTGGGAACACCCATCGGGAATCTGGAAGACGTCACGCTGCGGGCGCTGCGCGTGCTGAAGGAAGTTGACGTGATCGCCTGCGAGGATACACGGCAAACTCAGAAGCTCCTGAATCATTACGCGATCGCAACGCGGACCACCAGCTACCACGAGCACAACGAGATGACGAAGTCGGCGGAACTGGTGAAGGAGATGCAGCAAGGCGCGAGCGTCGCGCTGGTTACCGACGCGGGCATGCCCGGGATTTCCGATCCGGGATACCGGCTGATCGCGCTGGCGATCCGGCATCGGGTGCCAGTGGTGCCGATTCCGGGAGCGTCGGCATTTCTGGCCGCGCTGGTGGCGAGCGGTCTGCCTACCGATTCATTTCGCTTCAGCGGATTCCTTCCCGCCAAGCGTGGCGAACGTCGGGCGGCGCTGGAGTCGATTAAGACTTCTCCGCGCACGCAAGTTTTCTACGAAGCTCCGCACCGGATTGTCGAGTCGCTGGAAGACGTAGTCGAAATTTTAGGAGCGGCACGCGAGGTGGTGATCGCCCGCGAAATAACCAAACTGCACGAAGAATTCCTACGCGGCCGCGCTGGAGAAGTGTTGGCGAACCTGAAGGCGCGCGAGTCGGTGAAGGGCGAAATCACGCTGCTAATCGGGAAAGCGCTGGAAGACGAAGCCCATGGAGAGGCGGACGCCTCGTCCGCCCGCGTTTCCATCCGTCAGCGTGTGGCGCAGATCATGGCAGAAGACAAGGTAGATGAGAAAGCCGCGCTAAAGAAAGTAGCAAAGGAGCGGGGAGTGTCCAAGAGCGAGGCGTATCGGGAGTGGCAGAGGGGGAAGTGAGGAACGCCGTTAGGCATGGGTTTCCTCAGACGCGGCCGAGAAGGAAGCGGCGGCAATTCTAATCAGGATTTTCTATCTGAGAAGTCCGAAATGTCGTGCGAGCCTAGCCCAGCACAATTCCTTGTGCTGGTAATAGACTCTCACGTCCGACCACGCAGGAGGTTCTGGATTCTCGCTCAGGATGTTTCTCCAAGCGCTTTCGATGGCCCTGGTATCAAAGCCGTGTTCATATTGAAGTAGCCCTATCAAAGCGATGATCTGTGTCATCTTAGTAATTTCCTTTCTTCGATCATTTTACAACCACTCTTAAAGCGACTAATCTTTTTCGAAATCAGTATTGCCGTCATTATGCAAACATCTTTCGCGTGACGTTC
>Ga0209006_10002792_pt1 | contig 15869 bp, 15 predicted proteins | sample JacPin_JW_Ref_O2_FD_188567 | JGI IMG/M metagenome (GOLD analysis project Ga0209006, IMG submission 188567) | Forest soil microbial communities from Algoma, Ontario, Canada - Jack Pine, Ontario site 1_JW_Ref_O2 (SPAdes) (version 2) | ecosystem: Environmental > Terrestrial > Soil > Boreal... | reverse complement strand
CGTGCTGCGCGGCATGGTGCGCGTCGAGCATGCGGACGGCGCGCTCGATGTCCACGCCGGTCAAGCCGTCGTCACCGCGCCCGGCGAGTGGGTGCGCTACAGCACGCCGGAGGCGGACGGTGCGGAGTATGTCGCCGTTTGTCTGCCCGCGTTTATTCATCTAGGTATCTGTTTGCGATCTGGCTTAACCACGCAGATGATACCGTATGGCAAAAGATGTTTGTCGTGGATTTCCCTTTTTCTGGCATTGAGGCCGGTTTAATGTTCAAAGGGGTCGAACCAGTGATCAGTATTGGAATAGCGGGGACAATCTGGTGGTTCTTACTGGGATTGCTGTTCGGCTGGCTCATTAGGGCTTACAGAAATCGACACGCCTAAGGCGGTACCCTGCCAGGACCTGCCGTATGCAAGTCTTCATCAACTCTCACCAAAATCGACCCCCATCGATAGGGTCATTCGCACAACGGCCCGCGACTCGCGCCGTGAGCGCAAGTTTCTAATCATTACTGAGAACTTTTTCCAGCTCTTTCTCCCCAATCACCTTCACCCCCAATTCCTTAGCCTTCTCCAGCTTCGAGCCCGCGTCCGCTCCCGCCACCACATAATCCGTCTTCTTGCTTACCGAGCCCGTCACTTTCCCGCCCGCATCTTCGATCAGCTTCTTCGCTTCATCGCGCGAGAAATGCGCCAGCGTCCCGGTCAGCACGAACGTCTTGCCCGCGAGCTTCGTCCCACGCTCCTTTTTCTTTCCCGTCAAAGTAAGCCCAGCCTCGCGCAAACGCTCTACCAGCTTCCGATTCGCCGCAATGCCAAAGAACTCCACAATGCTCTCCGCGATTCGTGGGCCAACTTCATTCACATCCTGCAGTTCTTCCACCCCGGCTTTTTCCAACGCCTCCATCGATCCAAAATGCTCCGCCAGGAACTGCGCTGTCCGCTCGCCCACCATTCGTATGCCGAGTCCGTAGATCACCCGCTCCAATGGGAGCTTCTTGGAATTTTCGATCTCGTCCAGAATGTTCTGTGCCGATTTATCGCCCATGCGCTCGAGGCTAAGCAAATCGGCTTTCGTCAGCTTGTAAATGTCGGCCACGTTCTTGACCAATCCGCGCTCCGTAAGCTGATTCACCAGGGCATCGCCCATGCCGTCAATATTCATCACCCCGCGCGAAGCGAAATGCAGGATGGTCTCGCGCAATTTCGCCGGGCAATTTGCATTGACGCAGCGATAATCCACCTCGCCCTCTGTGCGCACGATCTTTGTCCCACACACCGGGCAATTCTCTGGCATTTCAAACGTCCGCGTGCCTCGCGGATGATCTTTGTCATCGATGACCTTCGCCACCTTCGGGATCACATCTCCGCCACGTTCCACCTGCACCCAGTCGCCAATCTTTACTCCCAGCCGTTCGATCTCGTCCATATTGTGCAGGGTGGCATTTCTGACGGTCGTCCCGCCGATCAACACCGGCGCCAGCATCGCAACGGGCGTGAGCTTTCCCGTTCGCCCCACCTGCACTCGAATGTCTTCCAGCTTCGTGATCCCCGCCCGCGCCGCGTATTTGTAGGCAATGGCCCAGCGCGGGGCCTTGCCGGTAAAACCAAGTTCGTCCTGCAAAGCCGTGCGATCGACTTTCAAAACAATGCCGTCAATTTCATAAGGCAGGGACTCACGTTTCTCTTCCCACTGCCGGATGAACGTCCAGGCTTCGTCCATGCTGTGCACCAGCTTGTGATTCTGGTTTACCTTGAAGCCCGCTGCTTCCAGCGTGTCCAGCGTCTTCGAGTGCCGATCGAAATACGTACGGCCGTTCTCCAGCAAGATATAGGGAAAGAAGTCCATACGGCGTTCCGCCGTCACGTTCGCGTCCAACTGCCGAACCGTTCCGGCGGTGAAGTTGCGCGGATTGGCGAACGTGGGAAGCCCCTTGCGCTCCCGTTCTTCATTCACTTTCTTGAAGGACGCCGTCGGCATCAGCAATTCGCCGCGCACTTCAAAATTTGGCGGAATGCCCGCCTCCTTCAATTTCTCCTTTGGAATCGAGAGCGGCACCGATCGCACCGTGCGCACGTTCAGTGTCACATCCTCACCGACCGTGCCGTCGCCGCGAGTAATTCCTCGCACCAGTTTTCCGTCCTCATAAATCAGCGCCAGGGACATGCCGTCGAGCTTCAGCTCGCATACGTAATCCACGTCTTTGCGCCCGCTGAGCTCGTGCACTCGCCGCTCCCAATCTCGAAGCTCTTCTTCGTTGTATGTGTTGTCGAGCGACAACATCGGCGAAGAGTGCCGCACTTTTAGAAATCCTTCGCGCGGCTTGCCGCCAACCCGCTGCGTCGGAGAATCCGCCGTGAGCAGCTCGGGGTGCTTCGCCTCAGCATCCTTCAGCTCGCGCATCAGCTTGTCGAATTCGCCATCGCTAATTTCCGGCTGATCCACCACGTAATACAAATATTCGTGGTGCCGGATCTTCTCGCGAAGCGCTTCAATCTTTTTTTCCGCGTCCTTCATCGGGGAAGCCATCGCGCAGATTATAGTCGGAGACTGAACCAGGAAAACATAGGGCTCATTCATGCAGATTCTCGAAACCCCACGCCTTATCCTGCGAGAGTTCGTGCCCGCTGACGCCGATGCCCTGGCCTGCGTTATTTCCGACCCCGAGACCATGCGTTTCTATCCCGTACCCTACGATCGCGCCGGAGTGGAGGAGTGGATCGCCCGCAACCGTCGCCGTTACGCCGAGCACGGCCATGGCTTATGGGCAATGATTCTGAAATCCACGCACGAGTTGATTGGAGATTATGGCCTGACCATTCAATCCGTCGATGGCGCCAATGAAGTAGAGATCGGCTACCATGTCCGCCGCGATCACTGGGGGCAAGGTCTGGCCACCGAGGCTGCTCGGTCATGCCGCGACTATGGATTCAGACGGCTTCCAGTAACCCGCCTCGTTTCCATCATTCGCACCGAAAATATTCCTTCTCGTCGTGTCGCGGAGAAAAACGGAATGACCCTCTGGAAAGAAGTGATCCGTGCAACCTTCCCGCACGTGGTTTACTCGATTCAAAAAGATCAACCAGCACAGGGATAGAACGCTGTCCCGGCGAAGCGCAGGGAGCGGACCGTCTAAAATGAAAATGGGCCGGCTGCAGGCCAGCCCATAAGACACCGTAGCCGGGGCTCAGACCAGGTCTTCGATTTTCAATTCCCCGCTTCCACCCTTCCACGCTCCTTCAAACTCGCGCTCAATGAATTCGGCATCATAGTCGCGTTTCTGCTGCATGAGCGCATGATGCAGTCCCCAGAGCGAGCGCGGGTTTCTGGGGTTTCGGTCCAGATCGTCGCGGAAAACTTTTTCCGCTCCGGCCGCGTCGCCGTTCATCAGCAATGCGCCGCCCAGCGACTCGCGAACCGGAAAGAACCAGTCGGGAGGCTCTCCATACTTCAGCGTGTCCTGGATGGCGACGGCTTCTCTCAACATCGCGATCGCTGACGCATTGTCCTTCCTTGCCACGGCAATCTTTGCGCCCAGCACATCCTTCGCCAGTTTCATGATGTCTTTTGCCTTGTTATTAATGGGCATTTGAAAAATCACATCTGGGGGCGTCGCGGCCTCGGCCTCGGAAACAATTTTGTATTCCGCTTCGGCCTCCGGAATCTTGCCAGTACCAGCAAAAGCCAGTCCCCGCCCAAAATGCCAAAATACATTGGCAGTCTTCATGGCGGCATCCGGTTGCGGCATCTTCAAGATTTCGTTCCAATGGTGGAATCGAATCTCCACGGCCGCGGGAATGGTCATGAAGCCTTCCAGCGGAGGCATCTCCTTCACGTGCGGGCCGACATTCTCCACCAGCAAATCGGCATTCTTTCGCGACTCGGCATAATTGCCGTTCATCGCGGCGCACATGGCGATGAAGTGCAGGTTGTGGCTGTAGTACATCATCGGGTAGATGCCTTGCGCGCCCGTGGCCTTGATATACGCACGATCCACCGCCGCTGCCTTCTCATTGGTGGTGACCGCCGCTTCATAGTCTCCGGTACGGATGTAAACATGGGCAGGCATGTGTACGATGTGTCCCGCTGCGGGTGCCAGCGCCGCCAATCTGTTCGCGCCCGCAAGCGCCCGCTCCGGGCTCGCCGACGCTTCCACGGAATGAATGTAGTAGTGGATCGCACCCAGATGATTGGGATCACGTTTGATCACCGACTCCAGCGTTGACACAATCTCTTCCGTTCCGGCCTCCGGAGTGCCGTCCGTGTGCCATAGCCCCCACGGGTGCAAATTCATTCCAGCCTCTGCGAACAACGTGGCCGCGTCCAGATCGTCCGGATATTTAACAACGACCTGCCGCATCGCATCGCGATACTCCTCCGCCGCCTTTCTGAGATCCGATTTTGGCTCGGCGGGGAATCGTTTTGCCATCGCTTGCACGTAAGCTTGATCGCTCATGGATGCGCTGGAGGAGAGTTCGACCGCTTTCTCCGCCGCCTCGTGGGCCTGCTTATAGCGTTCCGGATCGGCCGGGTCGTTGTAGTTTGGTCCCACAGCTTCGGCAACGCCCCAATAGGCCATCGCCAGTTTGGGATCGAGTTCTGCGGCATGCTGAAACGAGCGTCCCGCTTCGTCGTGATTGAAGGCATAAATGAAACGCAAGCCCTGATCAAAAAATTGCTGGGCCTGCGCATTTTGCGTGGAAACCGGATGGTGAGCGTTGCCTATCCCAGCAACCAGCGTGACCGGTTTTTCGTGAGCATGCATCGCATGATCTTGCGCGGTAGCCATGCCCAAACAAAAGAACGCCCCACAGAGAAAACGCGCCAGAGTCTTCATCTGGTCATCCTCCTGATTCATAAGTTTTGTCGGGGCAGCGGAGAAAGGAGAGCCCAGGGATGTCCGCCCCCACAAGCGGCCCTAGCTTATTCCAAACCCGGGTTGCGTGCAAAAAAATCTGCGCGCAGCGCTAAGTCCTGGCGGGCGTTCAGCGTCCCTCTGTTCGTCCCGCGGAGTTCGCTTTTCCAGCCACGGCCAGCAACCATGGAAACGATCGTCAGTCTCGAAAAAATTGCCTCAGGTACAATCCATCTTCGACTCTCGCCATGCGCAAGGCAGCTCTGCTCTATAACCCAGATTCCGGCGGCAGCCGCAAACGGCGCGAGTCGGAACTGAATTCCGTGCTCGGGATTCTTGCTGGCTCGGGCGTCGAGGCCTATCTCGTCCTTACCGATTCCCGCGCCCACGCTGAGGAAGAAGCCCGGCAGGCTGTGCGGGATGGATGTGACACGGTTTTTGCCTGCGGCGGCGACGGCACCATTCACAACATCATCCAAGTGCTGGCGAATACTCCAGTCGCTCTCGCTGTGCTGCCGATGGGCACGGCCAACGCATTGGCCCACGATCTCGGATTGCCGATGGATATCGCTGCAGCTTCCCAAGCAACTCTCCGCGCCACCCCTCGCCGCGTGGCTCTTGGACAAATCCGATGCCAGGATTTCAACGGCAGTCCCTGTACCCGTTATTTCGTTATCGCCGCCGGCGTCGGTGTCGATGCGGCCCTGTTTCAAGCACTTACCCCCGGAACAAAGCAGCGTTTAGGCATGGCCGCGTACTACGTGAAGGCGTGGCATCTCTGGTTCACATATCCGATGACGGGCTTCCAGGTCGAGTACACCAAGAGTGGCGCCGGCAAAATCGAACGCGCCGCCTGCACGGAACTCCTGGCTGTTCGCATCCGCAATTTTGGTGGAGTTCTGCAGCAACTCGCTCCCGGCGCGTCACTGGATCGCGAAGATGTCCGCCTCATCCTATGCCGCACGGCCAGTCGCCTCGCCTACCTCGCCTACGTCACCCGCGCACTACTCCGCCTTGATTGGCCCGTACCCGGGATTGACTTGGTCCACGCCAGCCATGCGATCTGCGATTATCCCCAGCAGTCCCCCGAAAGCTTATCGGAGTTCAAGATTTACGTGGAGGCTGATGGCGAACTCCTCGGAACTCTTCCGGCGGAAATTACACTCGTGCCAAACGCACTAACTGTCCTGTCCGCCTTACCCTAAGTAACGCCGCAATCCCACCGCTTGGCATTTCCTCCCAGCGCCCCTACAATCCTTCCAGACCGCTTGGAACCCGTCACCCACTTCCTGACCGGCGCCTGCATGGGACGCGCCGGACTCAATCGCAAGACCGCGCTGGCCACGCTTACGCTCACACTCGCCGCTGAAGCCCCTGATCTCGACGTCCTCGGCCGAGTCCGCGGCCCCGCCTTCGCTTTTGCTCATCATCGGGGTTTCACCCACTCCTTTCTCGGAGTTCCCCTCGATGCGGCAGTCGTCGTCGGTTTCGTCTATCTTCTCTGGCGTCTTCGCCGCCGGAAAGTGAAAGATCCAAATCTTCCGCCCCATTGGGGATTGCTCTTTTTCTATGCCTGCCTCGCCGGGCTAAGCCACATCCTTCTCGATTTCACCAATAACTACGGTGTTCGTCCGTTCTGGCCTTTTTCTGAGAAGTGGTACTCGTGGGACATCGTTTTCATCTTCGAGCCCATCATGTTCGCCTGCCTGCTGCTCGGATTGATTACTCCGTCGCTCTTTTCGCTGATCGATAGAGAAATCGGCGCCCGGCAATTAGGGCCGCGCGGCCGAATCGCCGCCACAGCCGCGCTGATCGCCGTCATTCTTCTTTGGACCGTGCGCGACTACGAGCACCGGCGTGCCGTCAACGCTCTCGAAGCACGAACCTACCGCGGTGCGGAACCCCTCCGGGCCTCAGCCTACCCTGACCTGACCAACCCGTTCCGCTGGTACGGTGTTGTGGAAACTTCAAATTTTTTTGTTCTTGCCCCCGTGAATTCGCTGGGGCCTGAAGTCAATCCAGGGATGGACGACGAAAACAGTCTTCATGTGCAATACAAGCCGGAGGAAACTCCCATCACGCTGGCGGCCAAGCGTTCGTATCTTGGCCGGGTGTACCTCGACTGGGCGCGGTATCCTCTGGTTCAAACCGAAACACTGGAGTCGCCGGAACAAGGCTACATCGTCGATTTCCAGGACCTTCGCTTTTCACAATTGCCCAGCCTACTCAGTCGCGGGAAAACGCGAAAAGCTCTGGGCGCTGGCGTCCGTCTCGATCGCGATCTCAACGTTGCCGGCGACGTTTACGACTCCGGCTCGGATCGCGTCACCTTTCCTGAACCAAGATAAAGGGAACTTCTCGCCACCCTTGACGCAACCGCGCTCCAACGCCCACAATAATCTCTGCTGATTCCTGAGGTGCTTATGCTGGCTTATCTGTTCGTCATCCTCGCCATTGCCGTCCGATTTCTTCCGCACCCGTTGGCCTTTACTCCGGTGGGAGCTTCTCTCTTGTTCTTTGGCGCTCGCGGACCGCGCCGTCAGTGGTGGTTCCCGCTGGCTTTGCTTGCAGCCTCTGATGTTGCTCTTACCACGCTGGTCTACCGCTATCCCTTCACATGGGACCACTTCGTGACCTGGGCTTGGTATGCCGGCATGTTGGGCCTGGGCACGCTGCTGCGCCAGAACTCCGGAGCTCTCAGAATCATGGGCTCGGCTCTGGCAGGCTCGATCGTATTTTTCCTGGTGAGTAACTTCGCCGTCTGGGCCGCTTGGAAAGATTTGTATCCCATGACGTTCGGCGGTTTGATGACTTGCTACGAAGCCGGTCTGCCGTTTTTCCGCCGCGGCGTAGAAGGCGACCTGTTCTTCAGCGCCGTGATGTTCGCTACGCCGGTGCTTCTGCATTCCATCTCCGAGCGTTTGCATAAGTCCGCGAACAACCGCATTGCCGCCGCGTAACGATGTCTTTGTGGGGACAGCCGCCCTCGGCTGTCCGTCGAGCGTAGCGAGACCCGACACTATCCTTTGATCCGTAACACTTTCCTGCTCCGCTGCCGCATAACCAACCACACCGCAACTCCCATCACAACTACCGCCAGCACCGAATAAATATGCCGCCGCAGCAGCGTCCCGATCAGCCCCACAATCTGCGGCCCGAACCACAAGGTCAACAAAGCCAGCACCAGAAACCGCACAAACCTGCCGGCAAAAATAGCTACCAGGAAGTGGTCGAATCGCATCTCGAACACGGCCGCTCCCAGGACAAAAATCTTGAATGGCGTGGGCGGCGGGAGCATCCCCGGAAACATCAGCGCCCAGAACTCATGCCGCTCAAACGAGCGATGGATTCGCAGAAATCGCTCCTCTGAAATCCGCTTCCGCAAAACCATCTCCCCGCCTTTATAGCCAATGACATAAAGCGGGATACTTCCCAGCGCCGATCCCAGGGACGCCATCAGCACATATAAAATCAGGCGCCGGTGATCCTGATAAACGTAGTAGGCCACGATCGCGTCCACCGGCATTCCCAGGAGCGCCGAATCCGCGAAAGCAATGGCGAACACGCCCCAAATTCCCAGCGGACCCAAAACGTGCAAAATCCACGCCGTATACCGCGCAAGTATGTGTCCGATAGTTTTCAAAGAAATTTAGTGTACGTGAAAAGGTGTCAGTGCTCAGTGGTTAGTTAAGGACGGAAGATCTTCTAGCCACGGGGCAGGCCAAGGAAATTGATGGACGACGGCCACATCATCACGCCTCAAGACACTCAGCAATCGTCAGTGTTCCGTCTTCCCATCCAGCAGATTCAGCGCGTGCGGCACCAAATCAATCACGGCTTTCAAAGATTCTACCGACCCGCTGGGACTGCCCGGCAAATTCAGTATCAGAGTCTTGCCTCGTACGCCGCATACGCCCCGGCTCAAGAACGCAAATGGTGTTTGCTTCGAACCTTCGCTACGCATCCGCTCGCCCATCCCATGGATCACGCGTTCGCAAATCGCTTCTGTTGCCTCCGGAGTAACGTCCCGCTCTCCGATTCCCGTCCCACCGGTCGTCACAATGAATCGGACGTCGAGTGCCAGATGCACCAGGGCATTCTGTATCTGCATGGAATCGTCTTGCACCACTTGCTTTGCCGTGACCCGGAAGCCGAATTTTGCCAGCGCCTCAGCCACGGCCGGACCCGATAGGTCCACCCTCGCTCCGCGCGCGCAGGAATCGCTTACCGTAACCACCGCCGCCGTAAAGCTCGCCGGCACCGCCATATCAGTTGTCGAGGAGGACATCTTCCTCCTCTTCCGCGCGTCCACCGCCCGTCGTGCTGACTGCACCGGAACTCGCAGGGGCGCTTGCCGAAGCGTTCGCTTCCTCAACGCTCTCTGCTCCTCCATCGCGCTGCGACTCGTCCAGCAACCGCAATCCTTCCATCAGCAGGCCTTGGGTATTCAGTTGGGTCGTTTCCCGATCCGTCTTGCCTTCGAAGTTGAGTTCGAAATTTCCGCCCGTCCAGCGCAGAACCCGGAATACCGCCTGATCGCCCAGCAGTTCGCCGGATGGCGACGCGTACGTCGCGTGCTTTACCTGCCCTTCGACAAAAAAGACTTCGCACTTGTCCCCTTCGTTGTTGAGTTTGAGCTGGCAGCTTTTGCGCCCCATTTCGAGTGACTGCATGAGATCGATCACGTTCATTTGCGCAAGATTACCGCGAACTACCCCGTCGGAAGGCGCTGTCTTCGCCATCTTCTCGAGGGCGATCCGATCCACGGTGCGCTTGATGCGCTTGGTCGCTTCCTTTAAGAAAAATGGCTTTGCCAGATAATCATCCGCAGCATCTTGGGGAGATAGGCGCTCATCGATATCCGACCGGCTCGCCATCAACACCGCCGAAAAATTCGCCGTAGCAGGACGGCTCTTCAATTTTTCTACTAACTGCCGTCCATCCATCCCCGGCATCCGGTAATCGCATACCACCAGGTCTGGTGGATCATCCACGGCTTTCAGCAAAGCATCCGCCGAATCCGTCGCCGCCACTACCCGGGCAAACGGAGCCAGCGCGTGCTGCAGCATCCCGAGCACCATCGGGTTGTCGTCTACCAGAAGCAACTTGACATCATTTGCCATGGTTGTTTTTCACGCGCTGGTACTCGCCGCTCTTCCCGCCGCTCTTTCTTTCCAGCACAATTTCCCGAATCTCAATCCCCTTCTCAAGACTCTTAGTCATGTCATAGATGGTGAGGGCGGAGATGGCGGCTGCCACCAGAGCCTCCATTTCGACTCCGGTTTGAGCGGTTGTAGCCGCTTTCGTACGTATGGCGACGCCATTCTCGCATAGCCGTATCTCTACATCAATGTGAGTGAGGGGTAACAGATGGCACATCGGGATAAGGTCGGAGGTACGTTTGGCAGCCATGATTCCGGCGATTCGTGCTACCTCCAGCGGATCGCCCTTCGGATTGCTGGGCAGAGCTTTCAATACTTCCGGCCGGATGACGACGAAGGCACTGGCTTCCGCTTCACGCCTGGTGGCAGTTTTCGCTGAAACATCGACCATGCGAGCGCGGCCTGAGTCGTCGTAATGGGAAAGCTTCTTCGCCATGCGGAAGCTCTATCTTACATGGCTCGACTCAGCGCGGCATTACTGCGATCCATTCTCCGGCCGGTATATGTTCACGATCGGACGGAATCACGATGAGGCAGTTAGAGCGAGATCGCGCTGTGATATCCCCTGATCCCTGCCAGGGCATGAGTTCCACTTGCGAGCTTTCGTATTTGCCGGAAAGCAGAGCGGGCAGGAAGCGCTTGAAACCGGGTTTGACGCGAATTTCGGATTTCAAACGCGCGTGCAGAAATGTGAGCGGGTGCGGCGGCATCCCCGCCAGCGCCTCCATCACGGGTCGGGCAAACAGTTCGAAAGTGACCATGGTCGAGACTGGATTGCCGGGAAGTCCGAAGAAATATCTTTGGATGGCTGCCGGCGACACGCGCCCGAACACAGCCGGACGCCCTGGCTGTATCTTTGCTCCGGTAAAAAAGAACTCCGCTCCCAGATCCGCCAAAACTTGTTCGACGAGATCGTAGCGCCCCATGGAGACGCCGCCCGTCATCAGCAGCAAGTCCGATCGCAATCCTTGCTCTATCAATTCGCGGAGCCGGCGCGGCTCGTCGGGAGCGATGGGCAGAAGAACGGGTTCACCGCCGGCTTGCTGAATTTGCGCCGCGAGGGAATAGCTGTTGGAATTGCGGATCTGCGTGGGTGCGATCCTGGCGTCGACATCGACAATCTCATCGCCGGTGGTAAGGACCGCCACGAGGGGACGAGAGAAAACTTGGAGCTGAGATCGTCCCACTGACGCTGCCAGTGCGATGACGGATTCATTCAGGCGTGTGCCGCGGTCCAGCACAACACTGCCGCTTCGTGCTTCGGCCCCCTGGGCCACGATGTTTTCCCCAGGTGCGACGCTTTTCGTAATTTCGACGTGGTCGCCCCGTGAAACTGTGTACTCGACCATGACAACGGCATCTGCCCCTTGCGGTACCGGGGCGCCAGTCATAATCGAAAACGCTTCGCCGGGAACTAACTTTCGCGGGGAGTCACCCGGCAATGGCCCGGCCTTAATTTCTCCTATCACCTTCAATCTTGCGGGCAGTGCCTCCAGATCGGCCGCACGTACCGCATACCCATCGCGTGTCGATCGATCAAAGGGAGGGATGTCACGATCAGCATGGATCGTTTCAGCAAGAACTCTTCCGGCGGAGAGGAGCAGACCTGCGCTTTCGATAGCGCCGGGAGAGAGATGCGCGGCATGGTCCTCGACCATGCGGCGTGCATCTTCAAAGCTCAAAACCAGGGACTGGGCCTGCGGCGTTGCCATCCCAAGATGATAGAGGAATGCAGGAAAGAAAGCGTTCGCTTAGCGGACCAATTCCTGACCCAAGAAGGCAGGATTGCTGGCAAAGGAAAGGCCGGTTTCCAGATCGACAACGCGATCTCGAACGAGTTGCGCGATCTCGCCGTCGAAATGCTGCATGCCTTCCGCAGCGGAGCCTTTGATGGCGTCGAGCAGTGTTTTGCCATCGCGCTCACCTTTCTCCACACATTCACGAGTGCGCGGATTGGCTTTCAATATCTCGGCAACCGCGATGCGTCCGCTGCGATCAATTTTTGGTAGCAGGCGCTGGCAGACAATATAACGAAACGATTTTGCGAACCTCTGTCGAATGTTCTGCTGCTCGTCGGGGGAGAACGCGCTGACGAGCCGCTCCACGGTTTTCGAAGCATCCATCGTATTCAGGCTGGACAGAACCAGATGACCGGTCTCCGCGGCCTCGAGGACGATTTCTATCGTTTCGCGGTCCCGCATCTCTCCGACCATGATTACTTTTGGAGCCTGGCGCAGAGCCGAGCGCAGGGCGTTAGCAAAGCTAGGCGTGTCGCTGTGCAACTCCCGCTGATGAATCGTCGAGCATTTATGGTTGTGCAGAAACTCGATGGGATCTTCGATGGTGATGACGTGGTAATACTTTTCGCGGTTAATGCAGTCGAGCAAGACAGCGAGGGTGGATGACTTGCCGGAGCCGGCCGGCCCGGTGACCAGAACAATGCCATCCCGCAACTTTGCAATATCGGAGAGATGGGCAGGCAAACCGAGCGAAGCCAGATCGGGGATCGACGTGGAGATGACGCGCATCACGACCGCACAACTGCCGCGCTGAATAAAAATATTCACGCGAAAGCGGGCCACGCCAGGCAAGCCATACGATATATCGCAGGATCCTTGTTCGCGGAGAGTGGTGACTGCCTGCTTGTTATCGCCGATAAGGTCGGCGGCAAGCCCTCGCGTGTCATCGGCCGTCAGATTTGCTAAGCCCGGCACCTGCACGGGAATGAGCTGGCCATACACCTGCACTTGCGGCGGGCGCCCTGGAGAAAAAATGAGGTCACTGATTTTTTCGCCGGCACGCAGCATCGCTGCCAGCAAAGCGGGTGTAGCCACTTTGCCGCCTTCAGAATACCCTTCCACTGAAACTGAAATTGCCGAGACGCCAGGTGCTGCCATTCCGTCCTCTAGAATTGCTTTCGCTAATAGGGAATTGCACGCACCACAGAACGGGAACGCCAATCGTAGTTGACGTGATGGCCCACTGTACCGCGCCTGCGCGGGCGGGCGTAGGGACACTAAGTACATAGCCCTTGGTAATGTAGAGGGAAAAAATAAGGCGGCTCCGTGAGCCGCCTGAAGCGCTAACCGATACGCGAAACTTACTTCTTACTTCTTTGCTGCGGCTTTCTTCTTGGTACCGAAGCTGGTTTCGATTGGAGCTCCGATACTGGTGAGCATGGCCTTAGCTTCTTCGGAGTGGCCTCCCGTGGGGACTAGTTCCAGGTACTTCTGGAACGCTTCGGCCGTTCCAGGGGCGGCTACCATCTTGTCGCCTTGCAGCGTGGCCTTTGCCAGCAGATTCACACCCTTCTGGTAGTAGGCCTCCGCGCGGGTGGGATCGGCGGCAATAGACTTGTCGAAAGCAGCAATGGCCTGATCAGCCTTGCCGCCATTCGTCAGCACGGCTCCTTCGTTAAAGTAGTACTGGGCGGCAGAGGTAGGATCGGTCTGGGCCGCCATCTCATAGGTCTTGATGGCGTCGTCAATCTTACCGGCGCGACTATAAGCTTCAGCTAGATTGTTGTAGTAGGCGGCCAGGGTCTTGGTGGCGTTGGGATCTTTTTCGTTAGTGGCCGCCTGTTTGAGTTGCACAGCCTTTTGATAGGAGTCGACCGCCGAATTCAAACGCTTCTGCTTTTCCGCGGCGTCGGTTTGCTTCGGGGCGGACATGCGATAGGCATCGCCAAGCTTGAACCATACAAGGTCCCGGGATGGGTCGACAGTGTTCGCTGCCGTGAGGTCTGCAATTGCAGTATCAAAGTCACCAGCATCGGAAGCAACTTTAGCCGCCGCAAGCTTCTCATTCAAAGCTTTTACAGTGTTGACTTCTTTTTTATTCTTCTCCTGCGCTTCCTGCTGAGCTTTGATCTGCTCTGGAGTTAAGCCTTGCCCCTGGGCCTGTTGTCCCGCCAGCTTCTTCAAGTCGAAGTCGAGCGTGTTCTCGTCGGAGAGGGTGACCGGGAATTTATTTTGGTGGAAAAGCTCTTTGTTCGCCTTGGCGTCATCAGCATTCTTGTAGAGCGTGACGGTGTAAGTGCCTGAGCCAACGCCGAGTGAAAAATATTCGCCCTTCTTATTGGTCTTGAGGACGTATTTTTGACCATTATCCTGGTTGGAGTAAACGACGACTCCGTCTGCGATAGGATTGCCGTCGATGTCTTTGCAAACGCCTTTCACCGTGCCCGATCCGACCTGCGCGAAAACCGATGGCGCACAGAGTCCGAGTATTGCGAGAACAATTGCGATTACCGCGAAGTGCCTCTTCATATTGCCTCCCGGCGGAAAGAATAGAGAATTATTTGATTTCAAATTGTTGGTAGAAAAACCATTTTGTTGACACGACGTTTTTCCACTAACAATCGAAAATCAAATCTCCAGCACGCGGTCTTGCGTCGCGTATGGTATTGGATCCGCGACTCCCGCCGCAGCAAACGCCCGCAAGCGCAGAACACAACTATCACATACGCCGCAAGCTTGATCCTGATGGCTATAGCAGGACCACGTTAAATCGAACGGTGCACCCAGTTCAAGGCCGAGCTGCACAATTTCCGATTTCCGCATGGCGATCAGCGGAGTCACAACCTCGATATTCCCTTCCTTGGTACCGGCCTTAATCACGCGGTTGAACGCCTCATAATACGCCGGCCGGCAATCGGGGTATCCGGAACTATCCGTTTCGACTGCGCCAATATAGATTCTCACGGCTCCAAGTGCTTCGGCCCAGCTAACAGCGACAGACAGGAAATGCGCGTTCCGAAAAGGAACGTAGGTGACCGGTATCTCGGAGCCCGCGGACGGCGTTGTGGGCACGGCAATGCGCTCATCGGTAAGAGCGGAGCCCCCAATCGCACGCAAAGCTTCATTGCGCACGACAAGCCGGTCGCGGATGCCCAGGCGATCGCAAATGGCGATGAAGGATCGACGCTCGCGGTCTTCCGTGCGCTGACCGTAACTGACATGCAAGGCAGCAACGTTATAGTCGCGGGCTGCGAGCACAGCGCATGCGCAGGAATCCATTCCTCCGCTCAGCAGGACAACCGCGCGCCGTGTTGAATTGACGTTGATCATCTTCGAATGTGCGATGCCCACCAGGCGAACCGGCAACACTAAACTCCCTTTAGCGCCGGATCCCAAATAAATTTGTGTAATTGCAGTCCCAACCGGGCGGGAACTTCATCCGCCAACATCCACTCAGCCAGTTCCTGGGGATCGAGAAGACAGTGCGAGCTGTCGCGACCTCCTGTGGCGTTTTTGCGGAAAGCTGGCGAGAACAACACAGCGTTTACACGCCCTGCCAAACCGTGTTGCTGAATGAATTCACGGGCAAACTCGTAGTCGGTGCGACTGCTGAGAACGAACTTGACCTCGTCCTGAGGCCGGAGCACTGCCAGATTGCCGGCGCGAAATGTGTCCGCCTCCCCCGAATGCGGACACTTCACGTCTACAATTTTTATGACGCCTGCCGGAACCCGCTCCAGCGGCCGTTCTCCGCTTGTCTCCAGCAGAACGCGGTATCCATCCTCCAGGAGTCGACTCATCAAGGGAACGACTTCCCGTTCCTGCAGCAAAGGTTCGCCACCGGTGATCTCTACCAGTCCGCCGTCTGAGCTGAGATGCTTCACTTCGGCGACTACATCTTCCAAAGACATCTTCCGCCCGCCGTGAAACGTGTACTCGCTATCGCACCAGGTGCAACGCAGGTTGCATCCGGTCAGACGGACGAAGACGCATGGCAGGCCGGCGTATGTCGACTCTCCCTGCAACGATTTGTAGATTTCGGTAATCTGCATGGAACGCAGCCGGAGGGCTGGCGATTTTCATTCACTGTACTTGGCGGTTGTCGTGTCGGTCTCAAA
>Ga0209006_10002791_pt1 | contig 15869 bp, 20 predicted proteins | sample JacPin_JW_Ref_O2_FD_188567 | JGI IMG/M metagenome (GOLD analysis project Ga0209006, IMG submission 188567) | Forest soil microbial communities from Algoma, Ontario, Canada - Jack Pine, Ontario site 1_JW_Ref_O2 (SPAdes) (version 2) | ecosystem: Environmental > Terrestrial > Soil > Boreal... | reverse complement strand
CGATCATGAGCGTGATCTCGCCTTTGAGTGGCGGGCGCTTCTCGAGAGCTTCCAGCAACTCCGCCGCCTGGCCCGCGAGAAACTCTTCGTGAATCTTGGTCAGCTCGCGCCCCAGCGTCACGCGGCGCGCCCCTAGTACTTCAGCGATATCTTCCAAAGTTTCCACGATCCGATGGGGCGCTTCATAAAAAACTAACGTCGACGGATAGCTCTTCAGGGCCTCCAGCGTCTTCCTCCGCTGGGTTTTTTTGGCCGGCAGAAAGCCGCCGAAGAAAAACGAGTCGGTCGGCAATCCCGAAGCGCTTAACGCAGTGACCAGCGCCGACGCTCCGGGAATCGGAGACACCGTAATGCCCTTGGCCCGTGCCTGTGCCACCAGCCGGTAACCCGGATCGGCAATCAGCGGCGTGCCGGCGTCGGACACCAGCGCGATATTTCTGCCCGCCTGCAACTCGCGCAGTAACTCGTCCGCGCGAGCTTGTTCGTTGTGTTCGTGATAACTCACCAGAGGCTTCGAGACGCCATGGCGGTCCAGCAGTTTCCGCGTTTGCCGCGTATCCTCGCACGCGATCTGATCCACTTCCCGCAGGATGCGCAAGGCGCGCAGGGTGATGTCCTCCAGATTGCCGATCGGAGTCGCAACGATATACAGTGTTCCACTCACCTCAGACGATCATAACTAGCCGGCGTGGCGCACGCACTCTTGCGTGCCGCGTCGGCACTCATGCCGACGCCCGGTTGCCTTTTTGCTGAGGGCTGAGCAAAATGCATACCATCCGGCAAACAACGTAAGTCCTCGAAGGCCAGCGTTCACACGAGTGTGAACGCGGCACGCAGGAGTGCGTGCGCCACAATGACCCAAAACTAAGTGAGATTAAAAGTCAGCAGGCCGGTATTAACTCGCCATGATCCACGGTCCGCAACACCAGCTTCACCTTCCCTGGACCGACATCCGCACGCACACCCCCGCCGGGATTGATCTCGCCGCCGGTAACCAGCGCCGCCAGCGGCTGCATCAACTGATGATGCAGTACGCGCTTCAGCTCCCGCGCGCCATACTCCGCGCTGGTCCCCTTTTCGAGCAAAAATTTGCGCGACCGCGCCGGCACTTCGATGCGAAACGCCCGCTCGCCCAGCCTCCGGTCGATATGGTCCTGCAAGTCTACAATATGCTGATCCAGTATCGCCGCCAATGCCGCCGAATCCAACGGCTGGTACGTCACCACCGAATCGATTCGATTGATAAACTCCGGCGAAAAGTTTTTGCGGACCGCTGTCCTTGCTATGCGCGCCAGCTTGTCCCCGCGTCCCACCGTATCGCGCGGCACAGCCGCTTCCAGCCCGAACTCCGGATGCAACTCGCGGCTCATGGCACGCGCCCCCAAATTGCTGGTCAGGAAAATGATGGTCTTCTCGAAATTTACCAGCGTGCTATCGCCCAAACGCAGTGTCGCTTTATCCAAAACTCCCAGCAGCAAACGAACCAGCGATGGCGCGGCCTTTTCGATTTCATCGAAAAGCAGAATCGATAAATCGCAGCTCTCGCTTGCCGCTCCGCTCAACTTCTGCTGCGTCAGCAGCGGCTGTGTTTCGCGATGCCCCAGGTATCCGGGAGGCGCTCCCAACAATTTCGCTACTTCGTGTTCCATCTGGTATTCGCCGCAATCCACCTTCAGCAGCTTCTTCGGACTGCCGTGCAATACATCCGCCAGCGCTTCCACAGTTTTGGTCTTTCCCGTTCCAGTCGGCCCCAGCAGAAGGAAGATGCCCGCCGGACGACCCTCCGGAGCCAGCTTGGCCCGGTACATTTCCACGTACGGAACAACCGCCGCGATTGCAGCCGGCTGGCCAATGAGCCGTCGCGAAAGTGCAATCGCGATATCGCTCGACCAATCGCTATCCGAGGGACCGCGCGACCGATTTGGAGTGGAACGCATAGTGAAAGAGAATCCTCAACGCAATTATGGATCTGGCATCGCGGTCAGAAGCGCTCCCAAGCCGGTCCCGATGGTATTCGGAACCGCGCACTACGAGGAAGTTTTATGTCAGGAATGAATGAATTAGCGCTGAAATTCGCGCGCTGGCGTGCCCGTCGCCGTAGGGATTGTGAATGCGTGCCATTTGGTGATATGCCCCACTGTTCCCCAACAAAGCGATCGCCTCGCTTACAATGCGGTCTTCATCGGTGCCCACCAGTCTCACCGTCCCCGCCGTCACCGCTTCGGGCCGCTCTGTCTTCTCGCGCAGCACCAGAATCGGCTTGCCCAGCGATGGTCCTTCTTCCTGAATCCCGCCCGAATCGGTGATCAGCAAATAGGCCCTGCGCATCAGATCGACGAACGGCACATAGCTCTGCGGTGCGATGAGGCGCACGTTGCGATGGCCGGCTAAATAGCGCTGCACCGGACCTTGTACGTTCGGATTGGGATGCACCGGATAGACCAGTTGCACGTCGTCTCGATCCGCGATGCGCGCCAGCGCGCGGCAAATTCGCACGAATCCATCGCCAAAGCTTTCCCTGCGATGCGCCGTCACCACGATCAGCTTTTTGGATGCATCCACCCAACTGAACTCGCCCCCGCCCAGCATACCTCGCTCCAGACCATCGCGAACGTACAGCACGGCGTCGATGCCGGTATTGCCCGTCACGTGAATCGCGTCCGGCGACACGCCTTCGGCGCGCAGATTCTCCGCGGCTTGCTCGGTGGCCGCAAAATGCAATGCGGCCAGGCGCGAGGCCAGCACCCGGTTCATCTCCTCGGGAAACGGCTGGCTCAGATCGTGCGTGCGCAGGCCCGCCTCAACGTGCGCCACCGGAATCCGCGCATAAAACGCCGCCAGAGCTCCGCATAACGTGGTGGTGGTATCGCCCTGCACGATTACCATCGCGGGCTCATCTTCGCGCAGCACTGGCTCCAGCCCCGCGAGAATCCGCGACGTCGATTGATATAGCGTCTGCCCCGGCAGCATCAGATCCAGATCGTGGTCTGGCTTAACCTGAAACGCCTCTAAAACCTGATCCAGCATTTCGCGATGCTGCGCGGTGACGCAGACCTTCACCTCGAAATTGCTTGGATGTTCGCGCAGACTGCGAATCACCGGGCAGAGCTTGATCGCCTCCGGCCGGGTGCCGAAGATCAGCAGAATCTTTTTCATCCTGACCTGAAACTAAGAAAGAGCTTGCCCCAGCGCGGGGCGGGGAATGGAAGCTGGTCTACTTATGCCTGTAAGTGATTCGTCCCTTGGTTAGGTCGTAGGGAGAAAGCTCCAGGGTGACGCGATCGCCGGCCAACACGCGGATGCGATTGCGGCGCAACTTACCAGCCAGATGCGCCAGCACTGTGCGGTCCTGGTCCAGCAAAACGCTGAATTGTCCGCTCGGAAACTTTTCTACCACGGTTCCAGTAACTTCTATGCTGTCCTCTTTACTCATCGTCCTCCTTCGTCAGGATTTTCTGTCTTAGGTATCTTAGCAAACGAGCCTTCAGGCCGGGTCTTGAGGAGCAACAGCAGTAACAATGCCGCGATGGCCGCACAGACCGCCGACGATTCCCAGGCCAGATGCATCAGCGCCCTCCTGGTATTAAAACGATCAAAAATCGCCAGCGTTACATTTTCGGGCAGGAATCGCGAACCAAATGCCAAACCCAGCAGGATGACGAGGAATGCGGTTCGCAGGATGGTTTTCACTTGCCCGGCCGAGAAGCGGCGCGCCAGGACCGAGCCCAGTAGCGCAACAGCGACCGAACTGGCAAGGCTAAAAACCAAAATCGCCGCGACAAACTGCAAGGGGGGCGCGATAAAGCCGTCGCGCCGGATGATTACATTCAGCGTCACGATGGCCGTGCCGAGGATCAATACGGTGACGCCCCAGCCCCATGCCACGATGATCGCGATCTTCCCAAGTAGGCCGCCTGAATCGGTGGCCGCCAGTTCCGCGCTGGCGGGCGCCACGAACAGCAGCGCCAGACACGCGTATGCCATGAGGATGCGAGGATCTAAGAAAGCGAAACCCTTGTAGAGGGGCACCAAAATGCCGAACGCAATTACCACCATCAAAATAACAAGGGCTTGCTTGGCCATCAGCGAAAGTATAACGTTCCACGCGTTTGGCGTCTGCGAAACTGGTCGCGGCTCAGTAGCGCTGTGATTTAGCTGGGCCGCGTGGCGCGTTCGCCACAACGGCAGACGATCAAGCGTCTATGGATTCTGCGGCAGGCCGGAGTTGCCCTGCATGTGCTGCGCGTCCTGCTGGTTCTCCTGGCAGATGTACTCCATCAGCTCTTCCTTCGGCCGCAGGGTGGCTGTGAACGTCAGCGTAAAAGGCTTCGAGTAATCGCCCGGATCGATGATCGTGACCTTGTTCTCCAGCTTCCCTAGGTCCTTCCGCGTGTAGCGCTCGATGGTGTGCAATTGCTCGGTGTGCGGATGGCCGCGAAAATCGAACCAGAACTTATCGTTGAACCCGATCGTATCCACCACCAGTGTGTCGCCGTCCCAGGTTCCGATCGAATTTCCATACCAGGTGGGATCCGGATCGTCGGGATGCTTGCCGTTCATGATGATCTGCCGGAAGCTGTGAATATTGCCTTCAAACAAAAAGAAGATGTGCGTCGGAGTCTGCACGATCCTCCAGGGATAAGGCGCGATGCGCGGAATCCCCGTCGGCAGACAATTGGCCTCCGGATCGTCCTTCGATTGCCGCTTGTCCATGATCGCTTTCGCCGCGGGAAGCAGAGGAATGGTTTCGCCTGGCGCTAAGCCCTGGGCCAGATCTCCCACCGGGCCGCCGCCGTTCCACACGCCGGATAGGTCCGGGTGTCCATCGGGAAGGCGAGGCGTCGGACCCTGCGGGGCCACCTCTCGCGGTCGTCTCCGCACTACGTCCGGATTCGCGCCACCCCCCGCTGGAGCCGTTGCTTCGGACGGATTCAGGGTCGAGGATTTTGCGGGCGCGGTGGTAGGGGCCTGTGCCGCTGCTCCCACCGCAAACACTGCCGCAATCGCCGCCAACTGTAGGCCAACCAGTTTGGATTTCACTTTCGTTCTCCTCTGTTCGCGGGCAATCTACTGGGCCGGCGCGTCGCTGGGCGAGAAGGCAAAGACCTTCTTCCCGTCCGACAGCGTGACGGTTCTGGCATTGGCCATCTGCGATCCGTCCTTGGCTTGGGCGCCTTCCACCGTCACCTGATCGCCTACCTTTAGAGTGTGCCGAGACCATCCCTGCCGTACCAGCACGTTGGGGCTGGCAAGTTCCAAATTCCAATGCGTGACGGTGCCGCTATCGTCCTTCACATCCAAATAAAAGCGGGCATGTGGATTGGTCCATTCAACGTTTGTGACCGTGCCCTTCAACGTCACCGGTTTCTTCGTGTCATACTCGGCGGCAAATGAATGATGCGCGAGAGCCGCAGCCGGTGCCAGCAACGCGAGTCCCGCAACCAAAAAAGCAAACGCAGCTTTCATCCTATTTCTCTCCTTGGTAGATTTTGTCACAGTTGAGGCTCCAATGGTTTAGGGGCCTACGTTCTGAGCCGCCATGCGTGAGCATGCGGACTTCTGGTACACCCAGCAAAACCGCACGCTCACGCATGGCGGCTCAGAACGAGGCTCAACCGCGTCTATCATCCAGCCGTTGGAGAAATTCGTCCGGATCAAATTCATCCAGTCTGGTATCGGGAACGTTGCGGCGAAATCGCCAGAAGAGCGATATCAAAGCTGGCGCCAGGTGACTGCGCGCTCGATTGGTGCATGAGTTCCCAAACGCTGCGCAGATCTGCCGGAGTAACTGCCGCAATTGGCTCACCCGCCCTGTGGGCCAGATAACCGGCCATATTCTAAATCCAAACCTTTTCGGCCGGCACGCCGCGCCGGCACATTTCGCACGAGCCGGCGTCTTTGTAATACGATGCGTCCAGCTGCGCCAGATAATACAAGGGCAGGGGACTGAAATCGACCGTCTTCGGCGTGGGCTGATAAATGATCACGGCCATTCCCACCACCTCGGCGCCGGTCGATTCCACCAGTCGCTTCAACTCTCCGAGATTGCGGCCGGAGCGCAGGATGTCGTCCACCAGAAGCACTTTCTCCCCGGGCTTCTGCTCCAGATATTGGCGGAACCGCATGGGCCCGCGCTCTTCCCTGCGGTCGGCCCAATAAACTTGCGGCGCGCGGAGAGCCTCGCACACGCCGTAAGCCACGGGCAGGCCGCCGGTGTCGGGCGAAACGATGGAGAGCTCCGGAATCATGGCTCGAATTTCTGCGTTGGCGCGCAGCAGACGGCTGAGTCCAACGCTCAGCACTTTGGCGTGCTGGTAGTAGCGCATCGCCAATTGCACTTGAACGTATTCGGTGGCGTGCAATCCATTGGGATATTCGAAATGTCCGTCTCGGATCGCGCCGGTGCGTCGCAACAGGGCGACGACTTCTTCTTGGGTTGGGACCAGATGCATAGCTGTCCTTATTGTCTCGCGTCGGCGGTTCAATAGGGGTGTCGTATCGGAGTAAACACGGAGCGCGCCGACATCGCGCTATCATGGGGTTTCAGACGGTGGTGGTTTTTTACAAGGAGCCCGGTTTCCATGCAGAATTCAGTTCTAGTGCCCATGGTTGTGGAGCAGACCTCGCGCGGCGAACGTGCGTTCGATATCTACTCGCGCCTGCTCAAGGAAAATATCATTTTCCTGGGCACTCCCATTGACGATAACGTGGCCAATTTGATCATCGCGCAGATGCTGTTCCTGGCTGCCGAAGATCCGGAAAAAGACATTTCGCTGTACATCAACTCGCCGGGAGGTTCCATCACGGCGGGCCTTGCCATTCTGGACACTATGAACCTGGTGGAGCCGGATATCGTGACCTATTGCCTGGGACAAGCGGCGTCCATGGCCGCGGTGCTGCTGGCTTGCGGAACGAAATCCAAACGCTACAGCCTGCCGCATTCGCGCATCCTGATTCATCAGCCCTCCATGAGCGGACTGGGCGGACAAGCGACCGATATCGATATTTACGCGCGCGAGATCCTGCGCATGCGCGAATCGCTGAATCAGATTCTCGCCAACGCCACCGGCCAGCCTGTGGATCGCATCGCGCGCGATGTGGATCGCGATTACATTCTTGAGCCCGACCAGGCGCTGGAATACGGCATCATCGATCGCATTATCGAGAGCCGCGCTCTGTTGCCCGTTCCCACGCGTTGATGCGCTTGCTCAGCGGCGCGCTGTTCGCTATTTCAGCGTCCGCGCAACTAATCCCGTCCGGACAGCCGGTGCCAGTCACCACGCTTCCGCCTGTGGTGTTTATCAACGGATTCCAGTTCGAGGGCTGTCCATCGACGTTTGCCGGCACGTTCGGCATCGCTGACCAGGTGCTCGAAAGCAACGGCGAGGTGAGCCTGTTCTTCAGCACATGCAGCCTGTCGTCCACGGCCACCATTGAAGATCTGGCGGGGGCCTTCGCCACTTTCCTTTCGGGTTTGCAAGATACCAACGGCCAGCCGGTGGAGACCGTGGATGTTGTGGCCCACAGCATGGGTGGGCTGGTGCTCCGGGCCTATCTGAGCGGCAAACAGGATACGGCGGGCGTGTTTCAACCACCGGCGGCCACGCATGTTCGCAAAGCTGTATTTCTTGCAAGCCCCAATTTCGGGACACCCATCGCGTCGCTAGCCGTCGCGTCGCTGCTAGGATTTACGCAGCAGCTGGACGAGATGTCGAGCGGCAGCAGTTTTCTCTTCGGGCTGGGCACCTGGAACCAGGGAACCGACGATCTGCGCGGCGTGGACGCTGTGGCCGCCGCGGGCAACGCCGGAATCGGCGGGCTGGGCGATCCCGTTGGATTCGATGACGGCGTGGTCCCGCTCACCAGCGGCTCGCTTCGGTTCTATATGCCGGGCCGCACCCGCGTCGTTCCTTATTGCCATATCGACGGCGGCGGAATCGTAACCGCTTTCAATCTATGTCCGGGAAACGCCCAGGGTATCGCGGATATCAACTCGGCGATGCATGACTCGGCGCAGATTATCGTTTCGTTTTTAAACGGAACCAGCGATTGGCAGAGCGTTGGAACGGCGGCGGAGAGTGATCCGTTTCTATCGGTGGATGGCGGATTGATCGTCGCGGCGCACGCTGCCGACGATTCGAATCTGTCCATTAATTCGGCAACTGCCGGCCGCCCCGCCGCTTCGCAGACACTCGGCATTGCGTCGGATGGTTTGGCATTTTCCGACCTGCTCCTGGCCGGCGCTATTGCGCTGAATGTAACGTCGGGGTCGACGAATATCGATAGCTCCATTGTGCTGCCTGCCGGCGGGACCGAGCCCTACACAGTGAAGGCCGGTCCTCTAATTGCGCGCGCATTTCCCGCGGCCGCGAGCATTTTCCCGCTCAGCCTTGCGCCCAGGATGTTCATCGCCGTCTATGGCACGATCCTGGCGGATAAGACCGCTCAAGCAACGGGAGCGACGTTTCCGACGCAATTGGCGGACGCGCAGGTGCTGGTGAACGGATCGGCGATCCAGCTTTATTACGTTTCTCCGGCGCAAATCGACGCGGTGCTTCCCGACAGCGTATCGGGTTTGACGCAACTCACGGTTCAGAACAGCGCCGGTAAAAACACAGTGAACATTTATGTTGCAGCGGCCGCGCCTGCGATCTTCACGCAGGATGCATCGGGAACTGGACCGGCGTCGGCGCTCAAGGCCAGCGACCAGAGCTTGGTGACGGCCGACAATCCGCTGAACGCTGGCGACGCAGTGGAGCTATATGCCACGGGTCTGGGCCTCACCACACCGAGTAACGGACTCGACGTCGCTGTTCAACAGCCTACGGTGACCGTCGGCGGCGTCGCTTGTCCCGTGACGTTTGCGGGAGCCGCTCCCGGCTACATCGGCCTTGATCAGATCAACTGCACGATCCCAGCGGGGCTAGCATCAAGTGCGTCGGCGCCGGTGGTGATTACTTCCGGCAGTCTCACCAGCAACACCGCGACGCTCGCAGTCAATTAAGCTAAATCTGCATCGCCGCCGGCTGGCGAATTTCCATGCAGCCCTTACCCGTGGGCAGCATTTTGCCGGGGTTCAAGCGGCACTCCGGATCGAACAGCTTCTTGAACCGCGCGATCATGTCGAGCGTTTCGCCCGAGAATTGCTCGCCGACCAGCTCCATCTTTTCCATCCCCACGCCGTGCTCGCCCGTGATGGAGCCGCCTTGTGCGATGCAAAATCGCAGAATCTCATCGCCCGCGGCCTTCGCGCGTTCCAGTTCGCCCGGCTTGTGGTGATTGAACAGAATGATGGGGTGCATGTTGCCGTCGCCGGCGTGGAAAATGTTGCTGATGGTGAGGCCGTACTGTTCAGAGATTTTGTGAATCTCGCGCAGCGTCGGCGCGATCTTGGTGCGCGGCACCACGCCATCTTGAACATAGTAAGCCGGGCTTACGCGGCCCACCGCGCCGAAAGCATTCTTGCGGCCCTTCCACAATAGCTCGCGCTCGCCAGCCGACCGCGCCACTCGAACCTCGCGTGCACGGCAGCATTTGCAGGCATCTTCGATCTGCCCCACCTGCTCTTCCACCGCTTCCTTCAAACCTTCCAGCTCAATCAGCAACACCGCCGCCGCGTCCATGGGATAACCCGCGTGCGTAGCTTCTTCCACCATCCGCAGCATCACGCCATCCAGCATTTCCACTGCGGCCGGAGTGATAGCGCGCGCGGTAATTTCGGCCACGGAATCCGCGCAATCGTCAACAGTGTCGTAGATGGCCAGCAGCGTCTTCACCAACTCCGGCTGGCGCATCAAGCGCACGGTGATGTTGGTGACCAGCGCCATGGTGCCTTCCGATCCGGTAAGCAGGCCGGTAAGATCGTAACCAGGCGCGTCCAGGGTTTTACCGCCGACCGTCATCGGGGTTCCGTCGGGCAGCACGGTTTCGATGCCCAGCACGTGGTTGGTGGTGACGCCGTAGGCCAGGGTGTGCGGACCACCGGCGTTCTCAGACACATTGCCGCCGATGGTGCAAGCCTTCTGGCTGGACGGATCGGGCGCGTAGAAATATCCATCGCGCTCTACCGCCTGCGTAATTTCGAGATTCACGACGCCCGGCTCCAGCACCGCGCGCTCGTTCGCCAGATCAATCTCCACAATGCGATTCATGCGCGCAAACGAGATCACGATGCCGCCCGCGCGAGCGATCACGCCGCCGCTGAGTCCGGTGCCCGCGCCGCGTCCGACGATGGGGATGCGGTGCTCGCGTGCGATTTGAACCAGCGACACAACCTCCGAGGAAGTCTGCGGGAATACGACCAGCTCCGGCTGCGCCTTGTCGATGCTGCCGTCGTACTCGTAGAGCTTCAGATCTTCGGGCCGGTCAAGATACCCGCGGGGTCCGAGAAGCTTGTCGATTTGAGAGACGGCGTCAGCAGAAATCATTTCGATCACCCGTGGCGCACGCACTCCTGCGCAATGTCACTTAGTTTTGTGGCTCCATTGTGGCGCACGCACTCCTGCGTGCCGTGTCGAGACTCATCTCGACACTTTTGTTCAGAGTGCTCGAACATCGATCCCGGAGCATTGGCACGAGTGCCAATGCGGCACGCAGGAGTGCGTGCGCCACATCCCGCATCTGGTGCTTTTGCATTACAGGAGCGATTTCACAAAGCCCACCAGCTCCGGGTCCATCCAGGAAATCGCTTGCCCATCGCGTTCCGGCAGACCCGCGTACTTACGCACCACCTTGCCGTTACGATCGATGATGTAGCTCTCCGGAATCTTGTAGGTGCCGTAGCGATAGCTCAGATCCTGTTGCGGATCGCGGGCAGTGGGATAAGACACGCCGAAGTGCTTAACAAAATTTTGATACAACTGCTCGTTGCGATCCACGCTCACTCCCAGCACCACAACGCCGGATTCCTTCAATGTTTTGGCAAATTCGTTGAGCGAAGGCGCCTCCTCCACGCACGGCGCGCACCAGCTAGCCCAGAAATTCAGGACCAGAACCTTCCCGCCGAAGTTCCGTGGCGTCACCTGATCGCCCGCGCTGGTGGTGATGCTGAAGTTCGGAGCCGTGTCGCCCACGCCGACAATGTGCTCCTGCATGGACCACACAACCACGCCGCCCAATGCCACCAGCAGCGCGCCGATAGTTCCTTTGATGGCCAAATCTACTTTGGAATGAGTCATTTCTAGAGCCTCCTGCGGGGGCATCTCTTCTATAATATTAGAGTATCCTGTGACAGAAGTTTCGCATCCAATGAAAAGGATCATGCTGATTACCCGCCGAGCAGAATTTTCCGCGTCGCACGTGTGCGCGCAACCCGGCCTGTCGCTGGAGCAGAACAAACAATTGTATGGGGCTGCCGCCAACCCGAGCGGTCATGGGCATAATTACGTTCTGGAAGTTACTCTGGAAGGCGAGCCCGACCCCGTCACGGGAATGGTTTTCGATCTCAAGAAGCTCAAGGAACTGATCCAGCAGACGGTGATCGATCCAATGGACCACCGTTTCCTCAACTATGAGGTGCCTCCCTTTGACAACATCGTTCCCACCACGGAAAATGTTGCCGCTGAGATCTGGCGCCGGCTGGAGCCGCATTTTGGGACGGGCCGCGCGCGGCTGAATAACGTACGGCTGTATGAGACCGAAGATCTGTACGTGGATTACGGAGGCGACGTCCGATAATGCGTGTCACCCGCCGCTACCACTTCGCCGCATCGCATCGCCTGCACTCGCCAAGGTTCAGCGAAGAGGAGAACCGCGAGTTGTACGGCAAGTGCAGCAATCCCTATGGGCATGGTCACGATTACGTTTTGGACGTGACGGCCATAGGTCCCGTCGATCCGGTGTCCGGTCAGGCGGTGCATGTTCCGACGCTGGATCGGCTGGTGGGCGAAGAAGTGCTCAAGGATTTTGATCACCGCTATATGAATGCCGACCTGGGTGAATTCAAGGCTCTGGTGCCGACGTCGGAGAATATTATCCAGGTGATTGAAGACCGGCTCATGGCCCGCTGGTCCGCGGCATTTCCCGCAGAGGGGCCACATCTGGAGGGGATTCGGTTGCGCGAGACCAAGCGGAACGTATTTGAATTAAAATCATGAAGCCCAAACCATCCGCAGTAAAAGTAATGCCGCCGCAGCAGGACGAAGAGTCGATTGCCGACCTCATGCAGAAGGTGCTGCTCAAGATCGGCGAAGACCCCGAGCGTCCGGGATTGCTGCGCACGCCACAGCGCGCCGACAAAGCGCTGCGCTTTCTGACTAGCGGCTATGAGACCAACGTCGAAAGCATCGTTAATGGTGCGCTTTTCGAAGAGCAGTGCGACGAGATGGTGGTGGTGAAGGACATCGAGTTTTATAGCATGTGCGAGCACCACCTGCTGCCGTTTTTTGGAACCATGCACGTGGCGTATCTTCCGAACAACAGGCTTATCGGGCTCAGCAAAATCCCGCGCATCGTGGACATGTTCGCGCGGCGTCTGCAATTGCAGGAACGTTTGACCCATCAGGTGGCCGAGACGTTGAACGACGTATTGCGGCCCAAGGGCGTGGGCGTGATCTGCGAAGCGCGCCACTTCTGCATGATGATGCGCGGTGTGGAGAAGCAGCATTCCGGAGCGGTCACCAGCGCCATGCTGGGTGGTTTTCGCGAGCGCAAAGAAACGCGCGATGAGTTCCTTTCGCTGGTGTCGCATCGGAACCACTACTACTGAGCATCGGCTACAATCAACTTGAATGATCAAGAATTTCCGCGACTTCGAAGCTGGGCCGGACCCGTTCGGCCGCACCTGGCAGGTGTACTTTCGCTGGCTCCAGACCGGCATTTCCATCCGCCACGCGGACACCGTGGACGTGAAGTTCGGGATCGGCACGGCCGGCGAGCCGTTTGAGGAGCGCGTGATCGCGCTGTCCCATCCGGCGCTCCTGGCCCTCAGCGAAAAGTACGGCCATCCGCTCACCGACACCTGGTGCATGAAGCTAGCGGCGATGCATCTGAAACACATGCTCCGGACCGGCGAGGATATGGAGAAGACGCTGGTGACGATGCAACCGGAGGAGATCGATCGCTACGCGCGCGAACTAGAAGAGTCGCTGGCCGCCAAGAAATAGATTGCGGGCCGATCACCTCTTCGTGTACGGAACGCTGCGGCGGGGCTCCCATAACAAATTTGCTGAATTGCTCGCGGATCGCGCGCAGTACGTGGGAGCTGCACGCGTAGCAGGCCGCTTGTATGATTTTGGCCAGTATCCTGGCGCCATTAATTCCGAACAATCGGACCACTGGATTCAGGGCGAAGTTTGGCGCTTCGACGATGCACAGCTCCTGCCGTCGCTCGATGATTATGAAGGATCCGAATACCAGCGCGCGCTCGCGTCAGCGGAAATGGAAGCTGGTCGAATCGATTGCTGGATGTATTGGTACGTAGGGCCGCCGACGGGCCGCCTGATCGCCTCGGGCGATTGGCTGAATCGCTAATTCAAAAAATACGTCCGGTACAGTGTATCGCGCTGTTTGGGAATGAAGCCGGCATCGCGAATCAACCTCCGCAGCTCCTCTTCACTGGCGCGATTGTGCGCGCCCGCCGCCGACACCACGTTTTCCTCGATCATGATGCTGCCGACGTCGTTACCGCCGAAGCGCAGACCTAACTGGCAAGTCTTCAGCCCCGGCGTCACCCAGGACGATTGAATATTCTCGATGTTTTCAAAATACAGCCGCGAGAGCGCCAGCATCTTGAGGTATTCCACCGCGGTGGCTTCCTGCTTAACGAACTTGCCGAGCGAGGTATTCTCGCGCTGGAAGGACCAGGGGATGAACGCCGTGAATCCGCCGGTGTCTTCCTGAATCTGGCGCACGATATCGAAATGATTCATGCGCTGTTCGATGGTTTCGCCGCAGCCGAACATCATGGTCGCCGTGGTTCGCATGCCAAGCGAATGGGCGATACGATGCACGTCGATCCAATCCTGCGATGAGGATTTCAACCGGCTGATCCGGCGCCGTACGTCGTCGTCCAGAATCTCGGCGCCGCCGCCGGGGATGGATTCCAGGCCGGCATCGCGCAGCCGCGCAATGGTATCGCGCAGGCTCAGTCCGCTCACCTCCGCAATGTTGACAATCTCGGGAGCGGAAAAACAATGATTCCAGATCTTGTCGCCAAAGCGATCCTTGATGGACCGCAACAGGTCCTCATACCAGTCGATCTTCAGGTCCGGATGCAGGCCGCCTTGCATCAGAATGCCGGTGCCGCCCAGATCGATGGTCTCCTGGATTTTATCGAAGATCACGTCCTTGGAATGCACGTAGCCTTCGTGATGGCCCATGGGCCGGTAGAAGGCACAGAAGCTGCAATACTCGGTGCAGAAATTCGTATAGTTAATATTGCGGTCAATGATGTAGCTGACCACCCCGTGGGGGTGCAGCTTGCGGCGCACTGCGTCGGCCGCCATGCCGATACCGATTAAGTCGTCGCTGTTGTATAAGTCGATCGCTTCCTGCCGCGTCATCATACGGAAACTTTTCTCCCCTCTACGGGACTTCGAAGCTCTGAAGCATATTGTAGGAAAGTCTGAAGGCCCGCATACTCGCGGTCGCCCAGCTCAAAGACAATGTTGTTTTTGAGATAGGACCGCGCCAGGTCTTCGGAGACGCCGACTTTAGCATGCTCGGACCGGGCTATTTCGTCCACGTGCTCCATCCCGAAGCGCATCGATTCGAGGAACGGCTTGGGATCCTGCTTCGGCAAATCGGCGCGCGCGGCCCAAACCGCGAACACCATCGGCAAGCCGGTCATCTGGACCCATTCCGCGCCCAGGTCGAGGACATGGAACGGAAGATCGGCTGGATCTAAGACCAGCGCTGCATCGCCAATGATCAACGCGGCATCGGCGAGCTCCAGCATGGAAGGCAAATGCGGCGCATGCGATCGCACTTCCGGTTCGACGCCATATTTCCGCGCCAGAATCACGCGGCTAAGCGCCACTGAAGTCCGCGATGTAGAATCGGCTGCCAGCTTACGGATTTCGCCGTAAGGCACTTTCGAGATCAGGAAAATGCTGCGCACCGGGCCGTGGCAGGCGATGCCGGCGCCGCGAATGATGTCGAGTTTTTGGCGGTTCAGTTCCACGGCCGGGACGATGCCGATGTCGGCCAGCCCGGATTGCAGGCGATCGGCGCATTCGGCCGGGATGGCGAACGAAAGATCGAAGAGGCCGCGCTGTTCACCGTGCAGCATGCCCCACACCAGTGGGACCGTGTTGAGGTAGCTGACTACTGAAACGCGTGGTTTTGTTGCGTGTGTCAAGAACCAGTCTAGCAAGGCGATCCAAGCTGGCGACAGGCTGAGAAAGATTCGCGTCTTCGGCCACGATGTCAGCGTGAACCGGAAGGAATTGCAGGTCCTGTCTCGAATCAGATTGCGCGAGGCTCGCGGTCTCGCCAAGCTAGGAATGCACGACGGCGCTTATTATCTTGCGGGTTATAGCATCGAGAGCGCCCTGAAGGCGTGCATCGCGAAAAAGACGCGGCGGCATGATTTCCCGGACAAGAAGAAGGCCGATCTCAGCTACACGCACAACCTTCGCGATCTGCTTCGAGTAGCTGGCCTGCAGGGAGCCTGGGAAGAGCGACGAAAGCGGGATGCGACTTTTCGCGACAACTGGGATAACGTACTATCATGGACTGAGCAAAGCCGCTATCACACGAGTGATGCCAGGATGGCTAAATCGCTGATCGATGCGGTGGCGAACCCGAATAATGGAGTGCTTCGATGGATAAGACTGCATTGGTAGGACTGGATGTGGAGAAAGGTTCGAAAATCTTAACAATTCTCGACGGCGCTGGATTGAACATAAGAGTCGCGCTGTGGGCTTTCT
>Ga0209006_10002790_pt1 | contig 15875 bp, 14 predicted proteins | sample JacPin_JW_Ref_O2_FD_188567 | JGI IMG/M metagenome (GOLD analysis project Ga0209006, IMG submission 188567) | Forest soil microbial communities from Algoma, Ontario, Canada - Jack Pine, Ontario site 1_JW_Ref_O2 (SPAdes) (version 2) | ecosystem: Environmental > Terrestrial > Soil > Boreal... | reverse complement strand
AACGGTATCAAGTACCAGAAAAACGGAGCGCCCAAAGTGCACGTTTCCGCCGCCAGGAATGGCGGAGATAAATACACATTTTCCGTGCAAGACAATGGCTTGGGAATCGACTCCCAATACTTTGAAAAGATTTTTGGCATGTTCCAGCGCCTTCACAAACGCGAAGAGTTTGCCGGCACAGGCATAGGACTGGCTATCTGCAAAAAAATCGTCGAGCGCCATGGGGGCAAAATCTCGGTGGAGTCTAAAGTAGGGGAAGGTTCCACATTTCACTTTACCCTCGCAGGAAAGGAGACGAAATCATGAAGATCATTGGAGGAGACGGTATGCCTATAGAAGTTCTTTTAGTGGAAGACAGTCCCGGCGATGTCCGCCTAACCCAGGAAGCTTTTCGCGATGCAAATAGTTCCATCCATTTAAGCGTGGCTTCCGACGGCGTAGAGGCCATGGCCTTTCTGAAACACACCGGCGCTCACGCTAACTCTCCTCGTCCGGATTTAATCTTGCTGGATCTGAATCTCCCCAAAATGGATGGCCGCGAAGTTCTGGCTCACATTAAGGAGAATGACGATCTGAAAACAATCCCCACCGTGATTCTGACCACCTCCGATGCAGAGTCGGACATCGTTAAAAGCTATCAGCTCCAGGCGAACTGCTACCTCACCAAGCCCGTTCAGCTGGACGCCTTCGAAGCTCTGGTCAAAAGCATCAACGATTTCTGGCTGACGAAAGCCAAATTACCCCAACAAAGGCAAACCGTATGAAACCAATTTTCCCCACCACCTTGCTACTGGTCGAAGACAGCCCCGGGGACGTTCGCCTCACGCAAGAAGCTTTTCGCGATGCCAATCAAGCCATTCGTTTGCACGTGGCGTGGGACGGCGCCGAAGCCATGGCCTTTCTGAATCGCCAAGGAGCCAATATCAACGCCCCTCGTCCCGACCTGATCTTGCTCGACCTAAATCTCCCTAAGATGGATGGCCGCGAGGTCCTGGCTCAGATCAAGGAAGATGCGAACTTGAAAACAATCCCCACGGTGATCCTTACGACATCGGTGGCAGAGGCGGATATCGATAAGAGTTATCGGCTCCAGGCGAACTGTTATCTCAACAAACCCGTGGAACTGGAAGCATTTGAGGCCCTTGTAAAAAGCATCAACGATTTTTGGCTGACAAGAGTCAAGTTACCGCAGCAGAGGCCAGTGGGATGACCGACCAGCGCATAAAAACGCTCCTTCTGGTGGAAGACAACGCTGGCGATGTCCGCCTGACCCAGGAAGCCTTTCGCACTGCCAATAAATCTGTCGATCTCCATGTGGCATCCGACGGGGTGGAAGCTCTCTCCTTCCTCAAACGTGAAGGGAAATACGCGAACGCTCCCCGCCCGGATCTTATCTTGCTGGACCTAAACCTCCCCAGAATGGGTGGCCATGAAGTCTTGGCTTTCATCAAAAATGACCAAGGCTTGAAAATGATCCCCACAGTTGTCCTAAGTTGTTCCGATGCCGAAGCCGATATCGTCAAAAGTTATCAACTGCAAGCGAATTGCTACCTCACCAAGCCTGGTCTTCTCGACGCTTTCGACACAGTGGTGAAAGGCATCAGTGATTTCTGGCTTACCAGAGCCGAGTTACCAGCGCAGAGGTTAATCGCATGACTGACAAATCGATCAAAATGCTTTTGGCGGTCGAAGATAATCCCGGTGACGCTCGTTTAATTCGCGAGATGTTCAACGAACAGGGCTTGCACAAAACTGAATTTACTCATGTGGAATGTATGAGCGATGCGGAAAAGCATTTGGCGAGCAATCAAGTTGACATCATATTGCTCGACCTCGGGCTGCCCGATGCCCATGGACTCGAAGCCGTAAGGCGCGCCCGCGCAGCGGCGCCTCGCACGCCCTTAGTCGTCCTCACTGGCTTGGACGATGAGACCTTGGCAACCCAGGCCTTGCAAGAGGGTGCCCAGGATTACCTTCTCAAAGGCTTGATCGACTCACGCTCACTTTTGCGTTCCCTGCGTTATGCTGTCGAGCGAAAATTCATGGAAGAAGCCTTATTCGTCGAGCAGGAACGCGCGCAAGTTACGCTCAACTGCATTGGTGACGCCGTGGCTTGCACCGACATTTCCGGAAATATCAGCTTCCTGAATCTCGTTGCGGAGAATATGACGGGCTGGGCGCGCCAGGAAGCCGAGGGGCGCCCCATGGCCGAAGTTCTCCGAATTCTGGATGCTTCGAATCGCCAAACTATCCCCGACCCCATGGAGTTGGTGGTGGGGCAAAATCGCTCGATGCATTTGCCGGCGGACTGCGTTCTTATTCGGCGCGACGGATTCGAAATTCCAATCGAAGATTCCGTGGCTCCCATACATGATAGGGAAGGCCGGCCCACCGGGGCGGTAATCGTCTTTCGCGACGTGAGCTCCGCCAGAGCTATGGCACTGCAAATGGCCCATTCGGCCCAGCACGACTTTCTCACCGGATTGCCCAATCGCATGCTGCTGAATGACCGCGTTAGCCAGGCCATGGCTTTAGCCCGGCGCCACATTAAAAAAGTCGCGATATTGTTTTTGGATTTGGATGGCTTCAAGCACATTAATGATTCCTTGGGCCACGCCATTGGCGACAAGCTGCTTCAGTCCGTAGCGAAGCGGCTGGTGAATTGCGTACGCGGTTCAGACACCGTGAGCCGGCAGGGGGGTGATGAATTCGTAATCCTCCTTTCGGAAGTGGACCGATCTGAAGACGCCGCTCTCAAGGCCGGGAGAATGCTCCAGTCTGTCGCCGAGCCCCATTCCATCGATCATCACGATCTTCATGTCACCACCAGTATTGGCGTTAGCGTTTTTCCCGACGACGGCCTGGATTCCGAAACCCTCATCAAAAACGCGGACACCGCCATGTACCAGGCAAAAGAGAACGGGCGCCAAAGCTATCAGTTTTTTAAACCGCCCATGAGCGTTCGCGCCGTCGAGCGCCAATCCATTGAAGAAGGCCTGCGCCGCGCCCTGGAAAGGCAGGAATTCTCGCTGTGCTACCAGCCCAAGATTCACTTGAAGTCCGGAGACATTAGTGGCGCAGAAGCACTTCTGCGGTGGAAGCATCCCAGCCGCGGACTTGTCTCTCCCGCAAAATTTATTCCCGTCGCCGAAGATTGCGGTTTGATTGTGCCTATCGGCAACTGGGTCCTCCGTGAAGCTTGCCAGCAGGCCAGGATTTGGCTGGACGCCGGCCTTCCTTTGGGTACTATGGCCGTGAATATTTCTGCCATGGAATTCCGTGACGAGCATTTTCTGGATGGGGTCTTCACCATCCTCAAAGAAACCGGCTTGGATCCGAAGTTTTTGGAGCTGGAGTTGACAGAAAGCGTCCTGATGAAGCGTGCTGAAGCAACTGAGACAATCCTGAAGACCCTGAAAACTAGAGGAGTGCAGGTGGCCGTCGATGATTTCGGCACCGGCTACTCCAGTTTGAGCTATCTAAGAAAGTTCCCCATCGACGCGTTGAAAATCGATCAGTCTTTCGTTCGCCAGATCACCACCAGTCCTGAAGAAACCACCATTGTTACGGCCGTGATCAGTATGGGCCGAAGCCTCAAACTGCGAGTGGTTGCCGAGGGTGTGGAAACACAAGAGGAACTGGCCTTTCTTCGGGTCCATCAATGCGAAGAAGCGCAAGGATACTATTTCAGCCATCCTGTCCCGCCCGAACAATTTGCTCACCTGCTTAAAAACGGCCTGCCCGAAAAAGTCCTCATGGAAACCTTGTCCTAAACTTCTCAGAGCTGTCTCGCCGTTCTTCGAGCATTCGGTCAGCTCGGCAAATAAAAGCTATTTCGCCGGCCACAACTGGAAATACAGCGAAATCGGTAGATTCTCGTAAATGCTGATGTGCCACAATTCTTTGGACTTACCAGGTTGGCATCGAGCGGTAAACGGGTGCAAGCGACAGGTGAGTCGCTTCGGTTACTTCAACCGGCCTCGTCGCCTGCGGAGGTAGATTGGCGCTGTCCGTCCAGCTGTTCTGGTTATTCGTCATCGCGATTCCGATCGCCTCGGTCGCCTGGACCATCACGCATGAGGAAGTATTTAGCGAGCCGCGAGAGTGGTGTGAAAGAAACAGCAAGAATTGTCGAACTCTTTTGCAGCGGAAATTTTTCTATTTGTTTACCTGCGAATACTGCTTCAGCCATTGGGTCACGGCATTTTTCCTCGTCGTCACGCGGTTCAAGTTGATATTTTCCGACTGGCGCGGCTACTTAATCGCCGGCTTCTCGCTCGTTTGGGTCGCCAACGTTTATATGAGCTTTTTCGCCAGGATTCGCCTGGATGTCAAACGTGAACGCGTCGAAATATCCGCCCAGGAAAAAGCAGTAGGTAACAACGTGTCGGCTGGCTCAGAAAAATCAGTTTAAGAATCTGGCTCGAACGGTTTTCGTATCACTAAACAGTTTTGTCTTTCGAGTAGCAGATTTGTTCGAGGTTGCATTCCAGGCACTTCGGTTTGCGTGCCTGGCACACTTTGCGTCCATGCCAAATCAGTTGGTGGGAAAACAAAATCCATTTTTCTTGCGAAATCACCTGGATCAGGTCTTGTTCAACCTTCTTGGGATCCACGTTTTTCGTCAAATCAAGCCGCCGCGATACTCGCAGCACGTGCGTATCTACTACTACCCCTGAAGCAATTCCGAAAGCCGTGCCCAGTACAACATTCGCCGTCTTGCGCGCCACTCCCGGCAGCTTCAGCAATTCCTCCATCGTTTTGGGCACTTCACCGCGCAGCTCTTCCACAATCTGCTTGCTTGCTCCCATGATCGATTTCGTCTTGTTGCGGAAAAATCCGGTTGGCCGGATATCCTGCTGTAATTCCGCGGGGTTCGCGTACGCAAACGCTTTCGCGTTTGGATATTTCCTGTAAAGCGTTTCCGTCACTTGATTCACGCGCACGTCCGTGCATTGCGCCGAGAGTATTGTCGAAATCAGCAGCTGAAAGGGATTTTCATGAGCGAGAGCGCAAGTCACATCAGGATACGCTTCGTCCAATTTCTTGAGAATCGAGCGCACGCGCTCCGGGTTCGTGCCGCGCATTCCGCTACCGCGGCCCACCGCTTTAGCGGACGTAGTCTTGCCCGCTCCGCGCCCGCTGGCGGAAATTTTCTTGAATGGTTTCTTGGGTTTTTTCTGCATCCGACGAAAAAACTATATCACGGACCGACCAGTCTTCCAGGCTCGCTTCCAGAGTTAAACGGCAAAGAAGAGGTTCTGTGCAAACGGCCACTCGGTATCAAACCACTGGCCCGCACACCGGTAGCCGGTGCGCTCCCCCATCAACGGAACTTCCTGGGGATTGTACTTATGCGAGCTTTCCGTCCAGATCGTTTCCCCGTCGCGCAACACAAAGCTGAATCGAGCCTTGCGAAGCAAAACCCGCTGCCATTTCGTTGAACGAAGGTGCATCTCCACTCGCCGTTCCGATTCGTCGTATCGTACGACGTGCTGTATGTGAGAGAGATCGAAATTGCCGTCCAACTCGCGATTGATGCGCGCCAGGAGATTCTTGTTAAACGCCGCGGTAACGCCTGCCTCGTCGTCATACGCCGCGAGCAATTGCGGTATAGGTTTCTCCAGGTCCGTGGCTAACAAGAGCGCGTCACCTGGCTGCAACACCCGGCGAACCTCGCGCAAAAATTGATCTCCCGCCGGCCGGTCAAAATTTCCGATCGTGCTACCCAGAAACAGGACCAACAGATGTTCCCCGTCACGTCGCCGTGCGGCCACTTCCTGCAAACCATCTATATACGCTCGCTCGAATCCCACGATGCTGACCCGGTCCATCTCCCCCAGTTCTTGCTGGCAACGGTGAAGCGCGCTGCCCGAGATATCGATAGGGTAATAGTTCACGCGCTGCCGCTTCGAAAGCGCTTCCAACAAAAACCGCGTCTTCTGCCCGCTGCCGCTGCCAAGTTCCGCCACCACAAACGAACCATTCAGGCAATCAATGATGTCCGGAGCATAGCGTTTCAGCGAACGCATCCCCGCTCGGCTCAGCCCGTATTCCGGCAGCAAACAAATCACATCGAAGAGCGCCGAGCCCACTTCGTCGTACAAATATTTTGAAGGCAGCTCTTTTTGTCCCGGTTGTCCCAAGCCTACCAGTACGTCTGAGGAAAATTCCGCCAGAGCCTGGCTCGCCAGAGTTGCGGTTGCCAATCGCGGAGCGCTTGCCATTGGATTATTCCTCCACGCAACGGAATGTAGCGTATGCGTATGGATAATGCGGTTGAAACCAATTCCGGAACGACCGACGCACCATGCATGCATCCGTGCGCGCCGAGCCGCCCTTCATTACGAAATGTTTGCCGTCGAAAAAATCCGCCGAATATCCGCGATAGAACGGGAAGGGCTTGAATCCATCTAGTGGACCGAACGGCGTCGATGTCCATTCCCATCCGTTCCCCAAAAGATCAAACACGCCAAACGCGCTGGCTCCCGCGGAGTGCGCATCGACCGGACAAGGATCCCATCGCTGATGATGGAAATTTCCGTGACGGCTTTCCGGAGGCGCATCGCCCCACGGATACTCTTGCTCCCGGCCTTGCGGCGTGCCGTAAGCAGCGCGATGCCACTGAGCTTCGGTCGGCAACTTTTTCTTCGCCCACCGCGCAAACGCCGACGCCTCCGCATGGCTCACATAAACAGGCCAGGACTCCGGAAGCGGCATGGTTCCAAACATCGCGCGATAATTCCACTGCATCGCAACATCGGATGAACGTGAATTTAACTGTGGCGACCAGAAGAAAGGATGATTCAACCGCTGCTGAATTTTCCAGTCCCAGTCTTCTGTCGTCCAGTTCTGCGGATCTTCGTACCCACCGGCTTGCACAAATTTCAAATATTCGCCGTTAGTGACCGGAAAAACATCGATCGAAAAGCTCGGAACAAAAACCCGTTGCTCCTCAAACTCGTTGTCCCATCCAAACGATCCGCCGCTCTCGCTTGCCTGTCCCAGCGTGGCGTTGCCGTCAGGAATTGCTGCCTGTTTTCGTTCCGGTTCAATACTTGGATCTGCGTACGGCGACGGCTGCGGCGTTTTTCTATCCACGGGCAAGTTGTGCAGCAGGTAAGCCAGAGTTTCGGCATGCATCAAACGATGTTCAATCGCAACCTGCAGCAGCGTCCCATCGATTAGTGCAGGCTCCTGTGAACTCAACCCGCTCCGGTCCTGCAGTTTCCCGTCCAGCCTTTCGCGCACGCCCCTCTTATACGATTCAACAACGCCAATGTTGGGCCAATCGCTCGGCACATCCGTGGGCAACCCGCCGCCCACCGGATCGATGCCAAACGCGAATAGTTTGTCCAGGGTCGTATCTGGAGATTTCAAACCGAGCGGTCCACTCAAAAGGTTCTGATCGAACGCCTCGAGATGTCCGAGATAAAAAATCAGCCTGTGACGTTCCGGGATGGGCCGGTCATAAAACGAATTAGGCGGCAAAAGATTAAAAAGAGAATCCGTGCGTGAGCGTGCCTCTTCCAACCTTGCAAGCAGTGTTGGTTCTACAACGATCGCGGCGCGCGGAGTGGCCATGCATCACCCAGGAGAACTACCTTCGGCCGTTCTTACCCCCTTGTGCGAAACAGGGGCGTCGCACGACCGCATTAGCATTAGACGCTGCCAGGCGTTGAAAAGTGGCAACTATCTGGCACTGGCAGCCAAGACCCCAAGCATACTTCTAAAGGCCTTCCCGCGGTGACTAAAATGATTTTTCTCCAGGTTCGTGAGTTCAGCGTATGTGCGCCCAAGATCCGTGAACAGGAATATCGGATCGTAGCCAAATCCGTTCGTGCCACGCGCTTCTTCCGTCAGCAGCCCTTGCACAGAACCGGAAGTCACTGCGATCACACGCCCTTGCTTCGCGACTGCGGTTACGCAAATAAACACAGCGCGCCGTTCATCTCCCTTTTTACCCTTCATCTCACGCAACAGCTTATCGATGCGCTCCCGGTCCGACGCGTTAGCGCCAGCGTAGCGCGCAGAGTGAACGCCAGGCGCGCCACCGAGCGCCGGAACTACCAGCCCCGAATCATCCGCCAGCACGCTTTCGTCCGCGAATCGGCTGTAGTATTGCGCTTTCCCCGCCGCGTTTTCCGCAAACGTCGGAGCCGACTCTTCAAACTCTGTGATCTCTCGAAAATTTAGCAGTTCGGCTAAATCAAAATCGGAATCGCCGGCAAGTTCGCGATATTCTCGCAACTTGCCTGGATTAGAGGACGCCAAAAGCAGTTCCATGTTGCCCGAGAATCCCGAATACGGCGCGCGGTTAACGCGCGTGACTCAAGAAATCCATGTGCAGCAATTCGTGCTGAGCCTGCGTAAGTTTGCGAATTCCTCCCGCAGCCAACGCCAGCAATAATTCCAATTCGCGCTGCGTGTACGGTCGCCCCTCCGCGCTCGCTTGCACTTCCACAAATTCTCCGCTGCCGGTCATTACCACGTTCATGTCCACTTGCGCGCGCGAGTCTTCCTCGTACGCCAGGTCCAGCAGCAATTCATCTTTCACGATTCCCACGCTGATGGCGGCCAGCGAATCGATCAGCGGAATTTTTCGCAGCATTCCGCCGGAAACCATGCGCTCCAGTGACAGCGCCAGCGCCACGAACGCTCCCGTAACCGAAGCCGTGCGCGTGCCTCCATCTGCTTGGATCACGTCGCAATCGATCCACACTGTTCGCTCGCCCAGCGCTTTCAAATCCGTCACCGCCCGCAGCGTCCGTCCAATCATGCGTTGGATTTCCAGCGTTCGCCCGGATTGGCGTCCCCGGCTTGATTCACGCGGCGTCCGGTTCTCCGTCGAGCGCGGTAACATGCCATATTCGCCGGTTACCCAGCCCTTGCCCGAGCCTTTCAAAAACGACGGCACGCCGTCTTCCACCGTTGCGGTCACGATCACGCGAGTTTGCCCCGCCTCAATCAGCGCGCTTCCTTCCGCGTGAGGAATAAAGTCAGGTGTAATTTTCACCGGCCGCAGTTGATCGGCCGCACGTCCGTCAGTTCGCAAGATAAAGCTCCTTCCTCGATTTGAATCCGGCGTAGTAAATCTTCACTGATTCATTGCCGATAAGTGTGACCACTACGAGCGCAAGTGTCAACAAATCGTAAAAATGGTTAGCGGGCCAGTTTTCGGTAATCCGACTTATCGGGAGTTAGACTGAAACCGAGACCGTCGACTGGTGATGTCGGGCGCCTCCATCGCTAAAACTGCGGCATTTGAAGCACGATTTGCTGTCCATCCGCTGACGCTGCTGTTTGGAAGAATGAGCGCAGCGAAGGATATGCCGTGACAGGAAACGAATATGCGTCTACGACGAGGCGTCGATGAACATGAATTGTCGCACCATCCGGCATGGCGGCCAGCTCGAATCCTACCAGTGATTGCGGTGTTTTCTCCCCCGGAGGCAGGCCTTCGACGGTGTAGCCTACCGGCAACTTAAGCGTAATTTCGTCCCACTCCTGGTAGGGGTACGGAAAATAGATTGGGCTCACTCGCGTGGCGCTCCGGAAACTATGCACCTGTGAAGCCCGAAAAATTGCAATGGGCACTAGAATGCGATTGGTGACGGCTGCGGCGTAGCCGCGGATCTGCAGCGTCCCCTCAACGTGAAGGGGAGCTGAATTGCTGTCCCATCCTGTCACCCCAGTGACGTCGAACGTTGAATCGGCTGGCAGCCAACTCTTGATTTGATCCGATAAGTTCTTCTGTCGATCAACCTCAGTCTTTCCCCAAGCTTCCTCGCGGCGAATGCAGCCGCGCTGGCCCGTAAAGTCGATCTGGAGTTCTCCCGAGATGGACCCATCCGCACCGAGTTGCAACTCCGCATGGCGCACCAGTGTTGCATCGGAGCTAGACGGAACCGAGGTGACAACAATCACGCCACCATCAGGCTCCAATCGAATGCCCTGTGCCTCAGATGCATACCATGGCAGCAGGCTGTACGGAAAGTACGGGTCTCCCGGATCAAGATAACGATCTTGGGATCCCAAGTGCACGTAGACAAGGTCTCCAGTCAATTGTCTTGGGTCTTGCAGGTTGGGTGAAAAGAAATCCTCATCGCGCGGAGTAAAGGCGACGGACGATGATTGGAATCCAGCCGCGCGCGCAAGTCCAACGAATACATAGTTGATTTGTGTGCTCGTTCCATAGCCATGTTTGATCACATCTTCGACCGATTCGTTCGGGTACAAGACGTTGCGCTTCCCTGCGGTTTCTTCCGACTCGTAATCGAGATTCTGTATTTGCTGTACCCGAGCGTACAGTTTGCGCAGTCTGACCTCAGGCGGGTCCTCCGCTCGGGCTGTCTGTGCTACCACTTTGTCCAAGATATCCCGCTTGTCGATGAATTTCTCAACGTTTTTGCTCCACAGTTTCCCCACTTGTTTCCAGTATTCCGCGGCAGTTTCGTTTCCTTGAAAGGGCGCATAGCGATTGAAAAAATCCACATGCGCTCTTACCAGCTTGTCAGGAGGCATGAAATCCTCATCCATCACGCCGGGGAGATCGTGGACCTCCAGACGGAAGCTACCGTCCTTCTGTTTCTGAGGAGCCAGCTCCGAGGGCAATCCATGCTCTCGCCATCCCAAACCGGATTCCTGGAGAGGGCGAAATACAAAAAGACCTAGTCGAGTGTATAGTCCTCCCTGAACCGTCCATCCGTTCGGAGGCAGAACTCGGTATCCGTATTGACGCCGATAGATATACTCAATAATTGAGCCCGGCTGGGCATCCGGGAGACTAAACTTCTTCAGCCTGATCTTGAATCCGCGGATTTTGACAGCCGTCTCATCGAACACTTCACCCTTAAACTCAACAATACTTCCGTCCGGATGGATTGTCCGCGCTCGAAGATCCTTGATGTCCCATACCCCTGGAGCGAATGGGATCTGCACGTCCGCCCATTTGCGGCCTTCGTCTGTGAAGATTTTGATTCGGACGTACTCCGTCGTCGAAATGTCCCAACCGTCAATAACGAGCTCGCGATAGAGAATCATCGCGCTATCACCGGGGGAGGCAGGATTGTCCTTCAAAGTGAGATCTTCCGGAGAAATGGGTTGCCAGTCGACCTTGATCCTATTTGCGGAGTGGACAGACGCGGCGACAGCAAATAGAAAAGACACTAAGATGATAATGTGCGGAAAATATTGCGCCTTCCTCAAAAAGCCACCTCATTCACCCTTGTACGCAAGAGAGCCGAGCGGGTCTCAGATGGCCGGGCAATCTACCTCTTAGCCCCGCCTGAAGTCGCGCTTCCCGTCGGCATACTCGGATCCGGCGGACTCGGCGGGTTCAGATCGAAAAATCCCGTCAGGTCCACATGCCCCGCCAGAGTTTCCACTTCCTGCCCATGGATCAATATTTTCAGGCGGCTCAACCCCGTCACATTGTTTTCCAGCGTTTGCCTGATGGAATCCACTGCCATTTGCTCGCTCAATATTCCTGACGGTGTTTTGGAAGCAAGTGCGTCGGAAAAATCCGCAATCGCAGTCCCGTCCGGTAGCACATAAAAGCCCAGCAGCACAGCATCCGCGGGAAGCGTACGTTGGTCAGCGGCTGGCGCGTCCGTAATCAACTCGTTCAATACTTGTTTGGCGCGTTTCACCGGCTCGGCCGAAAGCGGCATGGCCACTTGCACCGGCGCAATTCTATCCGGCCCCGCAGCCCAGAAAATCTTTGCCTGCACTCTCGCATCCGTCGGCGCTGAAATGGACGCCGCCAAAAGGTCACGCCTCGCCTGCTCTTCGCTCGTGGGAGCCACCGAAAGCCGCTGAATTCGGCGATTTAAACTTCGCAAGCTGATCAAACCGATCAGCACCGCTACTGCTAGGATCGCCAAAGTGATTCTGAAATTGCGAGGCATTATCTGTTCCCTGGATTTCCGGATGCCCCGCCCGCTCCGCGCGATGCACTTAGGGTGTGCGCGATAGCAGTTGCTAGCGGAGCCGCCATCGCCACCAGCTGATTAGGATCTGTCACCGCTACATTCGAGAGTTCGATGGCCACCGCCGGCCCGGCTACCGACCGCAATCCCCGCACCGCAACGGCCGAAGATACTTCCGGCGAACCTGTAAAACGCAACGTCAGATCCGTCTGTAAACTGTCGGCTAAATGATGGCTTGTCCCCGCGTAAGGTCGCTGCGCTTCCTGCCACGCAAGCAAGCCTGTCGTTTTCACCGGCGTGATAGGCAGCGAGCTTGCATTTGCTGTTATCGCGTTGGCATTCATCCCCGTTTCGGAAAACTGGTAGGAATAAACACGCGCCGTATTCAACGTTCCGGTCGAAGATATGTGGAAGCTGATAAAAATCACATCTCGGTATGCGTTCGCGGTGGCCGCGCGATCATCATAAGACGGATTTGAGTCATCGTTTCGCGTCATCACCACGCGAAATCCTTCGCGCTCCAGCGCATACTTCGAAATCCGCGCCATCAGTAAAACCATATCCTTTTCAACGACTCCGCTTTGCCCGCGCGCTCCACTATCGGTTCCCCCGTGCGCCGGATCCAATACGATCACAGGCCCGCTATGGGCAGGCGGTTGTGGAGCCGCTTGCGCTGGCGCGGCTTGCTGCGGCACACCTTGCTGTGGCGGGACGTTCGATGGAGCTTGGGCTTGCTGTGGTGAGGATTGCACCGCAGCCGGCGCCGTCCGAACGCCGGAATGCGGCGTCGCGTTCAGAACGAAAACGCTCGCCACCAAAAGAAAAGCCAAAAATCGAAATGAATTTCGCACCCGAAAGAGAATAGCAGAAATGACGAAATGTGCAGTGGCGAAGAAGGGAATCCGCTGACGATTAAGCATCCTCCCGAATCATGTCGGCGGCTTTTTCAGCGATCATAATGGTCGGAGCATTCGTATTTCCCGCAATGATGCGCGGCATTATGGACGCATCCGCCACCCGCAGCTTTTTGATTCCGCGAACACGCAGCCGCGCGTCCACCACCGCCATCGAATCGCTTCCCATCTTGCAGGTTCCCACCGGATGATAAAGCGTCTCCGCTTCTCGGCGGACGAATTCAGCGATGTCATCATCGCTTTGCGCGCTAGTGCCCGGGTGCAATTCATCCCCGCGATAAATTTCAAAAGCCTTCGAATGTGCCAGCCGTCGCGAGAGTCGAACTCCGTGCACGATAACCTGCATGTCCGCTTCTGTTGAAAGATAGTTCGCTCGGATCGCCGGCGGCTCCAGCGGGTTCGTCGAACGTAGAACAATTTCGCCTCGGCTTTCCGGCGTAACCAGCGTAGGTCCAAACCCGAAACAATGTTCCTTGCGCGGCGTGAGCCCGTGGTTCACGTAATATGCCGGGCCGAACAAAAGTTGCAAGTCCGGCTCGGCCAACTCGCTCTTCGTTCGCAGAAATATTCCCGCCTCCGCCACGTTGGATACCAGAGGCCCGCGCTTGAACAAAAAATATCGCATTAAGTTTGGCAGCGATTCCGCGCTAGCCATCGTTACAGGTCTTGTGCACAGATACCCAACCGAAACCATCACATGGTCTTGCAGATTCTTTCCCACACCCGGCAAATTGTGGACCGCATTTATCCCGACTTTCTCTAGCTCATCCGGCGGTCCTATTCCCGAAAGCAGCAGTAGTTGCGGAGAATTGACCGTTCCGCCGCAAAGAATCACCTCGCCGTCTGCCCGCGCTTCTTCCAAAACGCCCTCGCGAACGTATGCAATTCCCAGGGCGCGGCCTTTTTCGATTAGCAATTGCGTCGCCTGCGCGCCGGTCAAAATCGAAAGATTCTTGCAACGAGCGGAAGGCTTCAGGAAAGCGTCAGCCACGCTGTGGCGTTTGCCTTTTTTCTGCGTCACTTGATATAAGCCGGCGCCCTCTTGTCTCGCAGCGTTGAAATCCGAATTGGCAGCTATGCCCAACTCGCCGGCCGCGGATAGAAACGCCCGGGTCAAAGGGTTTACGTGCCGCAGGTCCGTAACATTCAGTGGACCGCCGGCGCCATGAAGCGCCGAAGCTCCGCGCGTTTGATTCTCGGACTTTTTGAAGTAGGGCAGCACATCCGCGTATCCCCACCCGGCATTACCGAGACTTTGCCAGTGATCGTAATCCAGCGCATTCCCGCGCATGTAAATCATTGCGTTGATTCCGCTCGACCCACCCAACATTTTCCCGCGTGGCCAGTAAAGTCGCCGCCTATTCAAGTGTGGTTCGGGTTCCGTGGAGTAATTCCAGTCAACCGCGCTTTTATATAATTTCGAAAACGCCGCCGGAATCTTCGATTCTCTGGGAGTTGCAGCGCCTCCAGCCTCGAGCAGCAGCACACGCACTCGCGGATCTTCCGTCAAGCGCGCGGCCAGAACACAACCAGCCGACCCTGCGCCGACAATGATGTAGTCGTAAGTTTTAGTCCGGTTCGTCACGTCTGGGCGAGGTTAATTGATTGCGAGACAGTTAGCAGCAACAACTTATACGCGGAGGTTAGGAAATCCCGCATCGTAGCGGGGCGAAATTACGCAGCCTTGCGCTGCTTGATAGCAGTGGCCACCCATCCATCCTTCTTCACTGCGGTTCTCGCCCAGTAGGCCAAAAATCCGCCGACGATAAGCAGCAGGCCAAAAGACAGTCCATTCATACCGAAAATGTGTTCGGATTCACCATGAACCATCGCGAACCCGAGCAGCAATACTGGAAAAACTCCCAGAAGTATGGCTCCGGGCAGGCCGCCAGGAACTCGGAACGGACGCCGAAGGTTCGGCTCCTTAATGCGAAGCGCCACTAGCGCCACAAATTCCAGCGTCAGGCTCATCCCATATAGAAGGATATCTAGCGTGACCAGCCGCTCGAATCCCAGACCCAGGCACATAGCCCAGCCGACCGCGCACACCACGATCGCAACCCACGGCGCACGAGTCTTCGGATGCAACTTTTGAAATACTGCCGGGAGCATCCCGTCTTGCGACATCGCCAAAGGCAAGCGCGAATAACTCATCACCAGAGCGTTGAACATTCCGAACGCGCTCATCATTCCGCCCAGCACCAGCGCGACCCGGAAGCCTCGCGCCACCAGCGGCCCGCCCACAAGTCCGCCCATCATTCCAGCCAGGTCAGCCCACGATCCTGTCTCAAAAGCCGAAGAAGGTACTCCCGTAAGCCACATCGCCGCAAACGGAAGAACGTAGCTTAACGAAACCACCGCGACCGCCAGAAGCATCGCGCGAGGATAGGTCCGCTGCGGACGTTTCACTTCGGTCGCAATCGTCGAAGCATTGTCCCAGCCCATATAATTCCACATGCAAATCAAAAGGCCGCCGACCAGCCCCACCGTGGAAGTTGCGGGAGCCGTGGTGACGCCCGAAAGCGCGCCTATTTTCGTCGGCGCGATCAGAATAATCAGCGCGAACGGAGCGGACAGCAGGAAAAATAGCCATAGCGAAGTCGTCGCCACCACGCGGATCCCCGCAATGTTCATCAGCGCACAGACCGCCACCACGCCCAAACCTACCATCACGCCACGGTGTCCTTCGCCAAACCATGGAATCAGTCGCGACAAATACGCAACGAACAGCGTAGGGTAGATCGCCATGTCGAAAATGCTGGCCACCAACGAGAGCCAGGCCTCTTGAAATCCCCAGAAATTTCCCAAGCCGCGTCGAACCCATGCGTAAAACCCGCCTTCCGCGGGCAGCGCTGCGGATAGCTCGCCAATCATGTACGTCGTGGGCAAGCTCCAAATCAGTGGCGTCAGCAGTAACAGCAGAATTCCGCGGCCATAGCCGGCGCCGTGGATGATGTCTTCCGTGCCGTATGTGCCGCCCGACACCATGAAGAAGGTCGCCGCCACCAGCGGCCAGAGTGTTAGCTTGGCA
>Ga0209006_10002789_pt1 | contig 15875 bp, 12 predicted proteins | sample JacPin_JW_Ref_O2_FD_188567 | JGI IMG/M metagenome (GOLD analysis project Ga0209006, IMG submission 188567) | Forest soil microbial communities from Algoma, Ontario, Canada - Jack Pine, Ontario site 1_JW_Ref_O2 (SPAdes) (version 2) | ecosystem: Environmental > Terrestrial > Soil > Boreal... | reverse complement strand
ATGCCGAGATACTGGCCGCGTCCGCCGGTGATGATAGCGCCGCCGACCACGACAACTGCAATTGACGGCAATAGATAATCGTCTCCCATGCCAAGGCTCGCCTGACCTGAAAACCCTGTGAGCAACACGCCGACCAGGCAAGAGCAAAGCGCGGAAAGGACATAAACGCCGATCAGAGTTTGACCAACGGCGATACCCGACAGTCGCGCGGCCCGCATGCTGTTGCCGATTCCATAGACCCTTCGACCGAAAGGAGTACGCGACAGCAGGATCACCGCGCCGACCACAAAGACCGCGATGAAGAAGACGACAGGCGTGACGCCGGCGATCTTTGCAGTCATGAACCATCGCAGCAGCGGCGAGGAGAATCCGGCAGGGGTGCCGCCTGAATAGAGCAAAGCAGCGCCTTGAAGTAGCCCGTTGGTCGCCAACGTCATGACGATAGGCGAGATTCCCAGCGCAACAATGCCGACGCCGTTGACGAATCCGACGATCGCGGCGATCACGAACACCGTTGGCAGCGCGTAAATCAAGGCCTTGTCGGAGCCCTGAACTATGCCGGCGAGCAGAATGCCGGATAGGCCGATCATCCAGGGAACGCAGAGGTCGAGCCCGCCGGTCAGGATAACGGTGCCTTGTCCCAATGCGAGGATGGCGAGGAAGCTCGATAGCACGATGAGGGAGTTCCAGTAGCCCCAATGCAGCACGGCGTTCCCAAGCCAGAGCTCGGTCACGACGACGACCGCCACAAAGCACACGAAAGAGGGCAGGGCGTACCGCAACGCGTCTGCGTTGCGAATCCAGAATGGCGGGGAGCCGCCGCGCCGCACCTTGCCCGCACTGGGTAGTTGACGCTGCAGCCGCTGATCGCCGCCGCCAATCTGGCGCGGGAGTGCGCCAGCACGCCAGGCGGCGAAGCGGGCCGCGGTAAAGCGAAGCTGCACGGCGAGTTCGGAGTCGGCGCTCAAAGAAGCGGCAAGCACGGCAAGGATGAGAATGACGCCTTCCGCAATCGTCGAATAATAGGCCGAAACGTTGAGCACGAGCAGAACGTTGACGACGCTCATCAAGATGTAGGCGCCGACGACCGAGCCGGTGGGGCCGCCCCTGCCGCCGCCGAGCCGTGTCCCGCCGAGAACTACGGCCGTAAAAATCGAAAGCAGCATAGAGTTCCCGACTAGCGGATCGCCGGAGCCGGTCTGGGCACTGATGAATACGCCGGCGAGGCCATAGCAACCGCCAGCCAACACATATGTGAAGAAGCGGGTGAAATCGACGCGAACGCCGGCGGAGCGCGCCGCCTCGGCATCGCTGCCGATCGCGTATAGCGATGCGCCGAAACGGGTCGATTTGAGCCAGAGCCACAGGAGCAAAACGCACGCCAGCAGCAGTATCGGCATCGGCAACACGCTTGGTATTGCGTCGCCGAGATAGAAGCTTCCGAGTTGGCTCGCTACGAAACCGCCCGGCTTCTCCATCACCAAAAGAGTCACGCCTTGCGTGATAAACATGGTGGACAGCGTCACGACGATTGGTTGCAGGCCCAGAAAAGCGATGAAAATCCCGTTGAAGACGCCCGCGGCCATGCCGACGCCGATACCGGCGAGGGTCCACAATGCTACGGATTCCTGCGTCGAAGCCGGGTCCATGCTTGACGCCAAAACAACGTTGACGAGCGAGATCACTGCGCCAGCCGACAAATCAAATCCGCGCGTGAGAATGACGATGGTCTCGCCGGCCGCGGCAATGGCGAGCGTAGCCGCGCCGGCCGCCATGAAGCTGATATCGAAATAGGTGAGATGGCCGGCGCTGATCGAGTTGACCAAAGCGAACAAGAAAATGAACACGGCAACGGCAGTGACCAGACCGCGATGACGCGAGAACAACACGCCAGCGCTGGGCCGGCGCCGCGCGGCGGGTTCGGAACTTAAAGCGGCTAAGCCGCTCACGCGGCGATCTTTTTGGTATCGCCGCCTAAGGCGGCATGCATGATTTCGTTCTCCGTCAAGGCCTTGGCACCGATCTCTTCCACGATCCGGCCGCCGTAAAGCACGAGAACCCGATCGCACAGATGCACAAGTTCGGGAATCTCCGTCGAGTGGAAAAGAATCGAGCCGCCCGCCTCGGCATAGGCGCGCATTAGGAGATACAGCTCATGCTTGGTGCCAACATCGATGCCGCGGGTTGGATCGAACAGCAGCAAGATCCGGCTTTCTGCGAGTAGCCACTTGGCAAGTGCGATCTTTTGCTGATTGCCACCGGAAAACGATTTGACGGGCGTCCACAACGCGCGTCGATCGACGTCGACTCGCGCGAAGGCATCGTCGACTGCCATCTCTTCGCTCGCGCCTTGCACAAGGCCAAAGCGGCAGAAACGTTCTACGATCGGCAGCGAAGCATTGTGCTTGCCGTCGAGCTCCACAAACAGCGCCTCGGTCTTGCGATCTTCCGGCAGGAATCCCATGCCGATATTGGGGCGCAGGGCGTCGGTTGGCGACGCAATGGTCACCGGATGCCCGTCGATGAGGATTTGGCCACGATGAACATCGGTCATGCCGAAGCAGGCGAGGAAAAGATCGCGCTGTCCCATGCCCTGTAAGCCGGCGACGCCGAGGATCTCGCCGCGTTTGAGCGAGAACGTCGCCGCTTCGAGACGATGACCGGCAGCGAGCTCGAGTGCGCCCAACACCTCGGGCGCATCAACCGGTCCGTCCGGCGGGCGAGCGGGAAAGGTCTGAGCGATGGAGCGGCCGATGATCATTTCGATGATCTGTGCATCAGTCAGTTCGTTCGACGCCGCCGTGGCGATATGCCGGCCGTTGCGCAAGATTGTCAGGCGGTCGCAGAACGCCCGCACTTCGCGGATGCGGTGCGAGATGAAAAGAATCGTGACGCCCTGTTGTTTCAGGCCGGCGATTACTTCGCCGAGCCAATCCACGTCTCGGCCTGCGAGCGTTGACGTGGGTTCGTCAAGTAGAAGGATACGTGGCCTGCGAAAGGCTGCGCGGGCGATTTCGATCTTCTGCTGAATAGCGAGATCGAGCTCGCCGACCTCGCGCCAGAGTTCGATGTCGAGGCCGAGATTGTCGAAGTGCTCACGAACCGCCACCTCAGCGGCGCGCCGGCGGACCATACCGGTCCATCCTTGCGGCCCATAAGGCAAGAGCATGTTGTCAAGCACCGTTAAATCCGGTGTGAGCGTCATTTCCTGGAAGGCAGTCTGTACGCCGTGCCGGTGAGCAGTTCGGGGAGAGTGCAGGCGTACCTTTTCGCCGACCAAGCTGATGGTGCCGCGGTCCGGCTCGATCAGACCGGAAAGTAGCTTGACGATCGTTGATTTGCCGGCACCGTTCTCGCCAAGCAGGGCGTGTGCCACGCCCTGCTTGATTGTGAAACTGACATCGTCAACCGCGAGCGTCGCGCCGAACGCCTTGCGCAGACCATGAATTTCGACGGCGCTCGCGGTCGATTCCGTCATTGCTCCTCCCTGGATGCGGCTGCGCGGAGATTCTCGCAACCGAGCCAGGCGCTTCGTTGCGAGAGAAGTCGTTTCGCTAATTCTCCGGCTGGCCCACCAGCGCAGCGGAGAGACCGATTTCCGGCGTCTGTTCAGAGAAGATCGACGCGAACCATCCGGGATTTGGCACGATCGAAGGTTTGAACGCGTTGCAGCCCGCCTTCATCTCTTGCCAGGTGCCCTCCTGACAGAGCTTGATCGTATCGTTGGTCACCAGGGGAAGGGGTAGAATCGTTGTCTTGGGTACGTTCTTGCCTTCCAAGGCCTCGACGGCGAGCTTCAAGGCCAAGCCTCCGGAATAAGGCGGCGACGCGTAGGAGATGCGCGGCGCGCCGAGCGGTGCATACGGCGAAGCGGCGCCTTCGACCTCGGTGCCGGCCGACAGCATTTGGATTCGGCCCCCGTTCGCACCCTCACCGGCGCAAGGCAGAAGCTGCGAGATCTTCTTCCCCGCTTCGAGTTGCATGGCGTTGGCCGTATAGCAGCCGACCTGCATCCATAGCCCGTCGATATGATCCCAGTTCTGGGTAGCCAGTATTTTGGAAAGTTCGGTGCGCGCAACCGCCTGGCTCCACATTCCGACTGCTTCAGCGACGATCTTGATTCCGGGATGTTTGGCGAAGACTTCTTTTGCCGCCTTGGTGCGGAACGTGTCGACCGAAGTTCCGGGTACACCGGTGATAACAATGATATTCCCTTTACCGCCGAGCTTTTCGACCAGCCATTCGGCTGGTTTGCGCCCAGCCTCTTCCTGATCAATGTGGACATTGTAGGCGCACGGTTCGGTTATCTCGGCGTCATAGGCGAAAATCTTGACGCCCTTGTCGCAGGCGCTCTTGACGACCTGGTTCAAAGCTGTCGGTGAAATCGGGAAGACGACGATCGCCTCGGCGCCAGCCTGCACCATCGCGTTGATCTGCTGAATCTGCCGCTGCGCATTTGGTCCAGCCACCTGCACTTCGAGGCTGACTTTGTCGGCCAGGCTCTTATGAGCGGCCATGGCCTTGACCATGTTCGCCGCCTCGGCCTGCCAATCGTTGCCAATGTAGCTCATGCTGAGAAAGATCTTGTGCTTCTGTGCCGCGTCAACTGCCGGCGCTGTCGCAATACCCACGGCTAGCGCGCCGGCAAGAAGCCATCGATTTCCTACCGTCATCGTGTCCTCCCTATTCCAGGATTCGCCCCGATTGACTGGGGTCTATCTCATGATCATAGATCATAAAGATTGGAGTACAAGCGCGGCGATTGCTAACAATGGCAAGAAGGCAGCGGGCCTGATTACGGACAGGACCGCAATGTGGAAGGAAGGCGCCCATGATGGACGCGGTTTTGAAAAAGCCAGAATTACGGGTGGCGCCGCTTTCGCGGGACACCCTGCACGAGCGCGCCTATCGGCGAATTTGCGATCTGATCCTCGATGGCGGAATTGCCCCCGGACAGGTAGTGACGATTCAGAATCTGGCTGAAGCATTCGGCGTCAGCACGATGCCTGTTCGCGAGGCGCTGAAGCGTTTGACCGCCGGCGGCGCGTTGAGTTTGCTAACCGGGCGCTCAATCGGTATTCCGCGCTTGAGTCTCGAACGGCTCGCGGATTTGCGTCGCGTACGCTTGTCCGTCGAAGGACTCGCCACGGAATGGGCCGCCGATCTGATAGAGCCGAGCGAACTTGCGCGCTTGCGGCGACAGTGCGCTCTTCTCAGTCGAGCGGCCAAGGATGAGAATGTAAGGGATTACCTGCGCGCCAATCGCGCTTTCCACTTCATCATTTACAATGCCGCGCGGTCGCCGACACTGGTCGCGATGATCGAGACGCTATGGCTCCAAATTGGCCCGTATTTGAATCTGCTGCGCGGTTCGGGCAACTACGTTGCGTCCAACGCCACCCACCGCGCAGTCGTCGAAGCATTGGCCACACACGATGGAAAAGCGGCCTCGAAGGCGTTGCGCGCAGATATTAACGACGCCTACGCCATCCTCTCTAAGATGCTGCGGTGATGAAAACCAAATTTCTGCCATGGCCATCCGCCTTCGGATCATATGCGGTCTTTAGGTGAGCTATTAGAGCGGCGCGACGCCCGTGTCGCTGAAACCGGTATCCAAAATTATTATACTCGTTGAATCGATGTGGGGCTGATTGGCCTTCTAGCTTCAAACCAATGTGGATCTTTCGCAAAGCAAGTGAAGGGGAAAGTCCGAATTCTTAATCGGTCGCTCTCGCCTGCAGAGAGTTTGTTGCTGTATGCATTCTCAATTCGCATAATGACAGATTACGGAACAAGTCCATGAGACCTATCATTCGTGTGCTGCCTACTGGTGAAGAAAGTCGCATCTTTTCATAAGTTGTTGACATCCGCGGCATTTCCCAAGCCCTTCTGGAGTTTTGGCTGCTATGAATTTGTCGCGCGTAGGCAGTGAAGATGCCGCACGGAGCAAGCGCTGCCGAACGTCCGGGCGGTGCCCGGCGTTCCCAAGCTTGATCTATCCGCACGACGGCCTTGAAGGCATCGCGATCGCCGTATTGATCCCGCAAAAATGTACCTGGATGACTTCGGTATCCCGGTTCTGGGGGCGCGTTGAGTCGCGAAAGCCCGTGCCGAGGCAGCATTGATCTTCCTGTCCGGGTCCTGCTGCGATGCGCAATTCTGTCTCACTGCAGTGTCGGTCCAGTCCACTACGGCGCAGATTTCCTCCGAACCCGATTTATCAATCTGGTCAAATTGGAAGGTGCCGCCGCCGAGGGGTGTCGCTCCTTGCCGGCGGCCCTTAATCCGCTAAGGTGCCAATATGGTGTGAACGCTTCGCCAAGTTGCTGCATGATGCCAAACTCGCAAAGCCGCGCGGACTATCCTCACCAAATTGTCATAAGGCCCGCACGTGATCAGCTCTGGGCGCTCGTCATTGGGGGCACAGTACTTGCTGCAATTGGCGCGTACGAGGCAGTCGGTAAACCTTCTGCGTGGCCGGTCGTCGCGTTATTCGTTTTGGCATGGTTGGTGGCGGGCGCGATTCTTCAATCGTGCACAATAACGATAGATCACGGCACGCTAACTTTCAAAGAGCTCTTCAGAGAAACGATGACGATCAGGCGAACCGAAGTGTCCAACGTAGAATTACGTTTCAGCACTATTCAACATGAAAGCATGAGCCTGTCCCAGAACGAGATTTGGATTAGCCGAGTTGGTCATAAACCGGTGACGTTGAACCTGAAACCGTTCACAACGTCCGACGCGCAAACGATTGTGATATTTTTTGGCGACAAAATCTCCAATCGGCATGACTCGGGCTAGCCAAAACGATCCAGTCTATCTCGTGATACATTTGCACTATAGCGGCTACGGCGAAGTTGCTGCTGCTGTCCTCGCCGCAGACTTTCTCGTCGCCCGTGACGACTTCATGCGGAGTGTGCTGAAAGCCAACGCCGTTTTCCACTGATAAGGCGCTTGCCGCCATTGGTCGGACTGGGAGCACTGGTTTAAGAGTCGATCGCGCCTTGAACCTTTCTAGCATTATTCCGACGAGGGGACTTGAGAGGTGTTGATCGGCGACGGCCTAGCTTTTGCTTCCGCGGTCTTCTTTGCCGTGGCCTACATTGCCATCGCTAAGGCGGCGCGAGAAAGGACCGCCGACAATGGGGTACTTCTGTCGATTGTTATGACCGGCGCGCTGTCCGCGTTCGCGTTTGTGCTTCGTGTCGATACAACACCCCGCAGCGGTGCAAGCTTGCCGGCAGCGGTCGCGTGGTTCGCGGCGTCGGGTATTTTTGCGACCGTTTGGGGTCGGCTGACACTGTTCAAGGCCGTTCGACTCGCTGGCGTTATACGCGCTACGACCATTCGTCGCTTGACGCCATTTTTTTCCATTTTGCTAGCGTGGGCGGTACTCGGGGAGAGTGTATCCGGATTTGCCGCATCAGGTATGATCTTGATAGCGGCGAGCTTTGCGTTGGTCTACGCAGACAATAGTCGAAAGCTTGCTGCGATTGAACTGTTTCCAGACGCAGACCTTCCGCGCGGTTACATGTTCGGCGCGATTAGTGCGCTGATGTACGCAGCCAGCTACATCGTTCGTAAGCGGGGCTTACAGACGTTGCCAGATCCCTATTTGGGCGCTCTGCTTGGATCAGTAGCGGCATTGGCGTACTATTTGATCGGCTGCTTGTTCAGCTCCAAATTCAGGAGCGACGTCAGAGCTTTCCTATCGGTGCCGGATCCTTGGCAGTTCTTTGCTGCGTTTTGTATTTCGGCGGGCCAGATCTCGCAGTTTATGGCGCTAAACCTTACTGGAGTGGGGCGGGTCGCAGTCATAAACTCAGTTGAGATATTCCTTTCATCTTATCTAGCCGCAATAGTTTTCAAGACTGAGGGTTGGCCGTCGCTGCTCATTATGCTCGCGACTGTTTTAGCCACAGCGGGCGTCATATTCGTCGCCGCCGGCTGAAGACAACGTTTCGAACTGCCGTGCCAGAAACGGTCCACGCCGGGTACGATCATTTCCGTTAAGCGAGCGACATAGCTCCGCCAGCTTGCCGACTGTCAAAATAAAATGCCGGCGGACTGTGGCGTCCTGGGTGACGCGCGATCGAAGTGACTACGCGCGATCCTGTTAGCTGCCTATGCGGCGACTTAGGCTAAAGCTAGGGCTTGGAAACAAGGCATTCGCATCGCACCAGCGGAAAGCGCGTGGAAACCACCCAGGCTGTAGCTAGATCTGCGACGCCCCGCAGCGGATTGAATTCGTGCGCACAATGAAGCCACGGGAGGCTGCGCGGTCAGCAATTTGCCAAAACTCTCGGTCCTCCGCGATCGGTGCTCTCTCGGGCAAGAAGGGGCCAATAATTCGCCTTTCGGGACAAAATGTGAACTCACATGGACAATAAGCTGCACAACCATTCGCTCGCTCGACGCTCGCCTGTCCCAAAGGGGGCGAGAGTTACATTTTATGTCGAACAGAAAGGGCTGAGTCCGTTGAAAGCTGTGGGCAAGCTCGTTGCCGCCCTTGCCAAGGACAGGAGGGTTTGTCCTTTGCCTCGGATGGCGAATTCACTTGCTGATTCCTTAGCTTGTTGGGCTTGATAGATTTAAAAAGCGTGCTCAACAAAGGTTGTCACATATTCGCGGGCGCAATAGTGGAACAAATGAAGCGCCGTAAAAATGTTCGCCAATTCCGCGCGGCAGGTATTCAGCCGCAGCTGCCAACTGACCAAAGTGTCGGCTATCAAATCCGCATGACGCATCGACGTTTGCAGCGCGAACTGCAAGTGCGGATCGAGCGCCACGGCGCCACGCTTGGCATGTGGTATTACCTTCGCGCCCTTTGGGACGAGGATGGCCTTACTCAACGCGAACTCTCAGACCGTATCGGAACGATGGAGCCAACGACGCTTGCCGCGATAGCGGCAATGCAAAGAAAAGGGCTTGTCCGCCGTAGCCGCAATCACGCGGATCGGCGCAAAATGAATGTCTATCTCACGGAGCGAGGCCGCGCTCTGGAATCTGTCCTCATCCCTGCCGCCAAAGAGGTGGTTGAGACAGCTGTCAAAGGCTTCAAACGGCACGAAGTCGAGACGCTATTGAGGCTCCTGCATGCGATCCAGGACAACATCGACAGCAAACAAACGGACACTGATGAGTGATCGAGACAAGGACGGTCGCGGACCAAACGCTACTCGGCTGCAACGATTATGGTACGATCAGGACTATCGGCTTTGAGGTTTTTGATGTACGCCTGCTCTTCGCCCGACGCGCCGAGCATCCGCCAATCGACCGCCTTGTCGATGATCCCCTGATAGGAGCGCAGCTTATCTCGAGGCAGGCGCGGTTCCACCTGTCCGATGATGCTTTGATCCTGCGCGAAACGATCGAGCGCGGCCAGCATGATGCGGCGGAACTCAACAACGGCGATATCGCTCGCGCCCAGCCGCTCCGATGAGCGATCTGAAATCGGTCCCATCGATTCCCACATCGCAATGTCTTGGTTGGGGATACCCGCAATTCCGGTGAAATTCCCTTCGCGCATCGCTTGGCGATCTTGCTGGTAATTATTTGACGCGCGACGGACCGGATTGAAATGTTGGTCCAGGTCAGTCCCGACGGAAGCAGCGCAGAACTTGCGCCATGCTTGTGGTTCGATGCACGTTTTCGGATCGCCCCAAGCGATGAAATGGAAGTGGGAGTGGGTATCGTCCTCGGGGACGATAACGCTCGCCACGTTGTAAGAGCTGTTCGGGGGAATCAGCGCGGTGAAGGGGGCAACGAATGTCGTGATTCGGACGTAGTCCTGGGTTTGGGCGTTCTTGATTGGGCGCCGAATTGCCGCGTAGCGCATGCCGTAGTTGGTGGCCTGGACCTGAATGCGCGGATTGGTGTCGGTAGAGGGTCTGGTCCAAAGGGTGTCGTGCGCGCCGGCGCTGTCCACTCGCGCCGGCACCATGTCGGAGGAATGCAGGCTCGAGCTGTGCGCCGAATCGATCTGTCCTTCCATGATCTGTGCCCAATTGCACGCGATATGGATGCGAACGATTGAAACACGCACATTCGAAGTCGGTGCCCACGGCGGCGGCTCGAAGGCCGGTACTTCTAGCGCTGCACCCATGTAGACCCACACGAACCCGCCTCCCTCCTGCACCGGATAGGCCTTGTGCTTTACTCGATTAGCGAAGCCGCTTTCCTGCGGTTCGGAGGGCATCTCCGTTATGTTGCCGTCAACATCAAACTTCCAACCGTGATACAGGCATCGTAGGCCGCACTCTTCATTTCGGCCAAAGAAGAGCGACGCTCTGCGATGAGGACAATACTCGCTGAGAACTCCGATGCGACCCTTGCTGTCGCGAAAGGCAACCATGTCCTCGCCAAACAGGCGGATTCGGACGGGATCACAGTCGGGAGCGGAAAGCTGCTCCGACAGCAGCGCCGGAACCCAATGGCACCGCATCAATTGTCCCATAAGAGCGTCGCCTTCAACACGGCACAACAGCTGGTTTTCTTCGCGGGTCAGCATGGATGCCTCTTTGCTCTCTGATTTGCGCGCTCGAGTCGGGCGTGCTAATCCTTAGGTTCCTTAGTAATCTAATGCTCCGAGGTCGAATTGTCCATCGGGCAAGTTGAACGTGGACCTGCTGGAGCCAGAAACGGCACGGCGGAGAATCCTGAAGCCACGTTAAAACTCAAGGTAACGCGTTCCGAATTTGCCGCGGAAGGCATCCGGCTTTTCGAGCTTCGACGCCCCACCGGTGGTGAGCTGCCGGCGTTTACCCCTGGTTCCCACATTCCCGTTCGCGTTCCGAACGGGTCGCTGCGCAACTATTCTCTGTGTAGCGATCCTGTTGATCACTCGCGCTACGTCATTGCCGTCAAACGCGAGGAAGGCGGACGCGGCGGCTCTATCAGCCTGATAGACAATGTCCAAACCGGCGACATTGTGGAGGTATTGGGGCCACGCAATCTGTTCGAGCTGACCGACTCAGCATCCAGCTATATTTTCGTTGCCGGAGGTATTGGAATTACGCCGATTGTGTCCATGGTCCATTGGGTGCGGGCAAGGGACGACAAGCCATTCAAGCTCTATTACTTGACGCGAAACTCTCAAGTCACGGCGTTTCTCGCAGATCTAAACATCGAAGAGCTCAAATCGAGTGTTACAATTCATCACGATGACGGCGCTCCGGAAAACGCATTCGATCTCTGGCCGATATTTGAGAAACCTACGAAGGCCCACATTTACTGCTGCGGGCCGCGGCCGCTGATCGAGTCCGTTAAGGATATGACGGGTCATTGGCCCATCAACCAGGTGCATTTCGAGGATTTCGGCTCGGATCTCGTTCGTCCCCGTTCAGACGACAAGCCATTCAAGGTACGCCTTGCCCGCAGCAATACGGTACTTGAAATTCCGGTTGGCACATCGATTCTGGAAATCATGCGCGCTCACGGACTTCGCGCGCCCAGTTCGTGCGAAAGTGGGACCTGCGGTACTTGCAAAATGCGATTGATCGCTGGCGAGGTGAATCATCGCGATCTCGTGCTGACCGCCGCAGAGCGGGTCGACAACATCATGATCTGCGTGTCGCGGGCGAAAAATGACGAGCTTGTGCTCGATGCATAAACAGTTGGCCAAACCTAACCGCCTGGCCGGCATCAATGCGCGTTTTACGTCGAGCCGCTGGCTGAGCGTTTCGTAAGGAGAGGGGACACTGATGAGAAAACGCCGACTGCGTCTCGGCGTGGCGGGATTGGGTCGTGGCTTTATGTTGATGCTGCCGACGCTCGCGCAACATCCAAAACTCAAATTGGTCGCCGCCGCCGACCCCCGCCCGGAGGCTCGCGTGCGGTTCGCCACCGATTTCCACGCCCCTGCCTTCGAAACCGTCGGGGAGCTTTGCAGAGATCCGGATGTAGAGGCGATTTACATCGCGACTCCCCATCAGTTTCACGTAGAGCACGTTAAACTTGCGGCTGGCGCAGGCAAGCATGTCTTGGTCGAAAAGCCGATGGCCCTGTGCTTAACCGAATGCCGCGCAATGATCGAAGCCGCGCGGCGCGGAGGAATAAAGATCGTGGTCGGCCACAGCCACAGCTTTGACAGACCCTACTTGCGGGCTCGTGAGATAATTGAGGAAGGCCACCTCGGAGCTGTCCGGATGATCACTGCACTGAACTACACGGATTTTCTCTACCGTCCCCGCCGGCCGGAGGAACTCAATACGTCGGAGGGCGGAGGCGTTGTTTGGAGTCAGGCGGCGCATCAGGTTGACATCGTGCGCTTGCTTGCGGGAGGCCGTGTGCGCACGGTCAGGGCAGCAACAGGCCGATGGGATCCCACTCGTCCCACCGAAGGTGCGTACAGTGCGTTTCTGACATTCGAGGAGGGCGCTTTTGCAACGTTGGCGTATAGCGGCTACGGCCATTTCGACTCGGACGAATTCGGCGGGTGGATCGGAGAACTCGGCCAGACGCGGCAAGATCGAAAATATGGCGAAGCGCGTCGCAAATTGCGTACGATCAAATCCCCGGCGGAAGAAGCTGAGCTGAAGAAAACACAGTCCTATGGCGTCGACGCTTCGGCGGCCGCCCAATACACCAAGCCTCACGCACATAATCACTTCGGGCTGATCGTGATTTCATGCGAACGCGGCGACCTTCGGCCGCTGCCCAATGGGGTGAGAGTGTATACGGACGACGCCGAGTTTCTCGACAAGCTTCCGGCGGGGCAGGTTCCACGCTCGGAGGTAATCGATGAACTGTACGATGCGGCTGTCGACAATCGTCCCACTCTTCACTCGGGTGAATGGGGATTAGCTACGACCGAGGTGTGCCTGGCCATTCTGCAATCCGCGGCAGAAGGGCGGGAATTGGTCCTGCATGAGCAGGTGGCCGCGCTGTCAAAAATGGGAAGTGAGCCGTTGGCCCAATAGTCTGAGCCGGTGACAAAGCCTGAGCGATCGGAAACGGAGGATCACCTCGGCGATTTGCGGCCCGACCCAAGAGATCAAGCGGCACAAGGGCGACTCGCTGAGCTTTTACGGTTCAGGCGTGCTGCCCGACGGCGCGGCGGCGGACAACGCACGAGGGCATGCTGGCGGCGGGCGACGTCGAGCGGGCAATTTACAAACTTCTTCATTCTAAACTATAGAACGGCACCAGCGCTGCCGCGCGTGAATGACGTACCCATGACCCGAATCTCCGCGCTCAAACCTGCTCGCCGTCTCGCCGCCGCAAAAGGGCTACCAAGCTCGGCATCCTCAACCAGCGGCAGCTCTCTCAACAAAGCATCAGGGCGTATTCTCCGTGTCTTGCTGACTTTTGCGACAGCGGAGGAAAAGACGCTGGGGATCAGTGAACTCAGCGTCAGCCTCGGCATGACCAAAAACATGGTCTTTCGCGCGCTCAACACGCTCACGGAGGAGGGGCTGGTAGTGCGGGACCAGCGCGGCCGGTATGCGCTCGGGTACAGAGTCTTCGAGCTTTGTCCGCCGGGACTTGAGGTCCCGGACATCCGCAGTCTTTGTGCGCCGTACCTGCGCCGGATCCACGAACTCACGACCGAGACCGTCATGTTGTCGATCGCGGTAGGGCCCAATTCCGTAGTCGTCGACGGAATCGAAGGCCGCGGCCCACTGCTCAGTCGGGTGACGCACGGCCGTCCGATCCCGCTTCATGCCGGCCCAGGCTCGCGCGCCCTTCTAGCATTTCGTTCCGACGATGAGATCGAACAATACCTCGGCAAGCAAGCTCCGCTGGCACGCGTCACGGCGACAACGATCGTCGATCCCGACGCATTGTGGCGCGAGGTCCGGTTGATCCGAGAGCGGGGTTACGCGCTCGGATATCGCGACAATCTGAGCGGCGTGACCGGCGTGGCATTTCCGGTATTCGACGCCCACGGGCACGTGCAGGGTGCTGTGTCGGTGGGTGGTCCGGAGGATCAATTTGATGATGCCACGCTTGCATCGTTTATTCCGCCAATCGGACAGATTATGGCTCAACTCAACCAGCGCAGCAGATTGCTGCACTTCGATGCACCTCGCGTTTCGGAATTTTGAGTTAGAACCGCATGGCTCAGGGCAGCGCTGTCACCGCTTCGGCAAAGTTCGTGTTTTCTGTGCTGCGGCTTGCGGCGGTGGCAGACTCTCCGCTAAACGTAACGGAAATCAGCCGCCGTCTGGGCGTCTCGGTGAACAAAGCGTACCGCGCCGTGGTCACGCTCGAGAGCGCGGGCTACCTTCGCCGCCATCCTCAGAGCGGTCGATTTGAAATCGGTTCGGTGGCGGAGCAACTGGTTTACGGAGCTTTTCAGCAATTTCATATTCGCGGGGCCATGGCCCCGTATCTTCGGCAGATCGCGACCTCCGCGGAAGCAACCACCTCGCTCGCGATCCGTATCGGGTGGTACGCTGTTACACTAGCCCTCGCTGAAAGTCGCAGCAATATTGTATCTCGCGCGCGGAGTCTCGGACGCGTGACGTTGCTCGACAGCGATGCCGGCGGGCTGGCGATCCTAGCGTGGCTGACACCCGACGAATTGAGGGATTTCTTTTCGTTCGCGGCGAACCATCTATCGCAGGTTTCGCCCGCCACTCCGATCCACCAAAGGCGTTTGGCTGCATTCAAGCGCGCCGGCTTTGCGACCGGTGCTGCTAACAACAAGCAGCTTCAAGCGTTGGGTATCCCGCTATGCGACGCCAGCGGCCGCCCGGTTGCGTCCATCACCGTCGAAGCGCCCGTCAACCGCGCCCTTACGCTCGACTCTGATCCGCTCGTGAAAGACTGGCTTGATATCGCTGCGCAAGCCGAAGCAGTGGTGCGCGCCAGTTCGGAGAAGTTTGCGAATCCTTATGCATTCCTCGATCCCAATGTCATCGAGTTCTCGGGCCGCTAGCTCCCGAGCCTTTGTCCCTTTCTGCTTGCTCACGCGCGCTTCATCGCAGCGACCGGTCTAGATTGGACACGATGTCGGCGCGTCTGCAGCCGCAAAATTAATTCGCTGGAAAAGTTTTCGTTGACTCGCATGCTTTCTGTAATATAGATTACGCATCTAAGAAATAGAACGCATCCTAGGGAGGAATGGTTCGGTGCGAAGCGGCTCCATCAACGTCGCTGGAATTGATCTAGAAATTGCGGACGGCGGGATCGGATCGCCGCTGTTGATGCTTCACGGCGCCAGCGGTTTTGAGTGCCGTCACCCGATCAACGCGCTGATGTCCAAACACCGCAGGTTGATCTGTCCTTCTCATCCGGGATTCGGAAAATCCGCGCTGCCCGATTGGCTCGACAGTGTCGACGACATCGCCCACGTCTATTTGGAGTTGCTCGACAAGCTTGATCTGTCGACAGTTGATCTCATCGGCTGTTCCATCGGCGGTTGGATTGCCGCGGAAATGGCGACCAAAGCGCCAGAGCGTTTCACTAAACTGCTGTTTGTCGGCCCAGTAGGCGTCAAGACCGGAAGTCCCGATCAACTCGATATGCCCGACGTATTCGCGGTTTCGCCGATCGATCTCAACGGTCTTCTGTTCCGAGATCCGGCCAAGATGGTGCCTGACCCAGCAGCATTGGGCGACGATGAGCTCGCCATTGTGGTCCGCAACCGCGAAACGCTGGCGCTGCTCGCGTGGGAGCCGTACATGCACAATCCGAAATTGAATCATCGCCTGCATCGCATTAGCGCGCCCACGCTGTTTCTGCGCGGCGATTGCGACGGCCTCATTTCCGAAAAGTATCTCCAGGCCTATGCCGCGCTGGTGCCGAAGGCTCGCACCGCGACCATAAAAAACGCTGGCCATGTTCCGCATCTTGAGCAGCCTGAAGAATTTGCCGCCGCCGCGATCGAGTTTCTAAGCAACTAAGGTCCTCAGATATCACGCGGA
>Ga0209006_10002788_pt1 | contig 15876 bp, 13 predicted proteins | sample JacPin_JW_Ref_O2_FD_188567 | JGI IMG/M metagenome (GOLD analysis project Ga0209006, IMG submission 188567) | Forest soil microbial communities from Algoma, Ontario, Canada - Jack Pine, Ontario site 1_JW_Ref_O2 (SPAdes) (version 2) | ecosystem: Environmental > Terrestrial > Soil > Boreal... | reverse complement strand
ACACGAATTGACGACAGCCATGCACCGCCTGGGCTCCGTTTAAATAATTTAATATACATTTTACTTTAATACTTATATATTAATACACTATACAAATCATATACTTAAACTATGATATATTTTGCATCTAAAATGCATTATTAATAAAATAAAAAAATATTATATTAATAATAAAATATATCACAACTAAAGCTTAAAAAATCTACCAACTTAATGTAATAAAAATTTTGGCTCTAATTAAAGCTCTTTTGCTGGTAAGATGTAGTGCGTTACATCAGATTAAATCATATGATCCACAGCTGAAAAAGTTCACCGTCAATTCCCTTGACTTTCGGCTTTGCAACATTACTTACCAGGTAGAGGGTTTTGGCGTTAGCTTTAGATTATTTCTACTTTTTCTTCATAGAAGATAATACCAACCCTCAGCGTTCAGGGTGTGGACTATTGGGAAAACAACCCCCATTTGAACCCCACACTTTAGTACTTCAGAGTCAATATAACATGATTCAGAGCTTTTGCCTAAATGGTCATCCCTTACATTTCTACAAATTTCACCTTTACATGTAAGATATCCTGAATCCCTGATACATTCTAGTCTAGACGTTGAAATCGTGCGCCAGAGATTCGCTCCCTGTGTTTCACAAAACGCCATCAAGACCTCCTTAGTTACGTTTTACACCTAGTCACGAGGTCGAAGACTTGCACAATCCGTTTTACCGCGGCTGCTGGCACGAATTTAGCCTGTGCTTAACAAATTCAATAAATTCATCATATCTATTAAATGGATGGTTTTACAGTAAATTAGGAAAGGTTTTCCTATAACATGCTGTCAAATTGAAAAAATCAAATATTCACCCGAAGAGGCTTACTGGGTCGTACGTGTATACATGCCCAATATTCTTTACTGCTGCCAAAAGACTTGTTCAGGCACTGTTTCAAGCCCGTTGTGGCAGCGCATTCGTCAAAATCTGCTAGGCATCTTAGGCTTGGTTTGCTTTTACCATAACCAACTACCATAATACCAAATAGGCCCATTTACTGCGCAATTTGCTTTTAACATTTTAAAATTAAAAATATTCTTAATAGAGATTCCTCTAACAATATTGTAGGTTCCTATTTATTACTCACCTGTGCGCCATTTAGACCTATAACATTCTAAAGCAAGCTTGCATGTATAAAATAGACTCTAAGCCTTCCGACCGAGCCAGGATCAGACTCTCGATTATCGTGCGATAAGAAATTTTATTCTTAACCTATTAATATATCTATAAAAAAACCGAGGGAGGGAGTCGAACCACTCTCCACAGGACTATGAAACCTGCTAGCTCCGAGCTACCTCTATATCCCGTAGGGATTCGAACCCCTATCTGCATGATTAACAGTCATGTATTCTACCTTTAAACTAACGGGATTTTGCAGGCGGGAAGAATCGAACTTCCGTCCTTCGATTTTCAGTCGAATGATTTGCCACTAAACTACGCCTGCTTTCGATACTAGTAAACAGGTATAATACGCATATTTCAGTTTTAACAACCTAACTAGCCTTTTTTAGCATTACTAAATAATTAATTTTAAAAAGTTTTTTGTTAAGCTAAAAAAAAATATAACTATTTCATCTAGTACAATACACACCGTATGGGAGTCGAACCCATGTTTATGTCTTGAAAGGACATTGTCCTAGACCGACTAGACGAACGGTAAAACCTCTAATCTAATATTACATTCTAAAAATTAACGAAAAAAAAATAAATTTAAATTTTGATGTTAACTTATAACAATTAATTTTACATTTACATCAAAATTTAAATCAATCAAAATAAGAAAAATCTATTTTTAAATATTTAAAAAAAATACTAATATCAAACAAATTTTTTAAATATTTAACTCTAAAAAATATAAAAAAACCAAAATTTAATAAATTAAAAAAAAAACGAAATCATCATACTAACAAAAGAATTCTTCAAATATTTAAATAATTTCTCCAAGACCTTATTAAAAATTTAGGATGTAAATAAAATGTTAAATAAAAAAACCTAAAACAACTAAATTTTATTTTAAATCAATAATAACTATAATTTACAAAATCCAAACTTAACAAAAAATAAAAATAAAAATAAAGAAAAAAAAAGCGAAATCATCATAATAATGAAAAAATAAAATTTCGCTCTACATAAAGAAACCTAATAAATTTTCAAAGCTTTCTATAAATAATATTTAAAAATTTTCGTCAATAAACGCGTTGTCATCAAAAATAAATATATATTTTTCGTCAAATAATTTTTATTTTTTTTAAAAATAAGAAAAATAAATTTAAAAAATTAAATTTATTTTTAAATCTAATTACAGAATTATGTCATTTCCCTAAATTATTCAAAAAAAAAACTAATCTTAATAAAAAATCAAGCTTTATTACAAAAAACTTCTCAAATAAATAAATAATATGTAATAACTGAAAACGAAACCATAGAAAAAATAACATAAAAGTTCAATAAATTGGAGTTATCAAAAATATCCATCTTAAAATAATAAAAAATCAGCTCAATAAACTTAACTCTTTTTTAGCAACCCTTTTTATATATTTTAAAATTACATTTAAATGATTTGCTGATAATTTTTGAAAAAATATTTTATGTTCTTCACCAAATAAAAAATATTTACGAAATCTTAAAGTAACTCCAACTTCAGAAATTACATTTATCGCAAAAAGAAGAATTAAAAAAATTAAGTAAATAAAAATAAAAAATAAAAAAACATCATAAACAAAAATAAAACTATATAAATATGATCCTAAAGAAGCTAAAAATAGACTTTTTTTCAAACAATCAAAAAAAAAAAAAAAAAAAAAAAAAAATGAAATATGCTAAATTTATAATAAAATACAAATAAATTTCATACTAAACTAAGAGGTTTTGAAATAAATTTATTTATAATAAATAAAAAATACATTAATGTATTTTTTATTTTTACATTTAAATTTATTATAAATAAATAAATCCTAAAAAAAAAAATAAAAATATAAGAAATATTTAATAAAATACTTTTTAATATTTCTCAAAAATAATGTGGAAGTGATACTCAAACTAAAAAAATTGCACGAACTAATTCAAATACATCATCAATAAAATATCGCTTCCAGCGTTTTTTTTTACGACGACGCCCATATGAGGGATCTTTAGGAAAAAAATCAAATCTACGCATTAAATTTTACATTTATTTTTCCTTATTTGCCTTATTAAAAAATTAATACAGCGCCATATTAATAATAACTTCTTATTTCAATTTATATCTACAAATTTATTAATTTTTATTTTTAAAAAAGTTAATAAAAATTTTACTAACTTTAATCATTTTAAATAAAAATTAATTCTTAAAACTGAAATAAACCGAAATGACGCTCTAACCAAATCAAACCTTTTATCAAACAAACAAAGCGCATTATATCGCTTTTCTAAAAAATTAAATAGAAAACTAAATTTTGTCTGCAAATTTCAATATAAAGAATCAACTCTTTTTTGTTTAAAATGTAAATTATCATTTTTCGAAAAATCTAAATTAAAAAAATTTAAGAATTCAATTTCAAAAAAATAATTTAAATAAAAATAAGTTGATTCTAACCAACTAAAATCAACCATATCTACATAAAAATTATTTTCAATATTTGGCAAGAAATAATAATTATAATAAAAAGAATAAAAACCAGGACCTTTATATAAATTCATATTTAAAGTTTGACTATTAAACCGCCAAAAATATCAAATTCACTCATTAATAATTCTTTGTGAAAAAAAAACATGAAAATCATTTCGACTCCAATTAAAATTAATTACAGCTTTATTAAAGCTAAACCAACCAATATAGAATAATACTCTTTTATTAATTATCATTTTTTGATTCTTATTAATTATCATTTTTTGATTTTTATTAATTATCATTTTATCAGCTAATAACCTTTTTTGCATTATAGGAAATTTCAATAATGTATTAAAAACACCACAATGCTTTAATAACAATTTACAATATATAAAAATATAAAAATAATACCATCTTTTTAAAGCTTTACGAGCCCTTACTTGAAAAAAACGCATGCCACAAAAAAAATAAAAATTTACTAAAAGACTCTTATGATCGACCAATTCATTACTTATCATTACTCTATCTAAAGCAAGACGAGATTTCGAATATTTTGAAGAAAAAGTCGTATTAAAAATTTTTAAATACTTCCCTCGAATTCAAAATAAAGGTAACTTTAACATATTTTTTATAAAATGACTACTTAACAAACGTAAACAATATAATTTATTTTTCCAAAAAAATGAAAATGAAGTTTTAAAATCTAATTTATATATTTCAAAATTAAATAAACGAAACATCGAAATAGATTCATTTTTTTGGAAAAATGAAAATAAAAATAAAAATGAATTATTAAAAATATCTAAAGAATTTGAAACATTAAAAATACTATACATATTTAATTTTAAATACAAAAAATTTTTAACAATTCATTTTTCAAAACTTTGAAACCTACTAAAACGTTTTACATTTAAAAACCACAAAAATACTGAACTAAATTTTAAATAAACTATAAATTGTGAAATAATTGAATTATAAAAAATTATAGCATCTATAGAATCATCATTTCCAGGAATCGCAAAATTCACATAATGACTCGGAAAATTTGTATCACAAATAGCTATACATGGAATATTCATTGTTCTACATTCTTTTACAGCCTGTAAACTTTGTTGAGCTCCAGAAATAAAAACGGCTCTAGGTCAAGTTAACCGTGTTAAAAAAAAATTATAATATACATTAGAAGAGCTTTTAACTAAATTTCTAAATCGATTACTCAAATGCAAACAATACTGAATCCCTACTGTCATATAATTCGATAATAAACCTCGAATTCAACCTGATGAACAAAAAAATTCACCACTACGAAATGCAAAAAAGCGTATAAATTTTTCAACAGAAACATCTAAATTTATAAACCAAACAGGCCCGCGAAATAAAATAACATGGCGTAATATAGAAAACGAAATACGAAATAAAGATAATGTTTTATCTATATCTATTAACCAAATATCTTGCCGAATACCTAATAACATTCATGAAGCTAATAATGATGTATTTTTTAAACTATGTCCAATATGAACATTATATTTTATTAATTGATTATAAGTTAAAAGAGCTTTTAAAAACATAAATTATTTAGAATATCCTACATAATTTACTGCACGATACATATCCACATAACAAGGATTTATTATCTCCTCAAATTTAGGAGCTCGTAAATACAAAATTACAAAAAATATATAAGAAAAAAAAAGATATTTCGGAGGCGTAAAATAAAAAGCACGTCGTATTAACCTACGCATAAAATCTCAAAAAAGTCTTCCTTTGTATAATGCACGAAACCCTATAAATTTCATTATTGGAACAAGGTAATTAGGAAACCGAATATAAATTTTATTAATATTAACATTTCCTAATCTTACAAATTTTATTGCTTCAAACATATTAGATATAATTGATGATCTATAAATAAAACAACATATACGTCCTTCTAATAATAATAAATAATTTTCTCCATAAAAACCTTCCTTTCGCTTTGCTATTTTAGACAATCTACGAAATTGTTTAAAATTTAAAGTTATATAAAAGGCTCTAGTTAAAATTAAACTTGAAAGATTTTTTCTAATACGTGGTTTCTTTCATTTCAAATCAAAAATTAATGAAGGTTCCTCAAACTCATAAACATATGGGTTTAAAGCTTCAAAACGCATACCTACGCGTCTTAGATATTGTTGAAAAAAAAAACTAACCAAATTTTCAACAAATGAAGACTTACACCAAAGACATTTTCATAATTTTTTTTTCAATAATTTTTTATTACCTTTTTTAAAATTTTTTCCAATTGCAAATTTTTCTTCTATATTAATATTACGAATACATAAATTTGTTTTTAATTCACCCCAAAGGTCAACCCCATAATGTTTATAATAATATAATTGTTTTTTTATTCTACCCATAAATAAAATCATCTAATAATCTTTATCTTTTTATCTTTTTATTTTTAATATCAATATATTTTTATTAATAAAATTTTATCGACCTAACTACAATCAAATCTATTATTTTTTATTTTTTTTTTAAATTATAATTTAATATTACATATATATAAGCTTTTAAAAATAATTTAATAAACTTATTTTGATGTAATAAGCTACTTTTTTCAGTATTAAAATAAATTAATTTTTTACCAAATATATAACCTTGAATAAATAAAAAAAAACTTAAAATTAAAAAATAAATAAATAATTCATACAATGACCTTAAAACTAATAAAAGATTTACAGCCGAATATTTCGAAACAAATATTTTTGCTTCTCAAATCATATATTCACCAATCATCGTAAAACCTTCCAATAAAGGTCGGAATGAAAGATGTCTTTTTTTACGCATACGAGGCTTACTCGCAGCATAATAACTTCCAAATTTCCATCAACTTGTTTCACCTACAAAATAATGACTTCCTATAGAATTACTGAAATTTCTCATTAAATCAAAATGACTTAAATAATCATAAAAAAAAAAATCAAAAACTTTTCGCGACGTAAAATAACTTAACCAATGATGTCTTCAATATACGGTTAAAAACAATATTAAAGGGATAAAAAAAAATCAAAAAGTTATATAATAAAAATCGTGAGGATCTTCATCAACAATAAAATACCTATTATCCAAAATTTTCCGCTCTTTTTCATCCCCTGTTAAATTATCATCTAAATGATGTAAATTTACATCATTTATACTACTTAATTGAAAACTAAACATATCTTTATGTAATGACCAATATGGTAAAGAATCTTTATATAAAACTTTATCCATTTTTCAAAAAAATAACTTCCAATTATCAAAAATTTCTTTACTATCTACATAACGAGCATTAAAATAGACGGGCAAAGCCTCTAAACTTTCAGCCTCTCCAAAATTCGCTTGTTTTATATAAATATTACGATTCGAGCCATAAGCTAAAAATCCACCCACTTGTAAATGATTAGTAACCAAATTATTATAAAAATTTTCATATTTTGAATTTTTATAATAATTTACAAAATTAAAATTTAGATCAAATAAGCGCGAACGGCTTCGCTCACGTAACATACGCGAAGCTTTTATTAACCATTTCGTTCTTGGTATCGTCATAAAACGTGAATCGGCTTGCGGCGCATTAAAAAAATCATAGCCTTCAACATGTTGATCAACATCAACTAAACTTTCATACAATTTACCCGCTTCATCTTCAAACGTATTATTAGAATATTCTTTCGAATATATATTTTTTGAATTTAATAAATAGTTTTTAACTTTTTTATTAATACCTTTAAACATTCAAAATAAATCTAATAAGTTTGAATCACGAAATCTTTTTCAACTATATTCAGAATTAACACTTGTAACTGGACAATATAAGATATTATGAAAAAAATAAGTTAAATTTAAAATTCCAAACGCAACTATATAAAGAAATAAATATTGATAAAAAAAAATCCATTTATAATATGGAAAAATGCTTCAATAAAGATCAAACACTTCTACATAATCATGAAAAAATCATTTTAAATATATTGAATATTTTTTAAAATCAACTCCAAAACTTTCTAAAATACTTAATATATTTGTTTGACCAACATTTCTAGAAAACATCATGATACGTGTATTGAAATTTTTTAAAAATAATCAGAAAAACTCATTTATAAAATGAGTTTCTGATGTTAAAAAAATATAATTTATTTTAAAAGGTATATAATGTAAATTTAAATGTATATACTGACCTAATTTTCGACGTCTAATTCAACGGATTGGTATATTTTTAAAAATAAAAATTCAATTTGTTTTATGAGCATTTTTTCATTCATTAAAATTTATACCAATTTTAAGTTTTAATGGTTCAAAATAATTTTCATTAATTTGTTGGTAATTTTTTAAAAAATTATACCAAAAATTAAAATTCATACCAAAACTTTTACGCTTCTGACCTATTATTAAATCATCAAAATTTAAACTATTATGAAAACAAGATATTAAATTTAAAGTTCCCGCATATTTAAATACATGCTCATGTGCGCCAGGAACTCTTCGTCTATATCTTGGTTTTCAAGTTTGAATTGTTAATGGAGTTTGAGTAACAAAATATTCTTCAGCCCAAAAATTAAAAACATTCAAACGATTTAAATCATAATTTACATAAGATTTCTCTAATTTTTGTTGAAATAATGATGAAATAAAATAAAACTCTTTAAATAAATTAATATTTTCAAATGATATTTTGTTTTCATTTAAAAATATTAAATGAAAATAATTATAATACATAAAATTCATAAAAGTAATTATAAATTTATAATTTAATATTTTTAAATATTTGATAAAAGGAAAATAATTATAATTCCTTTTATCAAATATTTTAAAAATATCATTAAAAATACAAGATAAAAACCAAATTAAACACTCATTATATACACTTGTTAAATAAATTTCTCATACCTGCTGAATAAACTTATAAATTCTTAAATTTTCAAAAAAAAAAAAATATGAATTATTTATTCCATATTTACTCCTAATACCTATAAACTTTTTATTTATAAAATCATATAATCACAATATATTAAGTTCTTTTACATTTAATATATTATAATTATAAATAAAAAGTTTATTAAATATAAACTTTATACCCCAACAAATTCAAACTATAATTTTTAAAATTACATCAATTATATAAAAATAAATTATTGGCGGCAAATTTATACGCAAATAAAAATAATACCAACGTATAGGAAAAAAAAATACATTATCACAATAACTAAATAACCAATAATAAAAAAAATAATGTGATCTATATAAAATATAAAAATATAAAGGATCATAACATTTAGCCTTAAACCAATATTTATATTCTTTTTGCAATTGACGCAAAAAAACAAGCATATAAGATAATTTTTTCCTTAAATGCTCAATTAAATATCATTGACTTTTTCTAGCATTATAACTTAAGCTTATACTTTCACATATAAGCTTATAATTTCCAAGATTATAAACTTTTGGGTCTAATAAAAAATAGTTATTTGATACCCGAATATCAAAAAAAAGCTCTTCAAAAGGTATATTCCAGCTTTCTATATAAAAATTTAAAAAAGTTGAAACTAAAAAAACAATCAATGAAACTAAAAATTGAAATTTAATAATAAAAATAATAAAAATAATAATTAAATATAATTTTAATTTAATTATTATTTTTATTATTTTTATTATTATAAATAAAAATAAATGAAATAAACTTCAAACTATTATATTTATAATGTTTCAAATTTGTATTACAATAAATTCAAAAACATTCAATAATACTAAACATTTTCCTTTTAATAATAATAAAAAATTTATATGTTTTATTATTAAATAAATACCTAAATTAACTCAAAATATAAACATTTGTTTAAAATAATTAATCGAATTATTATAATCATATCTTAAAAAATATTGAAAAATAAAGAATTTTTTAAAATATAAAAATTTTAAAAAAAAAATATTCTTAAAAAAAAATCCAAATAAAAATTGTATTATTTCTACTATTAATTTAATAAAGAAATAATACAATAAAATAATACAATAAAATAATAATTCCAATAAAATAATAATTCAATTTTTATCTTTTTTAATAAAAAACTCATAAAATTCAGCAGGTAAAACCGAAATTCCTTTAAATTTTAAAAAATGCTCATAAGTTGCATATGATATAGGATTTATAAATCATCCTGGCTCTTTCAAAAGCCCATAAGCTACTTTTCTTTCTTCATCTTCAACAGCTATAAGCTTATCAACAATACATAAAATTAAATAAAAATAATACTCAATATAACACAACATAAATAAATTAGTACGACTTCAAACAAAAACTTGCCAAAAAAAATACATTAATTTAGTTCAATGTATCAAAAATATATTATAAAAATAATAAAAAATACATAAAAATATTCAAATATTTAAATAATTATTTAAATATTTTTTAAATATAAGTATAACTATATAAAAACTAAAAAATAAATACATATAAAAATAAAAATAAAAATATTTTATAATTTGAATAATTTTAATATAAATATAAACGTATTCTAAATCCAAATATGAATAACTATGATCTCATTCTATTGTTTCATCTTCAACATCTTTTATCCAATCTGCTCGCCAATTAACACCAATTTTCCCTTTAAAAAGAACTAAACTAAAATATAAAAACTTTTTAAATAAAAATAAATTTAAATAAATTAAATACCAAATTCAATTTATTAAATTTAAAAAATAAATTAATAAATTAAATAAACTAATTAATTTATTTTTTAAAAATCATATAAAACAAAATACCACTAATTTTAATTCTTCTATACATAAACGATATTCAGAAATATTACCTTGATTTAAAAGAGTATAAATAAAATCATTATTAACAAATTTTAACCAAACTTGTTTATCAAAAAACATTAAAATTGAAAGTATATGCAATTTTTGAGGAAAAAGAAAATTAACTATTACTAAACTAAAAAAATCTAGAATTAATTTTTTCTTTCATCTAAATATTATTAAAAATTGAAGATAAAAATATATACAAATAAATCAACAAAAAAAACAAAATATATACAATAAATCAAATCAAATACTCTCTCCATTACTTAATCCAATAACTATACACATACAAAATTTTATTTATATTACTCTACTTTTAGGTTTACCTTTACCACCTTTAGGTCTACTTTTAGTTTTTTCATAATCTCAATATCCATAGCTTTTATCACCTCTACAAAATTTTGGATGTTTTGCAAGTGGAAATTTTTTAACTTCATAAAAATTAATCAAATCATAACATATACCATATTTACCTACAACTTTTCCCTCATAATCTATAATAAAACCCTCTCCTGGTAATAAAATTTTAAAATCATTAAAACTAAATTTGGCTGCATCTTCAAGTGGAAAAAAACGAGCTCAATTACATTTAGCAAATTCAGCTCGTGTTCATGCATATAAATGGTTATTATGTACATCACATTTTTTTAATACTCTTTCTGGATACACCCAATCAGGTAATGTAGCTAAAAATTCTTTAGCCTTTACTGCTGATTCATAATTTGGATTACCCTCTCAATTTTTTAAATCAATCGATCCTGTTATAAAATACTCCTGAGGTATATTAGGAAAACTTTGACCTATTACAATTAACTTATTTTTAAAATCAACCCCACCATGTGGCGGAAAAGGAGTAAGATATGGACAATTACCAAATGAATTTGTTTCAACAATATCATCAACAAGATTTCCTTTTTTACCAAATATTTTTGCTTCAGTAACATACATATTAAAAGTATTACTAGTAAAATCTAATAGATCAATATCATAATCAGATATTGATCTAAATTGATTATAAATATCATAATTTTCTAAAAAAAACATATAATCAAAACCAATGGCTGACTCAAAGTCAGCCATTGTTACAATATACAAAATATCATTTATGCTTCAAATTAATTCTTTCATAATTTTAAATTTATATTATCTCTTTCTCCTCTTCCTATATAATTTCTCCTACCCTCACTTACCCCATTTTTAATTATTATTTTTGTATTTATTAAAATAATAATAGAACCTATCATTGAACTAAATAAAATTAGCCCTATAATTAAAAAATAATAAAAATAATAATTAAATAATAATTGACCAAAAAAATGTAAATTATTAAATCCAAATCCTTTTCAAATAATATTATTATTTGAAAATTTTATATCAAATAATAAATCAATTCTAGCGAAATCATAATAAATTAATATTAAAATTTCACCAATAAAAAAAAATGCTATTAAACTACCTATTGGTAAATAATTAAAAAAAGCATTATAAACTTCTATAATACGTAAATTTAGCATCATAATTACAAATAAAAATAAAATAGCAATTGCCCCTATATAAATAATTAAAATTAATAATGAAATAAATTCTGCCCCTAAAAACATAAATAAAAATGCCGAAAATAAAAATACCAATATTAAAAATAATATTGATTGAATTGGATTATTTGAAATTATAACACAACAACTACTAAATATTAATAAAAAAAAAATACTAAAAATATATAATGACATATTTCTATTATTTTTTTAAATAAAGAAATAAAGGCTTCATATAGAATTTTAAAAAAGGAACATCATAAATATAATTTAAAGATTTAAAACCAAACTTTACTTAAATTATAATAAAATTTAAAAATTTAATCATAATTTTCACTTTACACTGTACATGTTTCAAAAATAACGCCAAAAATTCTAACATAGCTTAAAAACATCCAAAAACAATAAATTTCAATTAAAATTATAAAATCAAATTTTATAATTTTTTTTTCAAGTAAAAAATTTAATCATAATCTTCACTTTCTTCATTATCATAAATTATAAATAAATTACTTGAATAAATACAACCGAAAACAACTTTAAGAGCTCTATTAATAGGATAATCTGGAAATTTAAATACAGTTAATTTAATTACCTCACTTAATTGAATACAATCATGCCATAAATACCTATCTTCTTCTTCAGTTAATCGTCGAGCTTGTCGTAATAACGAAATTATAAAACCAATCGTAGGCGGTTTTATATAAAAATTAAAACTATTATTTTCTAAAATTTCAATTACAGTTAAAACAACTAAATAATTTGGTAAATCCGATGTCATTTCATTAAATTGCTGACAAAATTTAATACTATTCACACCTAAATTTCCTAATATAGTTCCAATAGGTGGCCCAGATTCTGCTGATTGACAACGTATAGCCATTGTTACTTTATGTTTAACTTTTAACTCAGTATCATCAGTATCTTCAGTTTTCAAAAATTTAATCTTTTAATTCAGTAATTATCCCTGCTCCTATTGTTATATTTCCTTCACGCATAATAAAGCGTAATCCAATATTTAACGGCGCTTTTTCAACTAATGTAACCTGAACATGTGCAGAATCACCAGGCATAATAACAGGAATTTCTTCTGGTAAAGCTATAGTTCCTGTTATATTAGCTGTTCTAAAAAAAAATTGAGGTTTATAATTAGACTGAAATGATTTATGTCTCCCACCTTCTTTTTTTGTTAAAACATAAATTTTTGCAATAAAAATAATAAAAGGGTAAATTGAAGATGGAGCTGCTAAAACAAAACCTCGTCTTGCTTCATCTCTTTTTATACCACGAATTAAAACTCCAACATTATCGCCAACTTCTGCAAAATCCAAGGATTTTCGAAACATTTCCAACCCTAAACAAACTGTTCCTAATGTATTTCGCCCTCCGACTAATTCTAAATGATCACCTATATTTATAATCCCAGTTTCAACTTTACCTGTTAAAACAGTTCCACGTCCAGTTGCTAAAAAAATCCCTTCAACAGACATCAAAAAAGGATTATCTTTAAGGCGAATAGGTTGTTTAACATAAGAATCAACTGCATCCATTAAACGTTTCACAGAGCCTGAACCTAACTCAGAAGGTTCATCTTCATTCAAAGCTTGACGCGCTGATCCTTTTACAACAGGTAAATCTGTTGGAAAGAGTAACTTTCTAATAATTCTCTTACTTCAATTTCAACCAAATCTTTTAAATCAGGCTCTAACATAGCATCCAATTTATTTATATAAACCACCATATAAGGAATTCCAACTTCTTTCGCTAAAATAATATGTTCACGCGTTTGTACCTGAGGGCCATCATTAACAGCAACAACTAAAATAGCTCCCTCCATTTGAACTGCGCCTGTTAACATATTTTTTACATATTGCTGATGTCCTGGACAATCAATATGCGAATAATGCCTTTTTTCTGTTTCATATTCAACATGTGCCGCATTTATAGTAATACCGCGAATTCGTTCTTCTACATGATTATCAATATCATGATAGTTACGAAAAGTTGTTTCGCCTATTCCAGCTAAACATTTTGTAATTGCTGCTGTCAATGTAGTTTTACCATGATCCACATGCCCTATAGTTCCTATATTGCAATGTGGTTTTGTACGAATAAATTTATTAATAACTTTTTTAGCCATATTTTAAAAAAATTTTACTGTTTCTCTCTACCTATAAAATTTTTCTATTTTAAGAACCCTAATAAATGTCGATTTTCCATCGACTTTTTATAGAGTCCTATTTTTTGCTCATAAAGCAAACCACGTTTATATAATGAGGATATTAATAATTCTACTAAATTTTCAATTTTTATAATCCCATATTTTTGTTTAATAAATCTAAAAAAATACATTATAGCAAAACTAAATTTTTTTTCTTCAATAAGCGGAAAAGGTAAACTTTTACTAACATTTCCCATCCAAATATTACGAATAAAAAATAATGGCGTTATATTCATAAAAGCAATAGTAAAAATAAAACTCGGATCATAACCTTCTTCTCGTATTTTTAAAAAAAAATTCAATTTAATAATAAAATTAAACGCTGCAAGTTTTCGACCACGAAAATTCATTTTACCTAAAAAAAATGAACGATAAACAAAAAAACTATGCGCAAAAAAATCACCACCTATTTCAAATTTTTTTTTACTTCTTACAAAATCTATTCCTCTTCCTCTAATTCCTCCTCTTCTACTTCCTCTTCCTCTCATTCTTCTAATTCTTCCTCCCATTCATCCCATAAAGGATCTATTTTTCGATTACCACGATATTTCAAACCAAACTTTGAACGCCTATTTTTACGTCCAAAAACTTCCTCTTTAATAAAATCACAAAGACCACGGATTAAATGATAATTTAATCCGGGGCTATCCTTAGGGCCATGACTGCGTAACATTACTATTGAATGCGCTTGCAAAAAATGATCCCCAATGCCTGGAATTTTAGCAAAAACTCTTTTTTGATTAAATAATAATTTTATTTTTGCAAGCGTACGTTTTGCTGAATTAGGTTTTCTTGGTGTCATAGTAGCTATTTTATAAATAACACCTTTTCTTTGTGGTGCAAGTTTAAATGCTGCTGCTTTATATTTTCGACGAAATCTAATTCTAGTGCGATATTTATAAGTTAATTGTGAAAATGTTGGCATAAGCTTATGATTTTAATAATTTTATTAAATCTACAATTAAACTTCCTTTTAATCTATAAACAGCTACAATAATAGCTAATCCTATTGCTAATTCAGATGCTGCTATTGTTAAATTTAATAATATATACATTTGACCTAATAAATCATTTAAAAAAAAACTAAAAATTAAAAAATTTAGATTTATTGATAATAAAATTAATTCAAATGAAATCAAAATAATTAAAAAATGTCGTTTTGATAAAAAAAGACCTAAAAGGCCTATAATAAATAAAGTTATGGATAATATTAAAAATTTTAACATAATTCTAAAATTAATTCTCTAATAAAAAAAATTAAAAAAGATTTTATATATTCATAAAGATCTAAAATCCCAACTTCATGTATAACACTATTTACAAAACATAAAGAATTCCCAATTATATTAGCCATTAATAAATAAGCATCATATACTAAATGTTCAATTGGACCGCTTAATGGAAAAAAAATTAATAAAATTAAAAAATAAAATAAAGCATAATATAAACCTATACCTAAAAAAGGATCCATAACAGGTAAGCTACCAATTCAAATAAGCTCAAAACATACACCTACAAAAATTCAAAATCAAGATGCATGTCATGGTTTAAAATGACCACTACGAATCAAAAACCCACTACATAATCTAGGTAAATAAAATAATACAACTACGGAACAAACCATAAAAACAAATCCTAATATTTTATTAGTAATGAACGCAAAAT
>Ga0209006_10002787_pt1 | contig 15882 bp, 13 predicted proteins | sample JacPin_JW_Ref_O2_FD_188567 | JGI IMG/M metagenome (GOLD analysis project Ga0209006, IMG submission 188567) | Forest soil microbial communities from Algoma, Ontario, Canada - Jack Pine, Ontario site 1_JW_Ref_O2 (SPAdes) (version 2) | ecosystem: Environmental > Terrestrial > Soil > Boreal... | reverse complement strand
CGCCGCACCGTCATCATCGCGGTGCGCGGTCAGCAGCGCGTGCTGGTAGGCACTGACGGCGTCGTCGCGGTGGCTGCGCAGGTAGTCGAGCGCACGCGTTGCCGCCCGTTCATCATGTACCGCTACTGCCACCCGCAGCTTCTCGCTTTCCAGCTGCATGCGGCCGTAGGCACTGAGAGCGTCGGGGGCAACTCGCTGCAGGGTCGCCGCCGCCTGCTGTGTCTGCCCAAGCTCGTTGTACATCTCGGCGAGGTTGATCGTGGCGCTGTCGTTTGCCCCCGGCTGCTCGTGCAGGCGGCTGGCGGTCTCCATCTGCGCAACCGCCGCCTCGAAACGGCCGAGGCTATAGAGGGCGTCGGCACGAAGGGTGAGGACCCAGGCGTACTGCGCCTCGTAGTCGCTCCAGGCGCCGCCGCCGTGCTCCTCGCGATACTCGATCGCGGCATCCGTCACCGATAGCGCCTGACGCTGGTGCGCGCAGTTGATGAGGATTTCGGCCAGGTGATTCGTCGGCTCCAGGCGCTCGGGCGTCAGCTGTGCGTGGCGCAGCTCGGCCTCGATGCTCTGGTCGGCCGCTTGCGGAACCCCGAGGAGCGCACCGGGTTCGGTGCGCACCGCATCGAAACGCCGGTCGGCCTCGATGCTGATGATGACGTAGGGGTCGGTGATGCGGGCGAGCGTCTGCACAGCGCTCAGGCGCTCCCCGCGCGCGAGCTGCAGCAGCGCGAACTCGCGCCACCACTCGCCGCCGCCGCGCGGTTCGTCAAGGAACTTGATCTTGTGGAGCGCCGCCAGCAGCTCGTAACGCTCCGCCTCGGAGGCGCCCGCCTGCAGATCGACGCGCATGGCGTAATTGATCGCATCGTAGTCGGGCAGGCGCGCCAGCACCTGCGGCCAGCGCTCAGCGAGGGTGGTGAGCGCGAAGACGGCGTCCTTCGGGTCCGAGGCGTACTCGGCCGACTGCAGGCGCGTGAACCAGTCGCGCGCGTCGGCGCCGGGGTAGCCGCAGGCGCGCTGGCTGAGCGCCAGCCCGCGCCGTGGGTCGTGGTTCTGCAGCGCGGCGATCGCGGCGAGGCCGACGAGCGCGTGCTGCTGCGCCATCTCCAGGCGCTCGAAGTCCCGACGCGCCAGCGCGCGCTGCAGCAGCGCATCGGCCTGCGCCCACTGCGAGTTGCCGACCAGTGTGCGCGCTTCCTTGATGTCTGCGGTCGCATCGGCGCCCGGGTGCGCGGGCGCTGCGGAAGCGCTCGCCTGCTCGCCGCGCGGCTGCGTGGCGCAGCCGCCCCCGAGCAGGCAGGAGAGGATCAGGGCGGCGGGGAGTTTCACGCGCGGTACTGGGCTCACGCCGGGAATTCTCCGGCCGCTTGCCTCCGGCCGCACGGCGCGGTCGAGATAGGTCTCTCCAACCTCATGAAATTTCTTGAGTTTTTCATATTTTAGGCACGACCGTGCGGGGTCCCTCCCGAGACCGTAAAATTCGCGGTTCTCCGTATGCCACGCCATTACTTCATAAAGACCTTCGGCTGCCAGATGAACGAGTACGACTCCGCCCGCATGGCGGACGTGCTCGCCGCCGGCGCTGGCCTCACCGCGACCACCGACCCGGCACAGGCGGACGTGCTGCTGATGAACACCTGCTCGGTGCGCGAGAAGGCCCAGGAGAAGGTGTTCTCGCTCCTCGGGGAGTGGCGGCGCCTGAAGGCGCTGCGCCCCGAGGTGATCATCGGCGTAGGCGGGTGCGTGGCGAGCCAGGAGGGCGAGGCGATCACCGCGCGCGCGCCGTTCGTGGACCTGGTGTTCGGCCCGCAGACCCTGCACCGCCTGCCGCAGATGATCGGCGAGCTGCGCCGCAGCGGCCGCGCGCAGATCGACGTCAGCTTCCCGGAGGTCGAGAAGTTCGACCAGTTGCCGACGCCACGGGCGGCCGGCGTGCACGCCTACGTGTCCGTCATGGAAGGCTGCAGCAAGTACTGCAGCTTCTGCATCGTGCCCTACACGCGCGGTGAGGAGGTCAGCCGCGGCTTCGGCTCGGTGCTCGAGGAGGTGCGCGCGCTCGCCTCCCAGGGCGTCGTCGAGGTGACGCTGCTCGGCCAGAACGTTAACGCCTACCGCGGGCCGATGGCCGACGGCACGCCGGTGGACCTTGCGACCCTCATCCACCACGTGGCGCGCGTCCCGGGCATCGAGCGCATCCGCTTCACTACCTCCCATCCGCTGGAGTTCGATGACAGCCTGATCGAGGCGTTCGCGAGCGTCGGCAAGCTCGCCAACCACCTGCATCTGGCCGTGCAGTCCGGCTCCGACCGCATCCTTGCGCTCATGAAGCGCGGCTACACCACGCTGGAATTCAAGGACAAGGTGCGGCGCCTGCGCGCGGTGCGCCCGGACGTTGTGATTTCCACCGACTTTATCGTCGGCTTCCCGGGCGAGAGCGAGCGTGACTTTGAGGCGACGCTGGCGCTGACGCGCGAGGTCGGCTTCGATCAGTCCTTCAGCTTCCTCTACAGCCGCCGGCCCGGCACGCCGGCCGCGGCGCTCCCGGATGAGGTGTCCGCGCAAGTGAAGCAGGAGCGCCTGGTGTGCCTGCAGGCGCACGCCATCAGTGAGGGCATGGTGGGGAGCGTGCAGCGCGTGCTCATCGAGCGCAGCGCGCGCCGCGATGCCGGCGAGCTCGCCGGCCGCACCGCCAACAACCGCTGGGTCAACTTCGCCGGCCCCGCGCAGCTCATCGGCCGCTTCGTCGATGTGACCGTTACCCAGGCGCTGGCGCACAGCCTGCGCGGCCGGCTTACCACCGCGCTGCCGGCGGCCGCGCCGCGCGTTGCGGCAAGCGCCTGATGGTCATAGCCGCTCCAGCCAACGAGGCGCCACGGGAATTCGATCTCGTGCCGGCGGACAACACGCGCCTTGCGAATCTGTGTGGGCCGCTCGATGAGAACCTGCGTCTGCTGGAGGCGCGGCTCGAGGTACGCATCCAGCGCCGTGGCGACACCTTCCGCGTGAGCGGCGCCCGGGCGGCGCTCGCCGAGGAGCTGTTGCGCGAACTCTACGAGCTCACCCTTACCGAGGACGTCACGCCGCAGCGCGTGCACCTGGCGCTGCGCGCGCGCGAAGCGGGCGCCGCGCCGAGCGCGGCCGAGGAGCAGGGCGTGCGCGTACCACGCGGTGGCATACGCGCCCGCGGCATCCACCAGCGCGATTACCTGCAGCACATCCGCAGCCGCGACCTGACCTTCGGCGTCGGGCCGGCCGGCACCGGCAAGACCTATCTTGCCGTGGCCTGCGCGGTCGAGGCGCTGCAGGCGGATACCGTGCGCCGCCTGGTACTGGTGCGCCCGGCGGTGGAGGCCGGCGAGCGGCTCGGGTTCCTCCCGGGGGACCTCACGCAGAAGGTCGATCCTTACCTGCGGCCCATGTATGACGCGCTTTACGAAATGATGGGCTTCGACCGCGTCGCGCGCTTCATCGAGCGCAACGTGATCGAGGTGGCGCCGCTGGCCTTTATGCGTGGCCGCAGCCTCAACGACGCTTTCATCATCCTCGATGAGGCCCAGAACACGACCGTCGAGCAGATGAAGATGTTCCTGACCCGCATCGGTTTCGGCTCCAAGGCGGTGGTGACCGGGGATGTCACGCAGACCGACCTGCCGCCCGGGCGCCAGTCCGGACTCAGCCACGTCGTCGAGGTGCTGCGCTCGGTGGAGGGCGTGGCCTTCACTTTCTTTGATGCCCAGGACGTGGTGCGCCATCCCCTGGTGCAGCGCATCGTGCGTGCCTACGAGGCGCGCGGGGGCTCCTCGTGAGGCGCGCGGCGCGCCGCCGGCGCAGCCCGCGCTCGGCGCCAGCGAGTCTTGAGCTCTCGCTGCGGCGCCGCGTGCGCGACTGGGCGCCGAGCCGCCGCGAGCTGAGCCTGTGGGCCGGCACCGCGCTCGGGCGGCGCGCGGCCGGCAGTGAGCTTGCGATAGCCATCGTCGGCGCGCCCGAGAGCCGGCGCCTGAACGCCCACTACCGGGGGCGCAACCAGCCGACCAACGTGCTGTCCTTTCCGGCCAATGCGGCCGCGGCCGCCGTGCGCCCGCGGCCGCTCGGGGATCTCGTGATCTGCGCGCGCGTGCTGCGCGAAGAGGCCCGCGCGCAGGCGAAGACCCTGCGTGCCCACTGGGCACATCTCGTGGTGCACGGCGCGCTGCACCTCATCGGCTACGACCATGAGGTGAGCGCCGCCGCGGCTCGCATGGAGCGCCGCGAGATCGCGGTGCTGCGCCGCCTCGGCTTCGCTAACCCCTACCGGAGCGCCTGAAACTTGGCCAAGGATCTGAACACCACCGGACGCTGGTTGAAGCGCCTCACCCAGGGACTCGCCACCGAGCCGCAGGACCGCCAGGAGCTCCTGAGCGTGCTGCGCGAAGCCGGCGAGCGCGGCCTGGTGGATGCGGATGCGCTCACTATGCTCGAGGGGGTGCTCGAGGTGGGGGATCTGAAGGTGCGTGACATCATGGTGCCGCGCGCGCAGATGGTGTTCGTGCGCAGGAGCGATCCGCCGGCGCGCATCCTGCCGGTGGTGGTGGAATCGGGGCACTCACGCGTGCCGGTGATGGATGAGGACCGCGATGACATCGTCGGCATTCTGCTCGCCAAGGACCTGCTGCGTCTTTCCACGCAAGCCCTGCGCGAGCGCTTCGACATCCGCGAGTACATGCGGCCGGCCGTGTTTGTGCCGGAGTCCAAGCGGCTGAACGTGCTGCTGAAGGAATTCCGACGCAACCGCAACCACATGGCCATCGTCGTGGATGAGTACGGCGGCGTGGCAGGCCTGTGCACCATCGAGGACGTGATCGAGCAGATCGTCGGCGACATCGACGATGAGTTCGACATCGAGGATGACCAAAACATTCGCCGCGAGGGCGAGCGGCAGTTCAGCGTACGCGGCAGCACGCGCATCGAGGAGTTCAATCAATACTTCAACGCCGAGCTGCCGGCACGCGAATTCGATACCGTCGCCGGGCTGGTCATGCAGCAGCTCGGACGCATGCCGCGCCGTGGTGAGGCGGTGATGCTCGGCGTGTTCGAGTTTCGCGTCATGCGTACCGATCGGCGTCGCATCGACAGCCTGCGCGTCACGATACCGCCGCAGTTTCAGGCGGCGGTACCCGCGGAGTGAGTCCACGCCTGACGGCTGCGCTGACGTACGCCACCGCACTGGGCGCCGGCGCGCTGCTGGCCTGCGCCTTCGCGCCGCTCGACCTGTGGCCGCTGGCGATCCTGTGTCCGGCAGTGCTGATGTGGCTGTGGGAAGGCAGCAGCGCGCGGCGTGCGGCCTGGAGCGGATTTTGTTTCGGCGCCGCCACCTTTGGGCTCGGCACCTCGTGGCTCTATATCAGCATTCACGGCTTTGGCGGCGCGCCGATCTGGCTGACCCTGGGGGTCGTGCTGGCGCTCGTCGGGATCATGGCGCTCTACCATGGGCTGCTCGGCTACCTGGTCGTGCGTTGGCTGCCGGCGCGCGGCGCGCTGCGCTATCTGGTGGGCTTGCCCGCACTGTGGCTGTTGGTCGAATGGTGGCGCGGCTGGTTCCTGTCCGGCTTTCCGTGGCTGTCGCTCGGCTATTCGCAGACCGGCACGGTGCTGGCCGGATTCGCGCCGCTGACTGGCGTCTATGGGATCTCGGCGCTGCTGCTGCTGGGCAGCGGCTCACTGCTGGCGCTGGCGCGCGGCCGCCGCGGGGTGCGAATCGCCGCCGTGCTGTTGCTGCTGCTGCCGTGGCCGCTGGGCGCGGCGCTCGGGCGGGTCGACTGGACGCACCCCTGGGGAGACCCCGTCAGCGTCGCGATCCTGCAGGGAGCGGTGCCACAGGATCTTAAGTGGCAGGCAGATAACATTGAGCCGACGCGCGAACTCTATACACAGCTGGATGACCAGGCGCTCGGCGCGCGCCTGATCATCTGGCCGGAAGCCGCCCTGACGCAGCTGGCGAATGAGATCCCGCGCTATCTCGGCCAGCAGTATTCGAAAGCTCGCCTGCGCGGCTCGGACATCGTGATGGGAATCCTGCGCGTGGATCAGGATGATAAATACTACAACTCGATCCTGACGATGGCCGATCAGATCAGCTTCTACGACAAGCATCATCTGGTGCCGTTCTCGGAATTCTTCCCAGTGCCCGGATTCATTCGCTCCTGGCTCGCATTCATGAACCTGCCGTACTCGGATTTCACCCCCGGACCGGCCGTGCAGCCCACGGTGGCCGCCGGCGGCACCCGGCTCGCACTGGGCATCTGCTACGAGGATGCCTATGGCAGCCTGGGCCTTGCGGCGTTGTCGAGCGCCGGTCTGCTGGTCAATGTGACCAACGATGCCTGGTTCGGTCACTCCTGGGCGCGCCATCAGCATTTCCAGATCGCCCGCATGCGCGCGATCGAGGCGCAGCGGCCGCTGCTGCGGGCTGCCAACGATGGCATCTCGGCCCTGGTGGGCGCGCACGGGGAAGTCCTGGCGCAAGCCGAGCAGTTCAAGCCCACGGTGCTGCGCGGAACCGTCCAGCCGCGCGCCGGTCTACCTCCCTATGCCCGGTTTGGAAATTGGCCTATTGTGCTGCTGAGCCTGCTGGGCGCGGCCGTAGCTGCCGGCGCGAAGCGCCGCCTCGCATGAAGGAACCGGGACCATGCTTCCCGGTCTATCATTGACCGCTTCTATCCATCCCTTGGAGTAGATTTCTTATGTCGAATCAGGTCGTGGGCCCGCGTCTGCTGGGCGCCATCGCACTCGTCACCCTGTTCGCGGCGTGCTCGCCGCAGTCCTCCACCGCAGCGCCCAGCGCTGACCCGGCTAAAGCCGCCATGGTGCCCACCGCCGCGGTGACTCCCAGCCCCGCCGCGACGGCAGCCGCCCAGCGCGGCCTGCCCGACTTTGCGGACCTGGTGGCGCAGGTCGGCTCCGCGGTCGTCAACGTGTCGGTGGTGCAGAAGGCGCCGACCGCTCAGGCGCCGGAAGACAACGAGGAGGACTCGGACGATCCGTTCAACGACTTCTTCCGCCGCTTCGGCCTGCCGCGGCCGAACATGCCGCAGCCGAGAAATTTTGCCCCGGTGCACGGCATCGGCTCGGGTTTCATCATCAGCCCCGACGGCTACATCCTCACCAACACGCACGTGGTCGCCAACGCCTCCAAGATCACGGTCAAGCTGACCGACCGGCGCGAATTCGATGCCAAGGTCGTGGGTCAGGATGAGCGCACCGACGTGGCGGTGATCAAGATCGTCGCCAAGGGTGATCTGCCGGTGGTGCGTCTGGGCGACTCCAACAAACTGCGGCCCGGCCAGTGGGTGCTGGCGATCGGATCGCCCTTCGGCTTTGAAAACTCGGTCACCGCCGGGGTCGTCAGCGCCTTGGCGCGCGGCAATGTCGGCGGTGAAGGCGGCGGCAACGGCTATGTACCGTTCATCCAGACCGACGTTGCGGTCAACCCCGGCAACTCCGGCGGACCGCTGTTCAATCTCAGCGGCGAGGTGGTCGGCATCAATTCGCAGATCTATAGCCGCAGCGGCGGCTACGAGGGCATCTCGTTCGCGATTCCGATCGATGTCGCGAACAACGTCGCCGAACAGTTGATCAAGAGCGGGCACGTGAGCCGCGGGCGCATCGGCGTGACGATCCAGGAGGTCACGGCGGCCACCGCCGAAAACCTCGGCCTGGATCGGCCGCGCGGGGCGGCGGTGGCCTCGGTGGAAGCCGGCGGTCCGGCCGAAAAGGCCGGAATCGAGCCGCTCGACATCATTCTGAGCGTCAACGGCAAGCCAGTGGAAACCTCCGAGCAGCTGCCGTCGATGATCGCAGAGATCAGGCCGGGCCAGCCGGCGCAGCTGGACCTGTGGCGCGACAAGGCAGTCAAGCACGTCAGCGTCACGGTCGAGGAGCTCAAGGACAAAGTCAGCGAGGCGAGTATTCGCCGTGGCGGCGGTAATGGCGAAGAGGGCGAGGCCGCGACGGTGAATAATCGCATCGGTCTGTCGGTGCGTGCGCTGACGGCGGCCGAAAAGACCCAACTCAAGGCGCATGGCAATGTCGTCGTGGTCAACGCCAAGGGACCGGCCGCAGAGGCCGGGCTGCGCGCCGGTGACGTGATCCTGAGCATCAATCGCGTCAAGGTTGACTCGATCGCGGCCTTTGAAACCGCGGTCAAGAACGCCGGCCACGATGCGACGCTGCTGATTCAGCGCGAAGGGCAGCAGTCGATCGTCACGATCACACTGCAGTAGGCGAAGCGCGGGGCAGGCTGACTGCCTCGTGGGGGTATCAGCAGCGGCGGTGTCGTCGTGTATTCTTGCCCGATGCAAGAGCGATACGATCCCGCCGCCGTGGAGCAGGCGGCGCAGCAGTACTGGGAGCAGCACCAGTCCTATCTGGCGCGCGAGGATGCGAGCCGGCCGAAGTATTACTGCCTGTCGATGTTTCCGTACCCCTCCGGGCGGCTGCACATGGGGCACGTGCGCAACTACACCATCGGTGACGTGCTGGCGCGCTTCATGCGCATGCAGGGCTGCAATGTGCTGCAGCCGATGGGCTGGGATGCATTCGGCCTGCCGGCCGAGAATGCGGCCATCGCCAACAACGTGCCGCCGGCCAAGTGGACCCGCGACAACATCGCCTACATGCGAGCGCAGCTGCGTGCGCTCGGCTTTGCGATCGACTGGAGGCGCGAGTTCGCGACCTGTGATCCAGGCTACTACCACTGGAATCAGTGGCTGTTCCTGCGCATGCTCGAGCACGGCATCGCCTACAAGAAAACCGGAGTCGTGAACTGGGATCCGGTCGACAAGACCGTGCTGGCGAATGAACAGGTGATCGAGGGCCGGGGCTGGCGCACCGGCGCGCTGATCGAAAAGCGCGAGATACCGATGTATTACCTGCGCATCACCGCCTACGCCGAGGAGCTGCTGGCAGCACTGGATGAACTGCCGGGATGGCCGGAGCGTGTGCGAGTGATGCAGGCGCATTGGATCGGCCGCAGCGAGGGCGTGGAGGTTGCCTTTCCGTACGACAGCGATACTCGCGCCGCGCTCGGAGCGGACGGGGCGCTGAAGGTGTTCACCACGCGCGCCGATACGCTGTTTGGCGTCACCTTCATGGCGGTCTCGGCCGAACATCCGCTGGCCGCGGCCGCCGCCACGCGCAGCGCAGAGCTGGCGGCGTTTGTCGACGAATGCCGCCGCGGCAGCACGATGGAGGCCGATCTCGCCACCGCGCCCAAGCGCGGTATGGCTACCGGACTGCACGTGCGTCACCCCTTCAGCGGCGAGGCGATCGGGATCTGGGTCGCGAATTACGTGCTGATGGCCTATGGCGAGGGCGCGGTCATGGGCGTGCCGGCGCACGATGAGCGCGACTTCGAATTTGCACAGCGCCACGGCATTGCTATTCGCATGGTGGTCAGCTCCGCGACCGGTGCGTACGAGGCGCTGGGCGCGCAGTGGCACAGCGCCTACGCCCAGCCGGGTGTCCTGGTGGATTCAGACACATTCAGCGGGCTGGAATCGGGCGCGGCGATCGATGCGATTTCGGTCGCGCTCGAACTCAAGGGACTGGGGCGAAAGCGCGTGCAGTGGCGGTTGCGCGATTGGGGAATCTCGCGTCAGCGCTACTGGGGCTGTCCGATCCCGCTGATTCATTGCGATCAATGCGGCGACGTGGCGGTGGCCGATGCGCAGCTGCCGGTGGTGCTGCCCGAGAACCTGGTGCCCGACGGCAGCGGCAATCCGCTGCTGCGCGATGCCGCGTTCGTCAATTGCGAATGCCCGAAGTGCGGGCGCGCGGCGCGGCGCGAAACCGACACGATGGATACCTTCGTCGATTCGTCGTGGTACTTCCTGCGCTTCGCCTGCGCCGATCAGGCGGCCGCGCCGGTGGACGAGCGCGTGAACTACTGGTTGCCGGTCGATCAGTACATCGGCGGCATCGAACACGCGATCCTGCATCTGCTGTACTCGCGCTTCTGGACGCGCGCCATGCGCGATATGGGATTGGTCGCACTGTCCGAGCCGTTCGCCAGGCTGCTGACGCAGGGCATGGTGCTGAATCACATTTATTACCGTGCGCCGCCCCACGGGCGAAGGCAGTTCGTGAACCCGGCCGAGATAGAGCCCCGATTCGACGCCGCCGGGGCGCGCATCGGCGGTGTGCTGCGCGAGGATCAGCAGCCAGTCGAGTACGACGGCGTCGGTACCATGTCGAAATCGAAGAACAATGGCGTGGATCCGCAGACGCTGGTGGAGAAGTACGGCGCCGATACCGCGCGCCTGTTCATGATGTTCGCCGCGCCGCCCGAGCAGTCGCTGGAATGGTCGGATGACGGTGTGCTGGGCCAGTATCGCTTCCTGCGCCGGCTGTGGAAGGCGGTCTACGATCACATCAGCGCGGCAACCGGGGCCGCAGCGCCGCCGCTGCAGCCGGCGCTGCTATCTTCCGGCGCGCGCGAGCTGCGCCGGGTGGCGCACCAGACGCTGGCCAAGGTGACCTCGGATATCGCCCGCCGCCGCACCTTCAATACCGCCATTGCCGCGGTGATGGAACTGCTCAATGCGGTGGGCCATTTCCAGGAGGGCGGCGAGGCGGCGCGCGCGGTGCGCCACGAGGCGCTGGAAATCGCGGTGCTCGCGCTGTCGCCGATGGTGCCGCATATCTGCCATACGCTGTGGCACGCGCTCGGACACGCCACCGCGGTGATCGATGAGCCATGGCCCGAACCGGACCGCGATGCGCTCTCGCAGGCGCTGGTGGAGCTGATCGTGCAGGTCAACGGCAAGCTGCGCGGCCGCGTGCAGCTGCCCGCCGGCGCGCAGCGCGAGATCGCCGTGGACGCGGCGCTTGCCAATCCAGACGTGCGGCGCTTCCTGGCGGGCAAGGAAGTGCGCCGGGCGGTGCATGTGCCCGACAAGCTGGTCAATCTGGTGATATGAACAGGCGCAGCGCCCGACTGATCGGTTGCGCGCTTGTGTCGGCGTGCCTGATGAGTGGCTGCGGCTTCCGGCTCGAGGGCAGCGTGCCGCTGCCGGCGTCGCTGGCGGTGGTGCGCCTCGACGCCACCGATACGCAGTCGGATTTCTACTTCGGGCTGCGCAAGTCGCTGCTGGCCGCAGGCACGCGCATCGAAGAGGACGGCAAGGATGATTCCACGGCCGTGATCCACGTCATCACCGATAGCCCGTCCGAGCGCATCCTGACGGTGTCAACGCTCAACGTGCCGACTGAATACGAGCTGACCTACTTATTGAAGTTCTCCGTGACCTCGGGCGGCCATGAGCTCATTGCGCCGGAAGAACACCGCCTGGTGCGCGACTACAGTTACAGTGAAAGTGCGCTGCTGGCGAAGGAGCGCGAGAAATCGATCCTGAGCGAAGCGCTGGCGAATGACCTGGTAAGCGTGGTGATGCGGCGCCTGTCGAGCTTGCCGGGCGTGCCGGCCGGCACGGCGCACTGATGCACTGGGATGGCGATTGGCCGCGCGCATGATGCTGCTTGCCACCATCGATCGGCCCGAACTGACACGCATGCTCGGGCGCTATGGACTGGAGCTGCGGCTGGTGGCGGGCGCCGAGCCGATTCCAGGTTCCTATTGGGGTGAGAGCGAGGCCGGCCTGCAGCGCAATGCGCTGTTCGCGCGACTCGACACGCCGCTGCACTCGGTGCTGCACGAGGCGGCGCACTACATCTGCATGACGCCCGAGCGCCGCGCCGGCCTCGATCGCGATGCCGGCGGCGATGACGCCGAGGAAACTGCGGTGTGCTACCTGCAGATCCTGCTGGCCGAGGTACTCGCCGGCAGTGCGCGCGAACAGATGTTCGATGATATGGATCGCTGGGGTTACAGTTTTCGCCTCGGCACCGCGCGGGTCTGGTTCGAGCAGGACGCGGCGGACGCTCGCGCATGGCTGCAGCGGCGTGGTCTCATCGATGAGCGCCGGCAGCCCACCGGTGCCGTGCGGGTCTGATGGCCTGCGCCGTCACACGCCGATGCGCTCGATTTCCTCGTAGGCGCGCTTGATCCAGACCCACAGCCGCTGCTGTTCGAGCAGCCCAAGGCCAGCGTCGGTGCCGGCGCCGTTATTGAGCGCCGCCCAGAAGCTGCGACTGCCGGCGTCGATCTTCTGCATCGTTACCTCCGCCAGGCGTTGCAGCGCCATGGTCTTCGCGCCCAGCAGTTCGGCGCGCGCGCGCTGGCCGGAGGCCTCGAGCAGATCGAAACGTTCGCCGCGTTGCTGATTGAGCACCAGCACCAGCTGCATCTGCTGGCCGAATTGATCGAGCAACTGACGCAGCAGTTCCACCGAGTCATAGCCGTTATCCATCACATTCCAGTACACCAGCGGCAGACTGAGCTCCGACGCCAACTCGAGCACGCGTGAATCCGTCATCCAGCGCGACAGCGGCTGCTGCGCCTGTGCGGCCAGGTCCACCAGGATGCGGCGCGCGGGGTCGGCTGCGGCCGACTCGACGATGCGATCGAGGCTCTGATAGTCGTCGATGCTGGCCGCGGAGGAGTAGCTGCTGTAGAAGCGCAGCAGTGCACCGTGGGTGCGATCGCAGTCGAAGCCGACGAACGCTTGCCCGTGATCGATCAGATATTGCGCGAGAATGCGCGCCATGAGCGACTTGCCGACGCCGCCTTTCTCTCCGCCGATAAAATGGATCGTGCCCATGCGGGGGAGTGTAGCGGATGGGCCGCGGCTTCGGCGTAGCGCCGCCAATGTGCCGCTGGTCCAAGGCGGCTCAATGCCGGTAGAGTTTCACTGATGGAAGTGGCGGCAACTCCTCGAATTTCCAATCGGTTCAGGCGTTGGCTGCGTCTGCTGACCCTGCGCAGGGTAGACGATGTGTCCGACATGGCCGGCGATGGGCCGATCGCAGCCTGCGCCGTCGTCTCGCTGGCGCTGTGGGTCCTGATCGACCGCCTGCAGTGGGGACGCGGCGTGGAATTCGACGCATTTGGCATTCCGATGCTGGCGTTGCTGGCTCTGCTGCTGCTCGCGCTGGCCTACGTCACGGCGCGATGGTCGGATCCGCCGCAACCCATGCGCTGCACGCTGTTGCTGGCCGTGGCCGCCCTGCCGCTGTACATCGTGCTGACGGCGTTGGATGAGATCTATGTCGCCGATCGCTGGAGCATGTCCGCGGCGGTGATTCTGGCTCTCGGCGCGCTGGCGTATGTGGCACGCGCGCTGCGCATGCTGTCCGGCAGGACACAGCTGCGGGCGCTCGGCGCCGGTGCGGCGCTGCTGGCGGCCTATCTGTGGCTCGGCCAGCTGATCGATCTGCATCCGACCCTGTGGGCGCCGCCCGGCAACGTCGATGAACCCGAATCGGGCATGCCCGCGCAGCTGGCCGAATCATTGTTGTTCGATCAGCGCGAGCGGCTCGATGAGGCACTGGATGCGGTCGCCGACAGCGGCAGCGCGCCGGCGGTGTTCTTCGTCGGCTTTGCCGGGGTGGCATCGCAGAAAGTGTTCGCTGAGGAAATCAAGCTGGCGGCGCACGTCGTCGGGCAGCGCTTCGACAGCGGTTCGCGCCAACTGCTGCTGATCAATGATCACCGCGACTTCGACAGCTATCCGCTGGCGACGGTTTCGGGGCTGCGCTATGCGCTCGGCGAGATCGCCAGGAAAATGCACGCCGAGCGCGACATCCTGTTTCTGTCGCTGTCATCGCATGGCTCGGACGAACCGCTGCTATCGGTGTCGAACGGCTCGTTGCCGCTCGAGCAGGTGACCGGCGACAATCTGGCGTCGGCGCTGCGCGATGCCGGAATCAAATGGCGCGTCATCGTGATCTCCGCCTGTCACGCCGGCGCGTTCATCGCGCCGCTCAAGGACCCGAACACCGTGCTCATCACGGCGGCCGCCGCCGATAAGACCTCGTTCGGTTGTTCCGACGATCGCGATCTGACGTACTTCGGTGAAGCCTTCTACCGCGATGCGCTGCCCAGGGCGACGAGTCTGCAGCAGGCGGTTGTGCTGATGCGATCGGCCATCGCCGCGCGTGAACAGCTCGAGCACGTCGAGCCATCGGATCCGCAGGCGTTCTTCGGCGGCCAGATCGAGCGGCTGTTGTCACAGCAGCCGATGCGGGCGCCGGTTCGCTAGGGGCTGCGGCAGCCGCTGCAACGCGACTAGCTGCTGGCGCCGTGCGAGCGTCGCAGCAGGCGGTCCGTGGCCGCGACCAGTTCGCGCGTGATCGCGGGTTCGAACGCCGAGTGACCGGCGTCGGGCACGATGCGCAGCTCGGCTTCCGGCCAGGCGCGGTGCAGGTCCCAGGCGCTGCGCATCGGACAGACAATGTCGTAGCGTCCCTGCACGATTACCGCCGGGATATGGCGTATGCGCTCGATGTCGCGCAGCAGCTGGTCGTCGCTGTCCATGAATCCGCCGTGCACGAAGTAGTGCGCTTCGATGCGCGCGAAGGCGGCGGCGTAATCCGGGTCATCGAATTTGGCGACGTAAGCCGGGTTGCTGCGCAGAAAACTGGTTGCCCCCTCCCAGGTGGCCCAGGCGCGCGCGGCGGCGCCGCGCGTGGCCCGATCCTCGGAGGTCAGCCGCCGGTAATAGGCCTGCATCAGGTCGGCGCGTTCCTCGGGCGGAATCGGCGCCAGATACTTTTCCCACAGATCGGGGAAGATCGAGGCCGCACCGTGCGGATCCTGATAGAACCATTCGAGTTCGGAACGACGCAGCAGGAAAATGCCGCGCAACACCAGCTCGGTGACGCGCTCGGGATAGCGCTGCGCATAGGCGAGGGCAAGCGTTGAGCCCCAGGAGCCGCCGAAAACCATCCAGCGCTCGAGCCCCAGGTGGCTGCGCAGCGTTTCCAGGTCGCCGACCAGGTCCCAGGTGGTGTTTTCGCGCAGCTCGGCATGCGGGCGGCTGGCGCCACAGCCGCGCTGATCGAACAACACGATGCGATAAGCCTTGGGATCGAAGAAGCGACGCATCGCCGGATCGGTGGCGCCACCCGGGCCGCCGTGCAGAAAAACCACGGGCTTGCCTTTCGGGTTACCACTCTCCTCGTAGTACAGCTCGTGCAGCCTGGAGACGCGCAGGTGCGCCTGGTGAAACGGACGGATCGGTGGATAGAGCGCAGTGGCCGCGGGCTGTTTGACGGCCGGGCCTAGTTTGCCCAGAGGGCTCGCCTGTTTTCCGGCGTGGCCCGGTTTCCTGGGGCCCGGCACGCGCGCGGCGCGCGGCTTGGCGGCGCTGCGCCTTCTGGCAGCGCCCCTGGCGGCAGGGGCGGCAGTGGCGGCTCGGCGCGTGGGGCGGGTGCGGCGCTTCAAGTCGAGACCATGAGCCCGAGCGGCTTGCCGCCGAGCAGATGCACGTGCAGGTGCGAGACTTCCATGCCGCTGTCACGATTGCAGTTGATGATCAGGCGGTAACCGCTCTCGGCGATGCCCTCACTGCGGGCAAGCTGCGCCGCCACCAGCACCATATGGCCGACCAGGGCCTCGTCCGCGCTGGTGACTTCGTTGGCCGTCGGGATGGGCTTGTTGGGAACGATTAATATGTGAGTCGGGGCACGAGGGTGGATATCGCGGAAGGCGGTGACGCGCTCGTCCTTATACACGGTGGTGGAGGGCAACTCGCCGCTGATGATTCGCTCGAACAGTGTCGGCATGGGAGCACGGCCCGGTCAGTGTCGAAGGTGCCGGTCAGCTTAAGATATCGTCGTCACGGAGCACAACTGCATGGACCCTAGCCGATGAAGCTCACGCTCGAAGGCCTGAGCGCACAGCTCGCCGAGCGGCTGCTGCCGGTCTATCTGGTGTCGGGCGATGAGCCGCTGCTGGTCGGAGAGGCGACCGACGCCATCCGCTCGCGGGCACGCGCGCTCGGATACGCC
>Ga0209006_10002786_pt1 | contig 15886 bp, 10 predicted proteins | sample JacPin_JW_Ref_O2_FD_188567 | JGI IMG/M metagenome (GOLD analysis project Ga0209006, IMG submission 188567) | Forest soil microbial communities from Algoma, Ontario, Canada - Jack Pine, Ontario site 1_JW_Ref_O2 (SPAdes) (version 2) | ecosystem: Environmental > Terrestrial > Soil > Boreal... | reverse complement strand
TTACTTCAATGACGGCGGGCAAGATGATCCTCCTGGCTCAAACTCACATGATAGTAGATGCCGCGTACGGGCCAAAAGCATCGGGCTATTCTAAGCGGTAGCATGTGGCCATGAGGCTGCCTATCCGATACGCGATTGCGGCGTTAGCGCTTTTCCCGCTTGCGGTAAGCAGAGCAGGCCAGCCGGGCGATCCTAATCCGGCCTATGGCATGCGGCTGGAGGGATTCGCTTATCCCTGGCCCGTGGCGCAGTATCGCTTCGCCTCGCAGGATCAGACGCTCGAAATGGCTTACATGGACGTGAAGCCGGCGCGGCCCAACGGAGGCACTGCCGTGTTGCTGCACGGCAAAAATTTCTGCGCGGCCACCTGGCAGGATACTATCCGCGTGCTAGTGGATGCGGGCTATCGCGTGATTGCGCCGGACCAGATTGGCTTCTGTAAATCGAGCAAGCCGGTGCGATACCAGTTCAGCTTCCAGCAATTGGCCGGCAACACGCATGCTTTGCTGGAATCGCTGGGCGTGCGCCGCGCGACCATGATTGGCCACTCCACCGGCGGGATGCTTGCCATCCGTTATGCTCTGATGTATCCGGCAGAGGTGGAACAACTGGTGCTGGTGGATCCCATCGGGCTGGAGGACTGGAAGGCGCGCGGGGTGCCATGGCAGAGTGTGGATGCCTGGTATCGGCGCGAGCTGAAGACCACGGCGAACAGCATTCGGTCCTACGAGCGCGACACTTACTACGCCAACACATGGGAGCCAACTTACGAGCGCTGGGTGCAAATGCTGGCCGGCATGTATCGGGGAACTGGACGCGCCCGAGTGGCGTGGGACTCGGCCCTGCTCTACGACATGATTTATTCGCAGCCGGTGGTCTATGAGCTAGGTGCGCTACGCATGCCCGTGCTGCTGATGATTGGCGATAAGGACACCACCGCGATCGGGAAAGATCTGGCGCCGCCGGAGGTGCGCGGAACGCTGGGAAATTATCCAGTGCTCGGGAAGATGGCCGCCGCGCAGATTCCGCACGCCAAACTGGTGGAGTTTCCCGATCTTGGGCATGCGCCGCAGATCCAGGCGCCGGAGCGTTTCCATAAGGCGTTGCTGGAAGGGCTGCAATCGCCCGCCGCGGCGCAGTAGCCGGGTCGCGTTTGGCGCGGTCTCCAGGCCTTCCGGGTATACAATAACGGGAGTGTTATGGCAAAAACATTGTTCGCAATAGGTGTGCTGGGATTCGCGCTGGCCGGCGCCCTGTCGGCCCAAAACGGGTCCGGCAAAGGCGGAGCGTGCGACCGGGCTTGTCTGGAAGGCGTCGTGGATCAGTATCTGGACGCCGTCACGGCGCACGATCCAAAGCTGGCGCCGCTGGCGAAAAATGTCACTTTCACCGAGAACGGGCAGAAGCTGGCGATCCCCGATGGACTTTGGAATTCCATGGTGGGCAAGGGGACCTATCGTTTGTTCGTGGACGATCCGCAGGCCGGATCGGTGGCGTTTATCGGGACTATCCAGGAGGAAGGCCGAACGCCCGACAAGCCGATTGCGGGAGTGATCGCGCTGCGGTTGAAGGTGGAGAATCGCAAGATATCCGAAGTTGAGACTTTCGTGGTGCGGAATCCGGACACCGCCGAGCGGCTGGAAAAAATCGGCACGCCCAATCATCTGTTTTTGGAAGCGGTGCCGGAGTCGCAGCGCATGTCGCGCGCGGACCTGGTCAAGACCGCCAATATGTACTTTTCCGGAATGCAACAAAATGACGGGAAGGGCGTCTATCCTTTCACGGACGATTGCAACCGGATCGAAAACGGCATGCAAACCACCAACGCGCCTTTGAAGGAGGGCCAGACCAGGCCCGATCCAGCCAGTGCGACGAATTATTCGTCGGCGTGGGGCTGCAAAGAACAATTTGAATCGGGTTTGTTGCATTTCGTCACTCGTATTCGCGACCGGCGCTATGTGGCCGTAGATCCAGAGCGCGGTTTAGTGTTCAGCTTCGTGTTTTTCGATCATTCGGCGGGAAAGACGCGGCATTTTGAAACGCCCAACGGGCGCGCCGTGATTGCCGGGCCCACTCAGCCGTGGACTTGGGAAATTGCTGAGATGTTCAAAGTGGAGGATGGCAAGCTGCACCAGATTGAAGCGGTGCTGGATCGCGCGCCGTATCGGATGACGTCGGGATGGAGCACTTGGGACGATGGAATGTCGGATCGGGCGCGAGACGTCAGCATGGCGGGAAGCCGGTGAGCGAACTGGACGACTTTCAGATTTTGTTGATCGACGATCACGCGAGTGACGCGAAGTTGTTCGAGCACGCTTTGCGGCAAACCGAGACGCGGGCCAAGTTGTATTGGGTAGCGTCGGGAGAAGAAGGGCTGGAGTATTTGCGGCAAAAGGGCCGCTTCGCGGACGCCCACCGCGTGCGGCTGGTAGTGAGCGATTTGAGCATGCCGGGAATGGATGGATTTGAGTTTCTGGCTCAGACCCGGAAGAATCCCGCGCTGGCGGCCATTCCGGTGGTGATCATGAGCAGCTCGCGATCTCCGCGGGATGTGCTGCGGTGCTACCAGCTGGGCGCGAATTCGTTTATTACCAAGCCCATGTCGTTAGAGACGTTTGTGACCACGGTCGCGATGTTGGTGCGATATTGGCTGGATATTGTGCAGTTGCCGGACCTGGGAATGATTGATTGAGAAAGAAGAAGTCAGAAGTCAGAATTCAGCTGTACCTCCGGTTGGAGCAAACCAGATTGAACAACCTGTGACTTTCCGTACGAGCGGCAGTATCTTACAAAGAGAGCACGGCCGCAGCTAAAGCCCTTTCTTCATTCGTGCCTATGCCGCTTATTCAGCATGGCTCCAGGAAGGCAATTGAACATTGGCGAGGCCCTTGAGGCGCTCCCCTAGGCTAGATTCCATGAAACAGCCAACCTGGGCGGACGTGCTCGGAAAGGCGTTTCGACGTGCAGGACAAAAATCGCAAGGATGGTCCAGCGAGTAAAAAGCAAATCGAAGGTTTACCGGTAGTCCGCCGCAACGTAGCGGGCATTGACCTCGGCAGCGAACGACACTGGGTGTGCACTCCCACTACGGACGGAACGGCTCGAGAAGTAGCCGATTTTGGGGCCACGACGCCGGAGCTGATCCGCTTGGGGGAGTGGCTCCAAGCACGCGGTGTGGAGTCGGTGGCCATGGAAAGTACCGGAGTCTATTGGATTGCCCCGCACGAGATTCTGGAAGCGAGGGGCTTGGAAATCCTGCTGGTGGACACACGGCAACTGGCGCGAGTGCCCGGGCGGGACAAGAAGACGGACCCCAGCGATTGTGAGTGGATTCAACGGCTGCATAGCTGCGGATTGCTGCGAGGCTCGTTTCGGCCCCCGGAGGAGGTCTGCATGTTGCGGACCTTGGAGCGGGATAAAGCGAATCTGGTGGCCGAGTCTGGAGACTGGGTGCGAAGGATGCAGAAGAGCCTGGACCAGATGAACGTGCGGGTGCACCGAGCGGTGTCTGATATAGACGGCGTGACAGGGATGGCGATTCTGCGAGCCATCGCCGGCGGCGAGCGGGACGCGCGGAAGCTGGCGAAACTGCGGGATCCGCGCTGCCGTAAGAGCGAGCCAGAGATCGCCGAGCAATTGAGCGGGCACTGGCGCGAGGATCACCTGTTCACTCTGCGGCAGGCACTGAAAATGTACGACGCCATCCAGCAACGGATTGTCGACTACGACCAGGAGATTCTACGCAGACTGGCAGCGATGCAACGCCAGGATTTTCGGGATCAACCTCCGCCGAAGGTGAAGAATCGGCAGAAAGCCCAGGCAATGAAGAAACGGGGCGAAGAGCCGATGCGGGAAGCACTGTTTCGGATGAGCGGCGTGGATTTGACCGCCATCGACGCCATCGGCGTGGGAACCGTGCAGGTGGTATTGAGTGAGTACGGGCCCGATCTGAGCCGGTTCGCTACCGAGAAGGAATTTGTGTCGCATGTCACGCTGGCTCCCCGCCGAGCGATGAGCGGAGGCAAGCCGGTGAGGAAGAAGAGGCGGAATACGGCGAGCACGCGCGTGGCTGGTGCGTTACGAATGGCTGCCCTCTCATTGCGCAATAGCTCAACAGCGCTGGGAGGCTATTATCGCAAGCTCGCACGGCGTATCGGAGCAGACGTCGCAGTGTTCGCCACCGCCAGAAAGTTGGCCACTCTGATCTACCGCACACTCCGCTGGGGGCAGCAGTACGTTGATGAAGGCGCTGAGGCGTTCGAAAAACGCTATCAGCACATCCGGATGACGGCTCTGAAGGCCAAAGCCAAGGAACTCGGCTATGAGTTGCTCCCGTCCGTTCAAGCTCCCGTGGAAGGAGAAGTCACAGGCTAGAATTCAGAAGGCAGCATGGGGAGCACCTCGTTTCTTCGACTCCGGATTTTGAATTCTGGATTCTGACTTCTGGATTCTTATTCACCCCGAGATCGTTTCGAGCGGAAGATTATTCGTGCGGGGGCCTAGCAGACCAATCGCCAGCATCACGATCAGCATGCTGCCGGCGATGAGAGTGAAGACCCCGGGGACGCCGAAACGGTTGAGGGCGAATCCGATTACGAATGAGCTGAAGACCACCGAGATGCGGCTCCAGGAGTAGACGAAGCCGACGGCCAGGGCGCGGATGCGAGTGGGGTAGAGTTCGGCTTGGTAGGCGTGGCAGGAGAACGAAAGGATGTTGTTCCCTAGCGTCAGCAGCACGCCGAAAAAGATGAGCAGCGCGACGGCGTTCATTTGTCCGAAGAGCAGGCCAGCTACTGCGATAGCGAACGCCGATAAAACGATTTGCCATTTGCGCTCAAGTTTGTCGGCGATTGCCGCGGCGAAAAGCGGCCCGAACGGGGCTGCGACGGCGATGAAGAAGGTGTAGCGCAGCGTGCTGGTGACGGCGATGCCGCGCGCGATCAGCAGCGTGGGCACCCAGTTGGAGAAACCGTAAAATCCGACGGTCTGGAACAGATGAAAGACGATCAGCATGATGCTGCGGGTGCGGTAAGGCGGACGCCACATTTCGGCGAAGCCGGCACGCTGGGGTTCGGAGCGCGTGCGCTGCGCCAGCCAGCGCGGGCTTTCTGGAACGCGCAGGCGAATCCACCAGACAAAGATCGCACCGCTTGCGCCCAGCAGCACCACCCAGCGCCAGCCATCCAGCCCGAGCGGAGCGCGCGGAACCAATAACCATGCGAGCAGCGCCACAATGGGCACGGCGCAAAACTGGATGGCCTGATTGATGGCGAAAGCGCGCCCGCGCAGGTTGGTCGGCACAAGTTCGGAGAGATAGGTGTCGATGGTAACCAGTTCCACGCCGACCCCGATGCCGGAAATGAAGCGCCAGAGGTTGAGTCCGAAAGCATGCTGCTGGAATGCCATGATGACGCTGGCGACGGTGTACCAGAGCAGCGAGTAAGTGAAGATGGTGCGGCGGCCGAAGCGGTCGGCCACAAAGCTGACCAGCGCGGTCCCGATGAAGAGTCCGGAGAACATGGCAGCCACAAAGCCCGCGATGCCGGTGGCAGCGATAATACCGGAACGCACCAGCCCCGGGGCGATGTAGCCGGCGAAGAAAATATCGTAAAACTCGAAGAAGCCGCCCAGGGAAATGAGGACGACGCGCGGCCAGACGTTGGCCGGCACAGTTACAATTGAGCCGGGGCTGCCGGATGACGTGGAATGCAAGGAGACTGGGATTCATTGTACTTCCACTGTTGCTGGCCATGACGGGGCTGGGTCAACGCTTCCGATTTCAAGAACAGGAAGAGGATGGTCCGCGGCCCGTATTTCCTTCCGCGGCCGAGTTTCATTTCGTTCGCGTGGAGTACACGGACCTGCCGGAGTATCATCGCTTCTTTGGATTCGCTTCGCGCGGCGCCAGGGGTGAAGGCTGGTGGGTGGTGGACTGGCCGGATGCGGACGATCACTTTTCGCAGGGCGTCCAGCGGCTGACGCGCATCGCGACTGGCGATCCGCGCCACATGCGATTCACCGACGAGCATCTGTTCGATTATCCGTGGGTGTACGCGACGCAGACCGGCTGGTGGAATCTGAGTGACGCGGAAACGGCGCGGTTGCGCGAATATCTGCTGCGCGGCGGCTTTCTGGTGGTGGACGATTTCTGGGGCGCCGATCAATGGGAGATCTTCCGCCAGACCATGGCGCGCGTGCTGCCGGGACACGCCATTCCGGATCTGGCCGAAACAGATTCCGTGATGCATGTTCTTTACGATATCCAGGAGAAGGACCGCACCTTCATTCCAGGAACGCGGCATCTGCGGCGAGGGCCGGGCGGCGCGGTGCGCGTCTATCAGCCGGAAGGCTCGACGCCGGCCTGGCGCGCCATGTACGACGACCGAGGCCATATGGTGGTGGCGGTGAATTTCAATACGGACGTGGGCGATGCGTGGGAGTATGCGGATTCACCGATTTATCCGGCCGAGATGACCGCGCTTGCTTATCGATACGGGATCAATTATTTGATCTATTCGATGACGCATTGAAGGTCAGAGATAACGCTTGAGGCGGTCGCGGAAGCGCGTGTACACCCAGGACACGCCGACCAGAATCAATCCGAGCACGATGAACGACAGGATGCGGTTTACGGTTTCCAGCGCGCGCAAGTCATAGAGGAAGAGCTTGAACACGCAGAGCATGAAGAGCGCCAGGCCGGACAGCCGTTGCAGACGGTCGCGCAAGGGGAAGCCGGCGCCCAGCAGCGCGAGCGCTTCCATGGCCCAAGCCATGGTCAACATTTCGCCTGAGACTTGGTAGAAAAGCAAAATGGCGAGCAGGAGCGAGGCGAGTATGGAATAAAAAGCGCGCGCATAACGCTCGATGCCCTCCGTGGTATTGCGCGGAGCAAGGAGCTGCGCGCAATAGAAGCTCGCGATGACGATGCAGGCGGTGAGAATGCGCGCGTGATCGCCGCTGAGTGTGTCGCTGGTGGCAAAGAACGAGAGCAGCGCGATGGCGTAGCTTTGCCAGCGCAAGTCCGCGATGCCGCGCAACTGGCCCATCACATACAGCGCGAGGCCGAACAGTGCCCAAGCCACAACGGCCAGGGTCGCGCCCAGTTCGAATCGGGCAAGGGCCATGAAGAGGACAGCCGAAATGTAGAGATAAAGCCGGGAGGCCGCGCGCTCCCAATCGGAGACGCTGGCGCGTTGATAGCGCCACCACGCGTAATAATACGAGGCGAGGATCGGCAAAATGGTGAAGGTCCGGTATGTGATTTGAAGCGCGCCGCCGAATGCGGCGAAGTCGAATACAAATAATCGAAGGCAGACGGCGGCCGCAATCAAGTGGGCCAAAACGCGAAAGCGTGGGAGGGCGAAACGTACGCCGATTTCGAATACCGCCAGGCCGAGAACGGTCCAAACCAGCGCTACCACGGGCGGGGGCAGCTTGAGCCACACCAGTGTCATGGCGAACAGGGCGCCAGAGGCGGCGTACAGATCGCGGCACCATTCACGCTCGTAATCGTCCATCCGTTCGGGCATGGGGAGGAAGACTCGCGCGCTGAGGGAGCAGCAGACCACGGTTGCGATTGCGAGGGAAATGGCTTCGGAGACGTTCGAGCCGATTTGCGCGTTGACCACATGATCCCAAAAGATATTGCACAAGCCGGCTGCGGAGACCAAGTACGATAACCAGCGGAAATGTTTGGGCAGCTTTCGCAGGCCGAGTTCGAACAGAACCGCGCCCAGGAGCAGCCAAACGACACCGAGATAATCTGCGGGAGCCTCCTTCCACGCGATCACGAATAGAAACGCGACAGCGGAGGCGGCGGTGATCCACGAGACTTTCTTCTCCGCGTCGTCCAGCCGGTCGTCGTTACTGCTGGCGATCCGCAGCGTGGCGGCATAATGGAGAGCCGCGCAGATAGCCAGCGGCATCCACGAGAATGGCCCGAACACATTGAGAACAACCGCGGCGCCAGTGCCCAGAGCGCCGACGATGTACGACTGATATCGGAACTCTGGTTGCCGCCAGCGGAAGCCGGTTTCGAACAGCAAGGCGGCGAAGACCAGCCAGGCCACCGAGAGATATTGATGCGGCGTCTCGTAGGCGAGCAGCATCGCAATCAATCCCGCCGCCGTTGAGCTGTAGAACACGCCCTCGGTCGTAAGGAGCATGCGATTCAAATAGAAGACCGCCGCTGACAACGCCGCGATCGGTGACCAATTGCTCCAGGTGCGTCCAGCGAAGACGAGGGAGGCGCCTTCCGTTCGGTCCAGCAGCAGTGTCTTCATCACCGATCCGGCAAACGCGGCGCCGGCTAAACGCCGCAAATAGCTTTGTCCGAAGCGCAATCCGGCCAGGAACAGAAGCTCGCCTTCGATCAGCAGGCCGAGGTTAATCCACTGGCCTGTTGCGCGAAGAATAATGGCAGCCGCAGCCAGCGCGGCGGAGAGAGTGATGGGCCCTTCGTAGCTTCCCCCTCCGATTCGCGCCAGCGTGCCGGAGTCCTGGTCGAACGTGGACGGCGGACGCAGTCGGGCACGGAGCAGAGCGCTGGCCAGATAAACCGCGGCGCCGGTGGCTAAGAACGCATAGAGATGCTCGGGATTCGCGCGCTCCCACTTGACGAGGGACAGTCCAAGAAATCCGAACGCGTTGATCGGAAGAATGAGCGATTCGATGGTCCAACTCGCGGTGCTGCGGCGCAGGCGCAAGACATCGAAGGTTTCAAAAAGCAGCCAGTACATGGCGAAAAGCGCTTGCGTGGATGCCAGCGGTGCGCCGACGTCGGGCCGCGAAGCGCAGGTGGCATAAGTGGCGAAGAGGCCAAACACGGCCATCCGATTCCATTCGAAACGATGCGCCAGATATAACAACGACGCTGCCAGCGGCAGCAGAGCCAGCACCGAGAATGGTGTGCTTTCGCCTAGCGCGAGCGTGGCGAAGGCAATGAAGTAAGCCAGTCCGCTCACGGTTTGCGACTTGTAGCGGAGCGAGTGCAAAATCATTCCGCAGGCCACCGCGAGCACGAGCGCGGTGCCCAGGTATGGGTTGTCGATGACCTTTGCCGCCGGAATCGCATGCATGGCGTACGCGGTGAAGTAGAGCGCCGCCCAACCCCCGCCGATGAGGCCGCGCGCGAAGATCGCATAGGCTCGCTTGCGTTCCACGAACACGCCGCCGATTAACATGCTGAGGCCGACGGCCACGCCGATGGAGACACGGCCGAGGGGCCCGACGCGCGTGAATTCATAACCCAGCAGCAGCGCGATGCCGATCACCAGCACCAGCACGCCCAGCTTGTTCAGCCAGTTTCCACCGACCACGGCTTCCCATTCCTGGCCACCCATGGAATCGCGAAACTGGTCGCGCCAGGTGGGGGCGGGAGGCGCGGGCTCGCGGAAAACTTCAGGCATTGGGATTACGAGCAGTGGTGCGGGCTGCGGAGGAGGAACCACAACTGATGGCGGATCAATTATCACCGGGGCCGGCGCTACGAATGGTTTCGGCTCAACGACTGGGATGGGCGGCGGCGCAAGCTGCGATTTCTCCAGCGCGTGGACGCGGCGCGTCAATTCGGCGATCGCATCGCTATCGCGGCTGCGCTCGTATTGATTTTGATTGAGGCGATCTTCGGCCCGCCGCATGCGGCTGTAAAGGTATGCCCAGCCCACCAGCGCGAAAACGAACAAGAGAAAGCCCATGGATTTTCTCCCTTAGCGAGCGGCCGCTAAACGCCAGCGGAAAATGAGGATGTGTTTCGCGGTGTGACCGATGATGGGCAAGGCCGAGAAGATGGCGCGATCGTAGAATTCGGCGAGCTTCGCCAGCGCGTAGAAAGTTAAGACAGCGGCCAGGTATCGCGCGTCGCGAACGAACCAGAGCGCGGGAACCAGAATCAGGAGCGGCCCGAATTGGATCAGGACGTAAAATCGAAGATCGTTGGTGAGGTTCCACCAGAGCACGCTTGCGACGCCGCAGGTGACGAGCGACGCGAGAAGCAAGCGGCTGAACGGCAATTCGCTTTCTCCGGTCACAACGCACGCCAGTAACGCCATGAACACTAGCGTCATCGGCAGCCGGTCCCAAACGAGGCGCGCGTCACTCGGAGCTGGATGATAGTAGGCCGATCCGAAGAAGGTCAATAGGACGCCAGTGAACAGAACGCTATCGAAAACGCGACGCAGTTTACACAGTCCGAGAGCGCGGACGCTGGCGAACGGGAGATTCGAGGCCACATTCCAGAAGTGATAAGTCTCGTCCGGTGCAATGGGTGGGAAACGGGCGTGATATGAAACCGCGGATTCAATTTGCATTGACCTGCTCCGTGTCCGCTGCTTTCTGGGTCCCAGCTTCGGTCGAGCGTGAAGCGCTGGCCAGTTCGATGGCTTTGGTTTTCGCGCCTCGCAGATCCAGCTTGCCGCTGCCGAGCGATGGGATGGCGTCAACCAGGTATATGTTTTCGCGCTTCGGAATCCAGAGGCGAGGCAAGCTGGTTTCCGACAGGCGCTGCCACAGCTGAACGGTCGTGATTTCCGGTTGCGTATAGAGCAGCGTCAGACGCTCGCCGCGCTGGTCGTCGGGAATGCCGATGACCGCGCAGGACTGCTCGCCAAGAATCTCATGAATGGTCTCCTCAATCTTCAGGTGCGGTACCATCTCGCCCGCGATTTTGCTGAAGCGCGCGAGCCGGTCGACGATCTGCAGGAAGCCGTCGGAGTCGATGCAGGCCAGATCGCCGGTGTTGTAGTAGCCGTCGACGAGCGATTGCGCGGTGCGTTCCGGCTGGCCCTGATAGCCGAGCATCCGGCTGGGTCCGTTCACCAGCAGCAGTCCGGTTTCGCCGGCTGCGAGCGGAGCCATGGTTTCCGGATCCACGATGCGGAGTGAGACGTAAGGCAGAGGGCGGCCAGCGGTGCCTGGCTTGTACGCCGAGCGCTCGTGATTGGTAACGTTGACCGAAACAACCGGGCCCATCTCGGTGCAGCCGTAACCTTCCAGCGGCGTGACGCCAAATTTTTCTTCGAACGATTTCACCAGCGCGGGCCGCAGTTTTTCCGCGCCCACCAGCAGATAGCGAATGCTTCCGAGTTGTTCGCGCGTGCATTTGCGGAGATAACCCAGGCAGAAGGTCGGCGTGGAAAGGAACAGCGTAGGATGGTGCTGGCCAGCGAGCTCGCCAATGGCCTGGGCGTCCATCGGATTTGGATGAAAGACCGCTTTGAAGCCTTGAAGCAGCGGAAACCACAACGTGTAGGTGTAGCCGAAGGAGTGGAAGAACGGCAGCACGCCGAGCATGCAGTCGGTGTGATCCACGGAATAGACTTGCGCCGTAGCGTCGGCGTTCACAAGCAGGTTCCAATGCGAGAGCATCACGCCTTTGGGCGTGCCCGTGCTGCCGCTGGAGAAGATGACGGCGGCGACATCGTCGGGTTTCGTAGCGCCCGCCAGGCTGCGAGCCGTGAGCAATCGCGCAGCGGCCATCGCAAGGAATTTGGCTGCTCCAGTGAACGTGGCGAGCACGTCCTCGAGATAGACGGTGCCGGCAGGTTCGGGAAGCTTGGCCTTTTCAAGAAAGGCACGCGAAGAGAGAATCGTCGAGATCTCGCATTGGGAGATCGCCTGCGCCATGGCTTCCTGGCCCGCAGTGAAATTCAGATTGACGGCGGTTCTGCCTGAGAGAGTCACGCCCAGGTTTGCCAGAGCGCCACCCACCGAAGATGGGAACAGCAGCCCGATTGAGCGCGATCCCGCGCAATGAACGTCGATCCATTTTTTCAAGAGCAGCGCGGCGGTGAGGGTTTCGCCGAAGCTGAGGTGTTTGCCGCTGGAATCGGCTACGGCGACCGAAGACCATTGGCGCTTGGCGGCAATAATGAATCGATGCGACAGCGTAGCGGACGCGCTCTTGCGGCATTCGGCGGCCTGCGTGCCCAGTTCCAGGACGCGCTGATGCAGACGCTCGGAACTGACGTCGCCTGTAATCGGCTGGCCGACATACACGGTCACTTCCTGCCGGAGCTTCAATCGCGAAGAGAACGGACGGCCGCCCTTCAGGCTGAGGGCGTGGCCCCACAAGCCATCCAGATAGACCGGAATGACGGGCGTGGAATCGATTCCGCGCGTGATCACGTCCACGCCGCGTTCGAACGGCTTCACATGCGATGTGCGTGTGATCTCGCCTTCCGGAAAAATGGCGACCAGGCTGCCCTTTTCCAGCTCCACGCGAGCGTTGCGCAGCGCGCGCAGCGACTCCTTCGAGCGAGTGGGGATGGGGATGGCGTACAGCAGGCGGCAGAACGGATTCAGCCATTTGCTTTCGTACAGCGGCTGCCACATCAAAAAACGAATGAACCGTGGAGTGGCGCAGCCAACCAGAATGGCGTCGGCATAGGAGACGTGATTGGAAACGATCAGCGCGGCGCCCTTTTTCGGGATGTTGTCCGCGCCGATAATGCGGATTTTGAAGAGGACGTTGGCGATGGTCCAGAGCAGCAGACGAACCAGCGGAGCAGGCACCAGCCACGCGATGTAAATGGTGGCGGCAAGCGTCAGCACGCCCAATGCGGCAAGGATATGCGACGGCGACCAGCCGAGCAGATCGTGGAACAGATAGAGCAGGCCCGATGCAAGCACCACTCCGATCATATTCAAGAAATTGTTGGTCGCGAGCAAGCGGCCTTTTTCCTCGGGTTCGGCGTGCTCTTGCAGGAAGGCGTTTAGAGGGACGATGAAGAGTCCGCCAGCGAAGCCCGCCAGCGCGAGCCACAGGATGCTGGACGCGAAGGAATGTGCGAAGCCGAGCAGCATGGACGCGATGCCGAGTAATGCGGCGCCATAGGGAACTAGGCCGATTTCCACGGCGTCGCCCGAGAGCAATCCGGCGGCGATACTGCCCACGCCGATACCGATTGCAAGTGCAGTCACCAATAGCCCCGTGCGCGTATCGGAAAGATGCAGTTCCCCGGTGCCGAGCAGGATCACGGCCATTTGGAAGAGCGCACCCAAAAACCAGAAATAGGAAATACCGGCCACGGTGAGCCACAGCGGGCGCTCCCGAAAAATGCGGCGGATACCGGTGAAGACTTCGCCGAACGGATTCCACCGCATGGGCAGCCGCGAGCCGGAGGCGGGTACTTTGCGGACGAAGAGACTGGTGAGCGATCCAACGATCGCGATTCCGAGCAGCATCCCGCCCATGATCAGCGGCTCGCCTTTCCAGCGCGCAAAGAGGAACGATCCCACGCTGGTTCCGAGTACGATGGCGGCGAAGGTGGAAAGTTCGAGCAAGCCGTTGGCGCGTGTCAGTTGCGCTTCACTGAGCATCTCGGGCAGGATGCCGTATTTGGCGGGGCTGAAGAAATTGGCCTGCATGGCGAGCAGGAAGAGGACCACCAACAGCATGTCGATACTGCGAATGGAAAGAGCAACGATGCCGACGCCCATGATCGCGATTTCGAACGCCTTGGTGATTTGCAGGACGCGCGTTTTGCTGAAGCGATCGGCCAGTTGGCCGGCGTAACCGGCGAACAGCAGGAATGGCAGCACGAAGACGGCGCCTGCGATGGCCAGGTAGCGCGAGCCGAGCAGTTGATTGGCGGCCAGCTCGACGGCGCCCACCGATACGATCATCTTGTATACGTTGTCGTTGAACGCGGCCAGGAATTGCGTCCAGAGAAAGGATTGAAACCCGCCATCGCGCAATAGCGCCGCGTATCCGCTGGATTCCGCTCGTCCTTTAGTTGTTGTCGCCATGCCGTGTAATCGGCATTTTCCAGGCCAAATTAACGGATAGAAGGAGCGTTTGTTTTCAGTAAAAACGCCGTTCATCAAGATCGTTGTTAGTACACTCAGTGCACACCTATGTACACTTTATGTATGGCCGTATTTTCCAGGCAGGATCAGCACTTCCTTTTATCGGTGGCCAAGCTAGGCTACGGGAATCCATTTCTTCCCGAGCGGATCACGTACGAGAAGGCGGCGCTCGGCCGCGAATTTGTTCCCGGTGGTCCGGTGTGGAGCGCGTCGGTGAGCAATCCGGACGCGGAGCCTCCCAACGAGGCGGCGCTTTACAAGAAACTCAACGCATTGATGGAAGTTTTGCCCGCGCGGTTGGCTGCCGCTTCGGACGTTCGCGATGAAGAGCTGGCGGCGTTCGAAGAGAGCGTTCACTATATGCTCTATCAGCGCTATCATGCGCAGTTCGTTGCGGCGCGGGGCAAGTGGCGTTTTTATCGCGAGTTCCTGGCGGATTGGAACCGGCTGAGCCGCATTCCAGGCAAGCAATTCAAGAGCGGATTGGAGCCCGCGCACGTCTTCGCCTGCTTCCGCCAGATCCAGCGCGCCTTTCATCACATTTACGACAACATCATCGGCAACTCGATGCCGGCGGCGCGATTGCGCGCCAGCATTTGGCAATCCATCTTCACGCACGACATGCGGCGATACCGGCGCGTGCTGTATCGCAGAATGGGCGAGTTTCCCACGCTGATCACCGGGCCGTCGGGAACCGGAAAGGAGCTGATCGCGCGCGCGATCGCGGGTGCGCGCTACGTGCCCTTCGATCCGGAACGGATGGAGTTTGCCGATGCACCGGGCGAGAGCTTCCTGCCAATCAACATCGCTGCACTTTCGCCGACGCTGATTGAATCGGAACTGTTCGGGCACCGGCGCGGATCGTTCACCGGCGCGATCGGCGATCGCAAAGGATGGCTGGAGGCGTGTCCACCGTCCGGTTCGGTGTTTCTGGACGAACTGGGCGAGATGGATCTGGCGATCCAAGTGAAGCTGCTGCGGGTGATTGAAACGCGCCGCTTCTCCGCGGTGGGCGATACGGCGGTCCGCGACTTTCAGGGGAAGCTGATCGCGGCCACCAATCGCGACCTGCCGTCGGAGATACGCGCCGGCAGGTTCCGCGAAGATCTCTACTATCGGCTGTGCGCGGATTTGATTCAGACGCCGTCGCTGGCCGATCAGATCCGGGATTCACCGCAGGTGCTGCGCGAGCTGGTCCTGTATATGACGCAGCGAACGGTGGGGGACGAAGCGGAACGTTGCCTGCCCGAAGTAGAGGAATGGATCGGGAAGCAGTTGCCCGGCGATTATGCATGGCCGGGGAATTATCGCGAGCTGGAGCAGTGCGTGCGCAATGTGATTATCCGGCGTTCGTACCGGCCTTTGGCGCAGGCCGCCAATCGCAACGAAGACAACGAAGACCACTTCTTCGCGCGTTTTCGCGCCGGTCAGTTGAGCGCGGACGAATTGCTGGCGCGTTATGCGGCGCGGGTGTATCAATTGACCGGCAGCTACGAAGAGGCGGCGCGGCGGATGGGAGTGGACCGGAGAACGGTGAAGGCCAAGGTGGAGCTTTACCTGGAGGCGCAAGACGATTAGCGCCGCGACTTACTCGGGCTTGGTCTCAGGCTTTACGTCGATGGTTACGGACTCGCCTTCGCCGACCGTCACTTGCTGGCCGCCCTCGTCGGGTGGAGAAGCGCCAGGGTCCGCAACCGCGACGCGATAGGTTCCGGGAGGCAGACGCGACATCGTAAATTGGCCGTTCGAGTCTACCCCCTCACCCCTCCAACCGAACAGCTCTTCGCTATCGCCGACAAAGCCGGCAAACACCGTTTGTCCGGCCGGCGCCGTCCCCTTGATGGTCGCGGTATTGGTGCTGACGACGATGCGCAGAGGCGCCGCGGAGCCTGAAGTAAGATCCGGCGGACGGTGTGTGACATCGTCGTTCCCCAGCCAGGCGGACTTCACGAAGGCTGACGGAGCCATCAATCGAAGCCGCCACTCACCCGGCAGCACGGATTTGATGGTGAAACTTCCGTCGTCGTTCACCTGAGTTGGAACAGGGCTGCCGCCGAATTGGTTCTCGCTTGTCAGTTGA
>Ga0209006_10002785_pt1 | contig 15888 bp, 12 predicted proteins | sample JacPin_JW_Ref_O2_FD_188567 | JGI IMG/M metagenome (GOLD analysis project Ga0209006, IMG submission 188567) | Forest soil microbial communities from Algoma, Ontario, Canada - Jack Pine, Ontario site 1_JW_Ref_O2 (SPAdes) (version 2) | ecosystem: Environmental > Terrestrial > Soil > Boreal... | reverse complement strand
AACATTCGGAAAGCGAGTTTCTGGAGAGTGTGAACGCGGCACGCAGGAGTGCGTGCGCCACATTGATTTCAATATTTAACGAGGCCTCACCCAAAACTAAGCCACAAAGGTCAGCCTGGCAGGCGGAAGGTCACATTGCGCTCGCGATTCAATCGCTCGCTGAGGCCGTGATCGAGCGAGGATAAGGGCGTCTGCTTCTGCTCGTGATCCATGGTGACGTAGTGCACCGTCGCGCCATCCACCCAATACGCCAGCACCGCATGAATGGTCCCGTCATTCATCGCCAGCAAATACAAAGGATCCTGGTACTTCTGGCTGGCCTGATCGTTGGGTCCCGCGTTCCAAGCGGCCGGTGCCGGAGGTGGTTGCACAATCACCGGCTGAGGGGGCGCTTGATTGGAAATGATCAATACCTGCGGGTTGGGAGAAGAATAAGAAGGAGCGCCGTAGTCCGCGCCTGCATAGCCTGGATAACCGGAGCCGTAGCCATAGTCGCCGCCATAGCCGTAATCGCCGCAGTCCCAAAACGCACCGCAGTAGCCGCCGTAAAGGCCCCCATAGTAAAACGGGTAGCCGAAATAGCCCCTATTGCCGTAATATCCGCGAAAACCGCCAATGCCGCGGTATCCGCCGCGGTATCCGCCTCGATATCCGCCGCCGCCGCGAAAGCCACCACCGCTGCCGCCTCGGAAACCTCCACCGGAAAAGCCGCGGCCGCCGCCTCCCGATCCACCGCCGTGCATGCCTCCACCGCCGCCACCGTGCCCGCCGCCGCGTTGTGCAAATGCGGGAACAGCCAGCAGGACGCAAGCAAAAACGCTACCAACGACAACCGGCAAAATTCGCCGCATGGTACCTCACGCACCAATATACCGCGCATACAGGCTGCGCGCCACGCCGACGTCGGTGGTGCCTTTGATGATGGCCCGCCCGTCGGGAAAGACGGTCAGCAAGTAGGGCGGCGCTTCAAAGCGGAGCGCGAATTCGTTGGCGCGAACCGGCCCCAGCGGCGCCAGCCGAGCCGCCAGGGCGCGCAGTTCCACCGGCCGCTCCCGTTCATGGATCTGCACGGCATTGTGGCCGCACAGGCTGACGGGCGCACGGCGCTCACCGGTGAGATACGGGAACTGGCGCCGCCCGCACGCGGGACAATCGACGACCGGGCCCGGCTGGGCCACCTGCCGGATCTCACCGCTCCAAACATCCACGGTGGTCATCTTGCGTGCCGGCTCAACCCCACACAGGATTTTGATGGCTTCGCTCACCTGTAAACTCGCGATCAGCGCGGTGACGGTGCCCAGCACTCCGGCAGTTTCGCAGGTGGGCTGCGCGCCCGTGGGCGGATCCGGATAAATACAGCGCAGGCACGCCGTTTTGCCGGGAATCACCGGCATCGCGATCCCATAGCTGCCTACCGCCGCGCCATAAACCCAGGGAACGCCGCGCTCCACGGCAAAATCATTTATCAGGTAGCGTGTTTCAAAGTTGTCGGTGCCGTCCAGGATAAGATCCGTGCCGCCCAGCAGTTCGTCCACGTTAGAAGGCGTTAGATCGGCCACCACCGGCTCAACCCGGATGCCCGAGTTGATCCCGGCGATCTTGCGCGCCGCAGCCGCGGCTTTGGGCATGGCCTGTTGCACGTCGCACTCGTCGAATAGCCATTGCCGCTGCAGATTGCTCAGCTCCACATAGTCCCGGTCGACGATCCGCAGGTAGCCAATCCCGGCACGCGCCAGCGCCCCCGCTTGGAAGCTCCCCAACGCGCCGCAACCGGCCACCACTACGCGCGCGTCCAACAAACGTTGCTGGCCCTGTTCACCGATGCCCGGAAACAGGATCTGCCGCGAGTAACGATCGCGGTCGTCCTGGGTCATACAGGTGGCCTCATACAAACAGATGGTACCAACCAGGGCCTTATGCTAGGAGGCGATGCGTTAAGATGGTCCCTTGTGTCGACCCGGCTGGGCATATGGATCTGTACGCCCATGCTGGCCGCCCTCTGCTCCGTTCCTCTGAACGCGGCCCCCAATGAATATGAAGGCCAGCCCATCGCCAGCGTGCAGTTCGAGCCGGCCATGCAGCAACTGACCTTCGACCAGTTGATAGCGATGCTCCCGCTGCGGGTCGGACAGCCGCTACGCGCCACGGACCTGCGCGACTCCATCCAGCGCTTGTATCAAACCGGCGAGTACTCAGACATCGCCGTGGACGCTACGCTTGCGTCCGGTGGCGTGACACTGAAATTCATAACGAAACCCGCGTATTTCATCGGATACTACGACGTGGACGGAGTTCCCGATCCGCCCAACGAAGGGCAGTTGCTGGTGGCCACCAAGCTCACGCTTGGCGGGGGCTACGCCGCAAGCCAAACCACCACGGCGGTGGCACGCATCACGGATCTGCTCAAGCAGAACGGCTTTTATAACGCCGGTGTTGAGCCGGCCACGTCCAAGCGCGAAGACACGCAACAGGTCCACATCGATTTTCACGTAGACCCCGGCAATCGCGTCAAGTTCGACGGTCTGGTGGCCAACGGCGATACGCTGCGGCCGCTCGAAAACGTAATTCAGTCCAGCGGCTGGAAGCGATTCCGCGGCTGGTTCGGCCTGGGCTGGCATCCGCTCACCCAAACGCGGCTGGAGAATGGAATCGACAACATCCGATCCTGGTATCCCAAGCACGATCACCTGCTGGCCCAGGTGAAGTTGATCAATCTGGATTATCATGCCGGCCTGAATACCGTTACGCCCGTTCTGGCGATCGCCCCCGGCCCTCCCGTGCTGGTGCGGGTGCGCGGCGCAAAGCTTTCTTCCGGCAAACTACGCAGCCTGCTACCCATTTATGAAGAGCGCTCCGTGGATCGGGATTTGCTGGAAGAAGGAACGCGCGATCTGGCGTCCTACTTCGAGACGCAAGGCTACTTCGACGCCACGGCCAACTACATCACGGCCACGCCCGCCAATGGCGAGCAACTGATTGAGTACCACGTTGGGCTGGGCGTGCGGCACAAGATCGTGAAGCTCGAGATCCATGGCAACAGTTATTTCGACAACGCCACCATTCGCGAGCGGATGACCGTGATACCCGCCACGCTGGTCCGTTATCGTTACGGTCGTTATAGCCGCACCATGTTGGAGCGCGATCTGGACGCCATCCGGAATTTATATCGCGCCAATGGGTTCCGCGATGTGATGGTCACAGCCCGGACTCTGGACGATTACAACGGCGTCCCCGCGCACATCGCGATCTTTATCGAAATCGCCGAAGGCCCGCAATGGTTCGTTTCCAAGCTCACTTTCGGAGGCGTATCGGACGATTTTCGGCCTCCTCTGATGATGCTGCTGCATTCCACGGAAGGACAGCCCTTCAGCGATCTCGCCATCGCAACCGATCGCGACAACATACTCGATTACTATTTCAACAACGGTTATCCAGCCGCGAAATTCGACTTCACTACCGTTCCCTCCGGCCAGCCCAACCATGTGGACGTGGCGTTCACAGTGACGCCCGGCGAGCGGGTATACGTGCGCAACATCGTGGTGGATGGGCTGGAGCGAACGCGTCCGGACCTGGTGACGGACCGCATCAGCCTGCGCGCGGGCGACCCGCTGTCGCAGAGCGAGATCAACGAAAGCCAGCGGCGCCTGTACAATCTCGGCATTTTCTCGCGCGTGGACGCGGCCATCCAAAATCCCGACGGCGATGAGCCCACCAAGTACGTGCTCTATTCGGTGGAAGAGGCCGGCCGATATTCGATGAACGTCGGGGTGGGCGCGGAAATCGGACGTATTGGAGGCGGCACTACCTCGCTCGATTCGCCGGCCGGAACCACCGGATTCAGTCCGCGCTTTTTGTTTGGCATCAGCCGCCTGAATTTCTTCGGATTGGGCCACACCATGAGCTTGCAGACGCTGCTTTCCACGCTGGAGCAGCGCGCTCTGCTGACCTATGTCGCGCCGCAGTTCTTAGGAAATCCCAAGCTCAGCTTGCAGCTCTCCGGGTTATTCGACCATTCTCACGACATCCGTACCTTTACCTCGGAGCGCGAGGAAGGGTCCGTTCAATTGGCACAAAAGTTGTCGCGAGCCGACACGCTGCAATATCGCATTACATATCGCGACGTCATTATCATTGGAACTCCTCTCATCAGTCCCGATCTGATCCCTCTGCTCGCGCAGCCAGTGCATGTCCTGGTTCCCTCCATGAGCTTCATTCAAGACAAGCGTGACGATCCAATCGACTCGCACCACGGAACTTATACCAGTATCGATTTCGCCCTGGCCTTGCATGGTTTGGGATCGCAGACCGGTTTCGGGCGAGTGGTGGCGCGCAATTCTTCCTACTATCAGCTGACCAAGAATCTGGTGCTGGCGCGCACCACTGATTTCGGCTTAATCGAACGTTACGCCGGATCGCCGTTAATTCCGCTGGCAGAGCGATTCTTCGGTGGTGGCTCATTCTCCAACCGCGCGTTTCCCGATTTCCAGGCCGGACCGCGCGACCCGACCACCGGCTTCCCCATTGGTGGCAACGCGCTATTTATGAACACGGTGGAGCTGCGCTTCCCGCTGATTGGCGATAACTTGGGCGGCGTGTTGTTCAACGATTTAGGCAACGTTTATTCCGCCGTAAATAAGATCAGCTTGCAATTCCGGCAGCCCAATTTGCAGGACTTCGATTACGCGGTACAAGGCTTCGGATTCGGGCTGCGCTATCGCACGCCGCTGGGCCCGGTGCGCGTGGATTTTTCACTAAGCCCGAACTCACCGCGCTTTTTCGGGTGCGAGGGATCCATCAATCAGTTGTACCAATGCGGAGTGGCCGGATCGTCGGTGCCGCAGACGGTGCAGAGGATTAATGTTTTCCAGTTCCATTTTTCGTTGGGGCAGGCGTTTTGAAAGCAAGAATTCAGAAGTCAGAATTCAGAAGTCAGAAGGAAGGAAGCGGAGCATCCTTATTTATTCTGAATTCTAAATTCTGGATTCTTTTACTGGCCTTCCCCACCATTCTCTTTCCCGAAATCATCGACCGGATCGTCATCACCGTCGCCAACCAGGTGATTACGCAATCCCAGGTGGACGAAGAAATTCGCGTCACCGCTTTTCTCAATCGCGACAAGCTGGATTTGAGCGCTGACGCCAAGAAGGAGGCTGCCAACCGATTGATTGAGCAGGCTCTGATCAAGCGCGAAATGGATCTCAGCCGATATCCGCTGCCCCAATTGAGCGATACCGGCGAATCGCTGCGAACGCTGAAGGCGATGTATCCGAGCGAAGCTGAATTTCAGAATGCGCTGCAATCCTACGGGATCACGCCGGACGAATTGAGCCGGCGTTTGTGGTGGCAGTTGACCCTTTTGCGCTTTATCGACTACCGCTTCCGGCCTGGCATACAGATCCCGGCCGCGGATGTGCAAGCATATTATCGACAGCAGGTATCCGAGTGGGAGCAGAAAGGGACCAAGCCCATCCCGACACTCGAGGAATCCCGCGACCAGATTGAGGAGATTTTGACTCAGAAGCGGATCGACAAGGCGCTGGACCAGTGGATCAAGGACACTCGGAGCCAGGTCACCATCACCTACCTCGACCCGGGGCTGCAATGACGCCGAAATTCGACAAGCAAACGACCACGCTACCGAGCCGCGACCGTGAGGAAGCGGTTGCCCACACAGCGCAACGCCGGAGGGGAAGGCGGGTCGTCAAAATCGCCGCGTTTAGTTTTCTTTCCCTGCTAGTCGTGGGCGCAGCTCTGCTGCTGGCCGGCCTCCTGCTGGTGCAAACCGCGTGGTTCAAGAACATGGTCCGGCTGCGAATCATATCCGTGGTGGAACTCGCCACGGGCGGACGCGTTGAGATTGGGAGCTTCGGGTACAACTGGCACGATCTCACGGCCGAGGTAAAGCCCTTCGTGCTGCGCGGCACCGAGCCCGCCTCCGCACCGCCCATGTTCCGGGCAGATAAAATCCAGATCGGCTTCAGAATCATTTCGGCCCTGGAGAAAAAAGTCGACATCGCGTCGCTCATCCTGGAAAGCCCACGGTTGTACATCACCATCGATGCCGACGGGACCACGAATATCCCAAGGCCCAAGATCCCGCGTTTCAACCAGAACGTCGTCGAAGATCTCCTGGATCTCCACGTGCAGCATATCGAGATCCGTCATGGCGTGGCGGAGTACAATTCCTGGCGCGTCCCCTTGGATGCCGTCGGCGAACATCTGCAGATGTCGCTGATTTATCAACCTGGGCCGCTGGGAGCTGGACCAGCCGGGCCGCGCTATCTATGTGCCATTTCCTCCGCGCTCCTGCGCGTCTCATCGCCGAAATTGCGCGCACCCTCCGAGTTCGCTCTGGACTCCCAGGTGGAACTGGGTAGAAACACCATTCAACTGCTACGCATGAATCTGGCATCCGGCGGAATGAAAATCGAGACCCAGGGGACCATCGTTAACCTCTACTCGCCTAGCTTGGATCTGCAAGTTAAGGCCGCTCTTCCGGTGCAGGATCTCAACAAATTGGTCCGGACTCCGCTGGAACCGCGCGGGGATTTATGGCTGCAGGGCCGCGCTACCGCCAGCGGATCGGGTCCCGACCGGTTTATCGGAAAGCTCACGGGGCGCGGGTTGGGCTACGTTCACAATGGCGTCGAGGTCCGGGACATCGCGGTCAATTCGCATGCCGACATCACTCCAGACAAGATCAGCCTGACGGATCTCGACGTTTCCGCTCCGGGTGGCCGCTTCCGTGGCGCCGGTGAGCTGAACGAGCTCAAACGTTTGAGCGCGAAAGGCGAGATCGATGGCCTTAGCATCACGGAAGTGGGCCGCCTGGCTGGCCGGAAGACAGGATCGCTGAACGGAACGATGAGCGGTCCAGTGCAATTGGATGCGCAAGTTACGCCGTCGGGACTGGCGGGAGTCAGTGTCCGCGCTGTGCTGGATTTAAAGCCCGGCGATGGCGGCGTACCGGTTTCGGGATCGCTCGCCATCAACTACGATCAACACGCCGGCAAGCTGCAACTCGGCAATTCACAGCTCGACGTCGGCTCCACGCATGCGGCCCTGTCTGGAACTCTGGGCGAAAATCTCGCGGTGCAGGTGATATCGAGAAATTTGAACGACGCCCTTCCGGTGCTGCGCGCGCTGGGCGCTCAACCGCCCGCCCAATGGCCCGTGGAGTTGCAAGGAGGCGTGGCGCGCCTGGATGCGTCCATCCGGGGCCCGCTTCAGGATCCGAAAATCTCCGGCAAAGCCGATGCCGACAAGTTGAAACTGGACGGCCAGCAGCTGGATCGTGTCACTTCCACTTTCACGCTGGATGGATCCAGCGCCGTGCTGCAGGCGGTGACCATCGACCAAGGCAAAATGCACCTGGAAGGCAGCGGCCGGGCCGGATTGCGCAGCTGGAATTTGGAAGGGGGCAGTCCGATTTCAGCTATGGTTTCCCTACGCGCCGCCGACATTCAGACACTGGCGACCGAAGCCGGCTGGAAACAGATTCCCGCCACTGGTTTGGTTTCCGCCGCTGTTCATGTTTCCGGTTCGCTGGAGTCGCCCCTGGTGGAGGGCGCGGTGACGTTCGAAAATCTCACGGCCTATGACGAACGGTTCGCGCAGGCTCGCGCCGACGTGACATTCACCACCACGGCCATTGAAATCTCGCATGGCGAAGCCCGCAATGGCGCGGGACGCATTACTCTGTCGGGCGACTACAATCATCCAGCCAGCGACTGGAAAGACGGATCGCTGCGCTTCGACGTGGCCACCAGCGGCGTGGATCTGTCCACCATCCAGCACCTGCAGGATTTCGAAAAGGGCTTGGGCGGACGTCTGGATTTGAAGGCCAGCGGCGGCGCCAAAATCGTAAGCGGCATGGTGGATTTGACATCGCTCAATGGCGAGCTCACCGTCCGCAATGCGGCCCTGGATGGCCGCTCCTACGGCAGTCTGACGGTCACCGCCGCTACCAAGCTGCCGCTGCTTACGCTGGCCGCGACGGCTACGCTGGACGACGTTCAGATCCATGGAAGCGGCGAATGGCGCATGGAAGGCGATTATCGCGGCGAAGCGCACGTTCCCATCCCTCGCATTTCGCTGGCCACGCTGCACGATCTCGCTCCCGGCAAACACATCCGCAAAGATCTTCCCTTCGATGGCTTCGTGGCAGGCGAAGCCACCATCTCCGGTCCGCTGAATCAACCTGCATCCATGAAAGCCGACGTGATGCTCTCCACCGTGCAGCTCAATGCCAGCCCCAACGCGCGGCCGGTTGGGGGCGTCGCGCTGCAAGACCTGGTGCTGCACAACGCGCAACCGGTGCACATTGTTGCCACCGCCAATTCCATCGATTTCGGCCGGGCCAGCTTTATCGCCAAGGACACCACGCTGGACGCCACCGGACGGCTGCTGCTGAACTCCAAAAATCCGTGGGACGTGGCCATCCAGGGCCGCATCAATTTTTCGATTCTTCAGCTTTTCAATCCGGACTTACTCGGCTCCGGCGCATCCATTCTCAACGTAACCATCCACGGACCACTCACCGAACCGCAAGTGGAAGGACAGCTCGAATTGCGGAACGCTTCCTTATTTCTGCGCGATGTTTCCAACGGCGTAGATGATGCCAACGGCCTGATCCTGTTTGACCGCAATCGCGCCACGGTGCAGAACCTGAGCGGCAAAAGCGGCGGCGGCGATATTTCGTTCGAGAGCGGCAGCTTCCTGGGCTTCCGCGGCGAGGCTCTGATTTACCGCCTGCAAGCCACCGCTCGCAATGTGCGCTATCGCTCTGAACAGGGCGTCAGCGTTACGGTGGATGGCTCGCTGGCACTGGTTGGGACCTCGGTGAGCAGCGTTTTGTCGGGGTCCGTGTCGGTGACGCGGGCGGCTTTCAATCCCCGTACCGACCTGGGAGCGTTGCTGGCTTCCACGGCTACTCCGGTGGCCACCACTCCCAACGAGTATTTGCAGGGGCTCCAGTTGGATGTACGCGTGGTGACGGAGCGAACGCTCGAAGTGGAAACCTCGCTGACCCGCAACATCCAGGCCGATGCGGATTTGCGGGTGCGCGGGACTCCGGATCGCCCCATCTTGCTGGGACATGTAACCGTTAATTCGGGCCAGATTGAATTCTTCGGGAACAAGTACAGCATCAATCGCGGCGAAATCAGCTTTAATAATCCCGCCAAGATCGAGCCGGTCATCAACATGGATTTGTCCACCAAAGTGCGCGGCATCAACGTGGACATCGGCTTTTCGGGCTCCCTGAACAAACTGAATTTTTCCTATCGATCCGATCCGCCGCTGGAGGCTTCCGATATCGTGGCGTTGCTGGCAGTGGGGCGCACCCCCTCCAACGCCGGTCCTTTGGCTACGTCCCAAGCGACGACCAACGTCAATAACAGCTACCTGGGGCTGGGCGATGGAAGCAATTCGTTGCTCGCGGAGGCTATTGCGCCCAATTCCAATCGCCTGCAGAAATTCTTTGGCGTCAGCCACATCAAGATCGATCCCCAGCTCACCGACGTCACCATCGTTCCGCAAGCCCGCCTCACCATGGAACAGCAGGTGTCCTCCGACGTCACCCTCACCTACATCACCAACCTCGAAATAGCCAACCAGCAGATTGTGCGCGTGGAATGGGATTTCAGCCGGAAATGGTCGGCGGTGGCGTTGCGGGATGAAAACGGGGCTTTCAGCATCGATTTTCAATACCGGAAGCGCTTCAAGTAGCCTGCCATGAGGCTCCGCAAGGTCCAGGGAAAGCTGAAGGTGGAGCACAGCATTGTGGACGGGTTGCGGCGGGTTCTGGAGCGGCTGCTGGATGAGAACCCAGCGGCGATCCGATCCATTATTCCCGGAGTGATTCGTCCGGTGCGCGACGCCAAAGGCGAGGTCAAGATCCGCGTGACCGTGCCCACCACGAACGGCTGGAAGGCCATTGCGCTCAGCGCGGGCGCCCGTCAGGAGCTGTTCATTAGTACCGACCTTTCCAAGGACCAGTTGGAGCAGGCCATTCAACAGGCCTGTGTAAGCAAGTAAACAGCGCCGTTCTAAGGGTGGTACTAAGGCCTTTAGCTGGCCCAGCTCCCAGTAGCCTGAACTAACGGTACTCGGAACGGCCCGGCCGCGCTAACGTAACTCTCATTCCCGGCCGATGAGAAACTTAGACGCTCACAACTATTCGTTGTGACGGTACAAGGAAGTTCGCGGAAATTCGGTGAAGATTCTAATCGCAGATGACAGCATAGTCTCCCGGCATTTGCTGGAAGCCACGTTGCGCAAATGGGGCTATGACGTCATGGTCGCTTGTGACGGCGCCGAAGCCCTGGAGCTTTTGCAGCGCGAAGACGCCCCGGGGCTCATTATCCTGGACTGGATGATGCCGGGCATGACCGGGGTGGAAGTGTGCAAGCGCATCCGCGAGCGCGACAGCGAGCCCTATACTTACATTCTGCTGCTCACCTCCAAAAGCCAGAAGGAAGACTTGATTGAGGGCATGGACGCGGGCGCCGACGATTACATCACCAAGCCTTTCGACCAGAACGAACTGCAAGTTCGCCTGCGGGCCGGAACCCGCCTGGTGGACCTGCAGTCTCAATTGCTGAAAGCGCGGGAAGACCTGCGCGATCAGGCCACCCGGGATTCCCTGACGCGCTTGTGGAACCGCAGTTCCATCCTCAATGAACTGGGACGCGAACTGGCCCGTTCGGAGCGCGAAGCTCGTCCCTTGGGTGTTGTCATTGTCGATCTGGACCACTTCAAGCACATCAACGACACGTACGGACATCTGGCGGGGGATGCGGTTCTTCGGGAGGCTGCGCGCCGCATGCAAAACAGCATTCGGCAGTACGATTCCATTGGGCGTTACGGCGGCGAGGAGTTTCTGATCCTGTTTCCCGGCTGCAGTCAGGACGATTGCTTCGCGCAGGCCGACCGCTTACGCAGGCAGCTCGGCCAGACTGAGATGGCTGTGAATGAGACCTCTTTGCGCGTGACCGCCAGCTTCGGTGTGACCATCGCCATGCCAGGTGAAAACTGGTCTCAAGAGGCGCTGATCCGCAGGGCCGACGAGGCGCTGTATGTTGCGAAAAAATCGGGCCGCAACCGCGTGGAGGTTCTGTCTTGCCGGCTCACTCCGACGGAAGCCAAAGCATTATCGGACCAGACGGCCGGCCAAACCGCCGTCGTTGTTCCTTAACGCGCCAGTTAGTGCCGCTGCGCCACCTGAAAGTGGCTCAACGAACTCGCGTAGCCGGATATCCCTTTGTACAGCGCCTCCGCCGTGCGCTCGCGATACTCTTCGCGCCGCATCATATTTTCGTCATGCGCGTTGCTCACGAACCCGATTTCCGCCAGCACCGACGGCATGGACGCGCCAATCAATACCACGAAAGGCGCCCTTTTCACGCCTCGGTCCTTAGACCGTGAGTCCGTGGTTTTGGCGGACAAGGTGTACAGCGCGGTTTGCAGGCGGCTGGCAAATTCGCGAGACTCCTCCACTTTGTCTTTCAGAGCGATCTGCTGGAGCAGGCTTTGCAGCTCATAGACGGTCATCTGCGATCCGGAATTCTCCCGCGACGCGAGGTCCAGCGCGCTGCGTGAGGTAGTGAAATTCAGATAATAGGTCTCCACGCCCGCCGCGCTCCGCAACGGCGAGGAGTTGGCGTGAATGGATAGGAACAGGTCGGCCTTGGCTTCATTGGCGATCTCCGTTCGGCGCTCCAGCGGAACGAATGTGTCATCGGAGCGGGTGAAAATTACTTCGCTTCCCATGCGGGTCTCAATCAACCGGCCCAGCCGCTGGGACACATCCAGCACCAGGTCCTTTTCGCGCAATCCCTGCGGTCCAACGGTTCCCGTATCGTGTCCCCCGTGCCCCGGGTCAAGCACAATGCGTCCTACTTTGAGCCCCAGCACGCGAATCATCGAACGGTCGCCCGACGAATTGCGCTTGGCGGGAAGACCCGTCTCGTTCGGCGCGGCTGATGCGGCGGCAGGGATCGGGTTGGAAACTGTTGTAGTGGAAAGCGTCGTGCTCGCGACCGGAGCGTTCGCAAGCTCGCTGCCGATGGCTGGAGCGTCCGGCTTCGACAGCACCGCCGCGGAGACGGCTCGGGCTGGCGCGGGTCCCGGCTTGGAGTTCACGGTGAGTGCTGCTGGAACGATCGGCGCGGGGGGCCTCAATCTCAGCTCAGGAGGCGCCTCAAGCAAAGCCTCTTGCTTCGGCACGCTGGGGATGGCCACCGGCTGAAGGGCTGGCGGCGTAAACGGGCGATGGTCGGCAGGCTTGGGAGCGGGGATCGACTCAATCAACGCCGGCGGCGCTTTCGCAGGCGCTTTGGTAGTTTCTGGCGCGCTGCCCGCCGCGCGCAGCTCGATGATCAACCGGCTGGGATTGTCCAAGCGCGAAGTGGTGGATTCCACCGCTGTCTCCAGATCCAGCACGACGCGCGTGGTACCGTCCTGCGGCTCGGCCACGCGAATCTGCCGCAGTAAGCGATCCGAGACGGGAATGGTGGTCATGCCCTTGCGCCCCAGGGTGGGCTTGGTGCCTGTCAGATCGAAGAACAACCGGTCGGGATTGTCCAAGCGATCCGACTTCACCTGAAAATCGCCGTCCGTTTCGATGGCGATGCGTGTTATTCCGCCGAGCGACCAGAAGCGAACCGCGGTGACGTGATGTGGCTCCGCAAGATCCGCGGCGCCCGCCTTATTGAACGCGGTACCCACTAAAAGCGACAGCACTGCCGCCCCACGCCACCAGCGCAAGGGGGCAGTGCGGCCATGCATATTCCGGGGGAGGTGTTGCATGGAATTCCTATCGAGTTTCGAGGTGTAGCTTGCCCTCTGTATCCACATACGCAAGAATGTGCCGCGGCGCCTCTTCACCTGAGGTTGGCTTTGGCTCCTCTGCATTCTTTGCCTCGTGCTTGTTTTCCTTGTCGTTCAAAGCCGCCCGCTTCGCTTCCCCTAATTTCTTGCCCACTTTGGCGACGTAACTCACCGTCTCCGGATAGGGCGGGACGTCTTTGTACTTGGTCACGGCTTTCTCACCGGCATTGTAAGCGGCGATTGCCAGCCGATCGTCCTGAAAGGTGTCTTCCAGGAACTTGAGATAGCGGACGCCGGCTTCGATATTCTGCTTCGGATCGAAGCTGTCCAGCACGCCAAAGCGCTGGGCGGTAGCCGGCATCAACTGCATCAGGCCCTGTGCTCCTTTCGGGGAAACGGCGAAAGGATTGTAGTTGCTCTCCACTTGAATCACGGAATCTACCAGCAACGGGTTGACGTCAAAATTCTTCGCTGCGTCGGCAATCAGGCCGCGCACGTCGGGAGCCGCGTCAGGGCTGGGCTTCGGCGCGCCCACCAAAGTACGTACCAGGTGCCCGGTGCGCGTATCCACTTTCACCACCCACACCGCGCGGGGTGATTGCGTGTCTACGGCAGTCAAGCTGGCAGCGGCGAGATTTCCCAGAAACGCCGTCGCCAGAATAAGTTCCAAACAAAATCGCATCCTTTTGTTCTACCCGATTATAACCGGATTCCTTCCGTCCGCAAGTTTTTCTTTCCGCTGATCCATCCGGATGCTAATGCTATTATTCTCTCATGCAAGCCACAGGTTTTGTGCTGGCCGGTGGGGCAAGCAAGCGCATGGGCCAGAACAAGGCGTTGTTGCCGTATCGCGGAACAACCCTGGTGGAGCACGTCGCGAAAACCGTCAGCGGAGCCGCCGGGTCGGTGGCGCTGATCGGCGATCCAGAGCAGCTGGGGCATCTCGGCTTGGCGGTCTTTCCCGATGAGCTGCCCGGTTGCGGTCCCGCCAGCGGCATTTACACCGCTCTGCGCGTGACGGAAACGGACTGGAATCTGGTAGTGGCGTGCGACATGCCATCCGTCTCCGCGGATCTTTTGCGGGAGTTGCTGGGCCGTGCGGAGACAGCCGAGCGCAACTGCGTGGCGGCCGTCGGACCTTTCCTCCAGCCCGAACCTCTGTGCGCCGTTTACCACCGGCGCTGCCTGCCGGCGCTGACCCGGTCCATTCGTGATAAGCGCTTAAGAATGAGAGACTTCGTGAAAGAAATCGGAGCCATTTGGGTGAAGGTGGACGCCTCCGCGCTGGCCAACGTCAACACCCCTTCCGAATGGACGCAGTTTGAGGCGAAGCTGCCCTGACGTCCCAACTATGACAGACAAACTCCACTACATCGAGTTTCGCCATGTTTATAAGACGTTCGATCGCCCGGTTTTAGTTGACTCCAATTTTTACGTGAACGCGGGCGAGACGGTGGCCATCATTGGCCGCAGCGGCGTGGGCAAGTCCGTCAGTCTGGGCCATATTATGGGCTTCCTCAAGCCCGATGAGGGCCGCGTATTCGTGGCCTACCAGGACATCACCGACTACACCGAGACGCAACTGCGCGAGATCCGCAAGAAGGTGACCATGGTGTTCCAGAGCGGCGCCTTGTTCGATTCGCTCACGGTGGGCGAGAATATCCTGTTTTCACTCGAACTGCGCGACGACTACGACGAGCACAACAAGGAAGACGTGGTGGACGGCCTGCTCACCATGGTGGACATGCTGCAGTTCAAGGACGCCTACCCGGCCGACCTTTCCACCGGCTACAAGCGCGCCGTGGCAATTGCACGCGCCTTGGCCGCCCAGCCGGAATGCATTCTCTATGACGAGCCCACCACCATGGTGGATCCCATCATGTCGGACATTCTGGCGCAGTTGATGCTGAAGCTGAAGCGCGAGCTCAAGCTGACCGCCGTGGTGGTGACGCACGATCTGGACCTGATGCGCAAGGTGGCCGACGTGGTGGTGGTTCTGTTTAAAGGCGAAGCGATTTATTTTGGGCCGGTGGCGGATTTGGAGAAGTCCACGCATCCGCACATTAAGGCTTTCCTGGCGATGGATCGCGTGGAGCTGGTTCCGGACCTGGCGGAGTAGCCCGGTCCGCTATTTCACTTTCTCGAAATCCAGCGCCGCCGAGTTCATGCAGTAGCGCTGCTTGGTGGGCTGGGGACCGTCGTCGAAGACGTGGCCCAGGTGCGCATCGCACTTGCCGCACAACACCTCCACGCGCCGCATGCCGTGGCTGGTGTCGGTTTCCACCTTGACGTTCTCGGGCGATATAGGCGACCAGAAGCTGGGCCATCCGGTGCCCGAATCGTATTTGGCGTCCGAGTGGAACAGCGGCGTGCTGCAACAGACGCAGCGATAGGTGCCGGGCTCGTGATTGTCCCAATGTTTGCCGGTGAACGCGGGCTCGGTGCCCTTCTTGCGGGTGACCGCGTACTGTTCGGGCGTTAGCTGTTTACGCCACTCTTCGTCGGTTTTTTTGACTTCGGCCATGTCTGATTACCAAATGGAACGCCGGTAATTGCCCCGAATCTCCCCGTCCTTTGTCACCAGCGCTGCATCGCTGGCACTGGCTTGCGCGACAATAAGCCGGTCGAACGGATCTCGCGTCCAAGATTGCTTCACCGCATGTTCTAGAACCGACGTGAATGGAAGCTGACAGACCGCCAAACCGATCTCTGACGACAATCGCTCGATTACCTTAACAGCAACTGCTCTCAAACGCTTGATCTCGTGAAGCAACTGGAGTTCGACCTACTGCTTCCCGACGTTGTGACCATCGCGGATGAGGTGGATGCGCAATTGAAGGAACAAATGCTGCGGTTCATGGCCGAGGACACTGCCGAAAAAGCCAAGGGCAAGTGACGCCTTTCTAATAGGCGCGACTCCGCATTGGGCGGCTCGACAACCGAAACAGGTATGGAACGCTACGGGCATGGAGAGGGCCCCGGCGGTCTGATCTGGCCAGCGGGGCCATCTGTGCTACTTTTCGAGGACTTTCTCCACCTGGCCGATTTTCTGTTGGA
>Ga0209006_10002784_pt1 | contig 15893 bp, 12 predicted proteins | sample JacPin_JW_Ref_O2_FD_188567 | JGI IMG/M metagenome (GOLD analysis project Ga0209006, IMG submission 188567) | Forest soil microbial communities from Algoma, Ontario, Canada - Jack Pine, Ontario site 1_JW_Ref_O2 (SPAdes) (version 2) | ecosystem: Environmental > Terrestrial > Soil > Boreal... | reverse complement strand
ATGTGATCGACGTGCGCACTGACGTCTGCCGCGCTGTGAGTGCCGCTCATGCCATGATGCCAACCGCACATGCCGGTTCCATTCGCGAGGGCGGCGACGCCGCCGACCAGGGTGGCGCCGGCGATGACGAGAGCAAGCGTCATGCGGCTAAAGAGCGCACGGCGGGGCGTTTTGGGTTCCGTGGAAGTATTCATAGTGGCTACCTTATCGGTGAATGACACGATGAACAGTTTGCCCGCGCACTGTTAGTGGTTGTTGCAGGCCGCGTAAAGATTTGTAAAGCGCGAAAACTCTTCAAGAAGTCGCGGCGCCGGCCTCGATGTCCGAGGGGGGCGGATGGCCCAACGGCAGCGTGAAATTGAAGCTCGCCCCGCCGCCGGCCCGATTGAGGCCACGGATTTTTCCGCCGTGCGACTCGATGATGGCACGGCAGATCGCCAACCCTAAGCCCACCCCCGGCGTTGCGGACTCGCGATGTCCGCGGGTGAATTTCTCGAACACCGCATCCTCGCGCCCGATGGGCAATCCCGGCCCATTGTCCGAGACCGAGACGCTCAAGTAATCGGCGACTGCTTCGGCTGCGATCGTAACCGTGCTGCCCGCGGGGGTGTATTTGGCCGCGTTTTCGAGCAGGTTCACCAGCACGCGCTCGATCAACAGGGCATCGAATCGCACCAGCGGCAGGTCGGGCGGAAGACGTACCTCGATGCGATGCTGCTTCAAAATGCCGCGCGTGGCGTCGAGCGCCGTGCCTATCACTTCTTCGAGCGGCTGCCATTCGAGATTGAGCTTGACGCCTCCGCTTTCGATCCGCGCCATGTCGAGCAGATTGCTGACGAGCGCGCTCATGCGATGCGCCTCTTCGGTAATCGCCTCCGCGGTTTCACGTTGCACCGCCGACAATTCGGGTTTCGTCAAATACAAAGACTCCGCCAGGCCCACCAAAACCGTGAGCGGCGTGCGCAAGTCATGGGAGAGTGCGGCAAGCAGCGAATTTCGCAATCGCTCCGACTCCATGGTGATCAGTGCATCCTGCGCCACGCCGACATAGTGCACACGCTCCAGAGCGATCGCGATCAACGCGGCGAAGGTGTCGAGCAATTGCCGCTGCTCAGGGATTCGCAGCAGCCTGCGGTTATTGGCCTTCACCGCCAGCACTCCGCGAGCCCGGGTCGGGGCGCGCAGCGGAATGTAGAGAATCTCGCTGCCGGGCAGCGTGTCGGTGCTGAAGCCCGCAGGCTGGCCTCGGTCGAAGGCCCACTGTGCAATCCCGATTTCCATGTTGAGCGGCTTGTCGGTCATGCTCGGGCTCGTGCCGAGCAAGGGCATGGCGATCTGCCCGTTCTGATCAGGCAGCAATATGGCAGCGGTTGCGCGAAAGGTTCTTTCGATCGACTCGCGGCTGATCTTGATGACTTGATCGATCTGCACCGCGCCCGACAAGTCACGGGCAATCTCGTAGAGTGATCCGGCACGCTCTTCGCGATGTGAGGCGACTCGCGCCTGAAAGCGCAATCCCGCCGTCAACTGGCCCGTAATGAGCCCGACCGCCAGCATGATGAAAAACGTCAGCAGATACTGCACATCGCTGACGGCAAACGAAAAGCGCGGCGGCACGAAGAAGAAATCGAAGGCCGCAACATTCAGCACCGCGGAGAGCGCGGCGGGTCCGCGGCCCAGGCGCACGCCCACCAAAACGACCGCCAAAATGAAGATCGCCACGATGTTCGATCGGTCAAAATGCGCCGCCAGGGGCATCGAGACGGCTGTCACCGCAATACAGGCGCAGGCGGCCCAAAGGTAGCGCAGATTCTTTGCCCTCCGCCGGTCGCTCATGTCGGTGGATGCATCGCTGTGGAATGACGCGGTATTTTTCACGGCGCCGTTTTGCATCGGGCCCGCGGTACGCCCGATTTCGATCAAATCGATATCTGGCGCAAGCAAAGCCAATTTTTGTCCGCTCGATCTTTGCCAGGGCCACAATCGGCGGCCTGGATCGCGGCCGATCACGAGCTTTGAGAAATTGTGGCTTCGCGCATAGGCAACGACGCTCTCGGCCACTTGGGCGTTCGCAATCACGGCAGTCGTCGCCCCAAGCTCCTGAGCCAGGCTCAATGTCGCAAGAATCCTTTCGCGCCGCGCCGACGGGAGGCGCTGCAATGCGGGCGTTTCGACATAAATGGCATGCCAATCGGCGTTCAATTGACTTGCGAGAAGCGCCGCGGCGCGCACCACGCGTTCGGCCGCCGCATCGGGGCCGACGCATGTCAGCAGGGCGGTGGCCGTCTTCCATACAGAGCCGATTGCGCGATCCGCGCGGTAGGCTTGCACATCGCCCTCGACACGGTCCGCGGTACGCCTCAGGGCGAGTTCGCGCAGCGCCATCAAGTTGCCCTTGCGGAAGAAATTCTGGGCCGCGTGCTCCGCCTGCCCTGCGACATACACCTTGCCGGCTTTCAAACGCGCCAGCAGCTCATCGGCAGGGATGTCGACCAGGACCACTTCGTCGGCGGCATCAAATACCGTGTCAGGCACCGTCTCCCAAACGCGCACCTGCGTGATTCCTCCGACGACGTCGTTCAAGCTTTCCAGATGCTGAACATTCAGGGTGCTGAAGACATCGATGCCGGCGCCGAGCAGTTCCTCCACATCTTGCCAGCGCTTGGGGTGCCGTGATCCCTGGACGTTGGAATGCGCGAGTTCATCCACCAAAATCAGCGCCGGATGGCGCTGCAGCGCGGCGTCTATGTCAAATTCTGAGACTTCCTTTGCCCGGTAGGAAATCACCGTGCGCGGCAGGTTTTCAAGTCCTTCCATCTGGGCAGCGGTTTCCTGGCGGCCGTGCGTCTCCACCACACCGACCACCACGTCCCGACCGTTCTCCTTGAGCTTGCGAGCCGCCGCCAGCATGGCGTAGGTTTTGCCCACGCCGGCCGAGGAGCCAAAGTAGATGCGCAACTTGCCGCGTTGAGACTGCTCCTCTTGCCGCTGCACCTTTGCCAGCAGCAGGTCAGGATCGGGACGCTGGCTGACGGAGTTCACGGCTAGGGCGCGCGATCCAAGCTCAAGTTGAGCATCAAGACATTCACGCGCGATTCTCCAAAGATTCCCCACTGCGGGCCCTTGACTTGGGCGAGTACCGTCTCCCGCAGTTTGACGGGATCCAGGTTGCGTACCCGTGCGACGCGAGCCACTTGATACAGCGCCGCTGCGGGAGTGATGTCGGGATCGAGGCCGCTGCCGGAAGCGGTGACGAGGTCGACGGGAATGGGCAAGGTATTGTCCGGGTCCGCCATCTTCAGCGCATCGATCCGTGCCTTCACCGCCTCGAGCAATGCGGGGTTCGTCGGCCCAAAGTTCGATCCGCTCGAGGCGCTCGCGTTATTCGGCATGGGCGAGGTTGCAGACAGCCTGCCCCAAAAATATTTGGGATCCTGGAAGGATTGGGAAATGAGCGAAGAGCCCACTATTTTATTATCCCGCATCACCAAGCTTCCTGACGCTTGATCCGGAAACGCTATTTTTCCGATGCCGGTCACGACCAAAGGATAGACAAAGCCCGTGAGCGCCGTGAGCAGCACGAACAGCACCAATAAGGGACGCAGCATAAGTTTCATATTCGATCCTTTAGACCAGCCGCAGCGCCGTCAGCGCCATATCGATGAGCTTGATTCCTGCGAAGGGCACCGCGATGCCGCCGACCCCGTAGATCAATAAATTCCGCCGTAGCAAGGCGGCGGCCCCGAGCGCGCGATACTTGACGCCCTTGAGCGCCAACGGGATGAGCGCGACGATGATCAGCGCGTTGAAAATGACGGCCGACAAAATCGCCGAGTTCGGGCTCGTCAGCCGCATGACATCGAGCGCGGCCAACTGCGGATAGGTGGTCGCAAAGGCGGCCGGGATGATGGCAAAGTATTTCGCCACATCATTGGCAATCGAAAACGTCGTCAGCGAGCCGCGGGTGATGAGCAATTGTTTGCCCACCTCGACAATCTCGATCAGCTTGGTGGGATTGGAATCCAGGTCCACCATGTTGCCCGCTTCCTTCGCCGCCTGTGTGCCCGAGTTCATGGCCACGGCGACGTCTGCCTGCGCCAACGCGGGCGCATCGTTGGTCCCGTCGCCGGTCATCGCCACGAGGCGTCCCTCAGTCTGATACTGCCGGATGAGTTTGAGTTTGGCTTCGGGCGTTGCCTCCGCCAGAAAATCATTCACGCCGGCTTCGGCCGCAATGGCAGCCGCCGTCAAACGGTTATCCCCCGTGATCATCACGGTGCGAATCCCCATGCGGCGCAATTCGCCGAAACGTTCCTTGATGCCGCCTTTCACGATGTCCTTCAGCTCGACCACACCCAGGACACGTCCTCCGTCGCTGACCACCAAAGGCGTACTGCCCTTGCGGGCCACCTCGTCGACGGATTGCGCGACTTTCGCCGGAAACACAAACCCCTGTGCCTCGATGTACAAACGCACCGCCTGCGCCGCACCCTTGCGCACTTCGCGGGTACCGATATTGACCCCGCTCATCCGGGTCTGCGCCGAGAACGCCACGAAGGTGGCCTCGAGCTGGCCCAATTGTCTTTCGCGCAAATTGAAGCGTTGCTTGGCCAACACCACGATGCTGCGGCCTTCCGGCGTTTCGTCCGCCAGCGAACTCAATTGCGCGGCGTCGGCGAGTTGCTGCTCCGTCACGCCTTCGGCGGGAATGAAGGCCGCCGCCTGTCGATTGCCCAGCGTGATCGTCCCGGTTTTATCCAGCAGCAGCACGTCGACATCGCCCGCGGCTTCCACCGCCCGCCCGGAGGTTGCAATGACATTGGACGCCATCATCCGGCTCATCCCGGCCACACCGATCGCCGACAGCAAGCCGCCGATGGTGGTGGGAATGAGGCACACCAAGAGCGCGACCAACACCGTGATGGTGACGGGCGCACCCAATTTTGCGACGTCAACGCTGAACAGCGAGAACGGCAACAGCGTTGCCGTCGCCAACAGGAATACCAGCGTCAGCGCGATGAGCAAGATCGTCAAGGCGATTTCATTGGGTGTCTTTTGCCGCTTGGCCCCTTCGACCATGGCGATCATGCGGTCAATGAAAGCTTCGCCCGGATTGACGGTAACGCGCACGATCAACCAGTCGGAGAGCACCCGTGTACCGCCGGTCACCGCGGAAAAATCACCGCCGGACTCGCGCACCACGGGAGCCGATTCGCCGGTGATGGCGCTTTCATCCACGGACGCGACGCCCTCCACCACCTCACCGTCCGCCGGAATGACATTGCCCATTTCGACCAGAAAGAAATCCCCTTTGCGCAGCTCCGTGGCTGGAACGTGCACCCAGTTGGATCCGAATTTCGGCGCCTGCAATTTTTTCGCGGTGGTCGTTTGCTTCAGGCCGCGAAGAGACGCCGCCTGCGCCCTGCTGCGGCCTTCGGCCAAGGCTTCGGCGAAATTCGCGAACAAAACCGTAAACCACAGCCACGCGGCGATCGCCAGGATGAAGCCTGCGGGCGCTTCGCCCTGTCCGCGCAATGCCTGGAAAAACAAGATCGTCGTCAGGATGCTGCCGACGTAGACCACGAACATCACCGGGTTTCGCAGCTGGGTTTGCGGCGCGAGCTTGCGAAACGCATCGGCAATTGCAGGCCCAACGAGCTTCGAATCAAACAGACTCAAGGATGTACGAACCACTTTTGTCAGTCCTCTAATGAATCGCGTAGAGCTGCAGATGCTCGATGACCGGACCCAGCGCGAGGGCCGGGACATAGGTCAGCGCACCCACCAGCACCACGGTGCCGACCAGCATTGCGACGAACAGCGGCCCGTGGGTCGGCAGCGTGCCTGCGGTCGGCTCGATGCGCTTTTTCTTGGCCAGCGACCCCGCGATCGCCAGCACGGGCACGATGAAGGCAAAACGCCCGAACCACATCACCACCGCCAGCAATGAGTTGTAGAAAGGCGTATTGGCGGACAAACCTGCGAATGCGCTGCCATTGTTGTTGGCGGCAGAGGAAAGCGCATACAAAATCTCCGAGAATCCGTGCGCCCCGGGATTGAAGATGCCGAGTCGCCCCTGCTCCGACATGACGGCGATCGCGGAACCAACCAGCACCAAGAACGGCGTCACCAGAATCACGATGGCCGTCATTTTCATCTGGAAGGACTCGATCTTCTTGCCGATGTACTCGGGTGTGCGGCCGATCATGAGTCCCGCGATGAACACCGCCATGATCGCGAAGATCAGCATGCCGTACAGGCCCGAGCCGACGCCGCCAAATACCACTTCGCCAAGCTCGATCAGCCACATCGGCACGAGACCTCCGAGAGGCGTCAAGGAGTCGTGCACGGCATTGATGGCGCCGCAAGACGCTGCGGTCGTAATGGTGGCGAAAAGCGCGGAGGCCACGATGCCAAAGCGCGTCTCCTTGCCCTCCATGTTGCCGCCCGCCTGCAGCACGCTGTGGGTCTGGTCCACTCCCAATGCTGCAATCGCGGGATTACCCTGCTGTTCGGCCCACGTGGCGATCACGGCCATGACGACGAAAATCAGCGTCATGGCGCCGAGCACGGCCCACCCCTGGCGCGGATCCCCCACCATGCGGCCAAACACGAAACACAACGCCGCCGGGATCAAAAACATCGAAATCATCTGGATGAAGTTGCTGAGCGGCGTGGGGTTCTCGAACGGATGCGAGGAATTGGCATTGAAGAATCCGCCGCCGTTGGTACCCACCATTTTGATGGCTTCTTGAGAGGCCACGGGACCCATGGCCAAGACTTGCGTCCGGGTCGTGGCAGGTTCGGTCACGGGATTTCCCTGGGCGTCCTTCAGCGGCGTGCCGCCGGCGTCGAGTTTCGGGTTCGCGTACGTGAGGCTTTCCAGCGTGTTCGCATCTTTGTAGGCATCGAAGTTCTGGATGACGCCTTGACCCATGAAGACGACCGCTAAAATAGTGGCCAGCGGCAGGAGAATGAAAGTCGTACTGCGGGTGACATCGACCCAAAAATTGCCGATGCCCTGTGCCGAGCGGCGCGCGAAACCGCGAATCAACGCGAATGCGACCGCGATGCCGGTGGCGGCGGAGAAGAAATTTTGCACCGCCAAGGCCACCATTTGCGTGAAATAGCTCATGGTCGATTCGCCTGAATATCCCTGCCAGTTCGTGTTGGTCACGAAACTCACGGCCGTGTTGAAGGACGAATCCGGCGAGACATTGACGAAAGCCTGCGGGTTCAACGGCAGCCAGAACTGCAGGCGCTGCAGCGCAAATACCACGAGCGCTCCCAGCGCATTGAAGAGCAGCAGCGCCACGGCGTACCGCGTCCATGGCATGTCCTGCTGCGGGTCGACTCCGCTCAGGCGGTACAGGAATCGCTCCACCGTGCCGGCCACTCCGCGAATCGGGCTGACATCGGCGATCCGGGTCACGAAGATGGCGAGTGGATAAGCAGCGGCGATGAGCACCACCAAAAAGAAGCCTATGGTCAACAATGCCTGCGCAGTCATTTACAGATCCTCAGCGCGAAACAGCGCGACCACCAAGTAGACCAGCAGTGCGAGCGCAACGGCGCCGCTCAGCGCATAAGCCCAGGTCATTTCTTGCGCTCGAGCGCCGCGCAGCCTGCGACCAGCGCAAGCGTCAGCAGCAAAAATCCAACGATGAGCCCTACGTAAACGATATCCATCGATTGCCTCCACGATCGGGCGCAGTGCTTCGCCTTCGCTGCAGGACGATCGCGGCCCATTGTTGAACCGCGACCGTCAGCATGTGCGCCTAAAAGATGCTAGAACTTGACCAGGACACCGGCGCCCACGATGACTTCGCGCGTGCGCAGGTCCGGAAACCAATCGCCCGTACTGCAATTCCCCGTGGTGGGATCGGCGCCGCCGCCGACGCAGCTGGCCGGCGTGCCGGTGTTGCCGCCCGGAGGCGTCACGCCGCCCGAACCCGACCAGTACGGCACGCTCGAATGGCGAAACGTCGCCTCGGTCCACCAGGTTATCCAGTCCTTGGGCATGTACTGCAGATTGAGCTGCGTATCCCACTGAAAGAGTTTCTGCCCGGGCTGCTGCGTGAAATAAGGTGAGCCGCTTTGGGCCGTGGCGCCGTTGATCGGCGGCGTGAGCGCCAGATAGCGCCCCGGATTGTTCATGAAACCACCGCCGATGGTCACGGCGTATAGGTCGTTGTGCAGCCAGGTGCGGTCGTACAGCATTGCGCCGACAAAGTTCTCCTTGTTTGGACCGTGGGTGCAATTGACGCCGCCGCCGTATTCGCACCCGATGTCAACCGTGAGGCTGAAGGCCATTTTCGACACGCCGGCTCCGCCCTTGCCATTTGCGTCGTAGTATTTCACCTCGATACTGTCGTCCTCGTGGATGCGCTTCACCCTCGAGTAGTCAACCGGCGGGCCCGCTCCTACGTTAGACCCGGCCGCAGCATTCCCGTAGCCGCCGTTTTGCGGCTGGCAATTTACGTCGATGGTTCCGCGACTGCCGTTGGCTTGGCACGGCAGGTTATCCTGGCCGACCGAGTAGCTGTTGAAGACCAGTTTCAACGAGTCGTTTGGAATCCAGAGTATCTGCCCACCGAAACCCGGCTTGCTGTTGAACTTTGCATAGGATTGCCAGCCGTTGATGAGCCACGGCTCGATCTTCAAATTTTGCGTCGGCCACCACTGGACGCGAAGCCCGTTGAAGAACCAGGGCGTATTGGACGATACGAACGAGGGTTGGTATGTCCAGTTGTCAAAGTTGTAGTAGCTGAACAACCCGATGTACGAGACGAAAACACCGGCGTCGACATTCAGTCCGTGATTCACATCGAAGTGATACCCGGCGTTCGCCTCGGAGAAATATCGGTAGGCATTTTGCAGATCCCACTGCCCCACGCCGGAGCTCGCGTCGTTGCGCGGCGTGGTGGTCGCGAAATTGCCGAAAATCGAGAGAAAACGGGCCCGCACATTGTCCCAGTGGAAATCGCCGCCGAGGCTCACCTGTTCGATCTGAAATTCGCCGGAGCGAAACTCCTCGGTGGATCCCACGATGGTGTGGTCGTTCGGGTGGTTGAGGCTTTGCAGGTAGTTCACGTCCAGGCGTATCTCGGGCGTGAAAAACTTCGTGTCGAAAACCGGCTGGTGCTCGCGCGACGTGCCATTCATCCAGCCGATGTAGCCGACATTGGCCAACGGGGTTTTGAGGTCGACTTCGGGACTGGGATCAGGGGACTGCAGCGCCTCAGGCACGGTCGCAACGGCGGCAGGCGCCGGCGCAGGTGCGCGCGGCGCGAGCGCGAGTGCGGGTGCTGCGCTCGAGGGAACATTCATGACGATGTCGCGCCGCGCCGGTTTGCCGGCGACGACGGTGACCGGCGGCAGAGTTACGTCCGGAAACCCGTCCACCGTCGTGGTCAGGGACCAAGAACCAGGAGCCACGTCAGCGAACGAGTAAAGCCCATCGCTGCCGGATATCGTGGAGCGAATGCCGCCGCCCGCGCGCACGGCCGTCACGGTCGCTCCGCCGACGGGAGCTTTCGCCGCATTCGTCACGATGCCGACAATGGTCCCGGCCGCTGCCGCGTTGACCGGCGCGCCGATCTCGTCGGCAAAGGCGCGTGGCGCCGCGGCCACGATTGACGCCACCGACAAAACCAACACCCCCATAGCTTGATTCATTTTCACTGTCGCAATCTCCTTCCCTCTTCTCACGGTTCAACAAGGCGCCGCAATACGGCGCAGATTTCTCGGAGCGCACACTCTAAGAGGGCCGGTGTAAAAACACTGTTGCGATGGAAGTGAGCGCCGTAAAGACCGTGTAAAAATGCTATGGAAAAAAATGTTGCTAATTCGCACGATTGCGGAACAGCGACGAGGAGTGTGAACCGATCGGGCGTTTCAGCTTCGTGGTTGCTGGACGAGGCGGTAGCCGACCGCGGTTTCGGTCAGGATATGCCGCGGCTGAGTGGGATCGGATTCCACTTTGGCGCGCAAATGGCCCATGTATACCCGCAAGTAGTGGCCATCCTTGACGTGCGCACGCCCCCACACTTCGCTCAATATTTGGCGGTGCGTCAACACCTTGCCTTCATTCGCCGCCAGGAAGCACAACATGCGGTATTCGATCGGCGTCAAGTGCACCAGATTTCCGCCTTTTCGCACCGTGCGGGTGTCTCTGTCGAGGTATACATCGCCGAATTGGAAAGTCGCAGGCAAGCTGGCTCCGCCGGCCTCGCGGCGCCGGCGCGACGCGGCGCGTACGCGAGCCAGCAGTTCGCCGACGCCAAACGGCTTTGTAAGGTAGTCATCCGCGCCCGCATCGAGCGCATTGATTTTGTCGTGTTCGCGCACACGAGCCGACAGCACGAGCACCGGTGCATTGCACCATCCGCGCAAATCACGGAGAAAATCCATTCCATCCCCGTCGGGCAATCCTAGATCCAAAATGATGAGATCCGGCTTGCGGGTACCGGCCTCCGCCAGACCCTGCTGCAGGGTTGCGGCTTCATGCACCACCCAGCCTTCTCCCTCCAGTGCGGTGCGGACAAAGCGGCGAATTTGCCGCTCGTCCTCGATCAGAAGAACCACAGCCGGATCCGACATTTCTACTAGCCGTCCCGGCCGCGCCAGCCGCCCCACACAATGATGCTCATGCCGAGAATCGCCACCAGGGCGCCTGCGATATCCCACCGCGTCAGCGGCACGCGCTCGACTTGCCGAAGCCACAACAGCGCAACCCCGATGTAGACACCGCCGTAAGCGGCATATACCCGCCCAGCGGCGGCGGGATGTAGTGTCAGCATCCATGCGAAAAGCGCCAAGCTCAACGCAGCAGGAAATAAAAGCCACGCCGGCCCGCCCTTGCGGAGCCAAACATACGGTAAGTAGCACCCGAGGATTTCCAGAAACGCGGTGGCCACGAACAAACAGAAAGGCTTCAATACGACCATTTAAAGAAGCGTCAGCCGCGCGACCCCGGGTCCGATCTCGACGCCGACAAGGCCTGGCGAATGCAGGGTTCACCCAATGATTTTCGCAACAGGTCGCGCCCGAGCCGCGTCATGCCGCATGTGCTGGGTGCTCTGCCGGTCAGGTCGGCCGCGAGATTGGCATGTCCGACGGCAACCAGCACCAACACTGCCAGGCTGAATTGTCGGAGGCGCCGCGATGTGGTTCTCATGGAAACCACGATAGGCCGGCGGGCGTAAAGAAGCCGTGGTTTTCCCGGGTCCAGTTGTAAAAAAGATGGAAAAATGCCTCCCTCATTCGAGGGCGCCGATCCCTGGCAGGGTGTTGGCAGCCGAAGCCTAGTGGTTGTCGCCGCGCATTTGCAGCTCTTCGGCGAGCGGTCCGAGTGCGATGGCAGGCAGGTGGGTAAGCGCGCCGATGATTACAATGCAGGCAATCAGCAGGCCAATGAAGGGAACGCCGTCGGTGCGCAGGGTTCCCGCAACAGCGGGCCGGCGCGTCTTTGCTGAGAGGGATCCGGCGACGGCCAGCACGGCTGCTATCGGCACGAAGCGCCCGAACCACATCGCGACCCCCAGCGTAATGTTATAGAAGGGCGTGTTCGCGGCCAGACCCGCAAACGCGCTGCCATTGTTGTTGGCGGCTGACGAAAACGCGTAGAGAACCTGTGAGAGGCCATGCGGCCCTGGATTCGATATGCCTTCCCGGCCGGCCGGCAGCAGCACGGCCAGAGCCGTCCCAATCAACACGAGCGTGGGTGCCGCGAGAATGGTGAGCGACACCATCTTCATCTCAAACGCTTCTATTTTTTTTCCGAGGTATTCCGGTGAACGGCCGACCATCAATGCCGCCACGAATACCGCCATGATCGCAAACAACAACATGCCGTACAGACCAGACCCGGGACTGCCGAAGATTACTTCTCCCAATTGCATCAAAACCATCGGCGCCAATCCCCCGAGCGGGGTAAAGGAGTCGTGCATGGAGTTGACCGCGCCATCGCCACCGGCGGTCGTCACAGCCGCAAAAAGTGCTGACGATACGATTCCAAACCGGGTCTCTTTACCCTCCATGTTTCCGCCCGGCTGCATCGGCGTCGCAGATTGATCAACCTGCAGGTGCGCGAGAGCCCCGTCCATCTGCTGCTCCGCGTTGATGGTGGCCAAGCTCATCGCGACAAGTATTGCAGCCATGGCTGCCCAAAGGGCCCAGCCTTGGCGAGGGGCCCCTACGGCGCGGCCGAACGTGTAACAAAGTGCGGAAGGAATGATCAATATCGCAATCATCTCGAAGAAATTGCTCACCGGTGTGGGATTGGCATATGGATGTGCGGAGTTGACATTGAAATACCCCCCTCCATCGCCACCCAGGAGAGCGATCGAAGTCTGTGATGCCACCGGTCCCATGGGCAGCCGTTGACTGGACACCGAGGTCGCCGGAGCCGGCGTTGCCGCCTCGATCTGTTCGGCGGACCTGCTGGGACTTAGATTTTGAATGACGCCTTGCGCCGTCAACAGCAGCGCGAGCACCGCTGCCAAAGGCAGAAGCACATGAAGTGTAGCGCGCGTCAGATCGACCCATACGTTGCCCAGGGTGCTCGAGCATGAACATGCAAATGCGCGCAGCAGGACGGTCAACACGGCGATACCGGAGGCGGCTGAGAGAAATGACTGCGAGGTAATTCCCAGCATCTGCGTCAGGTAGCTGAGGGTCGATTCTCCCGCATAGCTCTGCCAGCTGGTATTGCTTGCAAAACTGACGGCCGTATTGAAAGCCCCATCCGACCCGACCGACGGCAAAGCAGCCGGATTGAGAGGCAACCAGATTTGCACACGTTGCAGCACATAAAGCGCCAGGGCGCCAAGGGCGTTGAAAAGCAAAAGACCGATGGCATAGGTCCGCCAGTTCATCTGGGCACGCTCGTTGATGCCGCATGCTCGATAGATCCAGCGTTCAACTAGGAAGCGCGAGATTGCCGGATCGCCCAGCATAATTCTATATATGTAGGCACCGAGCGGTTTTGCGGTCAGCAACAGCGCCGCTACGCACAGGCCGATCTGGCCATAAGCAGAGTTCGCGAACGGTGTCACTTGCGTTCAATCTCTCCGAAGCTGCGCAACAGTGGCGAAATGGTCAGCCCCTGCGCGAATATGGAAAAAGCGACCACCGCAAAGGTAAGCGTAATAATGGCATCATGCTGGGGTATCTCTTGGGGCACCGCGAGCGCGAGAGCCAATGCCAGCGCGCCACGCAGGCCTCCCCAAAAGAGTACGTGCTGGTGCTGCCTCTTGACCTTGAGACGGCTGAAGAAAAACATCGCGCAGATGGGGTAGATCGCAACAGCGCGCCCCAGCGTCACCAATGCTATGGCGGCAATGACGGGCAGCCATACCCCGCCGAAGTGCTGTTGTGCGACCTGGGCGCCAATCAATAGGAAAATCAGCGAATTCGCAATGAACGCGGCATATTCCCAAAATGGCTCCAAGGCCTGCCGGCCGGTGTCCGTGATCAACGCGGACGATCGAAAGTTGCCCACAACCAAGCCCGCGGTCAATGCGGCAAGTACGCCCGACAAATGCAAATATTCGGCTGCGAAAAACGATCCGTACGCGGCCAGTGTGGTGAAGGTCAGCTCCACCAGATAATCCGGCGTGCGCCCGGCAAGGAGCATGAATCCAGCTGCAATGGCAGCCCCCGTCAGCGCTCCTCCCGCCATGGTAAGAAGCAGCATCCCGGTTATTGAGACCACCCCGTGATGCGCCCCCGCCAGGACTCCCAACGCCGTAACAAAGGCGACCGCGGCGGTGCCGTCATTCAGCAGACTTTCTGCCTCGATCAGCAGCCGTAAGCGTCCGCGCACACCCGCTTCCTTGAAGGTCGCGATCACCGATACCGGGTCCGTCGCAGCGATCAGCACACCAAACACGACCGCGCTGCCCCAATCCCAATTCAGAGCGTATCGCATTCCAATGGCGGTTACCGCGGCAGCCACCAGCACGCCCAGCGTTGCGAGCAACGCCACCAGGGGAAGCTCTGTCTTGAGTCCCCGCCAGCTGATGAAAAGCGCGGCTTCGAATACCAAGGGTGGCAAGAAGACGAAAAATATCAGCTCCCGGGAGAGATGCAGCGCCAGGTGAACGTGGAACAGGTAAAGAAGCATGCCTGCGGCCACCAAGCCGACCGTGTAGGGCATGCGCAGCCGCCGCGTCAGCATCGCCACCAGCGCAGAGATGAAAAGCAGAAGACCCAACCGGGATAGCTCGAACGACATTGAAATTCTTCAATCCTATTCAGCTCACGTTGCATTCATTCCGGGGCATAGGCAAGCCCTATCGCCCTCATTCAAATATTCAATTGGGCATCGTTTCATCGATCGTGCACTGTACCGACTCGCGCATAGAACGCCGGGAGTAAGCGATGAGAAAATCATTTTGGATGCATGCGCCGGGCATGTCCGCTTCAATCTATCTCGCTTGCGCCGCCGGCGCCGGTCTGAGCCAGGCAGCAGAACCCCCGACCGGACCGCATGGCGCGATGCCCATGCAGGTTCAGGAGCAGCGGCTTGATAAACTCATTGCGCGGTATGCTTCGCCGCCCGCTGGTATCGACCCGGTAGCCTGGGCTTCCATCTATATGCTGGCGGGCAACGAGTTGACGCCGGACCGTATAGCGCTGGGTCGCAAGCTGTACTTCGATACCCGCCTGTCCAAAGACGGCACTCTCGCGTGTGCGACCTGCCACGATGTCAGCCGCGGATTCGCCGACCATCGCAGCGTCTCTGAGGGCATCGGCGATCACTTGGGCAAACGCAGCGCGCCCACGACGATGAACGCGGCATTGCTGCAAAGTCAGTTCTGGGACGGACGTGCGCCGTCGCTCGATGAACAAGCCAAGCTTCCGATCCTCAATCCCATCGAGATGGGACATCCGGACGCCGACAGCGCCATGGCCTCCGTCAACACCGACCCTGCCTATCGTGCCATGTTCCAGAAAGCTTACGGCCGCGCACCGAACTACGATGATCTCGGCCGCGCCATTGCCAGTTTCGAACGCACGTTGATCTTCCTGGACGCCCCGTTCGACCGCTTTGCGGCAGGCGACCTGAAGGCAATGTCGCCCGCTGCGCAGCGCGGTCTCGACCTGTTCAACGGCAAGGCCCGCTGCGTCAGCTGCCACATGATCAATTCCTCCAATCCGCTCGGCACCGACAATCTGTTTCATAACATCGGTGTCTCCGCACGCACGAAAAATTTCGAGGCGTTGGCCGGCCAAGCTCTCGGCGTGCTGAGCAAGAACAATGACCCCAAGGCACTCGACAAGCTGGCGATCGAGACCGACATGTCGGAGCTGGGACGCTTCCTGGTCACCAGGAATCGCGGAGATATCGGCGCGTTCAAGACCGAGCAGGTCCGCAATGTGGGCATCACGGGGCCGTACATGCATGACGGTTCCTTGAAGACGCTGTGGGACGTGCTCGACCACTACAACAAGGGTGGCGAGACCAACACCTACCTGGACGGGGGCATCGAACCCTTGAACCTCAGCGAAAACGAGATTGACGACGTGGTGGCTTTCTTGTTCGCCCTTACCGACGTGCGCTTCGCAGCACAGAACGAAGCGGCGTTCCGCGAGCAGCAGGCGCAGGCCGCGAAGAGCCGGCCGCTTCGCGACAACGCGCTGGCGCACCGCGAGATGCTGCCGTTCGAGCAGCGGGTGGTGGGTCCGGCGGGCCTGAAGTAATACGGAGCGACAGCATGAGCGACAACACGAAAATACCCCACATCAAGAGCGTCGAGACGCGGCATTTGGAGCAGCGCGATTCCCTGTTTCGCGGCCTGCAGAATCTCGACCGGCGCAGCTTTCTAAAAGTATCCACCGGCGCGGCGGCAGCCGCGTTGGCCGCCGGAGCGTCGAACCATTTTCAC